>Ga0351876_1018_pt1 | contig 50301 bp, 40 predicted proteins | sample BONcelFGM3001C15_FD_206774 | JGI IMG/M metagenome (GOLD analysis project Ga0351876, IMG submission 206774) | Enriched cells from coal bed in the Powder River Basin, Montana, United States - BONCAT cells FGM rep3 HSBNCT.FGM.300.1.C15 ...
AGCATCTCGGACAGGGGCACGGTGGCTTTGACGATTTTCACGCCCAGGCCCTGGTCCATGGTGCTCACTTTGCCGCGTCGGCCATTGATGTCTCCAATTATATCACCCATGCACTCATCTGGACACTCCACTTCAACAGCCATGTGGGGTTCGAGCAGAACAGGGCTTGCGGCCTCGGCGCCTTTTTGCATGGCCAGGGAGCCGGCGATGCGGAACGCCATGTCCGACGAGTCCACGTTGTGGTAGGAGCCGTCGAAGATGGTGGCCTTGATGTCCACCATGGGGTAGCCGGCGATGCAACCGCGGCCCATGCGCTCTGCAATGCCCTTTTCCACGGCCGGGATATAGTTCTTAGGCACGGAGCCGCCGAAAATTTTATTTTCAAAGATAAAGCCGAGGAAGAGGACTCCTGATATGACGCGACTTCGTGCGCATATGGCGCGCGCCGCCGCGGCCCTGATGCTGGCCTTGTTGCTGGCAACATCCGCCGCCGTGGCGCAAACGTCTATCGACAGCCGCAAGGGATACGCCGGGCCGCCTTCGGGCCCCTACCAGCTCGGAGGCCTGTCGTTCACCTCCGAACCCGACCTGGATGTGCTGCGCATGCACATCCCTGTGGGCATCACGCCGCAGGTGTTCCGCCACGCCATTCCCCAGCGCGTGGTGTTGCGTTTCGACAACACACAGCCGCTCGCCAGCCTCACCAGCCTGGTGCAGGGCAAGCACGGCGACTGTGTGGAAAAATTCGAAGTGCAGCCCCTGCGCAACTATGCCACGGGCATCGGAGACATGGCCGGCGTGCGCACGTTCTCCGAATACAGCACCCTCATCGTGGTCTACGTGCCCAGCGACTGCGACGCCCAGGTGGTTACAGACGCCGGCGTGGTCGAAGCCGTGTTCCAGCGCCTGCCCGGCGCATCGGCCCAGCCCCGCCTGGCGCCCATCACCACGCTCGAAGAAATCAAGTTCGAGTCCACCGGCGCACAGGAAATCATCACCTTTGTTTTCAACGCACCTGTTACACCCAGCATTTACGAAGAACTGGGGCCCCACCGCCTCATGCTCCGCTTCCCGGCCGTGGACGTCACGCCCAAAGCCCGCAACCAGGTCAAGCGCTTCATGCAGGTGCCCCTGCTGTTCCGAGTCGAAACGTTCAATGTGGGCTCCATGCCCCTGCTTTATCCCGAAGTGGATGAAACACGCGACTACCACTTCACGGGCCTGCCCTCGCCCCTTGCCGACGATGCTTTCGCCGACAAGGTTTTCGGCAAGCAGACACGCGACGCCATCACCGTGCTCTATCCCTTTGAAAACACCACTTTCGAGATTCCCGAAACCGAGAAAAACGTGGTGCGCGTGGTGTTCAAGAAACTGGTCGGCAACCCCGACCCCATGGTGTGCACCGAGTTCAAGCCCGTGCGCGCGGACCCCGAAATGCTCTACAACATAGAGGATGAAGAGGGCCGCCTCAACGACGACGAATAACCCGCCGCGCGCGGCGCGCAACACACATGTTAAGCCAATCAACCGGCGCCCACGCGGCGCCGGTTTTTTCGTGTGCAAATCAATCGAATAATCAAATAGAATTATTCAATGTTTCTGCTCATGAGTATTATCCCAATGAGAGGAGGTGACAGCAAATGAAAAAATTATGCCCATTGTGTGGAGAAAAAGAGATGGAACAGCGGTCTGGCGCATTCCATTACGACGCGGGTGATTGCCTCGATATGATTTTTGAAAATTCCACATGGGAGGAATGCCGCAGTTGTGGAGAGATTATTTTAAGCCCGGGTCTGGATGAAAAAATTGAAAATTTTCAATATGAAAAAGAGGGTTTGCTGCTACCCGGCCAAATCAAGAAGATACGGGAAAAACGGGGGCTTACCCAGAAAAAAATTGCGGAACGGCCGCAATAGAAAAAGAGGCGAATGATTTTGCCGCGGAGTTGCTTTTTCACGGTTCACAATTCTCATTGGTTATTAATGATTTGCCGGTCGCTGCTTCCACGGTTAAAAAAATGAGCAAACAGTTCAAAGCATCGGTTGAAGCGACGAGTATCCACATAGTAAAGAACAGTATTAAGCCGGTGTTGCTTGTTGTATATTCAAAGAAACCCGTCACCAGTTACACTGGACTGGTGCAATCGCAGATCCCTGCCTGGGATGTAAAATACTGTGTCCCCTCCCCCCTGTTTCAGCAAGAGTACAAAGTGGACGTTTCAAGCGATGCAGACAACCCGATCGTTTGTGATATGGGAGAAACTTATCGGGACTTGGAAGATATTGTCACAGATCAAGTATATGCGTCATGTAATGGCAATGATTTATTTTTTGAAAGCGAGTATTATACGAATTATTACAATGTCTTTCGCATAATGCGCCCGAAGACAAATTTCAAAATCAATCGGCCAAATGAATAGCAATATTACAGAGCGTGTGGCAGAATCGAAAGTATGACGATTCCAATTCGGGCCATAATCACAGGCGGCCTTGCCAACGCTTACGGGGGTTCCAGCCCGTTTTTGATTCATTTTGTCACGTCAGGCATCCTGGCCATGATTGCGGTGTGCCTGGCCGTGTTCCTGGTGGTGAAGCTGTGGCGGCGCATTCGGCGCAGGCCCTGGCTGCGCCGTGCGGCCTATGCTGTGCTCGCGTTGAGCCTCATCCCCATCCGCCCGTTCGTGGCCGCCCTGTGGCTGCAGTACAAATGGCCCATGCTTATTGCCGCTGCGCTGCTTATCGGCGCACACGTGCGCCTGGTGCGCAAAGGCGCGCCCGGGCTGGCGCAGAAAAAGTATCTGCTGTGGGCCGTGGTGTTGTTCCCGGTGCTTGTGGCGTTCTCCATTGTGCGCCAGTATGCTTTCGAGGGCGACAGTTGTGATCGCATGCTCAAGGACAAGCGTATCACGCCGCTGTTTTCGCTGTGCCAGGATCACTGGCGCGAAACCATTGTCAAAGCCGAGCCGCGCGGCGCGCCGCCCACACAGGAAATCGCACAGGACCCCCGCACAATCTTCCCTTCATCCGACGGCAAGTCCGTGTACTGCGCCCTGGGGTACCAGGACCTTGAGTACAAGCAGCCGCTTATGAAAATTGATCGTAAATCAAAAGAAATACAAAAGGTCTATTACCTGTTTTCGCCGTTTCGCGGCGCGTGCGCGCCGGGTGCGGGGCGCTGCTTTGTGGTCTCGCCCATGAAGCGCGGGCTCCTGGAAATCGACGACAATGAAAACCAGATCGTGCGCGAAGTGCGGCTTCGCAAATATATGCCCCTGTTTCTTGGCCTGGACAACCGGCGCAAGCAGGTGCTTATGACCCCGCCGTACAACAGCCGGCTTGTGGACACGTCCGTCAAAGTGGTGGATGAAACCGTGGCGCGGCGCACGCATAAACCGCCGCACAAGGCCGTGCGTACGCCCGTGGCCGTGGGGGGCGGGCTTATCGGCCTGCCTCATGCGCGCGTGTGGGTCTACGACTGGGGCGCGCAGCGCGCCTGGGGCCTGGAGCAGACCGGCGATTTCCCCATGTCCCACGGCCTCACCTGGTACAGCGAGGAACTTGAAACCCTGTACGCGGTCAACGGCATTTTTTCGTGGAATGTATTCGCGGGCAAACGCCCGCACTTGCAGATGAAGGGCGTTCCCATCGGCCTGTTTAATTTCCTCATGGGCCTGGGCGTTGGCAACGGCATTGCCGCGGACGCTGCGGGCAAACAGTTTTTTACGGGCATGCCCATGCACGGCGCCGTGTATGTGTTCGATGCGCAAAAGAATAAATTCAAACGCCGCATCACCCTGGAAGTGGGCATCCGTGATCTCACCTTTGATCCCGAACGCCGCGCCCTGTTCGCCGCCGGCTACCTCACAGGCCATGTATTCGTAATCAATGCGGATACCTATCAAGTCGTGGATAAAATATTTGTGGGCCGCAAAGTGCGCCACATTAACTGGGATCCAGGCAATAAGCGCTTATATGTAACATCGGCCAACGGGTGCCTGGAAGTGAATCCCTATCTGGCCGCCGATTGAATCCCGCGGGATTATTAAGGAACTCCGCCGCAACTTATTCCAATAACAATGTCAGATATCCCCGTGGACCCAGGGTTTCGGTAACTGTGGCCGCACCCTGATTGCCGGGCGCCACGGTTGATTCCCGCACGGGTTTTTCCACCAGGTCTGTGACCGTGGCTTTTGTGATGTTCAGCTCGGGCGCCAGTTTGATGGTGACTCGCGTTTGCGCGCCGTCCATTTCCTGCATGCGCACGATGAGGCCGCTGCCTTTTTCCGCTGTTTTCACGCCCAGCACACGCACGGTGTCCGGGGTTATTTGCACCAGGGCGTTTTGGTCCATGCCTGTTTGCGACACGGGCAGCCGGTATGAGGCCAAAGGGTTGTCCGGGGCCGTTGCGAAATTTACGATTTCGGAATCCTTGACCCGGCGGGGCGCGCCCGCGACGGCGTAGCGGAACAGAAATTCCCCGCCCTGTTCGGCAACATAGTTTGTGTGCCAGTAATTATTCATGATGTACGAGAAGAGGGTGGTGTTTTGAAGGGGGAGCTTTTTCTGGAACGTGTTCACGCGCAGGCCTTCGGGGGCTATGAGCGGCGCGTCGGGCGTGTAGAACAGGATGGAGTAATCATGGCTCACGGCCGCGGCTGTGTCCTGCATGGAAATCCAGTCGCGAGAAGCGCCGGGCGCCTGGTCATTTTCGAGCTGCATCACGCCGCCGGTAACATCCGCGCGCAGCACGCCGCCGGGCGCGTTGAACGGGAATGCAAAATAGATCGCCTCCTTGGCGCGCACCGCCTGCTTTTCGATCCGGTTGGCAAAAAGAATCAAATTCCTGTCGCGGTACAGGCGCACGGCCTGCTCCACCACGGGCATGTTCGGAGCGGATCCGGTGATGGCGTATTCCAGGTACTCGGGCGTGTCCGCGGTTTTTTCCACGCGCACATTTTGGAGGCGGGCCGGGGTTTCGTTGTTTACGCTTTCTACGTAAATCAACTCGTTCATGCCGAAGCCCTGCGCGCTGTCCACCAGTTCGCGGTTGTTCACCTTGTCGAAAATCGAAGTGATGCGGCCCGTGGTTTCATCAATGGCGATGGTGTAGAGATCCTTGTGCATGGTTGCGTGATGGCCGCTGTGCGGCATGACGTGGTGATCCGCGGCGTGTGGAATGACGCCGTCTGCGGCGCGCATGGTGTTTTCATAGGCTTGCGCGAGAGGGCGGCGCTTGAAGCGCCACTGGCCCAGGGTGCGGATGCTGTCGGGCTCGCGGATGCTGGTGTCTGCGCCCCATGTGTGCTCGTCATACAGGTAGATGCCTTCGGAGGCGTTCTCGATCAAGTCCGTGGTTTCCGTGTCCTGAGCGCCGTGCATTTGTTTCATCAAAGCGGCGTGCGCGGTGAATGCAGCCAGGGCCTGGTGCAGGCGCCGCACCATGATGGTTTCGTGCGCGCTGGACGCCGCGCCGTCTTCCCAGTATCCGGTCCAGTCGCCGTTGATGCTGGGGATAATACCGCTGTATTGCGTTTCGAATTTCGTGAAAAATGGGGTTGGGATGCCGATTGTCAACTCAGGCCAGGCCCACTTTTTATTCCATGCGGCCACGACCGCGGGCAGGCGCTCGGGCACGGGTCCGTCGTCGGTGATGTCGCCCAGCATGCGCAGGATGAGCATGTCGTAGGGGTAGGCGTCCGGGGTGAGCGGGGCCAGGAACGAGGGCAGTCGTTTTTCCACGAGGTCCACGCCCTGGCCGAAACCGAGCCACCAGCCTTCGTTGTACGTGTTGAACGCGCGGAACGTGAGCACGCGCCCGCCTGCGGGTCCGGTCCAGTAGAAGGCGTTGGGCATACCTTCGAGGCAGTTGAACGCGCGGTCCGGGTTCAGCGCCGGATAAAAGTATTTCACGCCCATGCCCGAGAGGATGTCGGGCACGGCCCAGGAGTACCCGGGCACATCGGTCATGAGCGCGGCGGTCAGGGGAACGCCGGTTTGATCCGCCACGAACTGAGAGCGCGCGAACGAGCGGATGAGCCACTCGGTGGGCATGAGTCCGGTGAGGTAATTGAGGTGCATGGCGGAGATTTCCATGCGCCCTTCCTGTACGGCTTTGATGAGGCGGCGGCGCAGTGCGGCCGGGTCCTGGGGCGTCCACAGTTCCACGTCCATGAGCGACGTGGGCGCGGCCGGGTCCGCGGCGTCCAGGATATCGATGCGCACGGATTTTACAGGGCCCGCGGGCGGGGTGAGCAGAAGGCGCTCGCGGAACCGGCCCATGGGGCCGTGTTCCTGCACTATGGTTTCACCGCTTGCGAGTCTGTAAGTGAGTTTGATTTTTTTGATTTGATTTGGGGCCTCGCGCCCGCCGCGCAGGGCCGCGTATTTGAGTTCTTTGGCATCGGGCAGATCGATTTGAATCCATGCGCCGGCCGCGGGCCCGCTGGAGTGCCAGCCCTGGGGCGAGCCGTCCACGGCGCGGCGGTTGTTGAGATCGCCCTCAAGGCTTGCGGAGCTGGCCACGGTTCCGGCCATGGCCGCGTTGCTCATGCGCATGGTGTCCTTTAAAAACTCGGGGGTCACGGTCTGCATGAGCGCAGCCTCGGGCGCATCCAGGTGCGCGCCGTATTCCTCGAAGGGGCCGATGCCTTTGAGCAACCGCTCCACGGGCCACGCGGTTTCCGATGTCCAGAACATGGGCGTTTCCGTGTCCGATTCAATCAGGTCCAGGGCGCGCTCCAGGTACATTTTCTGGCCGATCATGATGTTGGGCTGCTGGTCCGGATATCCGATATCCAGGTGCGAATGGGGGACGAGGGTTATAGAGAAATGCCGCACGGGTTCTATGGCGAGTGTTGTTTCGGAAAGGACACGGCCGTCTGCGAGGAGCCGGATCTGCGCCTCCGCGTGTTGTGCTTGTTCGGGAATAAGCAGGTCCGTGGAATTCGCACCTGCGGAGGGCGCCATGGTTTGTTTGAAAACATCGCCGTTCACAGAGGCGGATAATGTGAGGCTTGCGCCCGGGTCGCCCACCAGGAAGAAAGTCGCTGTGATATGGTGCGAGGGGCCGTTTGCGCCGCGGGCCAGGAAGGGCAGGGTGCCTGCATCCAGGCTGAGGGCGAACGTTGCCGAAGCATCGGTAACCGCGTCCAGGCGCATGTAGTCATACACGATCCACGCGCCCTGAGTGAGGGTGAGGCTCAGCGTATTTTTGCCGTCGGCCGCGGCCGTATTCGCGGGAAAGAAGAGCCGGAATACCTGCGGGTCTGCGAACCCTTCGGGGAAGTTGAGCACGTCATCGTTTGCGCCCGGGGCAAGATTCTGGATCACCGCGGTTCCATTCAAATCCGCAGCCAGCGCGGCTTTGCCGCTGGGGGATACGCCGGCCAGGCCCACGGTGAGCACGTAGCCCCCGGGCGGGGGCGCAGGGGTTTTGAACAGGATTTTAATAGGGTATTCCTTATATCCGCCCCAGGCTGCGGCGGGTCCGGCCTGGATGCCCGGGAAATCGCCTGTGCGCATTTTGTCGCCGGACAGCATCTTGAATCCATCCGGGAATTTTTGCACATACCCGTTCATGGCCTGGGACGCGGGCGCGGGGTTGAAGTCCGCGTAGCTCTGGTTGGGCTTGACCACGGACCAGACTTTCTCAAGGGGCGGGGCAGCCAGGGCGTGTGCTGCTGTGAATAAAAATACAAAGAAGGGAAATACGTGCTGCATTTTAAGTTTTGAATGAAACGGCATGCGGGGGTCCTCGGCAATGTTTTTTGTGGCGCGAAAGATTATAAGTAATACTGTCTGCATATCATCATACCTTGAAGCGGCTGCGCCGCGCAATTTGCCGCCGGATAACCTTGCCTTTTTCGCGGATCATGAAAAGAATACAAGGTATGAAAATGGTGAGGAATTCCATTGCTCTGTTGTTTGCCGTTTTATTTCTAAGCCGCATGTGCGCGGCCGGGGACTCTGTGCTGCTTTTCTCCTACTTCAAGGACGACCCTGCGTGGCAGGGGACGGGCTTCAATCCCGGGGACGGCGTGCATCTGGCGTGGAGCCAGGACGGGCGGAACTGGATCGCGCTCAACAATGACGAGCCCGTGTTCCGCACGCAGAACCACACCTCCATCCGCGACCCGCATATCATGCGGGGGCCACATGGCGTGTTTCACATGGTATGGACCGGGAGTATGCATGGTGTCATGGGCGTGGGCTATGCGTCATCCACCAACCTTATTGATTGGCGCCCGGAGATTCTGATACCGGTGATGGCGCATGAGCCGGATGCGCGCAATGTGTGGGCGCCCGAGATTTTTTTCGACGATATTAATAATGTGTTCATGATATTCTGGGCCACCACCATCCCCGGGCGGTTTCCCGAAACAGAATCCCTGGGCGACAACCGGCTGAACCACCGCATATATTTTACAACCACCACAGATTTTAAAAAATTCAAGGAAACGCAAATTCTGTACGATCCGGGTTTTAACTGCATTGACGCGTCCATATACAAGGTGGACGCCGGCAGGTACCTGATGTTCATCAAAAACGAGACATTGATGCCGCCGCAGAAAAATATCGTCATGGCCAGGGCGCGCACACCTCAGGGCCCGTGGGGCCGGGCGTCCAACCCCATCACCCCCAAGGGCGTATGGGCCGAGGGCCCTACCGCCATATTTTTCAATGGCCGCTGGCTCGTTTATTTCGACATGTACACCCAGCGCGGATTCGGCCTCCTTGCGTCGCAGGATTTAAAGAGCTGGGATGTGCTCACAGGAAAATTGAACATGCCGCAGGGCATCCGCCACGGAACTGTGTTTCAAGTCACACAAGACGCATTCCAGGTGCTCCTGGCGGGTTTCCGTGGGGATAGTGAATAGATGATGTTTTTATGCAGAAATTCAATGTAGTTACAATAATGAGGATCCACATATGAGCGTACTCAAAGATTTGAAGACCCCGGTATTTTACACTGAAGGCATGCAGGACATTGATCCCGGGGCGTGGCGCCTGGCCGTGGACGGGCTGGTGGAACAGGAAAGGGCATTTACTCTGGACGAATTGCGATCCATGCCCCGTTCCACTGCGGACGCCCGGCTCACCAGCGTGAGCGGGTGGAGCGTGCGCGCCACTTGGGGCGGGGTGCTGTTCGCACAGTTTTTAGAACATCTCTCGCGAAAACCCCGCGCCGACCACATTATCTTTACGTCCGCCGGGTTTTATGAAACCTGTGTTGCTCTTTCGTACATAAAAGATCACGCGCGCGTACTTATTTGTTATGAGGTGAACGGCGAGCCGCTTGAGCCCGAATACGGCGGTCCCGTGCGCGTGTTTATTCCCCATCTCTGGGGCTACAAGTCCTGCAAGGGTTTGGCGCGCATCACTTTTACGGACCATATGCATGGCGGGTACTGGGAAGACCGCGGATATCCGCGCACCGCACCCATTCAGCCTGGTGTCACGTTCGATATCAATACACGTGAGCGACGCCCCATAAGCGGAGGCGAAGTGGACGAATTCTGACCCGCGGCCATGATTGACTGCGTACGTTGTCAAAAATGTCTTCGACGACGCAGAAAATCCTTTTGAGAAAGGGTTTTCTGATAATCCCCCTGAAACTTCTGTGGGTTATTGCCCGGCAAAAAGCGTGCCGCGCAATTGCTTTGTTACGGTTAACGATTACTGAATAACTTTGAAAATTTCGTAAAAATCAAGATTTTATGGGGATTTATGGTTTGCCGGCCGGGGATTCCGGGTAAATCCAGAATAGGAGCGAAACGGCGGCTGGCGCGCCCACGGGATGGTGATAATGCACATGATATCCAAATGGCTTGAATCCGCTTATGAGCATACGAGTCCGCTGGCGTTGTGTTCGGGTTTCGCGTCTGTGCTTGCTCCGTCTGTGCTGCTGCTTTACACGGGAACGTACAATATCTGGTTTCATCTGGTATTTTTGTCAGTTGCCGTGGGGTGTTTTGCAGGGCTGCTGCTGCATATAGCGGGCCTCAAGGCGCGCATGGCGCGCCTTGAGCGGCAGGCGGAACACGGTTTTGATGGCCAGACAAGTCATGTGCATGCACCAGGTTCCGGGCGTGCATGGCGCGGCCCGCACGGCATGCGCGGCGCCATATGACGGCGTGACGAGAATATTTAGACACCCACAACAATACAGATTATTGATCATATTTTTGCCGAAAACTTGAACAGGCCGTTGCCTTCGGCATTCCAATCGGGTTTTGTGCGCCGGATTCTGGGCGCCGGCACAACGATATTTTCCTTTAACAGTCAAGTTTATTGTTGATTATGCCGAAAAAACTGACAAGGACCCGGTATGTCGCCCATTGAGGGGCGATGTCACCTGTGGACGCATGTGGCGGCACGGATGTACGCGCATGCGGAGGACATGGATGTCCGGCCAGCCATATCATCAAGGAGGATGATATTATGTCAGTAATTAACACCAACATTTCTGCCCTCATCGGCCTCAACAACATGAGGCTGACGAACCTGGGACTCAAACAGTCCCTGGAACGACTGTCTTCCGGATTACGCATCAATAAGGGCGCGGACGACCCGTCCGGGCTGGCCATTGCCAAAGGCATGGAAGCCCAGATTGGCGGCATCCGCACCGCGGTCATGAACGCCGAAGACGGCATCAGCCTGATTCATACGGCTGACGGCGCCCTGGCCGAGACGCATGACATTTTGATGCGCATGCGCGACCTGGCCGTGCGTGCGGCCAACGAAGCCACGCTCACCAGCCGCGACGTGATGCGCATCAACAATGAAATGCAGTCGCTCAAACAGGAACTGCAACGCAAGTCCCAGGCCGTGACCTTCAACACCAAGGTCCTGTTCTCGGGCGGGTATTCAGGCGGCAACCAGCAGATGCTCCAGATCGGGCCGGACAACGGAACCAACTACCGGCTGACCATCGAAATCTGGACCATGAACAACAGCGGGTTGTTCATGATGAGCGGCACCAAGCAGGTCAACTGGTTTGGCGGCGGCAGCCTGCTCATCAGTAATGTGAGTTCAGGAGCCTCCACCACACTGTCAACAAGCGTAGGCGCTCTGTCCATGGCCTGGGTTGCCATCGATTACCTCAACAGCGCCGTGAACTTCGTCAGCGACCTGCGCGCGTCCCTGGGTATCCAGGAACGCCGCCTGGGCCACATCATCGACGATCTCAAAGCCGAAGACATCAACATTTCGGCCGCCAAGAGCCGCCTGTGGGATGCAGACATGGCCTCGGAGATTTCCGAATTCACCCGCCTGCAGATTCTGCAGCAGAGCGGCACGGCTATTCTGGCGCAGGCCAACGCGCAGCCGCAGAGCATTTTGCAGTTGCTGCGATAAAGCGCAGACCGGCGGGCGCAATCCGGCCGCGAGCAGCCTTGCAGCCGCTTTTAGCCCATGTGCGTTCCCGCCGTTGAAACATTTATATAAGCGGTTCGGCAAGCGCATGATTTCGCTGTGATTTTGCGAACCCCGCATTCGGCCATAAGGGGCAAGGTTTTTGTATACGCCCGATCCTTGTGTACGCGGACGCGGGAGTGCATGACTAAGCGGATCCTGTGGTTTTTCCGGATCGGTCCGTTGTTCAGATGTCGCTGTTGCGGCCGCTGATTCAGCGCATCCGCCCATTGAGGAGGCGTGATACAAACCGTGACCGCTTGGCGCCAGGATGGATGTCCAAGCGGCGGGTTTTGACATGGATGTCACAAAAACAATCATCAAGGAGGATGGTTTATCATGACAGTTATCAACACCAACATTTCGGGGATGATCGGCCTTAATAACATGCGGCTGACCAACCTGGGGCTGAAGCAGTCCCTGGAACGGCTTTCCTCGGGCCTTCGCATCAACAAGGGTGCGGACGACCCGTCAGGGCTGGCAATCGCCAAAGGCATGGAGTCCCACATCGGGGGCGTGCGCACTGCGGTTATGAATGCCGAGGACGGCATCAGCCTGATTCACACGGCTGACGGCGCCCTTGCTGAGACTCATGACATTTTGATGCGCATGCGTGATTTGGCCGTGCGTGCGGCTAACGAAGCCACACTCACCAGCCGCGACGTGAGCCGTATCAACAATGAAATGCAGTCGCTCAAACAGGAACTGCAGCGCAAGTCCCAGGCCGTGACCTTCAACACCAAGGTCCTGTTCTCGGGCGGGTACTCAGGCGGCAACCAACAGATGCTCCAGATTGGGCCGGACAACGGCACAAACTACCGCCTCACCATTGAAGTCTGGGCCATGACCAACAGCGGCCTGTTCATGGTGAGCGGCACCAAGCAGGCCAACTGGCTTGGCGGGGGCAGCCTTCTTATCAGCAACGTAAGCTCGGGCGCTTCCACCACAGGTAACCAGGCCACAGGCGCTCTTTCCATGGCCTGGATTGCCATCGATTACCTTAACAGTTCCATCAATTTTGTGAGCGATCTGCGCGCGTCCCTGGGTATCCAGGAACGCCGCCTGGGCCACGTCATTGATGACCTCAAGGCTGAAGACATCAACATCTCAGCCGCCAAGAGCCGCATCTGGGATGCGGACATGGCTTCGGAGATATCCGAGTTTACCCGCCTGCAGATTCTGCAGCAGAGCGGCACGGCCATCCTGGCGCAGGCCAATGCGCAGCCGCAGAGCATTCTGCAGTTGCTGCGGTAACCAGCCAGAAGGCTTCCGCGCCGGGCGGCGGGTTCTCTGAATTCGCTCTGAATTCGATCCAGTCCCGCCCGGCATACAACTGAATTTACAGCCACAGTCCCGGGCTCTTTAATCCGAGTAGCCCGGGCCTTGAGCAAAACCGGGTGAAAACACCGGTGAAGCGCAGCGCCTGAGTAATTGAGCTTGAGTGGCGGGTGTGATTTAGTATACACCCGGGCCAGGGCAGTATGCAGCAGGGCGCGATGTGTGAATCCGGTTGAGCAGCAAACAGGCCGCCGCGCACATGCGCGGCGGTTGAAGCCGGTTCAAGGTGCGAATGCCGGCCCCGCACGGGGAGCGCGCTATGCATTGCTGGTTGCGCGCACGCCGAGGCACCGGCAGCCCGCGGAATGCGGCCGCAAGGCCGCACCCGGGCGGGGCATGCTGTTCGTGTCGGAATCAAGTGATGCGTTATATGACTTTTGTAATAAGAAAGGGGGTTGATAAAACAACGGTTTGAACTACGGAGGATTGGTGCGGGATGCACCCGCGCCAACCGGACATGGAGGACCGGTCCCGGCTATACGACATGGAAGGAGCAACACAAAATGACAGTAATTAATACTAATCTAAGCGCAATGATCGGCCTCAATAACCTGAGGCTCACAAATCTGGGCCTGCAGACGTCCCTGGAACGGCTTTCCTCGGGACTTCGCATCAACAAGGGCGCAGACGACCCGTCCGGCCTGGCTATCGCCAAAGGCATGGAATCCCACATCATGGGTGTGCGCACAGCGCAGATGAACGCCGAAGACGGCATCAGCCTGATCCACACGGCTGACGGCGCCCTGGCGGAGACACACGATATCCTGATGCGCATGCGCGACCTGGCTGTGCGCGCGGCCAACGAGGCCACGCTCACCAGCCGCGATGTCAGCCGCATCAACAATGAACTCCAGTCCCTGAAACAGGAACTGGCGCGCAAGTCCCAGGCCGTGACCTTCAACACCAAGGTCCTGTTCTCGGGCGGCTTCTCCGGCGGCAACCAGCAGATGCTCCAGATCGGCGCGGACAACGGAACCAACTACCGCCTCACCATTGAAGTATGGGCCATGACCAACAGCGGCCTGTTCATGGCAAGCGGCACGCGCCAGGCCGACTGGCTTGGCGGCGGCAGCCTGCTCATCAGCAACGTGAGCGCGGCAGCAGCCACAACGGGTAATGCCGTAGGCGCCCTGTCCATGGCCTGGAAGGCTATCGACAACCTGAACAGCGCCATCAATTTTGTGAGCGACCTGCGCGCATCCCTGGGCATCCAGGAACGCCGCCTGGGCCACGTTATTGACGACCTCAAGGCTGAGGAAATCAATGTGGCGGCCGCCAAGAGCCGCATCTGGGATGCGGACATGGCTTCGGAGATCACGAACTTCACCCGGCTGCAGATTTTGCAGCAGAGCGGCACAGCCATCCTGGCGCAGGCCAACGCGCAACCCCAGAATATTCTGCAGTTACTGCAGTAACCCGGCCAAGCTGGCCCGCCCTGCGCGGGCCGTGAAGCCAAACGTGTGAAACAACAATGATTATTAAAAGAACATGGAGGCTTAACTGCTTCCATAAGTGAAAACGGAGGATTGGTGCGGGATGCACCCGCGCCGACCGGACATGGAGGACCGGTTTCGGCTATAAAACATGGAAGGGGTAATACCCAAATGACAGTCATTAACACAAATCTCAGCGCAATGATCGGCCTCAACAACCTGAGGCTTACCAATCTGGGCCTGCAGACGTCCCTGGAGCGGCTCTCCTCGGGGCTCCGCATCAACAAGGGCGCGGACGACCCTTCGGGACTGGCCATTGCCAAAGGCATGGAATCCCACATCATGGGTGTGCGCACAGCGCAGATGAACGCCGAAGACGGCATCAGCCTGATTCACACGGCAGACGGCGCCCTGGCCGAAACCCACGATATCCTGATGCGCATGCGCGACCTGGCTGTGCGCGCGGCCAACGAGGCCACGCTCACCAGCCGCGATGTGCAGCGTCTCAACCAGGAGCTCCGCAGTCTTAAGGACGAACTGGAACGCAAGTCCCAGGCTGTTACTTTCAACACCAAGATCCTGTTCTCCGGTGGCTTCGGAACATCAGGCCAGATGCTCCAGATTGGCGCGGACAATGGCACCAATTACAGGCTGACCATCGCGATTTCGGCGATGAACGCAAGCGGCCTGATCATGATCAGCGGCACCAAGGGCGCCAACTTCTACGGCGCGGGCAGCCTCATGATCAGCAACTTCACATTTGGCGCTACTAACTATGGCGCCTTGTCCATGGCTTGGAAGGCCATCGATTACCTCAACAGTTCCATCAATTTCGTGAGCGACATGCGCGCGGCCCTGGGCATCCAGGAACGCCGCCTGGGCCACGTTATTGATGATCTCAAGGCTGAGGAAATCAATGTGGCCGCGGCCAAGAGCCGCATCTGGGATGCGGACATGGCCTCGGAGATCACGAACTTCACACGGCTGCAGATTCTGCAACAGAGTGGCACAGCAATTCTTGCACAGGCGAATGCACAGCCGCAGAACATTCTGCAATTGCTGCAGTAATGCACAGCCGGGCCCGTCCCGGCTAGGGCGGAGCCCGCGCACCTTGACAATAGAAGGAAGGTGAACGGCGATGACTGTGAACAGTGTCATCGATGCAGTTGCGGCCTGCGCGAAACCTGCGCAATCGCAACTCGCCACGCCTTCGGCGCGTCAAGTCCACGCCGATGCAGGAGAAACAAGCGCACCACTCATTAAAGAAAGGGTGGAAAACGCGAACAAGATGACGAGCCGCATGAACACAACTGTCCGCTACCGCATACACGAGGCGTCCAAGTTAGTTACCGTGAAGGTTATGGACAAAGAAACCGGCCAGGTCATTCGCGAAATCCCGCCACAAAAGTTTCTCGACATGATGGAAGAATTGCAGGAACAAGTGGGATTCGTCATCAACGAGAAAGCTTAATTTAGCCACCTTACGTCTGATACATAAATGGGCGCGCCCCCCGACCTATCCCGGGGGGCGCGCTTTTTTGTGGGCATTTATATGCCGCGGCGCGCTGCGCGTGTGCGGCCCCCGGACGCATGTGGCCGCATCACAATCATTATTTAAAGAGCATTAATATAATCTAAAAAGACTTATTATATTCAATGCGCGCCGGGCGTGGTTGTTCCTGTCCGGGAATTCTGATAGAATTCATGGTACGGGCGGCTCATGCGGCATTTTTTGCGGCTTGGAGTGCATTTAAATCCGTGTTAAGGGGCGTTTTTTGTCTAGTTTCAATGTGTTCCTTTTTTTTGCCGGAGTGATTTTTATAGGCGCCAGCGTGTGGCGATTTACCCGCCGCCGCCTGCAAGGCGGCCAATCCTATACTGATTATGTAAATGAAATTAAACTCAAGCCTGCGGCCCGAGATGAGTTCGGCCGTAACGTCAGGTGGGTCATTAATGAAAGACGAGATACAGGGCAGCATCCTCGAGGGCCTCAACCCCCGACAGAAACAGGCCGTTGAGCACGGACACGCTCCGCTTCTGGTGGTGGCGGGAGCGGGCAGCGGCAAAACCCGTGTTATTATACACCGTATCGCACATCTCATCCGGTCTGGGGTGCGGCCCGGCGGCATCCTGGCGCTGACCTTCACCAATAAGGCGGCCGGGGAAATGCGGGAGCGCGCCGCGGCCCTTATCGGCGAGCCCGCGCGCATGGTTACGCTCAGCACGTTCCACTCTTTCTGCTACCGCGTTCTGCGCCGCTATGCCGACCGTGTGGGCCTGCGCCAGGGGTTTTCGGTCTACGACGCTTCGGACCAGAAGGCGCTCGTGAAACATTGTATCAAGAAATTGAATCTCCGGGATACGGACGAAGCGCCCGCGGACAAGATTCTGCACCTCATTTCCTACGCCAAGAATTTCCGCAAGGATCCCGGGGCCCTGGTGGACAGCAACAATCCGCTCTCGCGCCATGTGGGCGCCATCGCCCAGGCTTACGAGCGCGCGCTCATTGAAAACAACGCCGTGGACTTCGACAATCTCATCCTCAAGGTGCTCGATATGTTCGAGCAGCATGCGGATGTTCTCGAAACCTATCGCCAGCGCTACACACACCTGCTGGTGGATGAGTACCAGGACACCAACCGGGTGCAGTTTCTGCTGCTGCAACTGCTTGCCGGGCCCCACGGGCATGTGACCGCCGTGGGCGACCAGGACCAGAGCATTTACCGGTGGCGCGGCGCGGACATTTCCAACATCATCGATTTCGGCTCGGCTTATCCCGGCGCGGCCGTGGTGCCGCTTGAGCAGAATTACCGCTCCACGCAGCGCATCCTTAACGCGGCAAACAGCCTCATCCGCAAAAACCGCGGCACGCACAGGGCCAACCTGTGGTCCGAACTGGGCGACGGCGATGCGCCGTTTCTGCACAACGCGCTGGATGAACGCGGGGAAGCCGAATTCGTGGCCGATGAAATTATGCACCTCACAGGCGCGGAGGGCGGATTCAAGCACAGTGAAATCGCCATTCTGTTCCGCACCCGCGCCCAGAGCCGGGTGTTCGAGGAAACCTTGAGCCTGCGCAACATCCCCTACCAGGTGGTGGGCCTCACGGGCTTTTACCAGCGCAAGGAAATCAAGGATGTGATCGCCTATCTCAAGGTGCTGGCCAATCCCTCGGATTTTGTGAGCCTGGCGCGCGCCGGCAACACGCCGCGCCGGGGCATCGGGCCCAAGAGCATGGAGAAACTCGAAACCCTGCTCGCAGCCGCGGGCGCGGACACCCAGACGCTGCTTGATTTGCCCGAAGCAAAGGAGTTGCCCGGCAAACTGCGGGATTTTCTCAAGATGCTGGGCGGCCTGCGCGACAAGCTGCCGCCCGCCACGCCCCTGCCCGAGTTCATCAAGGCCGCTCTCACCGAGACCGGGTATATGAAATTTCTGGACACGCTCGACGCTGTGGAATCCGAGGCGCGCCGGGAAAACGTGAATGAACTGGTGAGCGTGGCCGTGGAAGTGGAACGCCTGGGCGAAACCGTGGACCTGGAAACTTTTCTGGGGCGCATCAGCCTGCAATCCGATATCGATTCCCTGCGCGAAGATGCGGATACCGTCAAGCTCATGACCCTGCACAGCGCCAAGGGCCTGGAGTTTCCGGTGGTGTTCATCACCGGGGCCGAGGAGGGCCTGCTGCCGCATTACTCGTCAAAAGACGACAACGAAGAACTTGAGGAGGAGCGGCGCCTTTGCTATGTGGGCGCCACGCGCTCCAAACAGCGCCTCTATTTTGTGTGCTGCAGTTCGCGCCTGCTGTTCGGGTCCACACGGGGCAATCTGCCCTCGCGGTTCCTGGAAGACATCGGCGCGGCCCGCATGCAGACTCTGGAAGCCTCGCACCGCTATGAGGACGAGCCCGGGTTTTTGGACGACGGCGAGGAATCCGACGGCATGAAGAACGAGCAGTGCGCCGCTGCCATGTTCGCTCCGGACAATGACGCCAAGTATAAATGCGGCGATTTTGTGGAGCATCGCATCTGGGGCCGCGGCTGCGTGGTTTCCTTCAAGGACGGTGAAATCTGTGTGGCCTTTGATCACGGCCAGGGCATCAAACGCATGGCTGTGGAGTTTGCGCCCATCAGAAAAGTGTGAGGTCGATTCCGGTATGTTGAAATCCCGATTCATTTTTATCCTGCTGTGCGCCGCGGCCGTGTGCCTTGCGCCGGCTCTGCCAGCGCGCGCCGCTGAAGCCTGGCTCGAAGGCCTGTCCCGCAGCATGGCCGCGGAAATCGACAATACATTCGCAAACAAGATATCTATCGAGGGCAAGAAACCTGTGTCCGCCGGTCTTTATCGTTTCAAGGATTTGTCCGGCCGGTTCGAGACCGAGGCGCCGGTTCTGCGCCGGCTGGTTCATGGCGCCCTGGCAAAGAACGGGCGTTTCGCTCTCGTCAACCTCGACGCCATGGATTCGGCTTTTGATTCCCTGTACCCGTTCCGCACTCTGGACGAGTTGAACCAGGAGCAACTCCAGCAGTACGCGCAAAAGGCCGGGGTGGACTATGTGTTCAGCGCCAAGATCGTGACCCAGGACAGCCGCCCCGTGGTTCAGCTTTTCATTTACAATGTGCGCAAGGGCGTGCTTCTGTTTACGCCCATGTTTCCGGTGAATGTTACGGCCCCGGCCCCGGACCCCCCGCCTGTTGCACCCGTTGTGCCTGCGCCGGCCACGGCCACGGCAACCGTCACGGCCACGGCAACCAAGCCTGTGCCCGCCAATCCCGTGTCCCCGGCCACGGCCACGGCTGAGATTGCTCCGGCCACGGGCGCCCGCGCGTTCTTCAACATTCAAAGAGGCAAATTCTATTATGTTCAGGGGGTTCTGCCCGATTCACCCATTGTGGATTTCGAGCCCGTGGACCTGGATCCGGACCCGGCCCCGGAGATCGCTTTTCTCAACACGGATTCCATGGTGATTGTGAAATTGCAGGACGCCACGGCCACCGAGTTCTGGTCCAACCAGTACCGCAAGAGTTTCCCCAGGCGCGGCCTGGCCGGCACGCTCTGGTTCCGCCGCTCGGGCAACAAGCCGCTGCTGTATGTGTCCATGAACACGTTCCCCCGAAGCATCGTTTATTTGTGGAGCGATGAAAACAAGACTTTGGACAAGTTGGACAATGTGGACCGCTATATCGCGCATCTGGACGATGCATCGGGCAAGCGGCTGGTGAGCGAATACGGCAAGGGCGTGATTTCGTTCAGCGGCAAGCAGACGCGTCTGGTGGCTGCGGGCGGCGCCATGGAGAGCGATGCGGCGTTCCCCGCGCCCGTGGATTATTATTCGAGCTGTATTCTGCGCGCATCGGACACCAGCAATGAATTGACCGTGACCGCCCTGGTCGATGAGTACGGGTCCATCAAGGTTTACCAGGGCAACAGTAAGCTGCTTGCCGATACCGAAAACAAGTTCGGCAGCACCCTGGATTGTTGGAACAACCCGCGCACCAAGTCGTTGTATATCCTTGGCTCTACGGAAAAAAGCCAGGATGACCGCATCGTGATTTTCCGCCTGGTGAAAAAGGCTTCGGGCGAATACGACATCGCCAAGCAGTGGGTATCCGACGCCGTGTCCGGCGCCGTGACGCGCGCCAAGTTCCTGGACCTGGACGGCGACCGCCTGCCCGAAGTGCTGGCCGTGGAGGAATCGGCAGAAGGCAAATTCCGATTCTTCTACACGGCGCCCGCCTGGCCCGAGGAGGAATATTAATGTCTCTGCGCCGCATCCTCATCGGCATTCTGGCATGCGCGGCCCTGTTTGCGGCGGATGCTCATGCTGTTCTGCCGCCCAAGTACGGTGGCATTCTCACGGTCCGTCTCCAGGATAAAATCAGCACCATTGATCCGTCCATGGCCGTGCGGCCCGATGAGTTCGCCGTGGTGTTCTGCCTGTTTGAAACCCTGGTCAAACCCAACGGAAGCGGGGGCCTTATCCCTGTGCTGCTCGACGGCATGCCCAAATCTTCGGGCGACGGCCTCACGTACTACTTCAAACTTAAAAAGGACATCACTTTCCACGACGGGTCTGTGCTGGATCCCGCGGATGTCATGCACACCATTGAGCGCGTGGCGCGCTCACGGCGCTCCCCGTATTCCTGGCTGTTCGATTCCGTGGAGGGCGCCGCGGATTTCCGCAGCGGCAAGGCCCGCACCATTTCCGGGTTTAAAATCGTGGATTCGCTGCGCTTTGAAATCAAGCTTAAAAGGAAGAATTCCGCGTTTCTCAAATATCTGGCCTTGCCCGCCGCGGCCATCGTGCCCACCAATGACCGCGAGTTCCGCCCGCCCATCGGCACGGGGCCCTTCAAGTTTATGGATATGCGGGCGGGCGGCGATATCACCCTCAGCGCACACGCCGGACACCATGAAGGACGCCCCTACCTGGATGGCATCAAGTTCAAGGTTTTCCGCAGCGACGATGACGCCCTGGTCAATTTCAAGGCCGGGGACCTGAGCATCACGGCCGTGCCCCTGGACGGCCTTGGAAAGGACGCGGCCGCCGCGTACGGCAAGCCCGTGAAAGGCCGCATGCGCATCATCTGGATGCTGGACGTGAATCCCTCGCACCCGCCTCTAACAAAACCTTCGGCGCGCCGCGCCATGGCCTTGGCCGTGGACCGGCGCAGCATCGTGGATGTGGTGCTTAACGGCAACGGACGCGTGGAGGACAACTCCGGGGGCGGCGCGGCCCAGGACCCGGTTCAGGCCGCGGACACGCTTTCCCTGTGGTATCCCGACCGCGGCAAGGCCCCGGATTTCCTGGCCGAGCGCCTGCAGCGCGACCTGCGCCGCGCCGGCATCACCGCAGCGCCAGAGGCCAGAAAAGGCGACGCCTTGTACCGCTTCACCTCGGACACCGCGCCGGACCTGGTTCTGCGTCCTTTGCCCATGCTCCTGGGCCTGTCCGAAACTGTGGAAAAAACTCTGTACAGCAAGGGGCATAAGTCGTCGTACTCTACAATGGCCCTGCGCCTGGCCGGGCATGAAGCCGCGGATCCATCCCAGAATAAATATCTGATCCTGTTCCTGTTCTCGCAGGAAACCGGATACATCACTCATACCGGCGTGCGCAATTTCTCTGTGGGCGCTTTCAACCAGCCCGAATTCGACGCCTTGTTCATCCGCAAAAGGTGACGCATGAAACGCCGCCTGTTCATATCTATCCGCACAAAGCTCACCATTGCGTTTTTCATTGTGTTCCTCATCCCCATGGCCGCGGTATTCTGGGTATTGTCCCAGCGCGTACAGGAATCGTTCGACAGGCTCTCGCGGCCGCGCATGAACAATGCGCGCATCGCCATTGCCTCGGACTTCGGCAACACTGTAGACGCCGCCCGCCTGCAAACCCTCACCCTGGCGCAGAACGGACGCTTGTCAGAGCTGGTTTACCTGTGCGCGCAAACCGGATACACACACGAACTCAATCCCGTGATTCATGAACTCAATGCTCTTGGTGAAACAACCAGCCTCAGCTTCATACGCCTGGCCGGGCCTGATCAGGTGCTGGCCGCTTATCCGGATCGCACCATTTTTCTGCAGCCCCTGGCGCCGGAATTTGCGAGCCGCGTGGGCGACGCATTCCATGGCCGCGCTGTGGCCACAATCAGCCATGTCAAGGTGGAAGAGGGCGCCGGGCTCGCAGTGGTCGTCTTCGCACCCGTGCGCTACCAGAGCGATTTTGACAACCTCGATGAAGCGCCCGTGGACGCTGTGCTCATTACCGGCACGTTTCTGGATCAGGCCTGGCTCGCAAATCTGCATGATTTGAGCACCGCGCAAATCCTGTTTTACTCGGGCCGCAAGTTCACCGCAGCAGAGCCCGCTGCCGCGGCCGCGCCGCCATTGGGCGATGCGTTCCTCAACGCTCTGGATACAGATCCGCAGCACACGGCGGTGCGCAATATGGGCGGCGCCGAGTACCTGTTCGGAGGCCTGCCCGTGTCCGCGCCCGACACAGGCGAGGTGCAGGGCTACCTGGTCATCGGCGTGTCCCGTGAAGAGATGCATGCGGTCATGGCCGACATGCGCGACAACGCGCTCAAGGTTGTGCTCATGGGCGCGGGCCTGTGCCTGGTGCTGGCTTTTGGCATTTCCATGGGCATCACCCGCCCCATCGCGGCCCTGGGCCGCTCCGCGCGCCTCATCGGCGGCGGCCGCTTCCGCGAGGCGCATAATAATGTGCGCAGCCGCGACGAAGTCGGCCTCCTGGGCGGCGCCATGAATATCATGATCGACGGCCTCGAAAACTATAGCGAAAAACTCGCCATGAGCGAGCGCGTGGCCGCCTGGCGCGAAATCGCACGCCGCATCGCTCACGAAATCAAAAATCCCCTCTCGCCCATCCAGCTCTCGGTCGAGAATATGAAGGCCCTCTACGAACAGGACCCCGCGGAATTCAAGCAGATTTTCCCCGAAGCTTCAGACACGGTTCTCGAGGAGGTGGACAAGCTGCGCCGCCTGGCCAACGAATTCTCGGAATTCGCGCGCATGCCCAAACCCGAATTCGAGAGCGTGGACCTGGCCGAGGTGATCGGCAATGTGGTCAATCTCCACGCCCGCTCCGCAGGAAATGTGAACGTGTCATTCACCGCCGACCAGCCCGGCATGCTGGTGCGCGCGGACCGCGACCAGCTTAACCGCGTGTTCACCAACCTGGTCAAAAACGCTATCGAGGCCATGCCTGCGGCCGGGGACCTGTCCGTGCTTTTGCGCCGCGTCAACGACGAGGTTTTCGTGGTGGTGGAAGACACGGGCGAGGGCATGGACACGGACCAGCTCGCGCGCATCTTCACCCCGTACTACACGACCAAGCCGCGGGGCAGCGGCCTGGGCCTGGCCATTGTCCAGCGCATCCTCCAGGACCACGGCGCCACTTTCGACGTGTACAGCGAAAAGGGCAAAGGCACGAAATTTATCATCGCATTCAAGGAAATGAACCGCGACAAACCCCCGCAGGGAGGCCCGTCTCATGCCTAACTACACCATCCTGGTCGTGGACGACGAAAAAAACATCCTGTCCACCATCAAAACCGCCCTGCGAAGCGGCGACTATGAGGTGATCGTCACCGATGACCCCCACCAGGGCCTCAGCCTGTATGAGACGCGACAAATCGATCTCGCCATCCTCGATATTCTCATGCCCGGCCTCGACGGCCTGGAAATGCTCAAACTTATCAAACGCAAGAAATCCGACAGCACCGTGATCATGATGAGCGGCCACGGCACCATCAGCACCGCGGTGCAGGCCACCAAGCTGGGCGCTTACGATTTTCTGGAAAAGCCTCTGAGCCGCGAAAAACTCCTGCTCACCGTGGAGCGCGCCATCGAGTTCAAGCGCCTGGAAAGTGAAAACATCGCCCTGCGTTCGCAGATCGCAGAAAAATATGACATGGTGGGCCAGAGCCGCGCCATTAAAGAATTGTTCCAGCAGATAGAAACCATCGGGCCCACGCCCAGCCGCGTGCTCATCAGCGGGGAAAACGGCACGGGCAAGGAACTCGTGGCCCGCGCTCTGCACCAGGCCAGCGCGCGCGCCGGCCGCCCGTTTGTGCGCGTGAACTGCGCGGCCATCCCCCACGACCTCATCGAGAGCGAACTGTTCGGCCATGAAAAGGGCGCATTCACCGGCGCCACGGCCATGCGGCGCGGCAAGTTCGAGGCCGCACACCGCGGCACTATCTTTCTCGACGAAATCGGGGACATGCACCTGGACACCCAGGCCAAAGTGCTCCGCGTGCTCCAGGAGGGCGAACTGCAGCGCGTGGGCGGCGACGAACTCATCCATGTGGATGTGCGCGTGATCGCCGCCACGAACAAGGAACTGGAGCGGGAAATCAAGAACAACCGGTTCCGCGAGGACTTGTTCTTCCGCCTTAACGTGATCCCCTTCCGCGTGCCCGCCCTGCGCGAGCGCACCCAGGACATCCCCCTGCTGGCCGAACACTTTCTGTCCGGGTTCGCATCCGACTACGGACGCCCGCCCAAGGTGCTGGACCAGGCCGCGCAACAGGCCCTGTGCGCCTACCCGTGGCCCGGCAATGTGCGGGAACTGAAAAACCTCATTGAACGTATTTTTATCATGTGCCCGGACCAGGCCATTCCCGGCAGCGTGGTGCAGCGGTTCCTCACGGGCGCGTCTTCGGGCGACACGGCCGCGGCTGCGGTTGCGCCGCTCCCAGCCGGCGATGAGCCGCTCAAGGAAGCCGTGGCCGCGTTCGAAAAAAGTTACATCCAGGCAAAACTGCTTGAGGCGGATTTCCACATGAGCGACGCCGCCAAAAAGCTCGGGCTCGAACGCAGCCACCTTTATAAAAAAATTAAATCGCACGATATCGCTGTTCCCGGAAAGGGAGGAGAGACCACATGACGCACCGCACTCTCACGATACTGGCTTTGCTCGCCATGGTTTTGTGCACGGCCGGCGCATGCTCCGGCAAGGGCCGCACCACCGTAACCGGAAGCACAAAGCACGAGGCCGCTCAATCCAGGGCCGAGGCAAAGGATTCGCAAAAAATCGAACAGCCCCTGCCTCAGCCCGCGCCGGGCGGGGAGCGCTCCTCTTTCCCGGATATCCAGTGGCCCGAACCCGTGCTCGACACCGACGATACATTTCCCAAGCGCGAGGGCGCGCACTTCGACAACACGTTTGAATCCTGGCAGGTGTCGGGCTTCATCAGCGACGGCCAGGGCAAGGACATGGATTTCACCGTGCTCTTCTTTAAAACCGGACCGGTCATGATGCTTCTGCGCCACGGGTTCGCATCCCTGGGCGGCCCGGACGGCGTGTCCTACATGTCCTTTGCACCGGCCAATATTCGCGGCGCCGCGGAAAATGAACTCTGGCAGCAGATCCAGAAAGACCCGGAAAACCAGATATTTAAAGATCGCCTCGAACGCCTGCAGAACGGGCAGACCCCGGAATTTTCACTCATCGGCGACGAAGCCCGCGTACTGCGCAACAGCCTGGCCGTGAATTACGGCCCCATTACCCTCAACAGGGTTGACGAAAAGCAATTCATCTGGAAGCTTACCGCAGAAGTGCAGGGGGAAAAAGCGGACTTCGACATGAGCAGCCTGCGCGACCCCGTGCAGTTTTACAACCCCTACATCACCATGGGCGCGCAGGGCAGCCTGGACGGGTACGTGTTCCCGCGGGTGAATCTCGAGGGCGCGCTCACAGGCCCGGACGGTGCGGCGCGCAATGTGCGCGGCGCCGCCATCATGACGCACCTGTGGGGCCAGGTCGACCCCGTTGGGTTCCGCCGCTACACCATCATCGGCATGAACTTTGACAGCGGCCTTTTTTTGCAGACATTCCGCTTCTACACGCCCGACGGCGTCCTGGTCAGCGAGTACACCGTGATCCAGGAGCCCCTCAAGGAGCCGCGCATCGTAGAGGATTTCACGCTGCAGGAAACCGACAAATGGACCAGCGATTTGTCCGGCGCCGCGTATCCGGCGCAGTGGACCGTGAGCGGGGGCGGGTTCCGCGGGGCCATGGCCCTGGATGACCGGGAGCACGAAGTGAGCGTGGCCGAAGGGCGCGGCGCGTTTTATGTGGGCCCGTGTTCGTACCGCGGGGAAATCCCCGGCGGCAACGGCGAGTCCGCGGGCCGCGGCTTCTGCCGCCTGGTGGCCCCGCAGCAGTGACAGTTTTTAATCTTTACTTTTTGGGTCATTCCCGCTCGTGAAACGAGGATCATAAGATAACGATATGGCAAAGACACTGGATCAGGACATCTCACTGGATCTCAAGCCTCTCATGCCCTGGGGGGCCATGCTGGGCCGCGCGTTCAGCACGCTTGTCAACAGCCCGTCGCTGCTTGTTCCCCCTATGTTTGTGGGCCTGGCGCACCTGAGCCTTTATGCGGTGTTCGGCTATGTGTTCATCACATCCCTGGCCGCCAAGATGGCGGAGCTGCACTATATGGCGTGGGACATGAATGTGGTGCGGCTCACGGCCACGCTCATGCGCGTGTCGTGGACGTACATGCTGTCCGTGCTGGGCGTGGTCATGCTGGGGCGGCTGTTCATCGGCACGTTCCATAATTCGGGCTGGAGCGCCATGTTCGCGCAGGCCGCGCGCACGGGGCGGGCCGCGCTTGTGGATTACGGGTACGGAGTGTTTATGTTTTCCCCGCGCTTTCTGGGCGCGGTGTTCGTAAAACTGTGCATCCATCTCATCCCGGCCCTGTTCGTGCTCATCATGCTTGTGCTGCTGCGCACGGCGGGCAATGTGCTGTGGGGCGATGTGCTCAAAGTGGCGCTGCCGTTTCTGCCCGTGGTGCTGGTGCTGGAGCTGTTTATCGGCCTGGCCCTCATGTTCTGGCGCCAGTCCCTGGCCCTGGAGGGAGCGGGCGCTGTGGAGAGCCTGGCGCGCAGCTTTGTGTTCGTGCGCACGCGCCTGGGCGATGTGCTGACCCTGCTCGGCTTGTGGCTGGCGTATAACATGGTTGTGTCCATGGCCTTCGCCATGCTGGGCGCGGTGCTCATGCAGGCTGTGCCGTCCGACATCGGCCCCGAATCCGTAACCCTGCGCTTGGTGCTGTATATCAATACCGCATTTATGTCCTGGCTGTTTCAGTTTATTGGCATGGTATTTTTCGTGCTCCTGGGTTTTGTGTTGTATTATGAGCGCGCGGTGGCGCCGTTCGAGGAGCCCGCGCTGGAAACAGGGCAGGACGCAGTGCCTCTGAGCCAGGTGGCGGGCCCGGCCGCAGTTGTGGATGAAGCAGACTCTGCCGCACCTGAGGCGGATCCCGGGACCCCTGCGGATTCAGGGGCGTTGCCCGGGCGGGACGCAGACACGGATGCGCCCGCGAGTCCGGATATCCAGGCTGATGAGGCGGAATCTTTGCCTGCGCCGGAGATTTCCGAATCTGACGAGAATTCCGAGTCCGGCGACATCCAGGAACCGGGCCCGGCCCCAGGCGAAAATCCCGATGCGGATGACGCCGGCCGCCCCGAGTGAATCAGCGGCCCCGCAGCGTTTGCGCCGCACAATGCCGCAGTGCTGTTTCCGGTTTAATATCCCGTTGAAAAGAACCTTGCCTCCGGCCCATATATAAAATTGTTTCCTCATGAACGGCGTTCCCCCCCCGGGTTGTCTCCCATGCCCGGCCTGTCTGGAAAACATGCGGTTTTCTGCTATAATGATCAAGTGTGTTAACAGGCCAGCGATTGCACACAGCACAGAACACCCTTTTCCATTCGCGTGTTGATATGGAAGCGCAAGCCCGCGCGCGGTTTTTACATAGGTTCCGCGCACGTATCGATCTTGAAAAACGACTTTTTATAATAGGGGATGCGGCCGCCGGAACATGCGGTTCGCACACAACCGGGACACGCGAGGACAGGCGCCATGTGGGATAAATTCACCAAGCACGCCAAAGAAGTCATTTCATCGGCGCAATCAAAAGCCGAGGAACTCTCTCACAGTTATGTGGATACAGAGCATATCCTTTATGCACTGCTTCAGGACAAGGACAGTTTCGCCGTGAAACTGCTCATGGGCCTGGGCGTGGACATGGATAAGCTCATGCGTTCGCTCAAGGACCATTTCGTGGTGGACCGCCGCGGCAAGAGCCGCGAGATCGCGTTCACGCCCAGCAGCAAGCGCGTGCTGGAGCTGGCGTTTGAAGAGGCCCGCACCCTGGGCCACGCGCACATCGGCACCGAGCACCTGCTGCTGGGCCTCTTGCGCGAGAACGAGGGCATCGCCGCGCGCCTGCTCAAGGAATACGGCCTCACCATCGAGAAGGCCCGCCACCAGGTGCTTAACCTGTCCGAGGGCGAACCCATCACCCCGGCATCCACGGCCACGCAGAAAAAGAAGGGCAAGAAATCCCGCACCTCCTTCCTGGACGAGTTCAGCCGCGACCTCACCGAACTGGCCGCCGAGAACAAGCTGGACCCCGTGGTGGGCCGCGCCATTGAAATCGAGCGCGTCATGCAGATCCTGTGCAAGCGCACAAAAAACAACCCGGTTCTGATCGGCGACCCGGGCGTGGGCAAGACCGCCATCGTCGAAGGCCTGTCGCAATTGATCATCAAGCGCGAAGTGCCGGAAATCCTCTATGACAAGCGCGTGCTGAGCCTGGACCTGGCCGGCCTGGTGGCCGGCACCAAGTACCGCGGCGAGTTTGAAGAGCGCCTCAAGCGCGTGGTCAATGAAATCTACCAGTCCAAGGGCGAGATAATAATTTTTATCGATGAGCTGCACACCATCATCGGCGCGGGCGCGGCCGAGGGCGCCATTGACGCCAGCAACATTCTGAAACCCGCCCTGGCGCGCGGCGAGTTGCAGTGCATCGGCGCCACCACCTATGACGAATACAAGAAATATATTGAAAAAAGCGCGGCCCTGGAGCGGCGTTTCCAGCCCGTGTCCGTGGATGAGCCCACCATTGAGGAAACCGTGCAGATTCTGCAGGGCCTGCGCGACCGCTACGAGGCCCACCACCGCGTGGTCATCACCGACGAGGCCCTGCTGGCTTCGGCCCGCCTGGCCGCCCGCTATATCCAGGACCGTTTCCTGCCTGACAAAGCCATCGACCTCATCGACGAGGCCGCGGCGCGCATCAAGATTCTGCACAACACCACCCCGCCCCAGCTCAAGGGCATGGAAGATGAATTGTCCGATGTGCGCAACAACAAAAACGCCGCCGTCATGAGCCAGGACTACAAGAACGCGGCCGAGTTGCGTGAAAAGGAAATCCGCATCGAACAGCAGATCAAGGCCGAAAGCGAGAAATGGCGCAACAGCCCCGAGGCCCGCGAAATGGTCATCGGCGAGGACGAAGTCTCCGAGATCGTGTACATGTGGACGAGCATCCCCGTGGCCCGGCTGCGCGAGGAGGAAACAACGCGCCTGCTGGGCATGCAGGAAGCCATCCAGAAACGCATTGTGGGCCAGGACATCGCCGTGCGCAGCATCGCCAAAGCCATCCAGCGCGCGCGCGTGGGCCTCAAGGAAGCCGACCGCCCCATGGGTTGCTTCTTCTTCGCCGGCCCCACGGGCACCGGCAAAACCGAGCTGGCCAAGGCATTGGCTGAATTTTTGTTCGGCGATGAAAACTCCATCGTGCGCATTGATATGAGCGAGTACATGGAAAAGGCGTCTGTGTCGCGCCTGGTGGGCGCGCCCCCGGGCTATGTGGGCTTCGATGAAGGCGGCCAGCTCAGCGACGCCGTGCGCCGCAAACCCTACAGCGTGGTGCTGCTCGACGAAATTGAAAAGGCGCACCACGAGGTGTTCAGCATTTTGCTCCAGATCATGGAGGACGGACGCCTCACGGATTCGCACGGCCGCAAAGTCAGCTTCAAAAACGCTATCGTGATTATGACCACCAATGTGGGATCCGATATTGTGAACGCGGACCAGGGCGTGGGCTTCAAGACCGCGCACACGCTTCATCCCGATGAGAACAAAGAGGCTATAGAAAGGGAATACGAGGCCATGAAGGAGCGTATTCTCAAGGAACTCAAGAAAGGGTTCCGCCCCGAATTCCTCAACCGCGTGGACGAGTTCCTGGTGTTCCGCTCACTGGATCGCGAGGATATCGAGACCATCACCCGCCTGTTTATCAATAAAGTGGCCGCCCGCGTGTCCGCCAAGGGCCTCATCCTGCAGGTGCAGGACGATGTGGTCAAGGAACTGGCCACCAAGGGCTATGACCCGGCCAATGGCGCGCGCCCCTGCCGCCGCCTGGTGCAGCAGTTCGTGGAGGACCCCATCAGTGAATGCCTGCTGCTCAACAAGCACGTTGAGGGCGAAACCATTCTGGTCAAATGGGATTCCCAGAAGGATGCCGTGGCCGTGGAGATCATTAAACCCGCAGGAGATGCCGAACCCGTGAAACCTGTTGTGCTGGATTGATCTTTTCCGGGTCTTGTGGTATAATTCACGAATCTATGAATAATAAACCCAACACTAACTTTCATCTTCCAGGAGGTTACAACTAAATGTTTCGAGTCGGGGACAGGATTCTGCACCCTCTGCATGGCGTTGGCACCGTGGAAAAAGTTGTAAAGCAGGAAATCCTGGGTCAAATCCAGGAGTATTACTCGGTGGCCCTTACCTTGAAACGCATGAAAGTCATGATTCCCATCGACAAGTGCGAAGAAATCGGCGTGAGAAAGATTACAAAATCCGCGCAAATCGAAGAAGTCTTCAGCACAGTCAAGGGAAAGACAATGACCGACATGCCATCGAACTGGAATCGCCGGTACAAGTACAATCTGGACAAAATCAAGACCGGCGATCTCAAGGAAGCGGCCGAGGTGTTCCGCAGCCTGAGGCAGAAAGAGAACAAAAAAGGCCTGTCCATGGGCGAAAAGAAGATGCTGGATAACGTGCGCCAGCTCATCGTGGGCGAGTATGCATACGCCAAGAATCTTGAAATGGATGAAGCGCTCACCCTGGTGGAAAAAGCCCTGCATTAAGGCGAAAAAAAATTGGATTTTCCCGAGGGCGCCCGATTGTGGCGCCCTTTTTCTTTTTTTTACACGGTTTTCCACTATAATTATTGACGGATCCGTAGTTGGAGAGTGCCAGAGGCGCATTTATTATTTATGGCTAGCATGGAATTCAGGAAACATCTACCCCAGCGGCAGACCCCGGTGTCGGTTCTGTCCGCCACAGTCAAAATTCTGACTGTGACCGCATTTGTCATGTTTTTTAATTACGTGCCGCGGGTTGTGCAGCGCCTCTACCACGTAACCCGCCCGTCAAGCCCCAGCGCCAAGTACATGAATGACAACCTGGAATATATTTCCATAGCCTGCGTGGTGCTGGGGGCGTTCATCGGCATGGGGTTGTCCTCGCAGCTTGAGAATGCACTTCTGCAGTTGCACCGGCAGATTGGGCAGTGGCTGCGCCGCTACTCACCACAGGTCATGGCTTCCAGCAGCATCGGCGTGGTGGTGGGGCTCATCTTCGCCATGTTGATTTCCATGCCGGTGCATCTGTTCTTCCCGGAACAGCGCACGGCCGGGTTTCTCATCGCTGTTTCGTGCGCCGTGGTTTTCGGGTACCTGGGCGGGCTCATGTTCAGCCGCCTGGGCCTGTGGGGCCAGGGCGGCGGCGCCGCGCCCGCGTTCGCCAGAGGCGGGGCCGCGCCAAAGGTTCTGGACAGCAGCGTGATTATCGACGGCCGCATCTACAAACTTTGCAAGGAGCACTTTATCGAGGGGCGCATCCTCATTCCATCTCCGGTGCTCAACGAGATTCAGCACATCGCCGACGACAGCGACAATGTGCGCAAGCAGCGCGGCCGCAACGCCCTGTCGCTCATTGAACAGATGCGCGATATGGATGATGTGATGCTTGAGGTTGTGGAGTTGCGCCGCGAAAAGGACAGTTTTGATGACAGCGTGGACGCACAGCTCGTGGCCTACGCCAAGAGCATAGGCGGGGTGCTGGTCACCAACGATTTCAACCTCACAAAGGTGGCCGAATTGCGCGGCGTGCGCGTGTATAATCTCAACATCCTGGCCAACGAATTCCGGAAAACATTGCTGCCCGGGGACACGGTCGAGGTGCATGTGGTCAAGTACGGAAAAGAAGGCGGGCAGGGCATCGCGTACCTGGACGACGGCACCATGGTGGTTGTGGAAAGCGGCGATAAATTCATCGGCGAATCCGTGGTGGTCGAGGTCAGCAGCATCATGCAGACCGTGGCCGGGCGCCTCATTTTCGCACGCGTGGCCTCCAATCGCGAACCCACTGTTCAGTAGCCATGCAATACGTTTCCCCCTCCGGCCCACATTGTCATTTTACCTTGGGAACTATTTGCCCGCGGATCGCATTTACTCTTGTAATGGATGATGAACTCAATATAATTTACACAAGGTGTTAAGGAATGTCTGACAAAAGAAAAGATCTTGTTCCCGTAGAAGTTTATTGCGTCAGGTTTGACGTGCTGAACAAAATCCCCGTGGTGTTACTTAAAGATAAAGACCAGCAGCGGTTTTTGCCTATTTGGATAGGTATGTTTGAGGCCACGCAGATAGAAATAGCGCTGGAAAAAGTGCCGGTTCCGCGGCCCATGAGCCACGATCTTATGAAGTCTCTGCTTGAAAATTTCAGCGTGTCCCTCAAAGAAACCCATATTCACGACATTATCGAAGGCACGTTCCACGCGCGCCTTGTTATGGGCCGCAACGGTGAGGATAATGTGGAAGTGGACGCGCGCCCCAGCGACGCCATCGCGCTCAGCCTGCGCACGGGAACGCCCATCTTTGTTTCCGCGCATATCATTGAAGAAGCCGCCATCGTGGGCAAGGTTCCCGATGATGAGGAAATTCAGAAATTCCGTGATTTTATTTCCAAAGTCAAGCCCAGCGATTTCAAAGACTGACGCGCAGCATTTCATACTTTGAGAATTCAACCCGGCGTTACGCAAAGCGCCGGGTTTTGCGTTCTGGGGGTTATTGCTTCCACAACCCGAGCCCCTGGGTGCGCGCCTGCTTTTCCAGCCCCCGGAATTCCCGCGCATGTTTCATATTGGGCGGGATGAACAGGGTTTCGGCGCAGCCGCGGCTCACCAACTCACGGTTCACAAAGGTTTTGTAGTCCGGCCCCGCGTATACATAGGCCAGCAGCCGACCGTATTTATCTTTGGGCGCCCTGTCAAAAACCAGTTTCACGGGGCCGCGGCCCAGGAGGTCCCGGTTGCACTTCGCAGCCTGTTGCGCAAAGGGTTCGGCGGGCCGGCCGTCGCGCGCCAGTTCGGGCGTATCCACGCCGATGAAGCGCACGCGCTCGCCCGTGGCCAGTTTGATGGTGTCGCCGTCCACGATGCGGTCCACGGCTGCGATGCGCTCGCTTCCGGGTGCGGCATCCGCGCCTTGCGGGGCCAGGCCGCCGGTGAGCCGGTTGCAGCCCGCGGCCGCCGGGCACATGGCGGCCAGGCATATAAAAACAATTCGTTTTAGTGAATTCATTAGATGGTTCGGGCTGTCTTTCTATTTTTTGCCGGGTTCCAGGGGCTGCGCGTGCTCGGCCAGCCACAGGGATATGAATTCATCCAGGGATTCGTTGAGCAGCTCGTTGAAGTAGTCCTGGTTGAAATCCCGGTAGGGGATGAACAGGAGTGTGGGTTTGTGCCACGTGGCCGCGTAGATGTAGGCGAGGTCATCGTGGAAGGGCCGGTAGAAGCGCATGCTGATGTTCACGGCGAAGCCCACGGTGCGCCCGCCCCCGCGGTCCGTGTCATCGGTGAGGCGCAGGCAGTCGAAGGTGGTCATGAGCACGGGCGCATTGTCTGTATTCACGAAATTGAAGTGCGGGCCCATGGCCTTGAGAAGATAATCGTGGATATAGCTGAGTGTGGCGCCCTGGTCCACGAGTGTGCGGCAGTCCGGGGGCGCATTGCCCACAGCCAGGCTGAGGTGCTTGAAATTGCGCGCGCCAAGGGACACGTCCTGGGCCAGGGCCGGGGCCGCGCAGAGCCACAGAACCGCAAAAAGCAGACAAATAAGTTTTCGAGACATGGGCTGTATCTCCCCGAACTGTAATTTCTCACATTATATCAGGCGGCGGGAGGAAAGTAGAGTTGGGCGCGGGCATTTCGCGCACGGGCCGCGCACGGGCGGGGTCAGGTGGCGGCATGGTCCCAGGTGAGTTGTTTGCCGCACATGGGGCAGAAGAAGGGGCGGTTTTTGTACGCGGGGGGCACTTTGAAATGTGCGCCGCATTCGCAGTTGACCATGGCGTAGCCCTGCTGCTTCCAGAATACATCATTCACGCTGCTGCGGGAGGCCACGGGCCCGGATGGTGCGGAGGCTGGCGGCGTGGCCTGCACCAGGGGTGTCGCGGCGCGGTGGGTGAAGGCGCCCCCTGCGGAGGCTGCTGCGGCGCGGGCCGGGGCCTTGCCCGGGGCGGGTGCTGAAAGTTCTTCGGGCACGAACAGGCGGCTGCCGCTGCCTGTGGTGCGCGCGAATGCGTTCTGGTATGCGTCCAGGGATGAGGACCCGGCCATACCGCGCAGGATGCGCACGCGCTCCCCGGTGGGCGGGTGGGTGCTCATGAGTGATGACATTTTCTTTTTGGCGCCCGCGAACGGGTTCACGATGTACATGGGCGCGGTGACGCGGTTGGCGCGGCGCACCTGCTGGGGCGCGGCGGAGATTTTTTCCAGGGCCGCGGCCAGGCCTTCGGGATAGCGCGTGTACTGCGCGCTGCATGCGTCGGCCAGGTATTCGCGCTTGCGGGACACGGCGAAGTAGATGAGCTGCGCCAGGACCGGCGCAAGGATGGCGAACACCACGGCCGCGATCAGGATCACGGCCTGGCCCTGCCCGCCGCCGGATGAGCGGCGGCCCCCGCCCACATACCGGATGCGCCACACCGAATCCGCGAGCATGACAATGGCGCCGAGCATGGTTCCGGTCACGGTCATGAGCAGCACGTCGCGGTTGCTGATGTGCCCGAGTTCGTGGGCGATCACGCCCTGGAGTTCGTCGCGGTTCACGCGCTGCAGCAGGCCCGAGGTTACGGCCACGCACGCGTGCTCGGGGCTGCGGCCCGCGGCGAAGGCATTGGGAACCGGGTCGTCGATGAGGTACACCGCGGGCATGTGGCTGAGGCCCGAGGCGATTTTCATTTCCTCGACCACATTGAACAGGGCGGGCAGGTCGTGGTGCTCAATGCGCCGCGCGCCGCTCACGGACAGCAGGAGCCGGTCGCCCTGGTAGTAGCTGACAAGCAACATGATCAGCCAGATCATGAATGCGGCCAGGACGCCGATTTCCCCCAGGAGCACGGCCCCGAACAGGAGCAGGATCAGGAACATGAAGCCCGCGAGGATGATGGATTTGATTTTATTGGCCCGGATCTGCTGCCACATGGCGCGCGGCCCTCACCTTAGTTGAAACTCACCTTGGGCACTTCGCGCTCGGCGGCGTCCTGGATTTCAAACATGTCTTCTTCTTTGAAGCCGAACATGCCGGCGATGATGTTCGCGGGCACGGTCTGGATTTTCGTGTTGAACTGCATGACCGCGTCATTGAAGAACTGGCGGGCGAAGGCGATCTTGTTTTCTGTGGAGGAGAGTTCTTCCTGCAGGGCCAGGAAGTTCTGGTTGGCCTTGAGGTCCGGATAGCGCTCGGCCACGGCGAACAGGTTCATGAGGGATCGCGAGAGCTTGCCTTCGGCCTGGGCCTGCTGGGACACGCCCTGGGCGGATTGGGCCGCGGTGCGCGCTTCGGTCACGTTTTGCAGGGTGTCTTTTTCGTGGGCCGCGTAGCCTTTGACGGTTTCCACGAGATTGGGGATAAGGTCGTGGCGGCGTTTGAGCTGCACCTCGATTTGGGCCCAGGCGTTTTTCACCTGCATGCGCAGGCGCACCAGGCCGTTGTACATGGCGATCACAACGCCGATCACCACCACAATGAGAATGAGCAGAAAAATAAACGGCATCAGGAATCAGCCTCCTTGTTCCGGCCGTGGCCGGGGAATAGGGCGCCGAGGAATGCGGACACGCGCGCCCACTCGCCCGGGGGCGCGGCCGCGCGCAGAACCGCGGATAATTCGCCGCCGTCGAACCACAGGCCGTGGCGCGGGCAATTGTCCAGGATGACCGGGGGCTGGCCGCCCACGCCGAGCTTGCGCATGCGGCGGCGGCAGCGCGTGCAGCGGCGCGTGTGTTCGCCCGCGCGCCGGGTGTCCGCGCGCGCCGCGGATTTCATGTCCAGTGCTTCTATATCCAGGCCCGCGCCCTGCAGCAGGAATTCCAGTTCCTCGTTGTCGAACCAGATGCCGCCGCAATCCGGGCACCAGTCCAGTTCCACATCCTGGTATTCCACCACAATCATGGGCGCGCGGCACGCGGCGCATTCCATGGCAATTGCTCCGGTCAATCGTAATTAATCGAAAATATTATATACCCGGCGGGCTCAGCCGGGCAGGGGTGCGCGGATTACAGCACCACGAGATTTTTTGTGGATTTGGTGATGATTTCGATTCCGTCAGGGGTCACGGCCACGGTGTCCTCGATGCGCACGCCGCCCAGCCCGTCGATGTACACGCCGGGCTCTACGGTGAACACGAGCCCGGATTTGAGGCGCGCGTGGCTGGCGTAGGATACGCGCGGGATTTCGTGTACGTCCAGGCCCACGCCGTGGCCCAGGCCGTGCGTGAAATATTTTTCCAGGTCCATGGCGCTGAGTTCGGCGCGCGCGGCCTTGTCCAGAGTGGCGGCGGCCACGCCGGGTTTGGCAAGGGCGAGGGGAGCGGCCTGGGCGCGGCGCACGGCTTCATACATGCGCGCCAGTTCGCTGTTGGGTTTGCCAGCGGCCACGGTGCGTGTCATGTCGCTGTTGTATCCATCCAGGCGCACGCCGAAATCCAGCACCACCAGGTCGCCTTTTTTGATTTTCGCGTCCGAGGGCCTGGCGTGTGCGAATGCGCCGCGCGGCCCGGCCGCCACGATGCTGTCGAAGGCCAGGGCGTCCACCTGCTGCGCCATGAGATACGCATTCAGTTCCGCGGCCACCTTGCGTTCGGTGATTCCCGGCTTGATCACGGATTGGATAAAGAGGAACGCCTTGTCTCCCACGCGGCACGCGCGGCGGATGGCCCTGATTTCGTGCGCGTCCTTGATGAGCCGCAGTGTTTCCACGATGTTTGATTCCGGGTGCAGTTTCACCCCGCGCAGGGCTTTTTTCATGGCCAGGAATTCGCCGTGGGATACGTGGTCGCGCTCGAACGCCAGCTCGCGCACAGCGTGGTCCGCGAGAACGGAGCGCATATCCCGGTCTATGTTGAGGGCCGTTGTTTCCACGACCTGCACGCCCGCGGCTGTGCGGCGCGCGTCGAATGTGTAGCGCGAGTCTGTGAACAGGTACAGGTCGCGCCCCACGGCCAGCACGCGGCCAAAGGAGCACAAAAAACCGGTGAGGTAACGGATATTGATATCGGAAGTGATGCATAAGGCGGTCCGTTGTTTTTTGCGCATAAGTGCGGAGAGCTTGTGCTGGCGTGCGGCGTATGTTTGTGCTGGGAATTGTGCCATGTGCGGAATTTCCTCCGGTTGCGGGGCGCATGCGGTGCGCAGTGCGGTATGAATTCCATTATACAACACCGCGCCGCGTTGGGCATGTTCCCAACAATGCGTGTGCGCGTGATACTTATCACAGGTGTTTTGCATTGTCTATAGAATGGAAATTTGCTATTATTCATAATTGAATCATAAGGATGAGCCAGCGGATTCCGCGCGTGCGTGACGGTTTTTATATGCAGGACTATGAACAGAAAACCATACTGACCATCGACGCCGATGAGCTAACGCAGCAGGGCGTGCAGACCGCGCTGCCTGATAGGCCTGTGGATTTTAAGTTTGTGGAATCCTCGGCCGATGCTGTTGTGTCGCTTATGGTCGAAGCCCCGCACCTTGTCATTGCGTGCACGGAGATGCCTGACGGGGACGGCGTGGCCATGATCAAGAACCTGCGCGCCATGAGCCCCGACCTTCCTTTTATCATTCTTATCGGGGAGCCCACCAAGGAAAAAGTCATCGCCGCAAAAGCCGCCAGGCCCATTGATATCCTGCTCAAACCGCCGGACTGGGAGCGGTTGGCCATGAAGATCAAGGCCCGGCTCTGGATTGACCGCGAACTCCTGCGCCAGAAACAGGAGGAAGAGAGCAAGGAAGTCAAAAAGGCGGATCCCAAAGCAAACGGCAAAGGCGGCAAAGACCAGGATCCGGCCCCGCCGCCCGAGGAGGAAGAAGAGGAAAAGCCGGCCTTTGTGGAAGCCGTGCCCAAAGGCGCGGAAGTTGCCAACGTGAACGACATCGTGGCCGGCATGAAGATCGCCCGCACCCTGGTGTTCAACGACGTGGTGTACGGCGACAAGGGCCAGGTGCTCACAGAGCAGACCATCAAGCAGCTCAACCGCATGGGTGTGCCCGAAATCTGTGTGTATACCGACCCGGCCCTCAAGCGCAAAGCCGAAGAACGCAAGAAAGCCCAATTGCGGCAGGCGTCCGCTGTTGCCAATCAGCAAGCAGATTCCGGCGGGGGAAAGGTCTTCGCCAAGGTCAAGCGCCAGGCCATCCGCGTGGATACCGACATCATCGGCACTTATGAATCCGATGACGAGAACGGGCAGAAGTATGAAGCCGATTGCAACATCGTGGACATTTCCGCGGGCGGGTGCGCACTGCTGACAAAGGATAAGCTGCGCAAGGATCAGGTCGTGTTTCTGAATTTCATACTCAAGGACATGAAGATGAAGAACCTGCGCGGGGTGGTGCGCCACAGCATGGCCCGCGGCGCCAAGCCCCCCGAGTTTCCTTTCAAGTCCGGCATCTACTTCGACGGCATCACCGAGCGGGACAAAGAGCGGCTCTTCAACAAGGTGTTCCAGATCGAGCGCGACAACAAGCAGGCCGAGGACAAGCTGCGTGCGCGTTTCGGCTACGGCCCCAAGCGCAAGCGCAGCACACAGTGACGCCGCACCGCGCGTGCGTCGCATAATTCCTGCTCCCAAATTAACTTTTATTTCTCAGGCAAAAACATAGCGCTTCACCCGGATACTATTCCTGAATACTACTATTATTAGAGTGCGCGAAAGAGACACAACCTGGTGACAGGGGCGCACGGTCTTGGGACAGAAAAACATGGTACTCCTGCGCGAGCGCACAGCCGCGCGGCCCTTTCTCAAATGGGCTGGCGGCAAGGGGCGTCTGCTTGACCAATTCGAGGAAATGTTCCCCGCAGCCCTGCACACAGGGCGCATGCGCCGCTACGTCGAGCCCTTCATCGGCGGCGGCGCTGTTTTTTTTCACATTGCTCAGAGCTACCGCATAGACGAAGCCGTGTTGTGTGATGTGAACCCCGAACTCATTCTCGCCTACACCGTGGTGCGCGAAGATCCCGAATTGCTCATCGAGGAGCTGTCCCGCCTGGAACATATCTACCTATCCCTGCCGGATACAAAAAGAAAACCGTTTTATTATGAAGTGCGCGACGCGTATAACGCGGACCGCGCCGCACCCGGGCGCAGCTACTCGCGCGACTGGGCGCCGCGCGCCGTGCAGATGCTGTTCCTCAACAAAACATGTTTCAACGGCCTGTTCCGCGTGAACCGCTCCGGCGGTTTTAACGTGCCCCACGGCCGCTATGCCAACCCATGCATCTGCGACGCAGGCAACATCCGCTCCGCTTCGGCGCTGCTCCAGAACGCGGACCTGGTGTGCACGGATTTCACCGCCGCTCTGGACCTGGCCTCGGACGAAACTTTTATTTATTACGATCCGCCGTACCGCCCCCTGAACCCCACATCAAGCTTCACCTCTTATGCGGCCGACAGTTTCTCCGATGACGATCAGCGCCGCCTGGCCAACGTGTTTCGCAACGCGCACCGCGCCGGCGCACTGCAGATGCTGAGTAACTCAGACCCTAAAAACGAGAATCCCGCCGACGACTTCTTTGACCGGCTCTACCGCGGTTTCAGCATCGGCCGCGTTCAGGCCGCACGCATGATCAACAGCAAAGCCGCTAAACGAGGCGCCATCAACGAACTCGTGATTATGAATTATTAGTTCGCGGCTGCGCCGAATTCCTGTTCGCACATCGCCGTTGTTTGTATTGGCCGTGTTTCTGTTTGCATTGCATTGTGCGCGGCGCTGCCATTAAATTCCTTGTTGGCCATTGTATGCAAACCAATATCGATTAATTCCACACCTGTAAGCAAAAGCGCTTTTTCAAGCGCTGAGCGCAGGGCGCTTATTGCAATGGAATTGCTTTCGCGCTCCAAATCTGGAAATTGGCGCTGCGCCGAACTCTACATTTGCCGCGGCTGTTGCTATAGTATTGAAGGGCGATGCGTGCGAAGCGTCGCAGGGTGCGCGTATGTTTGTTGAACTCACGGGACAGGGGCGGGAAATCTGCGAGGCGCTGGGGCGCGCGTTTTTTGATGCGGGCGAAACCCTGTATCTTGTGGGCGGGGCCGTGCGCGACCTGGTGTTGGGGCGCGGCGCGGGCGCGGATTATGATTTCACGACGTCTGCCGCGGCTGCGCGGATTCCGGGCATTGTGCGCCCCCTGGCGCGTTTTGCGTATGACAAATCCCCGGCCAAGGGCTACGGCACCCACGGCGTGATTTTAAAGAACAAGGTGGAAGTTGAGATTACGCCGTACCGGGATTGGGCCGCGGTTGCCATGCAGCAAAACGGGCGGCGCGGGGATTCCCCTGTGCCCGGGCCCGCGGATTCCCTGGACACGGATTTGTTCGGCCGCGATTTTACGATCAACGCCATGGCCGTGGATATATCGCCCGCGGGGTTCGGAACACTCGTGGACCCGTGCGGCGGGGAATCGGACCTGGCGGCGCGCGTGCTGCGCACGCCTGTTGCGCCCGGGCGCACGTTCGCCGACGACCCCCTGCGCCCCATGCGCGCGGTGCGTTTCGCCGCGGCCCTGGATTTTACCATTGAGGATCGCGCCTTCGCATGCATACGCGCCCTGGCCGCGGCCGAGCCCAGCCCCCTGCTGCGTCCCGCGCCCGAGCGCATCCGCGAGGAATTGTTTCATATGCTGGAACTGCCCCGGCCGTCGCGCGCCATGCTGCTGCTGCGTGAGGCCGGAATCCTCAGGCTTGTGCTGCCCGAGGTGGAGGCGCTTGCCGGCATGCAGCCCGAACCCGGCGCACACCACAAGGACAATTTTGCGCATACCCTGGCTGTGCTTGATGAAATCGCCGCGTGCGATGCGGGGCGCGACGATGTGGTGCTGCGCTTCGCCGCCCTGGTGCATGACATTGGAAAACCCGCGGCGCGCAGGCTCGACGACCACGCAAATTACTCGTTCACGGATCACGACAAAATCGGGGCCGAACTTGCGGATAAACTGTGTGTACGCTTAAGATTCAGTAACGCGCACCGCGCGCGCACCGTGCGTCTTGTGCGTCTGCATAACCGGCTGCATCCGTTTGGCGAGGCGTGGACGGACGCGGCGGTGCGCCGCGCCGTGAATGAGCTGGGCGAGGATCTGGACGCAATGCTGGCTTTCAGCCGCGCGGATATCACGTCGAGCGACATGGACAAGATGGCTGCGCGGCGTGCGGCTCTGGATGTATTCGCCGAGCGGGTGCAGGGCCTGGACCGGGCCGTGCTTCTGGACCCGCAGCCGCCCATCCAGGGCCAGGAAATCATGGCCCTTCTGGGCCTGCAAAAAGGCGGCCCCCAGGTGGGCCGGGCAGTGAAATATCTCAAGCAGCAGATTGTAGACGGCGCACTGGACCCGCAGGATGCGGATGCCGCGCGCCGCATTGTTCAGACCAGGGAGTGGGACCAGGCATGAGGGAATCGCAGGTACTGTTCCGCCGCCGCGCAGCCGTGTTCGCGGCCGTGTCCGTGCTGGTTTATCTGGCCCTGCTTCTGGCGTTGCGTTATTCCTATCAAAAAGTAAACCGGCAGGTCGTGAGTACATATTCGGCCTCGCAGCAGGAACTCGCGGGCCGCATGGCCGCGCAGAGTATTGATGAATTGCAGGATTTTGGCCGCCAGGTGCAGCGCCTGGCCACGGCCGCGGAAACCGTGTGCGACGGCCGCACCGCGCCGTGCGAGAAACTGTTCGCGCGGCAGATGCCCGTGTTCGCCAAGGATGGCGCTCTGGACATCCTGTTGCTGGATGGCACGGGCACGATCATAGCCCGCAGCGGGGACCAGGATTTTTTCTCGCGGCGCGGCATGCAGGGCTGGCCGCCCGAGGCCGTGGAAGCGCGCAAGAAGGCGCTCGTGGCCGCGGCGCGCGGCGCCGTGTACTCGCAGGTTTTCACCTATCGCGATGAACAGAACACTGAGCGTCCCGCGCTTCTGGTGGCGGCGCCGGTTTTTGCGCGGCCCCAGCCTCCGCCCCTGCCTGTCGAAGCCGCGCCGCTCGACACTCCGGCGACCGGCGGCGCCGCACCCCCGGCCACGCCCGAACAAACACCGGCCGCGCAAACGCCCGAGGAAGAATCTGCGCGCGGTGAACTCGAAAACGCCGGCGCCGTGGTGGTGCCCCTCAGCCTCGAACCCATGTCCGCGCGTTTGCAGAGAATCGGTTCCGCGCGCGCGCGACGCAAAATTATGCTCATCGGCCCTGACAAGCTTATTCTCTCCCACTCCACCCCGGACTACGTGGGCGCAAGCGTGGCGGAGATTATGGCGCTCAACACGCACCCGGATCTGAAAAAGAGCATCGACGCCATGATCGCCGGCAAGGGCGGAACCACGGATTATTATTTCCCCGAAGGCGGCGACAACCACCGCGAAATTCTCTGGGGCATGGCCTATGCGCCCGTCAAAACACCGGCCGGCGCCTGGGGCGCCGCTATCTCCTGGCCCCACGCGGACATCCCTCTCAACGGCGTGTTCCTGTGGAAGTACATGGGCGTGGCCCTGTGCGCCCTGGCCCTGCTCATCGCCCTCAATCTTCTGCCCCTCATGGAATTCCGCCGCATGCTCAATACCAGCGACGAGTTGCTTAAAATGCACGACATCAACGCCATCAATGAAATCCTGCGCACCATCAACGAGGAGCTGACAGAGGACAAGCGCGTTCTCGAAGCGCGCGTACAGGAAATCGAAAGTCTGCACGAGCAGAATCTGCATATTCTCGACCACCTGTCGCGCAGCCAGCTTGAACTGTTCGGCACCATCCGCAAGCCCAGCCGCGAGCAGCGCGACATCATCCGCCTGCTCAAGCGCGATACCGAAACCCTTCAGAAAAAGCCCGAAGGCCGCTTCTGGAAAAAGGCTTCGGAAGAGTAGTCCCTACGCGCGATTATTCAAATATTCAAAGATTGGCTGATGCGCCGGGCCGCGGTTTTGAGCGCGTCCAGGCTCTGGTCCGCGGAGCGCCGGGCCTGGCGCAGTGCGTCCTGCGCGTGCGCGCCGAGTTCGTCCAGAAAGCCTTGTCCCTGCACGCGTGTTCGTTCCATGAGCATGTACAGATCGCTCTGTTTCACGGCCGAAATTTTTTCAAGGATCATGTCCGTGCATTCATCGATGCGCGCCGCGGTTTTTTCCAGGCGCTCGATGGTTTGCTCGGGGGTCTCGCCGGGGTTGCCCATGGGGAATTCCACGCCGTCGTGAATGCGCTGCAGGCCCTGGAGGTCGCGCCCGCGGTAGTAGGCGTTGACCTGTTTCATGATGTCATTGTATTTTTCCGCGTCCGGGTCCAGGTGGTGCAGGTCCGGATGGCACGCGCGCGCGAGTTTCATGAACAGGGCCTTGAGTTTGCCCAGGTATTCCGGGTCCTCAAGGGTCTGGTCGCCCTGGGTTTTGCTGAAGAGTTCAAAGTCGTCGCGCGCCTCGTTCTGCGCATTGCGTATGCCGGACAGTTCCGCTTGGTGCTGCTGCTCGAACTGCTGGCGGAATGTGTCGATGTCCTCGATGCCCGGGCTTTCCAGTGTATGGCTGATTAGAAACAGTTTCCAGCGCAGGGCCATTTCGAATTCCTGTTTTTCAAGCAGGTGCTTCCCGACTTTGGAATAATAGAGGCCCTTGAACACGGACAACTGGCTGTGCAGATCCTGGAGTTCGGCGTCCAGGGCGGCGTAGGCGGCGCGCTTTTCATCCACGAGTTTTTCAAGTTCCGCGGCCCGGGCGCGCAGGCCTGCGCTGGTGTCCTGCAGGTTGTTATCCATGGGGCTGCGCCTCCGCATCATAGAGTGCGAGCAGGGGATTACCGGGCTCCATCTGCCGCGCTTTGAGCAGGTAGATCTGGGACAGTTCCAGGCAGTTGCGGTTCATGTCCGGGTCCTGGTACGGGTCCCGCGCCGCGGCCCGGTAGGCGATGTGTGCGAGCATGTGGTCTTCGGCGGTTCCGAACGCCTGGAGCATTTTCTGTGTGATCCACCCGAGTTTGCGATAGTCCATGCGCGCCATTTCACCCTTGAAAAAGAAAAGGTGGCCGTCTCTTTTTGGAAAATCCTTGTGCCTTTGCTCCCACTGTTTTTTCGCTTTTCGGTTCCGCGTGTGCCACTGGTTGATCAACGGGTCGAGGGTGCGCAGGAATTCGTGTTTGTAGATTGCGATGGGAAAGTGGCGCAGGAGATCGTGGAGCAGGGCAATGGGGTCGCCGGCTGCGGTGCGCGTTTCCGGGCTGTGGTCCCGCAGGGCCAGGCACTGGATTTTGGCGCAGAAGCAGAAGGGGTTGAGGTTGAATGTATCGGCCAGTGCGGGCGCGGCCTCGTTTTTGTTGTCCTGCATGAGCAACAGGCCCGCGAGCTTGCAGTGCAGGGTGCACGAGGATTTGATGAGCATGTGTTCGCACACAAGGTCCTGGAGCGCATGCGTGTCCCCGGCCTGTTCGCGCAGGAAGTACCGGGCGTTGAAGGTTTCATCGGATGCGGGGTGCTCGCGCTCCAGGCGCTCGGTGAGGGCGCGGGCCGCGTCCAGGCGGTTCATCTTGATGAGCGCGCGCACGAGCCACCCCGCACCTGTGTCCGCCCCGGGTTCCAGGGACACGGCTTTTTCAAACAGGGCCAGGGCCTGCTCGTAGTCGCCCTGCCCGAACCTGATGCGGCCCAGGTCCACGAATTCATCGCGTTGCCTGGCGGCATCCATGAGTTCGGCCAGGGCGCGGCCCTGCACCGCGAGTTCCAGGTGCTTGAGGTCCCGGCTCACCGCGAGTTCCAGGCTGCCCTGGCGCTGGAGTTGCATGTCGTTGTTCCGGCTCATGTTTTGCATTCCTGTGCGGCGTTGCGGATATTCCGCTTGCCCTAATGTTAGCACGGTTCGTTTTAAGTGGAAAATATTACAGGCAAACAGGTTGTTAATTCGTAACGTATCTGTCTATGTGTTGCCCCATGTTTCCCCATGCGCGTATAATGGAGCGATAAGGTTCTGAAAGATCAGCGATAGCGTTGCGGGAAGGCGGGCTTGCGCGCATGATTGAAAACACCCTGCGGGAACTGGACGCACTGGTGCGCACGCACACAAACCGGCATGTGGCCGGGTGGAAAGCGGGTGCGCGGCCCGTGGTGGGCTACTTCTGCCACTATGTGCCTGCGGAGATAATTCTTGCGGCCGGGGCCCTGCCCCTGCGCCTGCGCGGGGCCGGGTCCGAGGACTCGGCTGAGGGCGATGCGTTCATGAGCAGCCGCGTGTGTACGTACGTGCGCCACGTGGTGAGCCTGGCCATGGACGGGCAGTTTGATTTTCTGGACGGGGCCGTGTGCGCCAACACCTGCGACCACGTACGCCGCGCCGCAGATCTTTTCATTAAAAAAACAGAGATTCCATTTAACGGCTTTTTGTCTGTGCCGCGCAACCCGCGCGAAAGCCTTTTCCCCTATTATCTCGAGGAATTGAAAAAGCTGATCGCTGGCATGGAAGAGTCGTTCGGCACAAAAGCATCGGATGACGCGCTGCGCGAGGCCATCCGCGCCATGAACGCGAACCGCGCGCGCCTGCATGGAATCAACCGGTTGCGCCTTGAAGACACGCCGCGGCTCACGGGTGCGGAAGCTCTGGCCGTGCATATCGCGTGGCAGACCCTGCCACAGGATGTTTTCGCGGACCTGGCGGATCAACTGCTTGAAGAATTGCCGCAGCGCGACATGGAAAAACCGCGCGTGCGCCTGGTCATGGCCGGCGCGGAAATGGATGAGCCGGCATATATGCGCGCCATCGAGAGCCAGGGCGCGGTGGTGGTGGCGGACCTGCTGTGCTTTGGCGCGCGGTCCGTGCTCGAGGAAATCGACGCGGACGCGGCCGATCCCCTGGAAGCCGTGGCGCGCGCATATTTCTTCCAGCCGTCGTGCGCGCGCATGATTGGCGATTTCCCGGCGCGGTGGGAGTTGCTTAAAAGCACTGTGCGTGAGGCGCGCGCGCAGGGCGTGGTGTTCCAGCGCCTCATGTTCTGCGACCCCTGGGGCGCGGAAATTCACAATATCATGCACCGCGCGCAGCAGGAGAAAGCCTTCCCGGTGCTGTCCCTTTCGCGCGAGTACGGCATTGTCGCCACCGGGCAAATCCGCACGCGCGTGCAGGCGTTTATGGAGCAGATAGAAATTGCCGGCGCACAGGCCGCGGCAGGAGGTGGCGCATGACGCGCGACGATATTCTCGCCAACCGCGAGTGGCGTTCGGTCCTGGAATCCATGCCCGTGATTCAGCGATTTTTCGCCGGGGATCCGGATTCGCACGGCATCAACAGTCTGCTGCACGGCATGGCCATTTACATTGAGAAGATGTTCGATCACGTGGACCGCGGCAACCCGTTTATCTGGTACAACCTGGGTTTCAATTCCGAGCTGGTATACGCCCTGGGCGGCGCGTGCCCCCTGCCTATTGAAATGCTGGGCGTGCTGCACAATCTTCTGGGCGATATCGATGTGTCCCTGGATTTCATCGACGGCGCCCAGGCTGCGGGCATGCCCCCGGATTGTTGCTCCGCGGACAAAATCGCCGTGGGCGCTATCCACCGCGGCCTGTATCCCCCGCCCGCGTGCTGCGTGGGCATCAACACCCCGTGTGACGCGCAGGTGGCCAGCACACAGGTCATGGCCGAGCTGTCCGGCGCGCCGTTTTTTGTGGTGGATGTGCCCTATTACCACGACAACGACACCGTGACCCACGTGGCCGCGCAGTTGCGGGAACTGATTCCGTTCCTGGAACAGCACACGGGCTGCAAGCTGGACTGGGGCCGCCTGCGCCACGCGTGCGACCTGTCCAATCAAATGACACAAAATATCTGGGAATGGCTCGAATGGCGCAAGCACACGCCACTGGCCCAGAGCAGCAAGCTTGTGGCGTTCACTTTGATTCTGCAAATCCTGTTCACAGGGTCCGAGGAGGGTGTGGCCATATCCGAGGGATTGCTGCGCGAGGCCCGCGAGCGCACCCGGCGCGGCGAGCGTTTCTTCGAGGAGCGCGTGCGCGCGATCTGGTACCAGGACCCGGTGTGGACCGATATGCAGATATACGACTGGTTCGAGCGCGACCTGGGTCTCACCGTGCCCGTGGATGTGTTCGGGTACTATGCCAACGAGGGGCTGATCGACACCTCCACGAACGAGTCCATGCTGCACGGCCTGGCGCGCAAGCTGGCCAACTGCCATCCCATGGCGCGCCAGTTCCGCGGCAGCATCGATGTGTATGTGCGCGATTTCATGCACCTTGTCGAAGCCTGGAACGCGGACTGCTGCATCTTTGCCGGCCACATCGCTTGCAAGCACGCATGGGGCGGCATCGGCCTGTTCAAGGAAGCCTGCCGCCGCGCCGACATCCCCCTTCTCATTTTCGAATTCGACATGTTCGACCCGCGCATCACCCCCTATGAAGACATCTATTTCGAGGTGGAGCGTTTCGTGAATGAAATCGTTTACCCCAAAAAACTCAGGGGCCGATCAGCATAAAAGGACTTTGCGGAATTATGACAATTTCAGCAGGCGTTGACATTGGATCCACGGCATCCAAGGCGGTGATTCTTAATAACCGGGAGCCCGTCGCTCAGATCATAGGGCCAAGCACCACCAACCCCAAGCGCACGGCAAAGGAAATTTACGACACCGCTCTGAAACAGGCCGGAATTTCTTCTGGGGACGTGGCATTTATTGTAGGGACCGGCTACGGCCGCACCCAGGTGGATTTTGCGCATAAAAACATATCGGAAATTACGTGCCACGGGCGCGGCGCTCACTTTCTTGTTCCCACCACGCGCACGGTCATCGACATCGGCGGCCAGGACACCAAGGCCATCTGCATCGACAGCCGGGGCAATCTCCTGGATTTCGTGATGAATGACAAGTGCGCGGCCGGAACCGGCCGGTTTCTCGAAGCCATGGCCCGGTCCATGGATGTGCCCGTGCAGGACATGGAGCAGTACTACTTCGGCGATGGCGACCCGTGCGTGATCACCAGCATGTGCAGCGTGTTCGCCGAGAGCGAAGTTATCAACCTCATTAACGACGGCGTGGATCTGCCGCGCATCGTCAAGGGCCTGCTCCAGTCCCTGGCCCTGCGCGTGTCCTCGCTCACCCGCCGCCTGGGTGTGGCCGAGGATGTGGTTATGACCGGGGGCGTGGCCAAGAATCGCGGCGTGCGCGAGGCTGTGGAAAAGAAGCTGAAAATCGAATTAAAAACATTGGACGGCGCGGACCCGCAACTCGCGGGCGCACTGGGCGCGGCCCTCATCGCCGCGGATTTCGCCGAGGGCAAAGCCGTCACGGGCTGAACCATGGAACAGGCAGCGAACACACACGATCAAACGCCCCCGGCCATGGCGGACATGCGGGCGCTTATCGGGCGCGTGCGGGAATTTGCGGAAAAGCATAAGGATGCAGCAACCGTGCACGACTCGGTTCCCGGCGTGGAAGCGCTGTCCCGCGTTTTCGGGTTTGCCCCGCGCGGGCAGGGCCGGGCCGAGGTCATTCTGGCCCAGGACTGCGCCGCGGAACTGGGCCACCCGGCCACGGCGTCCCTCGCCGTTCTGCTTTGTACGCCGCAGGCGGGCATGGTGCATCACGGCCGCGTTACTGTCATCGGCCCGGACCTGGATGCTGTTTCTCCCGATACGCATGTTCCGTTTGCACAGGTTGTTTTGCTTCAAATTGATGAACAGCAACCGCCGGATCCTTTTGCCCTGGATAATGCGCAGTACCTCATGCGGCGGCTGCCGGGCTACGCAGTGCGCACGGTGCCGGGCAAACTGTGGGCGCGAATCAGCAACCTGGCGAAAAGCTCGGGACTAAGCCTCGTGACTGTTGGGGCGGCGCTCATCGCTTCGTACATAGCGGATTTCCCGGGTGTGCGCGGCGTGGAGGTTTTGTTCATCACCTCGTCGCGCGAACACGTGCGCGCCCTGGAGCCGGTGGCTGTGGAGGCCGCGATTCTGTCCGGCCGCCACAAGAAACTCGTGATCGGCGCGCATGGCGATGTGGAGTGCACGGAGCTGAACTGCGACACGTGCGACGAGAAGCCCGTGTGCGACAATCTGCGGGACGTGGTAATCGCCCGAAGGGGGAGGCCCGGATTATGAATGCAGCCAAAGCGCAACCAGCCACCGAGCGGCTCGCGGATTTTTATGAGCGCCTGAGGCCCGTTGAGCCCATTATCCGCATCGTGCTGTCCGATGCGCCCGTGAGCTGTGTGCTCACGTTTCGGGGCGCGCCCGAGAAAAGCGTTCTGCTGGATTACGGCAAGCGGCCCGCGCGCATTGCCGTGGACGAACCCGCGCCCGCGCGCACGGCCGTGTCCATCCGGGGCGATATCATGCACGACGTGATGAGCCGCAAACTCGCGCCGGGCACGGCCCTGGCGCGCCGCGAACTGCTCCTGCGCGGCAGCGCCGCGGACCTCGCGAAATTCATCCAGCTCCTGGAATTCGGCCCGATCCTTTATTGCGAACACCTGGCCGATATCGGCTATCCGGGGTACGCGCGCACCAATGGCAGCCCCAAGACATCGGAGGACAATATGGCAGATAAAATCTTTGAGGGAAATCCCATTCCCGTGATTCGCATGAATCCATTCGAACGCGTTGCATCCCGCATCATCGGCGGCCTGGCCTGGTTCATGGGCTACGCCACAGGCATGATACGCTACCGCATCATTAAAAAATTGAGCCTGTTCGATGTGCTCACATCCATGTCCAATGGCCTCGAAGCCGCACGGCCAAAGAATGAGATTACAGAGTAATGTTGGAATTCCCGCTTTGAAGCAGGTAAGGATTCATCAGCGGATAATCAAATCGGGGATTTGAACCAAAAAACTATGGCGCAAAACCAGAAATCATCCTCTCCCATCATGGCCATCTGCGGCAAAGGGGGCGCAGGCAAAACAGTGTTGTGCGCGCTGCTTGCGCGAGCCCTGCTGGACAGGGGCGTGCGGCCCCTGCTGCTGATCGATGCGGACCCCGCGGGCGGCCTGTGCGGCGCCGTGGGGGAGCAGCCGGAAAACACCCTGGCCGGGGCGCGTGAGAATTTAATAAAATCCGCGCGCAATGCCGGGGAGCAGGAAAAACAGCAACTCGCGGATCAACTCGATTACATGGTTCATCAAGCCCTGCTCGAACGCCCGGGCTACGCCCTGCTGGCCATGGGCCGCTCGCGCGATGCAGGCTGTTTCTGCCCCG
>Ga0351876_1020_pt1 | contig 49585 bp, 40 predicted proteins | sample BONcelFGM3001C15_FD_206774 | JGI IMG/M metagenome (GOLD analysis project Ga0351876, IMG submission 206774) | Enriched cells from coal bed in the Powder River Basin, Montana, United States - BONCAT cells FGM rep3 HSBNCT.FGM.300.1.C15 ...
ACATTGTAGAGGGAGCAGGAGCATTCGTATGCGGCGAAGAGACAGCCCTGATACACAGTATTGAGGGCAGGTCCGGACGCCCGACACCCCGGCCTCCTTATCCTGCACAAAAAGGTCTTTACGGAAAACCGACCAACATCAACAATGTTGAGACTTGGTGCAATATTCCGGTAATTATCTCCAAAGGGGGAGAGTGGCTGACAGGTACCGGAACCGAAAAGAGTTCGGGAACAAAGGTTTTCTCTCTGGTTGGAAAAGTGAAGAATACAGGTCTTGTAGAGCTTCCGTTGGGATCTACACTGGAGACTATTGTCTTTAAAATTGGGGAGGGTACCGGAACTCACAAAAGGGTTAAGGCTGTTCAGTCGGGTGGCCCTTCGGGCGGATGTATCCCTGTTGAGTACCTGAGTACTCCCGTAGATTATGAGTCTCTAAATGCTTTGGGAACCATTATGGGATCCGGAGGAATGGTGGTGATGGACGAAGATAACTGTATGGTTGACGTTGCCAGATATTTCACAGAGTTCTCCAATGGCGAATCGTGCGGAAAGTGCACCCCTTGCCGGGAGGGACTCGCACAAACACTCCATATTCTAAACAGAGTAACTGAGGGCAAAGCTACATCGGAAGATCTTGACACACTGGTAAAACTGGGACAGGTTATTAAAAGCACAGCTCTTTGCGGGCTGGGACAGACAGCACCAAACCCGGTTTTGACAACCTTAAGATATTTCCGGGATGAGTATGACCACCATATGATAGAGAAGAAGTGTGAGCCCGGTATTTGCCACTCACTCTTTACGGCACTTTGTGTAAACAGCTGTCCTCTCCATATGAATATCCCAAGATACCTGACCCTGCTTAAAGAGGATAAACTTGAGGATGCATTTGAATCTACTCTAAGAGATAATCCGCTACCATCTACAATAGGTCGTATATGCCACTTCCACTGCCAGATGAAGTGCTTGCGTGAAACCATTGATGCTCCCGTCTCACAGGGAGATATACACAGATACATATCGGATACCGTTTACAAAGAGGGTAAATCTCAGAGAATCTACAACAGACTTATCAAGGAGAAGCTACCTCCGACATACAAAAAAATTGCAATCATCGGCGGTGGCCCTGCAGGGTTAACTGCAGCATTCTACCTGGTTCGTCTTGGACACGATGTTACATTATTTGAGTCCGAAAGCGCTGCAGGTGGAATTTTACGCTGGGGAATACCTAAGTACAGACTTCCTCTAGAGACTCTGGACCACGAAATTCAGTTTATCAAAGATCTGGGAGTACATTTTGTATTTAATACCGTTGTCGGCAAAGATATCTCAATGGAGGAGCTCGAGAGAGATTATAACAAAGTGATTATTGCTATTGGTGCTCACAAGGATATTATGCTCAACATCGAGGGTAACCATCTGGAGGGGGTTATCTCCGGTATGGATTTCCTTAAGGATGTATCCAAGGGGGAGATACCAAACATTGGTAAGAATGTAGTTGTAATTGGAGCAGGTAATGTTGCGATAGATGCAGCGAGAACTGCCCACAGATTTGGTGCAGAGGTGACTGTTGTCTACAGAAGGCTCAAATCTGATATGCCAGCCAACAAAGATGAGATTAAAGAGGCCGAGATAGAGGGTGTAAACTACCTATTTTTGAGCAATCCTAAGGAGATTCTTGCAGATGTTAATGACAAGGTGAGGGGAATAGAGCTTACCAAGATGAATTGCGGTGATATTGACCTCTCTAACAGACGCAAACCTGTCCCTACCGGAGAGTCATTCATTATTGGATGCGATACAGTAATTATGGCAATCGGCGAGGAGGTTGAAGCACCATTCCTTAAAGAGTTCGGTTTAAAAACTCTATCAGACGGCAATGTATATGCAGACCACTTCACCTTTGAGACAAACCACCCTAAAATCTACGCTATAGGTGATGCAATAACAGGGCCGGCAACAGCTGCCGAGGCTATGGGAATTGCGAAGAAGGCAGCCGAGATTATAGATTACAAATTAATGAACAAGAGACGTTTCCATAAATTATTCAGAGGATTTGATTACAGCGATGATGTTCCTTTAAAACCTGAAGGTGGTAACAGACACTACTCCATCAAGAGACCACTTGAGGAGAGGATAGGGAATTTCAAAGAGATCAATCTTGGGTATTCAAGAGAGCAGGCTTATGCAGAGGCTTCAAGGTGTCTGCGCTGCGATGTTAGGGTATCTGTTAATAATGAGGAGGAATAATTATGGAAAATAAATTTATAAATGTTAAAATTGATGGGAGAGACCATCAAGTTACAGAAGGGAAGACCATTCTTGAGGCCTGCCTTGAGACCGGTATAAAGATTCCCTCTTTGTGTTATCTTAAAGATGTATCTCACAATGCCTCTTGCGCAATATGCGTGGTAGATGTAAAGGGGGCAAAATCGTTAGTAAGATCTTGTGTGACAAGCATAAATGAGGGGATGGAGATTACAACTCACTCTCCGGCAATTAACCAGGCCAGGAAAACAAATCTGGAGCTGATACTTGCAAACCACCCAAAAGAGTGTCTTATATGCGAGAGAAACGGAAATTGTGAACTACAGAGCCTATCTGCAGAGCTTGGAATGACAGAGACCTCATTCCCCCGCACAAAACCAACTGAGGCTTCGGATGAAACATCTCTATCACTGGTAAGAAACCCCGATAAATGCATATTATGCGGCCGTTGCATTGCCGTTTGTGCAGATGTTCAGACTGTTTATGCTATAGATTTTGCAGGTAGGGGGCTAAGAAGTAAAGTTGGCACCTATCAAAATAGGGGTCTTGGTAATGTTGCCTGTACAAATTGCGGGCAGTGTGCACTTGTATGTCCTACTGCTGCAATTGTAGAGAAAGACGATACCGAGGCTGTTTTTGCAGACATCTATAACAACGACAAGATTGTGGTTGTACAGACTGCTCCGGCGATTCGGGTAGGTATCGGCGAGGCAATGGGTATGAGTGAAGGTGCATTGGTTACCGGTAAGATGGTTTCATCTCTAAGGAAACTAGGTTTTAATAAAGTATTTGATACTCAATTTACAGCCGACCTTACCATTATGGAGGAGGGCTTTGAGCTCATTAGCCGCATTAAAAACGGAGGCACCCTTCCAATGGTCACATCCTGCTCTCCGGGCTGGATAAAATTCATTGAACACTTTTTCCCTAAATCGTTGAAACACCTCTCCACTTGCAAATCTCCTCAACAGATGTTTGGGGCAGTGGCAAAGACATACTATGCCGAGAAGTTCAATATTGACCCGCGTAAACTGGTCGTTGTATCAATAATGCCTTGCACAGCCAAGAAGTTTGAGTGTAAAAGGCCGGAGATGAACTCAGCTTTTCACTATTGGAAAGATAAGCTCAATCTTACAGACAAAGAGAACTTCTACGATGTGGACTATGTTCTAACCACCAGGGAGCTTGCCAAGATGTTTAAAAAGACAGGAGTTGACTTTAGCTCACTTCCGGAAGAGGAGTTTGACCACCCTCTTGGAATCTCAACCGGTGCCGGAGTAATTTTCGGAGCAACCGGAGGGGTGATGGAGGCAGCAGTAAGAACCGCATACGAGGTTATTACAGGTAAACCGCTTCCTAAGATTGACCTGAATGTAGTAAGAGGTTTTGAGGGGATTAAAGAGGCCGAGCTGGATATTGACGGAACCAAGATTAAGGTTGCCGTTGCCCACTCACTCAAAAATGCACGTACACTCCTTGAGCAGATTGAGGAGGGGAAATCTCCGTATGCATTCATAGAGGTTATGACCTGCCCGGGGGGATGCCTTGGCGGTGGAGGACAAGCTATACCTACAACCTGGGCAATCAGGCAAAAGAGGGCAGATTCAATCTACAAAGAGGACTCTATGCACGCTATTCGCAAATCTCACGATAATCCGGCTATTAAAGCAATTTACAGTGAATTTCTAAAAGAGCCGCTGGGTCACCACTCTCACGAACTGCTTCATACCAGTTATGTAGAGCGGGGAATCTTTTAACCGGGAGTTACCGGGTAGATAGACAACCAAAGGGGTGCCGGTTTATACGGTGCCCCTTTTCATGTGTGCCGTGCATGATAAATAACTTGGTGGTGTAAGTCCACTATGGGGGTTCATAATCGCCAACCATTAGCCACGGGCAAAGGTGTCCACAGTGATGTGGAATCTGAAGGAAGCCTACAGCAAAGTTCCGCCCCGAGGAACACGAACCACATATAAGGCATATCCGATGGGATGAGATTGCATGACAAATCAAAATCCAAAGATTATGCGGACATCGGAGTGTAAATGTGGCGGGGATATGGGATGAAGGTTATTTGTCTTACCACGGGAGGTCTCACGAATATGTCAAAACGGAGTATGCGACATGGCCAACAGTCGTCGTGAGAAGTCAGCCGAGACCATAGTACCTGATTACGGGTTAATCGGGGAAGGGTCGAACCTTAGTCAAGTGAGGAGTAATGAAAGTTACCCAATGAAGGAAAGAATGCAGACAATCTTGAATAATGACAAGACCTACCCACAAAAGAATAGGACGGCATCCGAAGGCTATGTGGGAGGGCAGACCTATATTGGGATAACTGAAAACACCCTCACTAACAAACACTTTACGGAATATGGATTGATGGAGTTTATTCTCTCCCCCTCAAACTTAAATCAAGCTTACCTGCGTGTAAAAGCAAATCACGGAGCAGGGGGTGTGGATAAGATGGAAGTTGAATCGCTCAAGGACTATCTTTTAACACATAAAGAAGAGCTTATACACTCCATATTAGAGGGCAATTATCGCCCTAACCCGGTTCGTCGGGTAGAAATACCCAAGGACAATGGGAGTAAACGCCAGTTGGGTATCCCCACGGTGATTGACAGAGTCATCCAACAGGCTATTACCCAAATTTTGTCACCTGTTTACGAGAAACAGTTTTCATCGGACAACTACGGCTTCCGTCCCCGTCGCAGTGCCCATCAGGCATTGCAAAAGTGTCAGCAATATATCAATGATGGCTATCGCTATGCCGTGGATATGGATTTGGAAAAGTTCTTCGATACGGTAAATCATAGCAAGTTGATAGAAGTGCTCTCACGTACAATCAAAGACGGGAGGGTTATTTCCCTTATACATAAATATCTTAATGCAGGTGTTATGTCAAGGGAAAAGTATGAGCCGAGCACACAGGGTGTTCCTCAAGGAGGTCCGCTTAGTCCATTGTTAAGTAACATTATGCTAAACGAACTGGACATGGAACTAGAGGTCAGAGGACACAAATTTGTTCGATATGCAGATGATTTAATCATCCTGTGTAAAAGCAAACGAAGTGCCCAGCGCACCCTTGATAATATCCTGCCGGTCATTGAACGCAAACTGTTTTTGAAGGTAAACAAAGACAAGACACAAGTTGCTTTCATTAGCAAGGTTAAGTTCTTAGGTTATTCCTTTTACATTACGAAAGGGAAATGTCGTTTACGGATACACGCCAAAAGCGTGTTGAAACTAAAAGCTAAACTCAAGGATTTGACTAGCAGAAGCAATGGTTGGAGTAATGAGCGTCGAAAGGAATCTCTCCAACAATTTATCAGGGGATGGGTTCAGTACTTCAAACTGGCAGATATGAAAATGCTATTAGTTGAAATAGACCAATGGTTACGCCGCAGAATCAGGATGGTAATCTGGAAACAATGGAAACGCACTAGAACCAAACTGAAGAATCTTATCAAGTTGGGTGTTAAGAAATCTAAAGCTTGGGAATGGGCTAACACCCGCAAGGGTCACTGGCATATTGCCAATAGTTTTATCTTATCTACCACAATTACCTCTGATAGATTAAGTACTGCCGGCTATTTGTTCTTATCTGATTACTACCGTAAAGTTAGAGTTGTATATTAAGGAACCGCCGTATACGAGAACCGTACGTACGGTGGTGTGAGAGGTCGGAAAATAAAGTAGGAAGAAAACTACTTTGTTTTCCTCCTACTCGATTAAGATTGCGCTTAGTCACTAAAAATGAGTCTAGTTTGTTGGAGATATGACAATAACTTGTTAATTTTGGAGATAATTCGTTGCTGTTTGCCACCTTGAACCAAAATCCTTTAATGTTTTTATTATGGAAATCGTAAGACTTATATCGTGCAACACCGCTTTTGATGCCAATATCATCAAGACAAAACTGGAGAGTGAAGAGATAGAGTGCTTTATTACAAACGAAAATTTTAGCACCATCTACCCTTTTTTGACAGGGGGTATAGATATAATGATTAATGAAAAGGATCTCGAGAGGGCAAAAGAGCTAATTTCCGATGAGACAAAAAAGGAGGTTGTCTGCCCAAATTGCGGGTCAAAAAATGTGCATCTTGGTCTGGGGAAAAATAAAATCAAAAAGATCTTTTTGATTTTGATTGCCGTGCTCTCTTTTGCCCCTATTGGAAATGTCAAATCTCAATACAAATGCAAAGATTGTAAGACCCTTTTTTAAAACGATTTGGGGGTTTTTAAAAAAAGGTGGCGGGAAAATTCCGGCCACCCTTTTTGTTGGTTTTTGATTTGTAAAATTTTACCGGCGTTTACGCGGAGTGTATTTGGTATGCAGGAGTTTATGAGACATCTCGCCGCAAGGTTTTACAAGGAAGTCTTTGTAGATCTTCACAACTTCCGGATTTAGGTGAGATTTTCTCAATGGCATTCCGGCATCTTCGGCGTAGATGGCTGCTGCGCGTCTTGCACGAATCTCAGGGCTGGTTGGAAGTGGTTGCCCGCCACCACCGAGACATCCACCCGGACAGGCCATAAATTCAATGAAGTGATAATTCGCTTTCCCGCTCTTGATTTCATCCATCACTATCTTGGCATTTGCAAGCCCGTGTGCGATAGCGCATTTGAGCTCTACTCCCTCAAGGAAGCTCCACTCTTTGAGTGTATTCTCTATCTTGATGGTGGCCTCTCTAATACCCTCTATACCACGAACAGGGTTTATGTTGAGGTTCTCAAACGGAACTTCACGCCCTGTAACCAGTTCGTAAGCAGTTCTTAATGCTGCCTCCATAACCCCTCCGGTTGCCCCGAAGATAACGCCGGCACCTGTTGATTCTCCCATAAGCCTGTCGTAGTGTGAATCTTCAAGCTTGAGAAAATCTATACCGGCCTGCTTAATCATAATTGCGAGCTCCCGGGTGGTAAGAACCAAGTCTACATCCCGGTAACCGCTATCGTGCATCTCCGGTCGGTTGGCCTCAAATTTCTTAGCGGTACAAGGCATTATGGATACAGAAATTATGTTTGCTGGATCCAGGTTGCGAGCTTTAGCATAGTATGTCTTAACGAGGGCTCCAAACATCTGCTGCGGAGATTTGCAACTGGAGAGGTTGCCCAGATACTCAGGATACATATGCTCAATAAACTTAATCCAGCCCGGAGAGCAAGAGGTGGTCATTGGCAGTTTAATATTTGGATCTTTATCTACCAAAGCCTTTTTAAGTCTTGTGAGAAGCTCTGTTCCCTCCTCCATTATGGTAAGGTCTGCAGTGAAGTCGGTATCCATAACTGCATCGAAACCAAGCCTTTTAAGTGCTGATACCATCTTACCGGTAACCCTTTCACCCGGGTCAAACCCGAGCTCCTCGCCCAACCCGACACGAACAGAAGGAGCAGTCTGAACAACCACGTGTTTTGTTTTATCTGCAATAGCATTCCAGACCTCTTCTATGTAATTTTTTTCTACCAGCGCTCCTGTAGGGCAGTGGTTAATACACTGACCGCAGTTTGTGCAAACTACATCGTTCATAGCCTTTTCGAAGAAGGTGGTTATTTTGGCGTGCTCACCTTTGTAAGACATAGTGAGTGCATTTACCCCCTGAAGCTCTGCACAGGTACGAACACATCTCTGACAACGGATACATTTGCTGTCGTCTTTGATGATTGACGGAGAGAACATATCAATCGTATAATTATGGAACGGAACAAGATTGATGAAGTCCTGATTCATAATTTTATACTCCGACGCCAGACTCTGGAGTTCGCACTTGCCGTTTTTGTAACAGCTTGTGCAGTCTGCATTGTGCTCAGATAGGAGTAACTCTATAATGTGTTTTCTGGAGTTTCTCACTTTTAAAGTATTGGTGAGTACCTCCATACCCTCTTCACAAGGGGTTGCACAAGCTGGAGATAGTCTTTTCTGACCAACCAGTTCTACTATACAAACTCTGCAGTTTCCTGAGACACAAAGATCTTTGTGGTAACAAAGAGTGGGGATAATTACTCCTGCCTGGCCGGCTGCCTCAAGTATTGAGGCACCTTTTGCAACCTCTACAGTTGCACCGTTTATAGTTATTTTTAGATTTTTTCCCATAAAATAATTTTTTTGGCATTAGTAAATCATCTCCTCACGGAAGTTCTCAACTATAGATGAAAACGAGTTACCCACCGATTGACCCAGACCACATTTAGCAGTCACCTGCATAGTTTCGGCAAGTTTTAACATTTTATCCAGATACTGAGCATTTTTCTCCCCCCTTTTAACGGCTTTAATACCCTTGAGGAGCTGTTGGCAACCGACACGGCAAGGTGTGCACTGCCCGCAAGACTCTTCTGCAAAGAAGTTAAGATAGTTGTCCAGTACATTGTACATAGATCTTGAACTGTTGAAAAGCATCATAGATCCTCCGGTAGGAAGTGAAATGCCAACCAGTTTGCCCTGGAAGCCAATATTAGTCTCTGAAAACCTCTTTCTTGGAACAAGAAATCCCGATGCACCGCCAACCTGAACGGCCTTTGTATCATCGTCACCGAACTCCTCAACGAAGTCAGATAGGCTCATTCCAAGCTCCAGTTCGTAGATTCCCGGTTTTGGAGTATCTCCCGAAACAGAAAAGAGTTTCGAACCTCTTGAGTATTGAACCCCAAGGTCATAAAACCTTTTGGAACCGTATTTGAATATAGTATAGGTGTGTGCAAGAGTCTCAACATTATTGATGACAGTCGGTTTACCCATATATCCGGAAAGAGTAGGGTAGGGTGGCTTGTTTCTTGGCTCACCTCTCTTACCCTCCATAGATTCGAAAAGAGCAGTCTCCTCTCCGCAGATATAAGCACCGCTGCCCATAAATATTTTTATGGAGAAATCTAACTTAATCTCTTTACAGTAGTACTCAAATTCATTGATTGCTTTTAAAAGTTCGGGCCTAAGGAAGTTATACTCCCCTCTGAGGTATATAAAACCCTCTTTAGCACCGATAACATACCCGCATATTGCAATTGCCGTCAAAACTTTGAAAGGAACCATAGACAAAATTTCCCTATCTTTGAAGGTGCCAGGTTCTCCTTCGTCGGCATTGCAAATTACATATTTAACATCACTCTTCACCTCCGACGAGACCTTCCATTTTAATCCCGTTGGAAATCCTGCTCCCCCTCTACCTTTAAGTTCGGAGCTGATCAACTCATTTATCAGCTCTTGTGGTGGACGGCTGATACTTTTGCTCAGCACCTCTTCCCAATCATTTTCGTTTTTGAAAATGAAGTCGGCCCTTTTTAGTTGATAATTAGTTGACATTGTTCTCTCCCTCATCTTTTCGGTTCATATACATAGTAAGAATTTCACGAATCTTCTCAGGAGTAAGATCGGTGTAGACCTCGTTGTTGATGAGCATTGCAGGCGCCTTGTGGCAAAGCCCCAGACAGTTGGTCTGAAGTAAGGAGAAGAGCCCGTCCTGGGTTGTCTCCCCGATTTTAATCTTTAACATATCTTCTATTGCAAGCATAATCTGCTTTTCTCCTTTCATAGAACAGGTGATGGTTTTACATACACGAATGATGTTTCTGCCCATCTTTTTGTAGTCCAAAAAAGTATAGAAGGTTGCGGTTCCATAAACTTCAGTCGCAGGTATATCAAGCTCCCTGGCTATCTCTATCATTGAATATTCGGAGAGATACCTCTCCTGTTCAACGACACCTTGTAGAATGGGAAGCAGGCTATGCCTGTTGCGACCGTGCTTGTCGGCAAGCTCTTTTATGAGCTCAATGATTGGTTTCATCCAAAAGAAATTTTGGTGGATAGTAATTTTGAGGAACCCACTTAAGGGTCTTTAGATTACACACAAACTCCATTTTGAGAAGTTTGCAGATGAAGGTCTTCAAAGTTTAAATCAATTCAAACATAACTCTCCTTTTGAGAGCAGACTTTTCTAACACAAAATGTGCAGTTCAAAATTTACAGGTGTAAATATAAGAAAAAAACAGATACCCGACCTATCGCTTTATTATTTAACGGGAATCCCTGGGCAGAGAAAAAGAGAAACTGCTTCCCTCGCCCTTTTTACTATCTGCCCATATCTCACAGCTATGACGGGTGATAAACTCCTTACAAAGAATTAGACCTAAGCCTGTTCCTCCCTCGTTTTCGGTCCCTCTGGTAGAGTAAAATTTGTCGATTCTAAAGAGATTGTCTATTTCACTCTTTGACATTCCTATACCGTTGTCAGACACAGTAACAATGCATTTATCTTCCGTCAATTTTGCGGAGACAACAATCTCTCCACCTTTACCGGTGAATTTAATGGCATTGGAGACAAGATTACGCAGGACAGAACTAATCATAGCTTTATCGGCGTAACAGACAGCGCTATTTGGAATTTGAGAGTGGATAGTGATAGATTTTTGGTTTGCAGTATAATTCAAAAGGTCAACCACCTCATCTGCAAGCTGGGAGAGTCGCAAAAACTCAGGATTAAAATCCATCCGGCCTGTTTGCGAACGGGACCACTCGAGCAGGTTTGTTAGCAGGTTTATCGCTTTATGAGAAGAGTCCCTCATTATAGATGCATACTCTTCAATATCTGCAAACTCTTTTTTCTTAATCTGCTCTATGAGGAGCTCTCCAATTCCGATAATACTGTTGAAAGGGCTCTTTAGGTCGTGCGCAAGAATTGAGAAGAACTTATCTTTGGTAGCGTTAAGTTCTACAAGCCTCGCTTCGCTCTCCCTCACGGCCTCTTCCATCTCTTTTCGCTCAGTTATATCTGTTATGAATCCCTCAAGATGAGTAAGTACGCCCTCTTTAGAGTATACTCCGCGACCCTGCTCCCAAACCCATCTTAGATGATTATCTGCAGTCACTATTTGATACTCCTCCCGAAAAGGTGTCCCTAAAGATATAACAATCTGCCATTTACTCCAGATTGCCTCTCTGAAATCGGTGTGAATGATATCATTGTAAGATATCTTTTTATTAAAGATAAAATCTTCGGGATGGTATCCGGTAATCTTGTAACACTCTTCGCTTATATAAAGCATTGTCCATTGATGATCAAAGGCGCACTTATATACGAAGCCGGGTAAGTTATCAATCAAAGAGGCCTTCTCCCGTTCGCTCTCAAGGAGCTTCTCCTCTGTCTGTTTTCTTGCAGAGATATCTCTCCAGGTTGCAATAAACCCATCTGAGAATTTTGATGCCTTAATCTCAAATGTCCTTTTTATAAGCTCCCCACTATATGTGTCCTGATATGCAACAGACTCTTTTTCTATTACATTTCCAGTTTCCACTAACTCTATATACTCATCAAAGAGGCCGGATGAATGGTGAGAGGGGAGAATCTCACATAAACCTTTGCCAATTTGCTCCTCTTTACTCATTTTATTGAGTTCACAAGCCTTTGGATTAACATAATCAATTTTGAAATCGGTTATGTTATTGTTTTTATCTCTGATTGCAGTGTACATTCCAAACGCATCCAGAAGACTGTCAATAGAACTCTTAAATTTTCGTTCATAAGCAATTAGTGCATCCGATATTTTTTTGTACTCGCTGATATCCTGGAAAGCTCCGTGTATCTTTATTGTCTTCCCTTTATGATCTTTTACAGCCTCTCCGGTAGTTCTGACCCACACCCTTTTTCCTTTTAGTGTAATTATCTCCATCTCTTCGTCGTATGGTGTTCCATTTTTGACACAATTGGAGAATATCTCCGTTATCTTCTCTCTCCACTCAGGTGCGTAAAAATGGATTCCCTCTTCTACTGAAGGAGAGAATCCGGGCTCAACTTCGTGGATTTTTGCGACTACATCGGACCAAATCACTATATTCTTCTCAATATCCACTATCCAACCTCCAAATTTTGCTGTCTCTCCCGCAATTCTCAGAAGGGAGTAGTTATTTCTGATATGCTCTTCTGCCTTTTTTTTCTCTGTAATATCTTTTGAAAATACAGCAACCCGTTCTACTTTTCCTCTATGTGAAACTATGGGGTGAATAGAGTACTCGTTCCAGAATCCATCTCTGAAATCCTCTTTGCGAACAGGTTTGCCGGTTTGAATTACCTCCTTGATCGCCTCTTTTCTTGTTCTCCCTACATCCTGGGGCAGCAAATCAAAAACATTTTTCCCAATTAAATTCTCCCGCTCAATGTTCAATCTATTTGCGTGGGCTTTATTCGAGTCTATTACTACCCCATTTGGGTCAAGAAGGATTATTACATCATCGGTGGACTCCATTATTGCCCTGGCATTTGCCTCGGAATCCATCACCTTGTGAATAGATCTCTTTATTGTCGTAATGTCCTGAAATGTGACAAAAACCGAGGTTGGAGCTTTATTACCGGGCTTAAATTGAGGGATCGCATTTATCAACAGCCACACATAATCTTTTCGGATAGGATTAAACACTCCGATAATCTTTTCGTAAACCGGCTCTCCTTTTGTTAATGCGATAGTTACCGGAAACTCTTTTGCAGAAATAGATTTATGATTCTCGTCGATTAAATCCCAATCTTCCGCTCTGTTTGTTTTACTTAGAAAATCTACCTTATCAAAACCAAGAAGCTCCAGGGCGACTCTGTTTACATCGGTTATCTTTCCATCTGAGCGCATATTAAAAGCACCCTGTGTCATATGCTCAAAAAGTGATTTGTATTTATCTTCACTTCTCTCGGCCTCTATTCTTTTAAGAGTTACAGAAGCTTGTCTTACAAAAGTCTCAATGGTCTCCTGATGTGCAAGAGTATCCCCTTTACGGAATATCAATGCGGCATTTGCAAACATTTTGTTGTCTGCTATAAATGCGATACCGTATATTGAACCAAGATTTACAAGCCGTTCAAGAGATTTGGAGACGACTATAGGAATAGTTCTAAAAGAGAGCTCGTGTATACCCTGGTCGAATTTTCTTATAAAGCCAGAGTTGAGCTCCAGAATAGATGAGTCAAATTTGTAAACCTTGCCCACGGGTTTGAATCCAAGGGTTGATATGATGCTCTCTAAAAGATTTGGCGGTGAAAGAAAGACCTCGGTTGTGCTGGTCTCCCTTTCCGGGTCAATTGAGTTAACTATAATAATTGCATTGGGATTGAGCTCTCGCAGAGATGCTCCAATGAATTGAAAGATTGAATCACCTATACCAGAGGAGGCAAATTTTATTGCCGTGCCTGAGAGAAAAGCCAAGCTATCCAGGCTACTCTCCTGGTTATGATTAACCGTTTTCATAGATTCACAATTTAATATCCCTAAATAATAGTACAATAAATTTAAGAATTAAATGTGAGATTTAGAAATTTAACATAGATGAAGAGAGATTATCCAAGGCTGTCTATAAGAGTACATATTTCATTGAAATTCTTTTCAATTGTGGTATCACCCTCGAGAGGATAGTAATTCCCTCTCTTTTGGAATATCTCAATGAGCGGCTCTGTCTGCTCCCGATATGTCTCAATCCTGGTTTTAACAACATTAATATCGGCATCATCTGCTCTACCCTCAATTTCGGCCCGGCGAAGCATTCTTCGGATTAAAACATCTTCTTTTACAACCAGAGAGATAACTGCGTCTACTCTTTGTCCGATCTTTTGAAGAAACTCATCCAGCGCACTAAATTGATAAACGGTTCTGGGGAATCCGTCATATAAAAAACCGGAATACCCTTTTGCGTTTAGAATAACATTCTCAATGATCTCAAGGATAATATCGTCACTTACCAAAGCACCCTCATCCATAAGAGATTTGACCTTAAGACCCAGCTTTGTTCCGTTTTTGATCTCCTCCCTTAGGATATCGCCGGTTGATATATGTTTTAGATTGTATTTTTTGGCGAGTATAACCGCCTGGCTCCCTTTACCGGCCCCCGGAGGGCCAAAAATAATGAAGTTCTTCATAAGGATAGTTTTAACCAAATATAATAATTTTAATATTTAAACTAAATTTACATTTGCAGATTTATATTACTAAACCTAATAATAAGTAATCGTATGACTTTAGTTCCAATTCAAAACCGGTGGCTGGTGGCTGTGATGGGAACAATTTTAATGATTGTTCTGGGGACTGTATACTCCTGGAGCTTTTTTCAAAAGCCCATCGTTGAGGCGTATGGATGGTCAAACTCGGGTGTGGCCTGGGTCTTTAGTACCAATATCCTATTTCTTGGAATCTCTGCTGCCTGGAGTGGGATAAACCTTCCAAAATTTGGGCCTACAAAACTGGCTGTTATTGGTGCAATTATGTACGGGACAGGGTTTATTCTGGGAAGCCTGGCACTTAAATTCCATAGTTTGCCGGCTCTAATTTTAGGGTTTGGAGTTGTTGGCGGGTGGGGTATTGGAATGAGTTATGTGACTCCGGTAATTTCGGCATCAAAATGGTTTCCGGACAAACAGGGTTTCGTTACCGGAATGGTGGTTATGGGGTTTGGCTTTGGAGCTCTGGTAATGTCTAAATTTATTGCCCCTACTGTTTTGAACATTGCAGATGGCAATCTTATCACCTCGTTTTTTATAATTGGCCTATTTATTCTGCTACTTGGCTTTATTGCCGCCCTCTTTATTAAACAACCTCAGGCCGGGTACTTGCCTAAAGGTTATACACCCGCCGTTAGTATATCTGCAGGAGAAAACAGCAAGCCGGTAGAGATTACCGCCACAGAGGCCATTTTTACATTAAAGTTCCTAATGATTTGGGTTGTTTTCTTTGTCAATATCACTGCAGGTATAATGTTTATCAGTTTCCAATCACCTATGATGCAGGATCTGTGGAGCCTCTACAGCCCGGGTGGTGACCCTGTTTCGCTTGCGGCAATAGGAGGTACACTCATTGCCGTTAGCTCAATTTTTAACGGAATAGGCCGATTTTTCTGGGGAGGAGTATCAGACAGAATTGGGCGGATTCAGACTTTTAGATTGATATTAGGGAGTCAGCTGGTTGTTTTTGTAACTCTGCTCTTTGTTACAAACCCCTACATCTTTGCACTGCTTGTATGCTATGTTTTGCTATGTTACGGAGGTGGATTCGGAACGATGCCGGCCTACATCAGAGAGGTTTTTTCTGACAGGCTGATGCCGGTAGTCTACGGAGCCATTCTAACTGCCTGGTCTGCCGGGGGTGTTCTTGGTCCGCAGATAGTAGGGTTTATGAAGGACAACTTTGCACAAAACGCGGCAAATTACGCATTTTCAATAGGGACCATACTTCTAGCAATAGGTTTTGTGTTAACGCTTTTTCTTAGTAATAAACGATAGTCACTTTTCTGTTAAATTTTGAGATTTTATATCGACATTTCATAAAGAGTGGAAAAAGTTTATGCTTAGCCAAATTCTCTCTCTTCTATTCCCGCTAATAAATGAGTCTAACCTATAGTCTATCCCAATTTCCAGATCATTAATAGAAGAGATAGAGTAACCCAAAAGAGCCCCTAATCTGATTTCCAGGTCGTAATCACTTTTTTGCCAAGAGTTAAGATATTCATTATTGATTTTAAGATAATACTCTTTCACATCAATTGACTCTCCTTCCAAAGGAATCTCGGATGATATCCGGTACCGGAGTCTAAGTTCAGTGTCGGAGCTCTTTCCAAAAGTTTGGTCAGTCATAAACCTGTGTGCCATACGAAAGCCGGGATACTTTTTGCCAAAACTAATCTGTTGTATAACTCTGTTTTTAAATTCATCATCTTCTGCCCTTATTAGATAACCGGCACCTAATGTTATATTTGGCGCAATCCGTTTTGTTATTACCAAGGATAGCTCTGTTAGCAAATAATCATATTTCAGCACTTGGTTATAAATAGATTGCCTTGACTCAAGCTTAAAGTTTGTTGACCAGTTTTTAGGGAATTGCTTAAGTAAGTTTATCGATGGCATAACTCCATACTGATTGCCGGTTTGAGCGGCACAAATAACCGAAAATGCAGATAATATGAGTATAATAGAGAGTCTTTTCATATTTAGTAATCAATCGTATCTTTTCTTTTAGAGATTATTTGTTTGCTTTGCAGATATTCACCTTTTGCAGAAAAAAGATACTCCATCATAACAAAATTCCCATCCATTTTTGTAGAGATAATGACCTCATAACTTATTGTAATGCCCTTAGAGTTATTCCTGTTTTCTCTTAAAAACATCAGAGCAGAATCTCGTTCTCCGGTGTACTGTATTTGAACTTTCTCTATTTTGTGTTTTTTGTGACTTAGAGTCAAAAACCCTGTTATTTTTGTATAGATATCAGAAGGAATTTTGGATACATCTACCTCAATTTCAACATCCTGAAATATTCCGTTCTCAGAAAACTCAATGCTGTGCCTCTCTTTATTTGAAATTGCTTTAGCCTCGAATGTAATATGGTCTAAACCTATCTCCTTGTACCATTTAACTTTGGAGTCGAAGGTTATTGAGTCAACAAAAGAGAGAGCTCTAGATGGCACATCTGACTCCTTAATACGGAACTCTTTTTCATATTTTGATTGCGAAAACGCTTGAAAACTAAAAAGAGTTACCAGACACAAAACAAATAGAAATTTTTCTTTCAGGATGCTAATACTCTTATCTCCATAAGCGGCTTTGGAGGAGGCTGCACACTCTATCTTACATTTAATAGATGTGTTTACTGATTCTCTTTCCATTATATTACTCTTATTAATTGTTTAGCCGGGTAAATTTAAGCGCAGGATTACAAAATTATATTAACACAAAACCCTGCGTTTTTGTTTGCTGGAGAAAACCATTACAAATCAATAAATTTGCCACACGGGGTAACTGTAAAAAGGGAATATACGATATGATCTTTGTTTTTTCTGAAATTCTCACAGAAAGATAGTTGAAGAAAATTCGACCGCTTCACGTTAATAACCTAATAGACAAATTGTCTAGTTATCCCTCAAACAACGAACAGAAAACCCGAAGGTCTTATAGCTGTTGTTTCTGGATACTTCGCTGGTACTGTATAAAATTGACCAGAACCCGGCGTAGATTGCACCGGACTCAGTAGAACTCCACCAGCCACCGTAGTAGCCAAAATCGTAGAATGCTCCACTGCTGAGACGGTCGCTACCTGGAAGGGCTGTGAAACCGGAGCTATTGGTTGCGCCTGTATTAGGACTTAACCAGTGGCTTGTACCTGCTTCTTTAAGCTTGCCGCCTGCTATGCTATTTCCTCCTAAAAATGTAGTCAATGTTGTCCATTCCGCATCACTAGGCAAATGCCATCCTGTTGGACATATCCCTCTACTATCTGTTGCTGTATGCCATGTATACAACCTACCATAAGTCGCAACATTACTCTCAATACCGTAATTAGCCCATTGATATTTTGGTGTGCTTTCAGCAGAAATATTCAATGTAGCTGGATTAGTTGTGCCTATTGAATTGCCATTCCGATACTTAGTTGTTTTCAGGTTTACGGCCATCCATACCTGTGTACCAATTGTTACTGTTTTATACACATTACCGTCAATGTCGGAGACAGTACCGGTAGGATTAAGTTTTGGAGAATCTTTCTTACAACTAAATGTAAAACAAAACATTACACCTAGAATGATTAACAGGATAATAGCTTTAAAAAAATTCATAGTATTCTTGGGTTTTATAAAAAAAAATGATTCTTTAGGCTCCTTCTCTTTCGTTTTATTTTGAATATAATTTTACGTCGTTGTTTTATTCATTTTTATCACTAATCTTTTGACGTTTAAATATAAATAAAAAATTAATAGTATGATAATTTGTTTTCCCACAATATATTTCGATTGTTTAGTAATTTCTTCGTATTCCGCGCTTATACATTTGAAAGTTTTATTTCTGTTAAAATTAATTTATCCCTACGGCTAAATTTATATAGAGGGGTATTTTATGCAAATCGTATGCAAATGAAAAAGAGTTACAACATATTAACGCTGTAACTCTTTTAATTCTAAGCTCCTCGTCTAGGACTTGAACCTAGGACCCCCTGATTAACAGTCAGGTGCTCTAACCAACTGAGCTAACGAGGAATTTGTTTTTCCCTTTTTGGGACTGCAAATGTAAATGGAATTTTATAAAACTGCAAATCTTTTATCACAATTTTTGAGATTTTTAAAATATCATCATTTTAGTTACATTTTTTTTAACTTTGCACAATAGCAACCAAATATGGATATTACCCTTTTCTCAAATATTCTCAAGGAGCTTATACTCGAAAATGACAGAGTATCACTGCCCGGTATGGGAAGTTTTATTGCAGAGATGGCACCATCTGTCTTTTCGGACAGGGCTTTGGTTATTCACCCCCCATTCAGGAGAATACTGTTTCGTTCAAGTGAGAGTTGGAATGACGGGCTTCTGGAAATAAGATATGCAGATGACAGGGGAGTCTCAATTGAGATTGCAAAGCACGAGATTGCCGAGTTTGTTAAAAGACTCAAGGTAGATCTTAGCACAAACAAAACATATAAGATTCCCGGCTTCGGTACTATGAGAGCCACAGAGCAAAATGACTACTTCTTTGTGGCAGACAAAGATCTTTTCAATTATGTAGAGGGTTACGGCCTTGCCCCTATTAATATTAAAGTCCTCTCAAAAAAAGGAGAGGTAGAGAAGCTTACCGGGAAACCTGTAGAGAGATTTTTCAAAGGGATACCTAAAGATCTTCTTGGATTGACCGGCTTGGGCACCGATATCGAGAGCATAATTGACGAGGCAGGTTCAGAGGAGTTTAATCCGGAAGTTATTACTGAGCCACAGATGGAGGAGGTTATAGAATCTGAAATCTCTGCAGATAATAGTGAGAGAGGGCTTGAAGATCTTATATCAATAGACGAAGATGTAATTCAGGAACCGCAACAGGTGATTGCACCTAAGCCGGAACCTATTAAAGTTACACCTCCAAAACCGGAACCGGTTATTGCTACTGCACCAAAAGTGCAACCTGTCGCAGCTACTGCACCAAAAGTACAACCTGTCGCAGCTACTTCTCCAAAAGCTGAAGATAAAAAGGGGGGCAACATATTTGTTAAGAGGTTTATAACGATACTGGTGCTCACATTCCTGCTCATCGCAGTAATTGCGCTTTTAATAGTGTTCAAGGATGAACTTCGTCCGATACTTGAGTGGATACTCTACTCAAAAGAGGAGAGGGAGATTCTAAAACTCAGCTGATAGCAGAACCGTTCTCCAGCCTCTGTTCGGGGCTTACAATCTTCATTTTGCCGTTCTCCTCTTTGGCCATAAGAATCATACCTTTGGATTCGATCCCTTTGATTTTTCTAGGAGCCAGATTTGCAAGTATGCAGATCTGTTTACCAACCATCTCTTCCACAGAGTAGTACTCGGCTATCCCGGATACAATAGTGCGGATATCAAGTCCTGTATCTATTGTTAACTTAAGAAGCTTATCTGTTTTTGGCACCCTCTCTGCCTCAAGTACCGTTGCGGTGCGGATATCCATCTCTGAGAACTGCTCATAGGTGCACTCAGGCTTGAGCGGCATTAGCGGGCTCTTCTGGTCAATAACGGCTGTTGCCTCATTTGAATTTTTAGTTGCCTGCAACTTTGCTATCTGAAACTCTATTTCGCCATCTTCAATCTTCTCAAAGAGCAGAGTTGCCTCGTTGAGTTTATGCCCTGGATGAAGAATCGAGATATTCCCGAACTCTTCCCAGCGGCTGGTTTTCATATTGAGTATATAGCGCAGTTTTTTGGTTGTATGCGGAAGTATCGGCTCAAATGCTATTGCCAGGTTGGCACATATCTGCAGAGAGATGTTTAGAATGGTTGCAACTCTCTCCGGATCTGTTTTAACAACCTTCCAGGGCTCTGTATCTGTGAGATACTTGTTTCCAAGACGGGCCAGGTTCATAGCCTCGCGCAGAGCTTCGCGAAACTTATAGTTTTCCAGATTATCCTCTATGCTCTTTTTAAGGATAGGAATCTGAGAGAGAACTTCATCGTCAATAGCTAAACAGTTTAGTGCGGCCGGAGTCTCCCCCTCAAAATATTTATGGGTTAGAACTACTGCCCTGTTCACGAAATTACCAAAAATTCCCACCAGTTCACTGTTGTTTCTGGTCTGGAAATCTTTCCAGGTGAAGTCGTTATCCTTTGTTTCGGGAGCATTTGCACAGAGTACATATCTCAATACATCCTCCTTACCCGGAAACTCGTCCAGATATTCGTGAAGCCACACTGCCCAGTTACGGGATGTAGATATTTTATTCCCCTCAAGGTTGAGAAACTCATTTGCAGGCACATTCTCGGGAAGGATGTAACCGTCACCGTACGCTTTGAGCATAGCCGGGAAAACAATACAGTGGAAAACAATATTGTCTTTACCTATAAAGTGTACAAGCTTGGTATCTTCACTCTTCCACCACCTCTCCCAGTCGTTTGGCATAAGCTCTATAGTATTGGAGATGTAACCGATAGGGGCGTCAAACCAAACATAGAGAACTTTGCCATCTGCACCATCCACAGGAACCGGAACTCCCCAGTCAAGGTCACGGCTCACAGCCCTGGGTTGTAACCCGCCATCGAGCCACGATTTACACTGCCCGTAAACATTCACTTTCCACTCCTTATGCCCCTCAAGAATCCACTCTTTAAGCCAGGGCTCATATTGGTCAAGAGGCAGATACCAGTGTGAAGTACTCTTCATTATGGGCACATTGCCGCTTAGGGTAGATTTTGGATTTATTAGCTCGGTTGGGCTCAAAGTACTGCCGCACTTCTCGCACTGGTCTCCATATGCCCCCTCTGCCATACATTTTGGACAGGTTCCGCAGATATATCTGTCTGCAAGAAACTGGTTAGCCTGCTCATCGTAATACTGCTCGCTCTCCCTCTCTATGAACTTCCCCTCACTATATAGCTTTTTAAAGAACTCAGATGCTGTTTTATGGTGTATTGCAGAGCTTGTTCTGGAGTAGATGTCAAAACTGATTCCAAGCCTCTCAAATGAGTCTTTAATGATAAGGTGGTATTTGTCCACAATCTCCTGAGGAGTGCAGTTGTTCTGTTTTGCCTTTATGGTAATTGGAACCCCGTGCTCGTCCGACCCGCAGATAAAACGGACATCCTCTCCCCGCATTCGCAGATATCTTGCATAGATGTCGGCAGGAATATAAACCCCTGCAAGATGTCCAATATGTACTGCTCCGTTTGCATAGGGCAGAGCTGCGGTGATTAGGTGTCGTTTAAAGTTGCTGTTCATCGGTTGGAAAATTTTAGGCGACAAAGTTAAAAAAAATCTTAAATGGTCAATCTCTTAAGCTCCCTGGAGAAGGAGTTGCGAATGTGCATCAATATCTGAAGCTGCTCCATAAGCTCGTTCTGCCGGATACTGTCCCTCTCTTTCTCTGCCTGGGAGAGATCTTTACAGAGATTTTGATAGGCTATTGAAGTAATTTTTGCCTTATAGATGAGTATAGATTTAGGGACCATTGTAGAGAGCAGATGCTCCTCCGGAGGTATCTCGGCAACAAATTGTTTGATTGTGAGGTTATGCTCCTTATGCAGAAGATCCAGCACCACATTTACAAAATCCTGATTTCTGTGGTTAAGAAAGTGTTTTTGAATCTCTTGCTGACCAATCTCCTTTACAAGATAGTACTCGTCGAAGATGTTTTTGTATATAAGGTTCTGAAGTTCAAGATCGTCATTTGAAAGCTCTGTGAGAATAAACTGAGAGACAGTGACCGACGCCGGATTCTCTTCGTCTGCTCCATAAAGTGGGTGCTCGCCGAATTTTATTAGATAGTAGAGAAGCTCCCTCTCTGCAGGTTCACAATAGGTGTTGGTGATAAACTCGGGCAGCCTCTCTCCTGTCTCAAGAACAGGAAAATAGAGCGGAACTCCCGGCTCGGGAGCAGGGGTATACTCAGTTGAGTAGGCTCCGTACTGCCTCTTTTTGCGCAACTTCTTAACCTCGGTAGAGAGAATCTCCTCCGAGATATTTAGTCTGGTAGAACACTCCTCTATGTAGACAGCCCTGCTTATGGCATCCGGTATTACCGCTATGCTGGCAACCACCTCCTGAATAAGCTGAGCCCTCTTAATAGGATCCTTTTTTGTCTCTGCAGATAGCAGCCTGGTTTTAAAAGCTATAAAATCCTCCTGATTATCCTGGAGAAATTGTTTGAGAACTTCAGGGCTGTTTTTTCTTGCAAAGGAGTCCGGATCCTCTCCATCGGGGAAGAGAACCACTTTAATGCGGAGACCCTCCTCCAGAAGCATATCAATACCCCGTAAAGAGGCCTTGATACCGGCGGCATCTCCGTCGTAAAGAATTGTCACCTCCGGGGCAAATCGTTTTATGAGACGAATCTGCTCAGTGGTAAGGGATGTGCCGCTTGAAGCCACTACATTCTCTACACCAGATTTGTGAAATGCCAAAACATCGGTATAACCCTCAACCAGATAGCATTTCTGCATCTTGGTGATGGAGCTCTTTGCAAAGAAAATCCCATATAGAGTCCTACTCTTAATATAGATCTCTGTCTCGGGAGAGTTAATATATTTTGCGACGGTTTTATCTGCACGCAGTGTCCTGCCTCCAAAAGCAATAGCCCGTCCGGAGATTGAGTGGACAGGGAACATAACTCTGTCGTAAAAACGGTCTGTGAGCTCTTTATCTGAGTCCCTCTCTACTGAGAGACCTGCGGCAATAAGAAACTCCTTTTTGTAACCCGCTTTTAGAGCTGCTTTACTTAGTGAGTCTCTGCCTGAAGGGGCCCAACCCAGCATAAATTTTTTAATAAGAGCCTCGTCGAAACCTCTCTCCTTAAAATAACTCAGCCCTATAGCTACACCCTGATCTGTATTCCAGAGAGAGTCTGTGTAGAACTCCTGAGCAAACTGGGTGACTGCCAACAGAGATTCCGACCTTAATCTGTTCTGGGCATCCTGCTCTGTCTCCTCCCTGTCTGCTATCTCTATGGAGTACTTTCTTCCGAGGAACTTAAGAGCATCAACATAACCCAGCTGTTCGTGCTCCATAATGAAATTTACCGAGTTGCCCGCTTTCCCGCAACCGAAGCACTTGAATATCCCTTTAGAGGGAGAGACAGAGAAGGAGGGTGTCTTTTCGTGATGAAAAGGGCAGCAAGCCATATAGTTTGCCCCCCTTCTTCGCAATGCAACAAAATCGCCGACTACATCAACAATTTGTGCCGCATCCAGTATTTTCTCTATAGTCTCTTTACTAATCATCTCTGTTAAGGAAGCTCCTGAAGCCAACTGCTTTTCTAACCTCTTTGAGAGTTGCGTTCGCACTCTCTCTGGCCAGGTCTGTTCCTCTTTTTACCACCTTACGCAGGTAGTCTTCATCTTTGTAGATCTCCTCTATTCTCGCTTTAATCGGGAGCGTCTGAGCGCAGATATCCTCTGCGAGTTGCTTTTTAAGATCTCCGTAGCGTATTGTGCAGTTGTTGTAGCTCTGCATAAAGTGGGCTACTGTCTCTTTTTTGGAGACAATATTGAGAAGTGTAAACAGATTTGCAACAGAGTCCGGCATTGTGCTGTTTGGCTCTGTAGGGCCGCTGTCTGTTACTGCCTTCATCACTTTCTTGCGTATAGTTTGCTCATCATCACACAAATATACTCCATTACCCTCGCTTTTGCCCATCTTTCCGCTTCCGTCTAACCCCGGCACCTTAACCAGATCAACTCCGAAGTTAAAGGCTTTTGGCTCCGGAAATACCGGGGAGTTGTAGAAAGTGTTGAACCTTCTTGCAAGCACTCGTGCCATCTCCAGATGCTGCTCCTGATCTTTACCGACAGGGACCAGGTTTGCCCTATGGATAAGAATATCTGAGGCCATAAGAACCGGATAGGTGAGCAGCCCGGCATTGATATTGTCCGGCTGCTGTCTCACCTTGTCCTTGAATGATGTTGTCCTCTCCAGCTCCCCTTTATATGAGATCATATTCAACAGAATATAGAGCTCCAGTATCTCAGGAACATCGCTCTGTACAAAGATTGCAGATTTTTCGGGATCCAGACCGGAAGCCAGATACTCTGCAAGTATTGTCCTAACCCCGGCGTGAAAGTCATCCGGGTGAGGGTGAGTGGTTAATGAATGCAGGTCTGCAATAAAGAAGAAACAGTTGTAGTTCTCCTGCATCTTAATATAGTTCCTGAGTGCACCGTAATAATTTCCCAGGTGCAGGTGTCCTGTAGACCGAATTCCGCTTAATACAATTTCCATCTGTTTTTTTTGAACTGTTTAGTCTCTGCTCTCCTGAAGTTTGAGGCGTATTTTCTGTTCTATCTCCTCCATCAGAGCAGGGTTGTCCAGAATAATCTGCTTAACGGTATCTCTTCCCTGACCCAGTTTGGTATCTCCGTAGCTGAACCACGAACCGCTTTTTTTAATGATCTCAAAGTCTACTCCAAGGTCAATTATCTCTCCGATTTTTGAAATTCCCTCACCAAATACGATATCAAACTCTGCTTTTCTGAAAGGGGGAGCTAGTTTGTTTTTCACGATTTTTGCCCTAACCCTGTTTCCGGTAGCCTCTTCGCCATCTTTTAGTTGGGTAATCCTACGCACATCCACCCGTACAGATGAGTAAAACTTAAGTGCGTTTCCTCCGGTTGTTGTCTCCGGATTGCCAAACATAACCCCGATTTTATCGCGGAGCTGGTTGATAAAAATGCAGCAGGTATTAGTTTTACTGATGTTTGCAGTGAGTTTTCTTAACGCCTGGCTCATAAGCCTTGCCTGAAGACCCATCTTTGAGTCTCCCATCTCTCCCTCAATCTCTGCTTTTGGGGTAAGAGCTGCAACCGAGTCGATTACAATTACATCTATTGCACCGCTGCGAATAAGATGGTCTGTAATCTCGAGCGCCTGCTCTCCGTTATCCGGCTGTGAAATGAGAAGAGTATCCACATCTACACCCAGCTTTTTTGCATATGTTCTGTCAAAAGCGTGCTCTGCATCAATAATCGCAGCAATTCCGCCCACTTTTTGAGCCTCTGCAATAGCGTGTATTGCAAGAGTTGTCTTACCGCTGGACTCAGGTCCGTAAATCTCAACCACTCTTCCCCTTGGGTATCCGCCTATTCCCAAAGCGAAGTCCAGGGATATAGATCCCGACGGGATAGTAGAGACCTCCCATTTTGGCTGCTCTCCCAACTTCATAACGGTGCCCTTCCCGTAATCCTTCTCAATCTTGTCCAGTGTGGCCTGCAGGGCCTTCAGCTTCTCGGGATTAATCCCGGCACCTCTGTTAACTTCTTCCTTCTCCTTTGCCATAATGTTTATGTTTTAAATTCCTGCAAAAATAACAAATGATTTTCAAATTTCTCTACATTTGCAGGATGAAAAAATGGTTACTTGGAGCGACTTTACCCGAACTCAGGGAAATAACAGATAATCTGTCACTTCCGGCATTTACGGCAAAACAGATTTTGGACTGGCTTTACAAGAAAAAGGTAAAGGATATCGCTCAGATGAGCAACCTCTCGGTGAGTTCCAGAGAGGCTCTCTCTGCCAATTTTGAGGTTGGGGGGTACGCTCCCCTTGAGGAGAGTACATCTGCAGACGGAACTAAAAAATACCTCTTCTCCTCCCTAACCGGAACACCTATTGAGTCGGTTATGATACCGGACGAAGATAGGGCCACTCTATGTATCTCATCACAGGCGGGGTGTAAAATGGGTTGTCACTTCTGTATGACGGGGAGGATGGGCTTTAAGGGGCACCTCACTGCGGGCGAGATAATTTCACAAATCATAAATGTAAAGGAGAGCGACAAACTCACCAATGTGGTCTATATGGGAATGGGGGAGCCGCTGGACAACTATGAACAGGTTCTAAGAAGCACTCAGATTCTCACATCTGATTGGGGTTTTGGATGGAGCCCAAAAAGAGTTACCGTATCTACAATAGGGGTTGGGAGCACATTGAGAAGATTTCTGGATGAATCAAAGTGCCACCTGGCTGTTTCACTTCACAACCCTTTTGAACGGGAGCGTGCAGAGATGATGCCGATGCAAAAGGCGTGGCCGATTGAGGAGATTGTCTCGATGATTAAAGAGTATGACTTTACCGGCCAGCGTAGGGTCAGTTTTGAGTACATTATGTTCTCGGGGTGGAATGACACAAAAAGACACGCAGATGCCCTTACACGAATGCTCAAAGGGCTTGAATGCCGTGTAAACCTTATTAGATTTCATCAGATTCCGGATTTTCAGTATAAAAGCTCTCCTGATCTTATCATTGAAAATTTCAGAGATAGACTTAACAGAGCGGGAGTAATATCTACCATAAGAGCTTCACGGGGGGAGGATATCCTGGCTGCCTGTGGTATGTTGAGCGGAAACAGTATAAAAAAAGAGTTCAATGAACAGGAGTTCTAATGTGTCAGATTACAAAGGTTTAACCAATGAACAGGCAAAAGAGAGCCGCAGAGTCAATGGAGAGAACATTCTAACCCCACCGCCGAGAGAGCCTATGTGGCGTCTGTTCCTCGGGAAATTTAATGATCCGATAATTAGAATTCTATTAATAGCGGCACTGCTCTCGCTGCTAATCTCTATTCGCAGCGGAGAGATTTATGAGACCATCGGGATAATCTTTGCTATTCTGCTGGCAACCGGAATCTCCTTCTGGTTTGAGGCAGATGCCGGAAAAAAATTCAATCTGCTCAACAAGGTTAATGAGGAGAATCCCGTAAAGGTGATTCGGGACGGCTCTATTACAGAGGTTCCCAAGAGAGATATAGTTGTTGGAGATATTGTAATCCTGGATGCAGGAGAGGAGGTTCCGGCAGATGGAGAGCTTCTGGAGGCAGTTTCCCTCTCCGTAAACGAATCTGCACTTACAGGAGAGCCACTGGCTAGGAAGAGGGTCAACCCTAACGAACTCTCTAGTGAAGCCACCTATCCTGTCAATCAGATCTATAAAAGCACTACGGTTTTAGAGGGGTATTGTCTGTGCCGGGTAACATCTGTAGGAGACAATACCGAATACGGAAAGGTTGCAAGACGCTCGGCCGAGATCAGTAATGAGCCTACCCCTCTGAACAGACAGCTTGAGGGGCTGGCCAGGTTTATCGGATTTGCCGGTTTTATTCTTGCCGTGGCGACATTTGCAGCACTCTTTGTCAAAGATATCTTCTTAGGAGAGGCGCATTACGGAGCTGCCCCTTTGTGGACCCTTTTTACGGTAATAGCTGCCGGGTTTGTTGCCATTGCAAAGGTTTGGATTCCGATTATTATGGAGGGGGTAGAGCTGCTGAGGCCGGGTGTTAAACATCCCGATTTTTCCAAACTGAGCTGGGGAGTATCTGCTCTCATAGCTATCACTCTGGCTCTAACATCTTTTGTTATCGGATACCTTGTCGGCTATAACCCGCTGGAGTCTGTATCCTGGATTGATGGTAATATGGCCCTGCGGATACTTAAATATTTTATGGTATCTGTTACTCTTATAGTTGTTGCAGTACCGGAGGGGCTACCTATGGCAGTGACTCTCTCTCTTGCTCTTAGTATGAGAAAGATGCTCACCAGCAATAATCTGGTAAGAAAGATGCACGCAACCGAGACAATGGGAGCAGCAACAGTGATCTGCACAGATAAAACGGGGACACTTACCCAAAACCAGATGCGGGTTTCATTTGAACATTTTGTTGAAAATCCGGAGATTATAGAGAGTAGCATTGCCCTGAACTCAACGGCCCATCTGGACAGATCCGTCGAGGGAAAAATCCGTACTCTGGGTAACCCCACTGAAGCTGCCCTGCTAATCTGGCTCAGTGAAAACGGCAAAGATTATCTTAAAATCCGGGAGAGTTCAAAGATTATAAACCAACTTACATTCTCTACTGAAAGAAAATATATGGCAACAGTTGCCCTCTCTCCCGAATCGGGGAGATACCTTCTTTTTGTAAAGGGTGCTCCGGAGATTATTGCTTCATTTACAGCAGACTACCCCGCAGATGTCTCCGCAAAACTTGCCGGATACCAGGCCAGGGCAATGAGAACACTGGGCTTTGGTTATCGTGAAATTTCACCCGAAAGGGCCACAGAAGATGTGGAGAGCCTTGTTAAGGAGGGTGGGCTTACATATCTTGGGGTTGTTGCAATTTCAGATCCTCTGCGGGAGGATGTTACCGAAGCTGTTGCCAGTTGCGTAGGTGCAGGGATAGAGGTGAAGATGATTACCGGGGATACTCCGGGAACAGCCCGGGAGATTGCCCGTCGGATAGGGATTCTTGGAGAGGATGAGCTGGTAAGCGGAGTAATCTCGGGGCTTGATTTTGATTCTCTTACTGATATTGAGGCTATGGAGAGGCTCCCTTTCATTAAAGTGATGTGCAGGGCAAGGCCGGCAGATAAAGAGAGGATGGTGCGGTTGCTTCAGAGGTTGGGTGAGGTGGTTGCCGTTACCGGTGACGGTACAAATGACGCTCCTGCCCTTAACCACGCCCACGTAGGTCTCTCAATGGGCTCGGGCACATCGGTTGCCAAAGAGGCCAGTGACATAACCCTGCTGGATGACTCCTTCAGTTCGATAGTAACTGCAGTGCTGTGGGGAAGGTCTCTCTACAGCAATATTCAGAGGTTCCTTATTTTTCAGCTCACAATAAATGTAACTGCTCTTGTGGTTGTACTGCTTGGCTCAATTTTCGGGAAGGAGATACCCCTCACGATCACTCAAATGCTATGGGTAAATCTTATAATGGACACATTTGCAGCCGGTGCCCTCGCTTCGCTGCCTCCGGATATAAGAGTTCTCAAGGAGAGACCAAGAAGCCCCGGGGCGTTTATTGTTACCCCATCTATGAGGGTCAACATTTTAATTACAGCTCTGCTCTTTATTGCCGGGCTTCTAACGATGCTTTGGTATTTGGGAGATGTAAACAATGAGATATCTGAGTATAACATCTCTCTCTTCTTTACAATCTTTGTAATGTTGCAGTTCTGGAATCTCTTCAATGCAAAGGCATTTTTAACGGGAAAATCTGCCTTTAAAGGTATTCTTGCAAGCCCTGCATTTATGGTAGTTGCAAGTGCAATAATTTTCGGTCAACTTCTGATTGTGGAGTTTGGCGGAGAGCTTTTTAGAACTGTTCCGCTAACATTTCGGGACTGGATTTTGGTTATAGCAGTCACCTCTGTTGTGCTTTGGATAGGTGAGACTGTGAGATTTTTCAAAAGAAGAGTTCTCTGAAATGGAAAAGAGCCTCAACGCCCTATCTGCAATGCAGAGGATATGTTCGGTACGGGAGTGCTGCAGGAGTGAGATATTAAATAAACTCAAGAGATACTCCCTTACTTTGGAAGAGGTAGATGAGATTATTAAATCTCTGGAAGAGGATAAGTTTTTTGACCACAACAGGTATGCACAATCATTTGTTAGAGACAAGAGCTCTTTGAGCGGGTGGGGGCCGGCAAAAATACGGTGGTCACTCAGGAGCAAGGCAATAGAGGATGAGATAATTGAGAGTGCAATGTCAACAATAACTCCGCTTCAGAGAGAGGAGAAGCTCAACTCAATTTTGGAGAGGAAGCTGCCTACCTTAAAAAAGGAGGATAGGGAGAAGATGAGAGCGAAACTTATTCGCTTTGCCCTCTCCCGCGGTTTTGAGTACGAGAAGGTTTTGAGTGCGGTAAACAGATTATTGGCTAACTTTGCAGCAATAGATTGATTTAAAAAATAGATAAAATTATGTTTACAACGGATCAGTACAAAGAGATCCGTCAGCGGATTTTGGCGCTGGGGAGGTCTCTTTGACATCGAAAACAAGAGAGTAGAGTTACAACAGAGCGAACAGAGGACACAAGATCCCGACTTCTGGAAAAATCCTTCTCAGGCAGAGCTATTTCTTAAAAAGACATCAGCAGTAAATTATTGGGTCAAGAGTTATACCGAGGTAGAGACGCTTATGGAGGATTTGGGTGTGCTGGTAGATTTCCTCAAGGAGGACAACTCCCTGGAGGAGGAGATAACCGGGCACTACAAAAGTCTCTTAACTAAGGTCGAGGCTCTTGAGACAAGGAGTATGCTGGGTTACGAGGGTGATAATCTGGGAGCGATTCTAAAGATTAACTCGGGAGCCGGCGGTACGGAGAGTAACGACTGGAGCTCTATGCTTATGAGGATGTATGTAAGGTGGGGAGAGAGAAACGGCTATAAGGTTCATATCTACGATATTGTAGATGGCGAAGAGGCGGGGATAAAGTCTGTTACCATAGAGTTTGAAGGGGAGTATGCATACGGCTATCTAAAAGCCGAGAACGGTGTTCACAGGCTTGTGAGGATATCTCCTTTCAATGCTCAGGGTAAGAGACAGACCACATTCTCCTCTGTATTTGTATACCCTGCTGTAGACGATACCATAAACATTGAGATAAATGCAGGGGATATTGAGTGGGACACCTTTCGCTCCGGTGGAGCCGGCGGGCAAAATGTGAACAAAGTGGAGACCGGGGTTAGGGTTAGACACCTTCCTACCGGAATCACTGTAGAGAATACAGAATCTCGTTCTCAGCTGGATAACAGGCAGAATGCTTTGAGGATATTAAAGTCTCACCTCTATGAACTGGAGCTTAAGAAGAAGAGGGAGAGAGAGGCAGAGTTGGAGGGGAAGAAGTTAAAGATTGAGTGGGGCTCCCAAATTCGAAGCTATGTACTTCACCCCTATAAGATGGTAAAGGACCTGAGGACAGATTTTGAGACATCAGATACACAGGAGGTGCTGGACGGAGGCCTTAACGGCTTTATGAGAGAGTTCTTAATGCAGAATTCCAGTGCAAATTAGAGAGAACGGCGCACAAATTGCTGTTTGGTTTGTTTATAAATTGTGTACTGAAGAATAAATAAAATTGAGAGAGATGGAGTTTAAATTCAATGAGATGTTCCCTTTAGGAACAGATAAAACAGATTATCATCTGCTTACAGATAAATATGTATCTACTTCATCTTTTGATGGAGAGGAGATACTTAAAGTTGACCCGCAGGGGTTGAGAGTTCTGGCAAAACAGGCAATGCACGATATTGCATTTATGTTGAGACCGGAGCATAATGAACAGGTATCTAAAATCCTGAATGACCCCGAGGCAAGTGTGAATGACAGGGCGGTTGCTCTCACAATGCTGCTTAATGCCGATATCTCATCTAAGGGTGTTTTACCCTTTTGTCAGGATACCGGCACAGCAACAGTTGTTGCCAAGAAGGGCGACAGGGTATGGACCGGAGGTGGTGACGAGCAGGCTCTTGCCCACGGAGTATTCGACACATACCAACAGGATAACCTGAGATACTCCCAAACCATAGCACTGGATATGTATACAGAGAAGAACTCGGGAAACAATCTGCCTGCACAGATAGATATCTACTCCTCTAACGGGAGTGAATACAAGTTTCTCTTCGTTGCAAAGGGTGGGGGATCTGCAAATAAGAGTTTCCTTTTCCAGGAGACGAAGGCGCTTTTAAACCCTGCAACCCTGGAGAAGTACCTTGTAGAGAAGATGAAGCTCTTCGGAACATCTGCCTGCCCTCCATACCATATTGCATTTGTGATTGGTGGGACATCTGCCGAGCAGTGTATGAAAACCGTAAAGCTTGCTTCGGCAAAATATCTGGATGAGCTTCCAAAAAAAGGGGGCGAAGAGGGTCACGCTTTCCGGGATCTTGAACTGGAGGCTAAGCTGCTCAAGGCCGCAAACTCTCTTGGAATAGGTGCCCAGTTTGGAGGGAAATACTATGCACACGACATAAGGGTTATACGCCTGCCAAGACACGGTGCCTCCTGTCCGGTGGGGATGGGTGTCTCCTGTAGTGCCGACAGAAACATAAAAGCCAAAATTAATAGAGAGGGTATTTGGCTTGAGACTCTGGACTCAAATCCGGCAAGACTAATCCCCGAAAAACTCAGAAACATTCAGGCGACTCACACCGGAGCTGTTAAAATAGATCTCAACCGCCCGATGAGAGAGATATTGGCCAATCTGTCACAATATCCGGTATCTACATTTCTGCTTCTAAGCGGTACAATTGTGGTTGCCAGAGACTCTGCCCACGCAAAACTGAAGGAGAGATTAGATTCCGGGTTGGGTCTGCCACAGTATGTAAAGGATCACCCTATCTACTATGCAGGTCCGGCAAAAAAACCTCAAGGTTATGCAAGCGGTTCATTCGGCCCCACAACCGCAGGGAGGATGGACTCATATGTAAATCTGTTCCAGAGCCAGGGTGGTAGCCTTATAATGATAGCCAAAGGTAACAGGAGCAAACAGGTTACAGATGCCTGTAAACAATACGGAGGATTCTATCTGGGCAGCATCGGTGGCCCGGCTGCCATTCTTGCACAGGAGAGTATAAAAAAGGTGGAGATGCTAGAGTATCCGGAGCTTGGAATGGAGGCGATCTGGAAAATAGAGGTGGAGAACTTCCCGGCCTTCATCCTCGTAGATGACAAAGGCAATGACTTCTTTAGTGGGCTGTTGTAAGTTCCTGATATTTAATTCCTGACATTTAATCAGATAATTTTACTCGGATTCCAGGTAATGTTTTATTCCCCTATTGTTCTTCCTGTTATGGAATAGTATCTACTTTGTAAGTTTTTTAACATTTTTTAGGTGTTAAATCTTGATTTTTAGGGAACTCCAGAAATAAAAAAGTATAATAACTATTTTTTTTATTCATTTTAAATTTTTAAATTTGATGCACTGTTCTACAATTAATTACTCTTCATTAGAGTAATTGTGTGGAAAGTTATATTTAGCTATATAACTTTATTTAAAAATATACTAATATGATTAAACTCGGTGTTATTGAAATTATTGCTTTAGTAGTAATAGTTATTGTCATCTACTTTGTTGTAAAATTATTTATTAAGCTTTATAAGAAGCTATAATATTGCTAAACAATTTAATATGTAATTAATTAACAACAAATACCTTATTTAGTTTATTTGCAATAAAGAATGAAAGTTATAAACGGAAGCAAGTTCTTCCGTTTTTTTATTTGTATTTGTATCGAAACGGAGACATTTAGGCAACCTATTGTGTGAAGTATTGAAGATTTTTCAATATTGTTTTGTGTATAAAATAGAAATGACCTAAATCTGTTTTGTCTATAGAATAAAACAGAGGTTATACGGGTTCTGTGTGGACGCTTATCTGTGTTCCTCTCCCGAACCGGTTGCGGAGTTCGGTCTCGAGTTCGGTGGCAATGTCGTGTGATCTTACAAAGGTAATCTCTTTGTGTAGTTTGATGTGGACATCAATGGCGTATATGCTGCCTATTTTTCTGGTTCTCAGGTGGTGATACCTTACAATCTCCGGATGGCTGTTAATAATTGAGTCTATCTCTGTGGTAATCTCTTCCGGTAAAGAGGATTCCAGAAGCTCTTTAATACTTGGTATGGATAGCTCAACGGCGACCTTCATAATAAAGAAGCTCACTATAACCCCTGCAATCGGGTCCAGAATCCTCCAGTTCTCTCCCAGAAAGATTGCCCCGGAAATTCCCAGAGCTGTTCCTATTGAGGAGAAGGCATCGGACCGGTGGTGCCAACCATTTGCAATTACCGTATCACTCTTGATATCCCGGCCCACCTTAATGGTATAACGAAAGAGTATCTCCTTTGCTACAATAGATACAATTGCAGCCCAAAAGGCAATCATTGTGGGCTCTTCTATTTTATTGCCTCCAATTGATGAGATGATTTTTTCAACACCGTTTATAAGAATTCCGGCTCCAACACCAAATAGTACCAGAGCAATTATTAGAGTTGCAAAGGTTTCGAATTTACCGTGTCCGTAGTGGTGATTTTCGTCTGACTCTCTTCCGGAGATGCTTACAAAAGCGATAACTACAATATCGGTTAAGAAATCTGACAGGGAGTGAATAGCATCTGCAACCATAGCAGAGCTTTTACCGATTATCCCGGCAAAAAGTTTTGCCAGTGTTAGAAGCAGATTAATGAAGAAACCAATCCAGGTCACTCTTTTTGCTATCTTAGTCCTTTCGTTCATAACTTAGTATGCTTTTATAAACAAAAACCAAATATAGGTGTTTTAATCGTTAAACTTTTATATGAAATTTGCATTTTTCCTCTTCATACTCACATTCGTAATCGGTTATAACTACTATGTATTCGTACGGGGGCTCTCACTAATGCCCTCAATTACATATGTAAGATATTTATACTCAATTGTTTTTTGGACTCTTACTCTTACGTTTTTTGTGAGAATGTTTTACGCAGATAGGCTTCCTCAAACAGCAAATATAGTGCTCTCTGCAGTAGCTTTTACCTGGCTGGTTGCCGTTATCTACTTCTTATTGATATTACTGGGTTTCGATCTTATAAGAGTTATCAACCACTTCTTTGACATCTATCCCCGATTTATAAAGGAGAACTATGCAGCTGCCAAGTCTATTGCTGCAATTCTCTCCGTTACGGGAGTCTCTCTGTTGCTACTCTACGGGAACTATCGGTTCAACAACCCCAATACCACAAGGCTTGAGCTCTCCATTAAAAAACCTCTACCCGGTAATGGTATAAGACTGGTTATGATGAGCGACCTTCACCTTGGCTCAAATATAAACGGAGACGACTTAAGCAGGTTTGTGAAGATGATCAACAGAGAGAGGGCAGATATTGTGCTTATAGCAGGTGACATAGCAGATATGAGCCTCAAACCACTCATCAAATGGGATGTTGCAGGAAGGCTCTCCAAAATTGAGTCTAAATACGGCACCTATGCTATCAGCGGTAATCACGAGTTCTATGCAGGTGAGAAAGAGAGGATATACAGCTATCTAAGGTCGTCAGGAGTTAAGTTGTTATTAGATTCCGTGGCTATTGTGGGAGAGAGTATTCAAATTGTCGGTCGTGACGATAAAACCAACTCAAAAAGGGCTCCTCTGAGCGAGATTTTAAAAGATATTGATAGAGAGAAACCTATTATTCTAATGGATCACCAGCCCTTTAATCTTGAGCAGGCTCAAAACGAGGGGGTAGATCTGCAGCTCTCCGGCCATACCCACAACGGGCAGTTTTGGCCGGGAAGCCTCATTGTTAAGTGGATGTATGAACTCTCATACGGATATAAGAGCAAAGGAGATACTCACTATTATGTATCTTCTGGCATTGGACTATGGGGCCCAAAATTCCGGATTGGGACAAAATCTGAGATTGTAGTTATTGATTTGAAATCTAAGATTTAGGCATAAGATTTTTTAAATTAATTTGTCAAATATTACGTTTAAACAACCTAATAAGATTTAAAGATGAAACAAACTTTTAAAAGAAGACTCATTGCCGGGTTCTTGCTGATGTTTGCAATATCAATTTCTGCAGGTGCTCAAGTTTATAAAGAGCTGAAGTTATCTGATTATTTGGAAATTGTTAGAAAAAACAATCTTGAGTATGCTGCTCAAAGGCTATCAATTGATATTGCAGATGCCCAGATAATATCCTCCTCCGTATTCAATAACCCATCATTCGGATTCGGTTATTACAACAATGAACTCAACAGTATGCAGATGGGACAAGGTACCATTGTGGAGATTAGCCAGACCATCTCTCCCGGAAGAAGGGGTGCTGCAATGAAACTGGCCCACACTTCTAAAGAGATTTCTCAGATGCTTCTGGCAGATTTTATGAGAGTACTACAACAGGATGCAACCCTCACCTGGCTTGAGACTGTTCGGCTGAGAGAGCAGTATGAACTTCGTAAGAGCAGCTATAAAGATCAGATAAAGATGATGGAGTCCGACAGCATAAGAAGGGCTCACGAGGCAATTCGCGACCTGGATGCTTTGCAAAACAGAGTTGAGACCGGAAACCTGTATAGCGAAATTTTAGATATCGAAAACGAACTTAATGCCCTTTATCAAGAGATTTCAAACTACTGTGGAACAGGAGGAAATGATACTATTTATATTCCGGAAAGGAAAAACATATGGAATAACAGGAGTTATAACCTAAATGAGATTATTAACACTGCAATAAACAATAGGGTAGATATTATTGCTGCTCGCAAGGAGATAGATCTCTCAAAGTATGCATTGGTTGCAGCCAAAAACGAAAGAATCCCGGAATTTGACATCTTCATAGGTTACGGAGTAAATGCAGAGGTTAAAAACGAGTTGGCCCCGGCGCCAAAACACAATGGTATAGAGTTTGGAATATCATTTCCGATTCCTCTTTTCAACAGAGGTAAAGGTGAAATATTAGCTGCCCGTACATATGAGAGGGAGGCAGAGATCAGATACCGCCAAGCTCAGATGCAGGTGAGAAGTGAGGTGGTAAATGCATTTAATGCATATCTGTTTGCCGATAAGAAGATGAAACTTTTTACCTCCGGATTGGTCAAGAGTGCAAAAGAGGTTCTGGAAGCTAAAAGAGAGGAGTACTACAAAGGAGATATTCACCTTATCGAGGTTATGGACGCTCAAAGAAGTTATGACGATATTTTGCTCTCCTTCTATTCAACTATTTACGAGAAGTCTAAGGCTCTTGTTTTGCTGGAGTCCTCTGTAGGGGTTTGGAATATTGAGAGTATAGGACCATTCTAAGGCTACCAGCTTCCACCGGCACCACCGCCACCGAAGCCGCCACCACCGAAGCCGCCAAAGCCGCCGCCACCGCCGCCGCCGAAACCGCCGCCAAAACCACCGGAACGACCTCTTCCACCGGAGAGCAAAGAGCCCAGTAAAAGCAGATCCAGAGCACTTGGTCCCCTGCGACCACCGCCGCCCAGATTGGTAGTGTTACCACCTTTTTTGCCAATTGCAAGAGCAACAAAAAGAAATACAAAGAAGAGAATACCAATTGCACCTGCAACACCACCCTCCTCGCCTTTTTTGTAATCTTCAAAGCTGTACTCTCCTGCAGCAATAGGCAGTATTACGGAAAGAGCAGCATCTATCCCTGCATAGTAGTTATCCAACTTGAAGTTTGGGATCATCTCGTTTTCTATGATTCTTTTACAAACTGCATCCGGAAGGGCGCCCTCAAGGCCGTATCCGGTTGCAATAAATGCCTCACCCCTCTCATTACCCACTTTAGGTTTTATAAGGATAACAATTCCGTTGTTGAATTTGGCGTCTCCGACACCCCAGCTTTCACCAATGGAGTATGCCATCTGGGCTTTATCCATACCTTCCAGAGATGCAACGATAACCACTACAACCTGGTTTGAGGTTTTTTTGGAGAACTCAACTAATCTGTTTTCCAAATCGCTCTTATGGTTTGTGGAGAGAATCCCTGCAAAATCATTGACCAGAACAGCCGGTACCGGTTTCTGAGGAACTGCACAGAAGATAGTTGCAGGTAAAAGGAGCAGCAAAGATGCTACAAGCACCAGCTTACTCACCAAAGGATATCTCATTGCTCTGTTCATTAGTGTCGTCGGTTTGATATGGGAAGTAACTCTTTAGATTGTTTCCGGCAATTTCAATAACCGAAATAAGTCCCTTTGAAATCTCTCCCTCACGAAGGAAAGAGAGCAGCAGCTCTTTCTCCCGGTCCCAGAAGTTATCCGGAACCTTCTCATTTATCCCGGAATCTCCTATTATTGCAAACTTCTTTGATTCAAATGCAACATAAATAAGAACGCCGTTGTGATCTTTTGTCTTATGCATCTTCAGTTTATTGAAAAGGTATACTGCCCTTTCAAATGGATCACCATTGCAAAGAGATTCAAGATGAACCCGAATCTCCCCGGATGTGTTGAGCTCCGCAGATTCAATAGCCTTTACAATCTGCGCCTGCTCATCCTTGGTAAGATATTTTGAGGCAGCCACGGCTAGAACTGAACTATAGGGGCATTCTCTGCACCCTCTTTAGCTTCAAAGTATACCTTTTTCTCAAAGCCGAAGATTCCAGCAAGAATATTCTTAGGGAATAGTCGTATTGTTGTGTTATATAGCCTTGCAGTCTCGTTGTACTTTTGTCTCTCAACTGTAATTCTGTTTTCTGTCCCCTCAAGTTGTGCCTGAAGCTCTAAAAAATTCTGACTTGCTTTGAGATCCGGATACTGCTCCACAACCACCATCAGTCTGCCGATTGCTTGAGAGAGTTCACCCTGAGCTTGCTGGAATTTGGCCATACTCTCCGGAGTCATATTGGTTGGATCTATTGTAGTCTGAGTCGCTTTTGCGCGTGCGTTAACAACTCCTTCGAGAGTCTCTCTTTCGTGTGAGGCGTAGCCTTTAACAGTGGCAACCAGATTAGGAATAAGATCTGCCCTTCTCTGATAAACATTCTCTACCTGAGACCAGGCAGTGGTAACTCCCTCCTCTTGGCCAACCATCTTATTGTAGCCATTCTTCCCCCACATAAATATTAAAAACAGGACACCGAGAATAATAATCAGTGTAATGATGCCTTTTGACATTTTCATATGCTTAAAAATTTAGTTATTAATATTAATAAAGCTTTACGCAACGGACATTTGCTCCGAAATAGCCTTTGTCTCCAAAGTTGTATGGGAAATCCGGGGAGTCAAAATGGATAAAACGGTACTCTCCGTTGTTTGAGTCTTTTTGGGATGAGCTCCACCAAAACCCAAATTGTGAGATATTGGCAAAACTCTTAAAATTGTTGGAAGAGCTTCCTCCTGGAAGGGCGTTCCAGCCGATTGTATTGTTTTTTAAGTTATTTGGGCTGTATTTCCAGATTGATGTGCCGTTAAGTTTTGCATTTGCAGAGGCGATCTCTCCCAAGCCTGCCCAATTAGAGTCAAAGATAACGGGAGAGCCTTTGAGTGCCCCTCCTAAATTTTCCCAATCCTCTTTGGTGGGAATGCTCCACCCTTGCGGGCACACCCCTGTTGGACCGTTACCCAGGCCGCTTTTGCTCTGCCCGCCAGTAGCCTCGTTCCAGGTGTAGAGAACTCCATAGATTGGAGAGAGAGCCTTCTCATTGTTGTATGCTTTTCCTGCACCTTCCCACTGAAGATTTGAGGTAAACCAATATAGTTTATCAAACTGTTTGTAGTTGTAAATCTTTCCGTCGCGGGTATCTGTGAGTGTTCCCGGCCCTTTGATTGTTCCCGAGTAGCTCCCTTCTACACTTGGATTGATAACTACTGTGGTCTTAGAGAGTGTTTTTGATGCGTAATCCGGATGTGAGACGGTCAGGATAACTGTATAGTCTCCATACCCTCCCGGGGCAGTAATCTTGACACTCTCTCCAATAATTGAGTCAACTCCAAAACCGGTGGTATACCATTTATATGTTGCTCCGGAAGTAGGAGTTGTTATGCCGGTAGCTTTGAGTTCCACCTCTTGAAGTGCCGTTAAATAACCGGGAAGAGTGTAGACAAGAGTGCCTTCCATATATAGAGTGTCATCTTCTTCGGTGTCGTCCTTTTTACAAGAGGTAAAAGAGAGTGATGTTAAAAATAGCAGTGACAGAAAAAAAATTGAATACTTTCTCATATTATTTACTGAGGTCGAATTAAGTAGCAAAGATATTATTTTTATTCTAAATTTGTGCCAAAGTATACCACAGAATGAAATATTGGGGAATTAAATTCTTAAAGAGCGCATTATTACTGCTTTCTGTTATAGCATTTACCTGCTGTTCAAAAACTGAGTACAGGATGATTGACGGATTTACTCAGGGGACAACATATCATATAGCCTATAGTGACGAAAACGGTGTGCCCCTTGACTCACTTGTCGAGAGCATTCTTAATGATATTGATTTTTCACTGTCGGTTTACAACGAGGAGTCTTTAATAACAAAAATCAATAACGGAGAGGATCTTTCTGTTGATACTCTCTTCCGGAATGTCTTCGACAGATCTTATGAGATCTACAAATTGAGCGGAGGGCTGTTTGATGTCTCTGCTGCACCTTTGTTTAATATTTGGGGGTTTGGATTCAAAAACAAGATGACTATAACTCAAGAGAGAGTTGACTCTGCACTCTCACTCACCGGAATGGATAAAATCTATATTGAGGAGTCCAAAGTGATAAAGACAAATAAGGATGTTACTCTCAACTTTAACGCAATTGCCCAGGGTTACACCGCAGATGTTATTGCATCTCAATTTGAGAAGATAGGGATTAACAACTATCTTATTGAGGTTGGGGGTGAGATCTTCTGTAAAGGGGTAAATCCAAAAGGTAAAAAGTGGAGTGTGGGCATAGACAGACCTGTTGACGGAAATATGGTGCAGGGAGAAGATCTGCAAGATATCCTGCTCCTTTCTGGCGGGGGGCTTGCCACCTCCGGAAACTACAGAAAATTTTATGAAGAGGATGGCCAAAAGTACTCTCATACGATTAATCCGCTTACGGGATATCCGGCCAAAGCAAGCATTTTAAGCGCAACGGTAACAGCCCCGGATGCAATGACTGCAGATGCATACGCAACCTGGTTTATGGTCGCAGGAGTCGAAAAAGCAATTGAGATAATTGAGAGTGACCCAAAAATAGAGGGGTACCTTGTCTATTCACAGGGAGACTCACTCAGGGTCTATAAGAGTGCCGGTATACAAATAAGATAACTAATAAACGATATATTATGAGCAGCACAATTTCCAGACGAAAATTTATCCAAAGCTCTCTATTTGCCGGAGCAGCATTCGGCTTAGGATATGCAAGCAGTAACATCTTAAAGGCGAATAACCGCTTTGACTCTATCATTAAAGGTGGGGTTATCTACAACGGTGAGGGTGGAAAACCCTTTCCCGGGGAGATAGGTATTAAGGAAGGAAAGATATCTGCAATTGCCTCTTCATTGGGAGAAAGTGCAGATGTCATAATTGATGCAAAAGGGGCAGCCGTCTCTCCTGGGTTTGTGGATATTCACACCCACACAGATGGAAATCTTTTTGAGTCTCCGCTCGGGGACAGCAAAATATACCAAGGGGTAACCACCGAAATTGGAGGGAACTGCGGCTCCAGCCCTTTTCCCACTACCAAATGGCAGAGTATCGGAGATTTTTACGGAGCTCTGTCGCAACAGAAGCTGGGGCTAAATTACGGATCATTTACCGGACAGGGAGATTTAAGACAGTTTGTTGTAGGGGATAAAGATGTCCGCTGCACAGATGAGCAGTTGGAGCAAATGAAGAGTATTCTTGCCGCACAAATGGAGCAGGGCTCTCTGGGGATTTCGTGCGGTCTGGAGTACACTCCCGGCTCATACGCCTCAAATGAAGAGATTGCTCAGCTTTGTAAAGTTGTGGCAGATTACAAGGGTCTCTTTGCAATACATATGAGAAATGAAGATGACAGAGTAGAAGAGGCTGTAGCCGAGGCTATTGAGATAGCAAAAAAATCCGGTGTAAGGCTCCAGATCTCTCACCTTAAGGCGCAGAACGCTGCCAACTGGCATAAAGCACCCGCTCTTCTCAAGCAGATAGAGAGGGCAGCATCCCAGGGTGTGGATATTGCATTTGACCGTTATCCCTACATTGCATTCTCTACAGGTATGTCTACCTTTATACCTTTGAGTGACCGGGACGGATCCAAAGAGGATATTATTGCCCGGCTAAAAGACGAAGCCAAATCAAAAAAGATAGGGGAGTATGCGCTCTCCAGAATTGCAAGATTGGGGGGACCCGCAAATGTGGTGGTCACATCTTGCAGAGTTGATTCAAACAAGAGATTTATCGGGCAAAATGTGGAGCAGTGTTGCCAACTTACCGGGAAAGAGCCTTGGCCGTTTATCAGAGACCTGCTGATTGAGGAGAGTGTATCTGTAAGCATTATTGGCTTTGCTATGACAGAGGAGAATGTGAAGATGTTTCTATCTCACCCTCTGGCAATGCCTGCATCAGACGGGAGTGTCTACTCACCGGTTGGGACACTGTCTGAGAGTATGCCACATCCAAGATCATACGGGACATTTCCGCGATTCCTGGGTAAATATTGCAGAGAGGAGTCTTTGATGGATCTCTCTACAGCCGTAAAAAAATGTACTTCAATGCCCGCTTCAAGGCTGGGACTTAAAAACAGAGGCTCGATTCTGCCGGGTTATTTTGCAGATATTGTGGTTTTTGACCCCGCAACAATCATAGATACCGCAACCTTTGCCAACCCGCATCAATTTGCACAAGGGATTAATGAAGTAATGGTAAACGGAGTGTGGACACTATCCGGCGGAGAGCCGGCACAAAAAAGAGGCGGACAAATTATAAAGCTACTCTAACTCTCGGGTCTGCTTTACTCTTCTTTGCTTTTTTCGAAAGCCTCTACAATTTGAGAAACGAGGGGGTGTCTTACTATATCACATTTTTCGAAATTGATAACAGCCACCCCTTTTAGATTCCCAATCATCTCCACCCCCCGCAAAAGACCTGAGTCGCTCTTTTTGGGGAGATCAATCTGGGTAGCGTCTCCGGTAACAATGAACTTCGAGCTGTTTCCCATTCTGGTAAGAAACATCTTAAGCTGCCCCATAGTGGTATTTTGTGCCTCGTCCAGAATAACAAAGGCACCCTCCAGTGTTCTCCCCCTCATAAAAGCGAGTGGTGCTATCTGAATAACCCCCTCCTCCATAAGCTCTGTGAGCCTTCGGGCAGGAATCATATCTTTAAGTGCGTCATAAAGCGGTTGCAGATAGGGATCCAGCTTCTCCCTCATATCACCGGGAAGGAATCCCAGCCTCTCTCCGGCCTCCACAGCAGGTCGTGTGAGGATAAGTCTCTTAACCTCTTTATTTTTGAGTGCTCTCACTGCAAGGGCTATTGCTGTATATGTCTTTCCGGTACCTGCCGGCCCCAGAGCAAATAGCAGGTCACTCTTTGAGTAGCTCTCTACCAATAATCTTTGGTTCTTAGTTCTTGCCCGGATTATTTTACCCTCTGTTCCGTATACAATTATCTCACCGTCATCATCTGCAACTAACCTTGAAGAGTCAGTTGATTGCTCCTCAAAAAGGGAGTTTACATCATCTTCATTAAGTCTCCTTTTTCTCCCTCTTATCTCAATTAAAGCATTGAGCTTATCTTCAAATTTTTTCATATCGGAAACACTCCCCTTTAGGAATATTTGCGAACCTCTGGCTGCGATCTTCAGTTTTGGAAAAAAATATGCCAGCCTGTCAATGATTCTATTATTGACCCCGTAAATATCTACCGGATCTATTGCATCCAGTTCTATAACCCTCTCTGTCATTCCTTATTGAATTGTTTATAATAGTTCACAATTAAGTCGTGTTCCCGTAATTTGCCGATGGTTGGGCTGTTTGTAAGATAATCTTTGATGTGAAGAATTGAGTAGTTCTCACCCTTTAAGGTAGGTCTGACTGTCCAGATAAGATGCTTTTGCGGTTCGCAAATCTCTCTCTTTCCGGCGCTGTCCCGGGTAACTGCAATCTCCAGCATCACTCCTATCCGGGTGTTTTTTGCCGTCATATTGGATATTGCATTGCCTAGAGAGTAGGCGGTAATCTTGGATACTTTTCCGGCAGAATCTCTGTAAACGGCAACATCCTGAGGTACGTGAGGATGGGAACCTATGATAATATCCACCCCATTGGAGTAGAGCTCTCTCTCCCACTTTTGCTGATATTCACCCGGCTCGGTCATATATTCGTCACCCCAGTGTACTGCAGCACAAATAAGGTCGACAGATTTACTTTTGGCCAAAGCTAAATCTCTCTCTACTTGGTCAGATGTAAGCCGTTTAATTATGAAGGGAAGTGGTGTTTTGATACCGTTAGTCCCGTAAGTGTAATTGAGAAAGGCAATTTTAAATCCGTGTTTTTCAATGATAAGGGGATTTAACAGCTCTTCATCTGCCTCGGAACGGTATATTCCGGTATATGGTACTCCAAGTTGTTCATAGGTCTCGATTGAGCCCCTTAATCCTGCACTCCCGGCATCTGCAGAGTGGTTATTTGCAGCGAACATCAGATTTATTCCGCTCTTTACACACTCGGCTGCGAGTGAACTTGGTGAGCGAAATGCAGGGTAGCCTGCAAATGGAGGTGGTGCAAAGGTTGTCTCCATATTTGCTCCCACTATATGCGCCTTTTCAAAATAGCTTTTAAGGTTTGAGAAGTATGAAGAGTAGTCATACGAGAGGGGTTCGGCAGGGCTTTTTTTGCCCGGGAGACTTGTCTGGTTAAATGCAGCTTCAAGTTGCTCTTTGTGTTGCATAATATCACCCAGAAAGAGCATCCGTAAGGTGTCGGCCGGTTGTGCGGAGATAGTTCCGAAAAAGAAGGTAAAGAGGATAAGCGCTTTTATCATCTGGATTGTACGATTCTTATATTCGGGGTATTGAGCCTCACAGAGAGCCACTCCTGAAGTTTTTTTAGTTCGTTGTCATTAAGTGGCTTGGACCATTTGATTACTGCGACTATCTGATTTTTTGCCGCATATGGAGAGATTGAAATTTCGGAACCTCTGGCAAGGGAGAGCGACAGAACACCCGGGTGTTGTGCCATTATCTCTTTTGTAATCTGTTCGTATGGAATCTCTAAGCTCTTAATTGAGTCCAAACGGGAGCTGAGGTTTTTTATAATATCCTCTCTTTGTGCAACCTCTTTATCGCTTCTCTCAAAAATGCTCTTCAGCACAGCTTCGTCATTAGATTTATTATCATAGACAGTGTTTTCATTAAAGAAAACCTGACCTCTGGAGATTCCGTATTTTTCAAGATTCTGAAAAATTATCTCTTTTTTTGTATCACTTAATCTCTCCCCCGCAATTGACAACTCCAGGGTTGAGGATTTTTTTGAGTGGTCAATTTTATGATCGTATATATATCCGATTTCAAGACTCTTATTTTCGGATAAGAACCTTTTTACAGATTGATTAAAGTTGTTTTCGCGTATAACCACGAACCCGCTGTAGATACTTGGGATAATAATTACCATCGCAAAAAGACTTATAGATCGTCGTACTCTTCTCTCTTTGGCAGGATCTGCAAAATGGACAAACGGAAATTTTAAATACCTTATAATGATAAATGTAGATAGGGCTATAAAGAGAGAGTTGATAATAAATAGATACATCGCTCCGCTAAAGTAGGAGAAATTACCATTTGCAATACCATATCCGGCAGTACAGAGTGGCGGCATCAGTGCCGTTGCTATTGCTACACCTGCAAAGACTGTCCCTTTATCTTTGCGGGCACTCTCAATAATACCTGCCATACCCCCGAAAAATGCAATAAAGACATCGTAAATTGTGGGCCGTGTACGGGCAAGAAGCTCGGTAGGTTCTGCAAGTGCCAGAGGTGAGATTAAAAAATAGGTTGTGGATGCTGCTATGCTGATTACAACCATAACTGCGAAGTTTTTGAGTGAGCGCTTAAGGAGTTGTGTGTCATTTATCCCTACTGCCAGCCCTGTCCCCATTATAGGGCCCATCAAAGGAGATATAAGCATTGCTCCGATTATTACCGGAATTGAATTAACATTGAGCCCGACCGAGGCGACTATTACTGCAAAAGCGAGAATCCATACATTGATTCCTCTAAAAACAATGCTTTTTTTAATATTTTCTGTAGTACTCTCTATATCTATGTGATCCGAGATGTTTACAATTGCATAAAACTGCTCTTTAATCCAAGACATATCTATATTAATTTAACCTTCTAAATTCAAATATACATTTATTTTTCTCTTTTAGCTAAATATGTTACTTTTGTATATAGAGAAAAATCCTTAACACTAATCAATTATGAGAACGGTGAAATTTTTTTTAATCCTGATGACTGCAATTATGGTAGTTACAGGGTGTGACTGGATAAGAGTGCAGCTTGGTATGGCAACTTCTCAAGATATAGCTGCTATGAAAAAGGAGAGGCAATATGACGATTCTGTGAGATTGATGAACGACTCTGTCGCTTTAAGCGGAAACACCGCTGAGATGAGAGCAACAGATGGTAAAAGTATGAAGATATCGGACACATCTGCTTTCAATGAACAAAAACGCCAGCCGGAGCAAGTAGCAGTTTCTACTCCAGCTAAGACAAATCTAACCAATAGGTACTATGTAATCATTGGAAGCTTTAAGGATCACTCTAACTCTGCAAAAATGGCGGAGTATTTACGGAGTAAAGGTTTTACTCCCACAATTATGGATTTCAAAAATGGCTTCCGGGTAGTTTCAACTTCCTCCTACAGTACACTGGGACAAGCCTTTAATGAGATGTACAAGCTGCGTGACCAGAACTTTGGACCGGACGATATTTGGGTTTATGATGTTCGGCAAAATATGCATAACTAATTAATAATTAATGAATTTAATATAGAAATGAAGACAACAGCATTCACCGAAAAGCACATCGAGCTGGGGGCAAAAATGGTTCCCTTTGCAGGTTATAATATGCCTGTAGAGTATTTTGGAATTAGCGAGGAGCATAATCACGTTAGAGAAAAGGTGGGGGTATTTGATGTCTCCCATATGGGGGAGATTTGGGTAAAGGGGCCTAACGCTCTTGCTTTTTTACAATACACAACCTCCAATGATGTTTCGGTGTTAACTCCGGGTAAGGTTCAGTACTCTTGCTTTCCAAACGGAAAGGGGGGAATTGTAGATGACCTTTTGGTATATTGTATAGATAATTTAACCTATCTGCTTGTGGTTAATGCCTCAAATGTAGAGAAAGATTACGACCATCTATGTTCGGTAGCGCCAAAGTTCAACATCACTCCCGGCAGAGAGCTCTACAATGCATCTGACGAGATTTGCCAACTTGCAGTACAGGGTCCTCTGGCTCTTAAAGCTATGCAGAAAATATGTGACAGCAGTGTTGAGGATATGGAGTATTACACTTTTAAAAAACTCACTATTGCAGGTGTCCAGGATGCAATATTCTCTACCACCGGTTATACAGGCTCGGGCGGATGCGAGATCTATGTTGCCAATAAAGATGCCGACAAATTATGGAAAGCTGTTTTTGAGGCCGGGAAAGAGTTTGATATTAAGCCAATAGGACTTGGAGCACGGGATACACTTCGTCTGGAGATGGGCTTCTGTCTATACGGAAATGATATTGATGACACAACCTCCCCTATCGAGGCCGGTTTGGGATGGATAACCAAGTTCAGCGAAGCAAAGGGAGATTTTACAGATAAGGATCTGCTTCTTAAACAAAAGAGTGAGGGAGTGACCAGAAAGCTGGTTGGATTCGAACTTATTGAGAGGGGAATTCCAAGACACGGTTACCCTGTGTGCGACTCAAAAGGGGTTGAGATAGGGATTGTTACTTCCGGCACAATGGGTCCGGCAATTAAAAAAGCAGTCGGAATGGCATATGTTACACCTGAGTTTTCAAAGACAGGCTCCGAAATTTTCATCAAGATCAGAGAGAAACTGCTAAAGGCAGTTGTGGTAAAAGCTCCGTTTTATAAGGCTTAATATCTATTATGGATAATTTCGAATGGGCAGCAGAGCTCTCCTGTGCGGTAACAGTTTGCGACAGAGAGGGCTTTGTCTTGTATCAAAACCTAAAGGCAAAAAAGACATTTGAGTCATATGGAGATCTTATAGGTAAGAGTCTTAAAGATTGTCACGGAGAGAGATCGTGGAAGATGATAGAGGATATGCTTGAGAGCGGAGGCTCCAACTCCTATACAATAGAGAAAAGAGGAGTAAAAAAACTGATTCACCAGACACCTTGGCACAAAAATGGAGAGATATGCGGGTTGGTTGAGTTCTCCATCGAGATACCGGAGACAATGCCGCATTTTATAAGATAAAACAGCTAGATATGGCAAAATTCAGATTTGTCCACAACAATATCAATGTAAGGGAGCTTGATAAAAGCCTCGCCTTTTACAAAGAGGCCCTGGGGCTGGAGGAGGCTAGGAGAATTACCCCCGAAGATGGCTCTTTTATTATTGTCTATCTCACAGATGGCGACTCATCACATCAACTGGAGCTCACCTGGCTCAGAGATTGGGATAGAGCCTACAACCTGGGAGATAACGAGTTTCATCTCGCATTCAGGACAGACAATTTTGAACAGGCACACGAAAAGCATCTGCAGATGGGATGTATCTGTTACGAAAACAGTAAAATGGGGATATATTTTATTAACGACCCGGATGGCTACTGGCTCGAGGTGTTGCCACCCAAAAAATAGATATGATTAAGAAAATTTCAGTTACAATAGCTCTGCTCACGATATGTGTGGCGGGGCTTTTCGCTCAGACGGAGGCAACAGACAGAATGAAGAGAGATGTTGCGGTTCTCTCTGCAGACTCTCTTATGGGAAGAGCCTCAGGCACTCTATGGGAGTTAAAGGCAGCAAGATATATTGAGTCTATCTTTAAAAAGAGCGGAATAAACCTGCTCTATCCCTTTCCCGGACAGGATTTCTCTTTGGTAATGGATGGTAATGATACCCTGAGATCCCAAAATATTGTAGGAATAATTGAGGGTTGGGATCCGAAACTCAAAGATCAATATATTGTTGTGGGAGCCCATTACGACCATCTGGGTTACAACAATATGTTTTTTAACGGGAGAGATACCGTGCAGATATTTCGCGGAGCAGACGATAACGCCTCCGGTGTTGCGGTGATGATGGAGGTTGCAAGATTGGCAAAAGCACAATCGTTCAACTTCAGGAGATCTCTTCTGTTTGTGGCTTTCGGCGCAGAGGAGAGGGGTATGATAGGCTCCTGGTACTTTGCCAACAGGGCATTTGCCCCGGTAAACAATATCTCACTGATGGTGAATCTGGATATGGTAGGGAGAGCCTCACAAGGGAGCGACCTTAAGCTATTTACAGTTTTGCCAAACACAGAGCTGGTAACACTTCTAAAGGATGTCTCAGATATGCCGGCAATGATTACCCCACAGATCCATACCACCGACTACTTCCCGAGTGACCACCGTGTTTTTGCCACACTGGGTATACCGGTTGTGCTCTTTACCACATCTTTGCACAGCGACTATCACACACCAAAAGATACCCCCGAAAAGCTAAACCTGCGTACAATGGAGGATATCTCTCAATATGCATTTAACCTGGTAAAGAGTGCCGCAAACAGCGATAATATGCTTGAGAGGACGGTGCTTGCAGCCGACTCTTTAAAGCAGGGCTCTGCAGATAAGATTTACTCTCAGAATGAAGTAGATAAAAGAGCAACCTTCCAAAAATCTGACGAGAGAAAGTTTCTGCAAAAATGGGTACACCACTACCTGAGATATCCTCCGGCAGCTGTAGAGGAGGGGGTTCAGGGAAGGGTAATAGCCGAATTTATTGTAGAGAAAGATGGAGAGATTACAAATGTTAAAGTGACCAAGTCTGTGGATGAACTGCTAGACGCAGAGGCTATTCGTGTCATAAAGGCATCTCCCAAATGGAGAGCAGCCTCAGTTGCCGGGAACCCTGTGAGAGTTAAAATATCCATACCTGTAGAATTCAAGCTCAAGAGATAGCATTTTTTATTACTTTTGCAG
>Ga0351876_1021_pt1 | contig 48286 bp, 38 predicted proteins | sample BONcelFGM3001C15_FD_206774 | JGI IMG/M metagenome (GOLD analysis project Ga0351876, IMG submission 206774) | Enriched cells from coal bed in the Powder River Basin, Montana, United States - BONCAT cells FGM rep3 HSBNCT.FGM.300.1.C15 ...
TGTAGAGGATGCGTGAGTCGGGCGGGTGGAGCAGGAAGCGGGGGCGCACCGGGAATTTAATGGTTTTTTCCCGTTTCCCGGTTGCGTCGTCGAACACGTATAATGCGCTGGCGCCGGAGATGGCGGCCGTGCATTTTTTTGTGGCCGGGTCGCAGAAGCCGCGGAAAACCGCGGGTGTGTTTTCCACGCGCAGCAGGCGCCCGCTGCTGCGCTGCACCAGGCCCAGGATCTGCACGGGCTCGTGTTCCTCCTCGTTGCCGGTTCCAATGTATGCGAGGCCCGGGGTGGTGGACAGGAACACGCTGCGCGGCTGTATACTGCGCAGCACGGCCTTCCAGTTCTGGTTGGGGAACTGTTGGGGGAGGTTGTCCACTGTGTGCGGAGCGCAGGTGGAGAGCAGGGGCCTGATGCGGGCGTCGCTAATTACGCGCGCGCAGTCGTCTTTTGTATTGTAGAAAGCCACGAACCAGATAGAGGTCAGGGGCAGGGCGATGATAAAGAACCAGCGCACGGCCAGCCACGCGCGGGCCGCGGGCCTGTACCCGTGGGCATTGGCTACGAGTGCGGCAATGCCGGCCAGGGCTGCCAGGGCCAGGGCCGGGTGCGAGGACGCAAAGCCTTGCAGCACCGGGCGCAGGTACATGAACCCTATGGCGCCGCACAGCACTTTGAGCTTGCAAACCATGGCGCGCGCGGGCGTTCGCTTGTCGCGCCACCGGTGGTGCAGCATGTCCAGCGCCACATATCCGGCGCTGAAAAAAACAATCAGGTAAAAGAACATAATGTTTTCCGCAGTCCGCGGCGAGTAAGCTACTGCCTCTGCCCGTGCGGGAACAGGATGGACCCGGCGCGTGCGATGACGGTGCGCACCTGGGCCGGGGATTTGATTTCGGACAGGAGGCCCGCCATGATGCGCGGCCTCATGTAGAAACGCAGGTGCGCCTTTTTCTGCAAGGTTTCGAGTTGTTTTTTGGTGATGCCTTCGGGAGCGTACGCGATCTTGTGGATATACAGGGACGAATAATCGATGCCATCGAGGGCGCCGCGCATCTTGAGTTTTTCATAAATGCGGCTGCCCGGGAACGGGGTGAAGTTGAAGAAATTGGCGCGGTGCAGGGGCAGGGCCAGGGCCAGGCGGATGGTGCGTTCAATGTCGTCCGCGGTTTCGCCGGGATATCCGATGATGAAGAAGCCTGTCATTTTGATGTTTGTTGTATTGCGCACCAGGCGCACTTTTTCCGTGATGGTTTCAATGTCGAGGCCCTTGTTCATGCTGTCCAGGATATGCTGGGACCCGGACTCGATGCCCACGGCGAAAGAGTAGCACCCGGCGCGCTGCATGGCGCGCAGCACGTCCGCGTCCAGGGAATCCAGGCGTACGCCGTTGGGGCAGGCCCAGGGCATGCGGAGATTGCTATTGAGCAAAGCGCCGCACAGGCGCATCACGAAATCGCGGTCCGACGTAAAGGAGTCGTCCATGAAATGGATTTCGCCGATGCCGCGTTCGCGCAGGGCCTGGATTTCCGCAACAATGGACTCGGGGTCGCGGGTGCGCACAGTGTGGCCGAGCATGCGGCCCACGGCGCAGTAGGCGCAGTTGAAGCGGCAGCCGCGTGTGGCGATGACCGGGGCCACGCGCGGGTGGCGCGAAAAGATGCCGTTGGGCGCGGTGGGGTAGGTTTCCGGTTTTATGAGATGCCAAGCGGGCATGGGCAGGGCGTTGACATCCACGGGCGGCGGGGGCGGCGCGGTGAGCACCTGGTCCTTGTTGCGGAACGCGGCGCCCGGAGTGCGCATGGCCGCGTGGCCCGCGTACGCTGTTTTTTCGAGTTCTTCGAGAAAAACCGGGAACGAGTTTTCGGCTTCGGCCATGAACAGCACATCGGCGCCGGGGTTGCTTTGCAGGGTTTGTTCGGGCTCGAACGTGGGGTGCGGGCCGCCCAGAACGATAACCGGCCTGGGATCGAGTTGGGCCAGGGCCTGCACCGTGGCCTGCACCGCGGCGTGGTCGGGTGTGAAGAACGTGATTCCGGCCACATCCGGGTGCTCGCGCTGCACGTGCTGTGCGATTTGATCGGGCGTGAGGCGTTGGGCCAGGGCGTCGATAATGCGCACATCGTGGCCAGCGTTTTCGCACACCGCGGCCAGGGACGCCAGGCCCATGCTCGGGATAACGGCATAGTACTGCCGGTGCGTGTCGAAAGGTTGGATGAAACAGATTTTCATGTCGTCCGCATGTGCGCATCCTGCGCCGCATTACCGGTCATTTTTCAGGTGTTTCGAAAAGACTTTGAAAAAGAGTTCCGCATGTTTGATGAACCAGTCGAAATATTCCGGCCATCTTGTTGTATCTTCAAAATCAGCATCGGCAAAGATTTTAATTCTGCTGACTTTGATTTCGGGAAGCTCCATCCACTCGGGTGTAAAACCAAGTTCCTTGTTGATGCTTATTTCATATTTTTTAAATTTGAAAAACAGGTCTTTATCCCGATGAATCGAGATTCCGCAACCCATTTGATTGTCCATGGTGTTGAATGTGAGGCTGATGCAGGATGCGGCGCTGCCGTAACTGATTTGATACCAGTGCTGGGGGGAGGGTTTTCTGAGTTTGAAGATGGTTCCCTTTGACTGTGCAAACTCGTTGAAATCGGTCCAGAACTGGAGTTGCTTCATTTTCGTTCCGGATAACGCCCCCTGTTTGCCTTTGGTCTTAATGGCTTTGGCCCAGTCATTGGGCCGTGACACCACATGGAATTTGGGCGCGTAAGGGGATTGGCCGATCTGCCACAATTCGAGTTTGATGGCGAAAATGTTAATTTTTTCATCCGTGTGTTCATTGAGCCAGTCGATAGCCTGCCTGTGTTCTTCGCGCAATTCCTTGACGATCCAGATAATGATTTCCGCGTCGTAGCCGGATGCGTATGTGATGAGTTTGCCAAGGTGGTCGTGGTTGGATGATTCCAGTTGATTTTCGATGACGATTTTCTGGCCGGTGCCGGGTTCTTCGGCCAGAATATCCACGTTGAATTTGCCGACGCTGGCTTCGGTCTCGATCAGGCTGATTTCGATCCCCAGTTCATCTGCGAGCAGAGCCAGGTTGTCCTGATGCGCCAGCCACGTGGTGAAGTCCGCGGCTTCGTGCATCCATGCTTTGCGCAGTTCCACTTTTTTCAGAAGTCCCAGTTCGTTCACGGAATCACCTTTTGAGCCTTTTGATAACGCCGGGAATTTCCTTGAGGATATCCACGGCTGTGAGGATCATGATTTTTATATCAAAACCCATGGACCAGTTTTCGATGTAGTACAGGTCGTACTGGACGCGCTCTTCGATGGACGTGTCGCCGCGCAGGCCGTTGACCTGGGCCCAGCCGGTCATGCCGGCTTTGGCGCGGTGGCGCTGCATGTAGCGGGGCACGTCCTTTTCAAATTGTTCTACAAAATAGGGGCGTTCGGGGCGCGGTCCCACCAGGCTCATTTCGCCGCGCAGCACGTTGAAAATCTGGGGCAATTCGTCCAGAGACATTTTGCGCAGGATCATGCCCAGGCGCGTGATGCGCGGGTCCTGATCGCGGGACCAGCCCGGGCCTTCGGAGGATTCCACATTGGTGCGCATGGACCGGAATTTGTACATCCAGAACACGCGGCCATCCAGGCCCACGCGTTTTTGCATGTAGAACACGGGGCCGGGCGAGTCCAGGCGTATGGCGATGCCGATGAGCATCATGACCGGCAGGAGGGGGATGAGAAGGGCCAGGGACATGGCCACGTCGGCGGCGCGCTTGATGAAGGCGGCCGGGCCGCGCATGCGCAGGCCTTTGATGCGGATTACGGGAATGCCCGCGATTTCGTCGTAGTTGTGGCCGCCCACAATCATCTCCTGCATGTCCGGGGCCACGAGGCAGTCCACGCCGTGGCGGTCGCACAGGTCCACGATGCCGCTCACGGCTTCGTGCCGGTCGGGGCGCAGGGTCACGATGATCTGTTGCACGCCGTGGCGCAGGATGAGGGGTTCGAGTTCCTCAACCGGGCCCAGGAGCGGAATGCCGGCCAGGGCGCCGTCCGCGCGCTCTTCCACGTAGCCGCACAGGGTGAAGCCCAGGTCCGGGCGCTGGGACACGGCGCGCGTGAGGGATTTGAAGTTGCGGCCCGTGCCAACGAACAACAGGCGCTTGAGGCCGTGGCCGCGGCGCAGCAGAGCGCGCTCCAGAACCAGGGCCATGGCGCGCCCCAGACCCAGCAGAAACATGCCGAACAGCATGGCGTAGATCATGGTGAGGCGCGAGTATAAAAACCGCGTGAAGAAGAACGTGAACGCGAGCATGATGAGGGTGCTGGCGCCCACCACCTTGGCCACGCCGAAGTTTTCGTCGATGATGGACCGGCCGCGCACGGGCCGGTATGTGCCGAATGTGATGAAAAAGTAAATGTTCAGGGCCGCGAACACGTAGCCCAGAAACAGGTAATTTGTATGTCCGGGGTTGGGGATTTCAGGAGACACGATTTCAAAGCGGAAGAAATAGGCCAGGGCGGGCGCCACCAGTGACACGGCCACATCCACGGCCAGGCGCACGGCCACGAACAGTGTCTGGAACGTGGCCGGGGGCAACTTCCCTTTCACGGGGTGGGGTTGAATGTTTTCCATTCCTCGTACCTGTCCCGCACGAATTCCGCGATTTTTTTTCGGAACACGGCCACGTCGAATTGCAGTGCGTGCGCGCGCACCGCGGCCGGGTCCGTGGATTGCCAGTCAAAATCGCGCACGGCCTGAACCAGGCTGTCCGGGGTCTGTTCGGGGAAGAACGCGCCGGTTTTGCCCTGCACCACGGTTTCCAGCGCGCCCCCGGCGCCATAGGCGATGACCGGGCGGCCCGCGGCCTGGGCTTCGAGCGGGGTGAGCCCGAAATCCTCAAAGCCCGGGAACAGGAACGCGCGGCAGCCCGCGTACAGGCCGGCCAGTTGCTCTCCGTCCACAAAGCCCAGGAATTCCACGTTGGGTCTGGCCATGGCCTTGAGGCGTTTCATCTCGGGGCCGTCGCCCACAACAATCAGTTTTTCGCCCAGGCGGTTGAAGGCCTCGACGGCCAGGTCCGCGCGCTTGTAGGGCACAAGGCGGGAAACGATCAGGTGGTAGTCACCGATGGAGTTGCTGATTTGAAACCGGTCCGCTTCGATGGGCGAGTGGATGACGGTGCTGCGGCGGCGGTAGTGTTTCCAGATGCGGCGGGCCACATTGTGCGCGTTGGCGATGAAGAAATCCACGCGGTTGGCGCTGGCCGCATCCCACACGCGCAGCCAGTGGAAGAGCCAGCGCAGCATGGGGCGCGAGAGGCGGCCGAACCCGGCCATGTATTCGTGGTAATAATCCCATGCGTAGCGCATGGGCGTGTGCGCGAAACAGATGTGGCAGGTGTCCGCGCCGGTCACGATGCCCTTGGCCGCGTAGTGGTGGCTGCTCAGCACCAGATCGTAGTTCGAGAAATCAAATTGCTCGAAAGCCATGGGGAAGAAGGGCATGTAGAGGCGGTGTTTCTTCAGGGCCAGGGGATAGCGCTGGAGCGCGGATGTGCGGATGTCCACGCCGTGGAAGTGTTTGTCCATGACCGCCGGGTTGTAAAGGGCCGTGTGCAGGGGCGCGCCCGCGAATATTTTGCAGAACTCGCGCGCCACCAGGTCGGATCCGCCCCAGGTGACCAGGAACTCATGTGCCAGCGCCACGTTCATGGGATAATCCGCTCCATAAGGGATTGGAAAGCGCTTGTGGCGCGTTCCAGTGTAAACAGTTCCATTGCGCGCTTGCGGCCGTTTTCGCCAAAGGCGAGCATGACCTCGGGGTTGTCCAGCAACTGCACCACAGCGCGGGCCAGGCGCACGGAATCCCCGGGCTCAACCAGGATGCCGGTTTCCGCGTTGCGCACGATTTCGTCGGGGCCGCCGGAAGCCGAAGCCGCCACAGGCTTGCCCCGCATCATGGCGCGAACGATGTCGCGGCCGAACGGCTCCGGACTTTGCGCGGGATGCACGAATACGTCCATTATATCTATGAGATCGGCTTCGTCCAGTTGCGGGCCGGGCATGGAGAGGCATTCCGTCAGTGCATAGGCCTGGGCGCGCTCCCCCAGTGTCTGGGCCAGGCCATGGGTTTGGTGGGCGCCTGCGATAATGAACCGCGCCGTGCGCACGTCTTCGCGGATGCGCGCGGCCGCGCGCAGAAACAGGCCGTGGCCGCGGCCTGGAAGCGCGGGCGCGCACATTCCGGCCACGGGCGCGTCTATGGGGATACCCAGTTTTTCGCGGATGATTTCGTGGCCTGTTTTGGGGGCGCATGCTTCGGGGCTGGCGCCGCCGTGGATGACCATGGGCGCCTGGTGGCCTGAAAACTGGCCGGCCACAAACCCGGAGCAGCAGGCCAGGGCTGTTGCGGTGCGGCGCGCATGAAAGGCCATGAACAGGCGTATGCGGGGATTTTTGTGCCACTCGTGAGCAAGCCACAGGGCCGGGCGCTGCGCGCGCCGCGCCGCGCCGCCCCCATGCACATGGGCCAGTGTTCCGGCAGTTATTACGGCTGCGGCGCCGCTGGCCTGAATGGCCTGGGCCAGGCTTTTTTCAAAGCGGCGCACTTCGGGCCATGAGCGCGCATAGCGCCATACAAGGTCCGGGACCGGCGCGGCGCCGCGCATCAGTTCGAGCAGGAATTCAGGCGCGGGCGCAACCGTTGCGGGCGCGCCTGAACAGGCCAGGGCCTCGGCCTCGGGTCCGGCTTGAAACACAATGGAGCATGGTGTGAACCGGTTGCGGTCCAGGCCCTGAATCAGATCGTGCAGCATGGGGCCGCACTCGCTTGAAATCTCTGTCCGGTGACAGATAAAAAGGATGGGGGCGGGAGTGTTCAATAGTTTGGCACGGGCGCATGAAAGCGCGGGTTTCGTTGTGAAAACCCTTGGATTTTATAACGGAGGTATTGTATAATAGGGCCGTTTCGAATTCAAGAAGCCCAGTGGCGGGCACACCGTGAAATTACGATAGCGGCGGCAGGGGGGAACGCGACGGCATGAAGGTGATTGTGCTCGGGGGCGCGGGAGATATGGGCAGCGAAGCTGCGCGCGACCTGGCTTCACGGCGCGTGGTGGGCAAGGTGATTATTGCCGACGCCAACCGGCGCCGCGCCGAGAAACTGTGTGAAGAAATCGGGCGCAAAGCGGAATTCGTGCGTATCGACGCGTTGAACAACGACCAGGTTGCGCAAACCATGAAGAGCGCGGACGTGGCGCTCAGTTGCCTGGGTCCGTTTTACAAATTCGAGGAAAAAATGGTGCGCGCAGCCATGGCCGCGCGGGTCAATTATGTGAGCATCTGCGACGATTTCGATGCGGCCGAGGCCACACTGGCCATGGACAAGGAAATCCGCCAGGCCGGCATTGCCGTGCTCAGCGGCATGGGCTGGACGCCCGGGCTCAGCAATGTGCTGGCGCGCAAGGGCATGAATACCCTGGACACAACCCGGCGTATCAATATCTACTGGGCGGGCAGTGTGGATGATTCCGAGGGCCTGGCCGTGATCAAGCACACGCTGCATATTTTCAATGGCAAGGCGCCTATTTTCCAGGGCGGGCGGTGGAAGCACGTTGATGCGGGATCCGGCGAAGAAACCGTGGCGTTTCCCGAGCCCATCGGCGATCTGCCGGTATCGCACCTGGGACATCCCGAACCCATCACCATCCCGCATTTTTTCAAGGAACTTGAAGAAGTCACGCTCAAGGGCGGGGTGGCGCCGCCGTGGCTGAGCGCCGTGGCGCGGGGCATGTCCCGGTTCAAATTTACAAACACCGCGGCCAAGCGGGACCGGGCCGCGTCCGTGTTTCACGGCTTCGCGCCCATGCTGGGAAAAACCGGCGCGGGCATGTCTGCGATCCGTGTGGATGTGCATGGTGAAAAGGGCGGGGCGCCGGCGCAACTCGTGTACACGGCTGTGGATAACATGCGGCGCCTCACCGGAATCCCCGCGGCTATCGGCGCCATCATGCTCGGCAGCGGCGCAATTGAGGGCAAAGGGTTTCTGGCGCCTGAAGTCGCCGTGGATCCCGACGCATTCCTGGCCGAACTTTCCAAGCGCAAAGTGAAAGTCACGGCCAGGGAGGAGTCATGATTGTTCAGACACGGATGAGTGTGGAAAAAACAGCATTTGCATATTTGGGGAGACATATATAAGATCTAAAGTCCGGAAAGATTTCGGAAGCGCACATTTTTAGCAGGTCTTCCGAATTTACCATACAACAATCCACAATCCGGGACAAAGACTGAAAGAGGAGGAATTGAACGTATGAAGACCGGAAAAGCACTTTTACTTGCGATTGTGATGCTGTTCGCAGTCGCCATCGCACGCCCCGCGGCCGCTCAGATGGGCGGATTTGATGTCGTGAGTATTATTAAAGACATCCTGAGCCCCGCCATTCCGCCCTACATCGGCGCGGTTACCATTGACCCCGAAGAGCCGGCCGCCGGCGAAGCCGTGACCGTGACCGCTTCCATCACCACTCTGGCCCTGTTCGAGGATGAAGCCGTCACAAGCGTGGATGAGGCCTTCCTGTATTACTCAACCGACGGAGGCGATTCATGGGAAGAAGTCGAGATGGAAGAAGACGGCGACAATCTGTGGGTCGGTGAAATTGAAGGACAGGATTCCGGCGCCGAAGTGTTGTATTATCTCCGCGCCGTCAGCGACGTGGGCGACATGGATTTTGAAATCGCCGGCAAGGACATTACCATTGACTACGGCGTGTCCCAGGCCATTGAACTGCACAGCGCCTTGAACAAGGGCAACGACTTTGAAAACCTGCAAACAATCATCGAGGACAAGGACGATGCCGTCAGCCCCGATCCCCAGGTGAACTTCGAGACCGTGGCTATGGGCAGCGATGATGACAATCTGTATATCCGCATCAATACCGAAGACGAAATGGACGGCGGCAAGATGAGCCCGCTCAACGCCAATGCCTACATTTCCCTGTTTATTGATTTTGATCCGGACGGCGATGAATTCGACGCCAACGAAATGAGCGCCGAAGATTTTGTGGATGCGAGCATCCGCTCCTTCATTCCCGAAAACATCGACTCCATCTCCCCCGAACTGGCCGCGCGGCTTTCCGCCTGGACCTGGGTGCCCATCGCCAAATCCGTGGGCAGCATGATCGGCGGCCTGCCCGTGGAAACCATCCTGCGTTTCGACCCCGCGGCCAACCAGCCCGTATATTACAAAGACCAGGTGTCCAGTGAGCGCGACGGCGGCGCCGCTGACCTCACGATCTCCAAAGAGGCCATCGGCACGGACACGCAGAACCTTATTATGATTATGGTTGACATCAATCTTACCGGCCAGATTCCCGACAGCATCACGGGCATGGTCCCGGATGTGGCTTTCCCCACGCTGATCAAATTCGTGGATCACTCTTACACAGTCGGCGACTGAGACCGGCAGAACACACAGCAACGCAAACAAACCGGGCGCCGCCCAACGCGGCGCCCGGTTTTTTATTTCGCAGCCGTGCGCGTCAAAAATGTGTCTCCGGTGATTTCAGAGACCTCATTGGTACGAAGCCCTTGAAAGTCTCCCGGAATCTTTCGCGCAGGTTCTGCTCTATGAACGGTTGTGATTTTTGCAGTTCCTCGGATCCGGGGATGGCGCGGAAGCAGCCATGGCCGCATGCGGCGGTTTTCACCATGATTATTAAAACAATTGACGCTACGCGATGCGTTTTGTTAGAATCTCTGAATCACCGAGGAATCGAGCGAGCACCCCTCACATGGCAAAATCACAAAATAATGAAAACAAGCAATTCGTAGCAGTCCTGGATTTCGGCGCACAATACAATCAGTTGATTGCGCGGCGCGTGCGCGAATGCAGCGTGTACAGCGAAGTCTATCCGCACTCCATCACGCCCCGGGAACTGCGCGACCTGAATCCGGCCGGCATCATCCTCAGCGGAGGCCCGGCCAGCGTGTACGCCAAAGGCGCGCCCGGCGTGGACCCCGGCGTGTTTGATCTGGGCATCCCCGTGCTGGGCATCTGCTACGGCATGCAGCTCATGGCCAAAGTCCTGGGCGGCAACGTGGAGCCGTCCGAGCAATCCGAGTTCGGGCGCACGGAAATGCATGTGCTCGAAAAGGGCGACCTGTTTGCGGACCTGAACCCGCAGCTCATCTGCTGGATGAGCCACGGGGACCGCGTGGTGGGACCGCCCCCGGGTTTCCAGACTGTGGCCAAGACCCTGAACTCGCCGGTGGCGGCCATGAGCAACGTCGAACGCCGCCTGCACGCCGTGCAGTTTCATCCCGAAGTCACGCACACCCCGTGGGGCATCGAGCTGATCCGCAATTTTGTGCTCCGCGTGTGCAAATGCAAACCCACGTGGACCATGGGCAATTACGTGGATTACGCGGTCAATATTATTCGCGAGCAGGTGGGCAAGGGCAGGGTGCTGTGCGCGCTCAGCGGCGGCGTGGATTCGGCCGCGGCCGCGGCCCTGGTGCACCGCGCGATCAAGGACAACCTCACGTGCGTGTTCGTGGACCACGGCCTCATGCGCCAGGACGAAGCCGTGCAGGTTGTCAAAACGTTCCGCGATACCTTCAAAATGAACCTGGTGCATGTGGATGCGAGAAAGCGCTTCCTCAAGAAACTCGAGCGCATCACCGCGCCCGAGCGCAAGCGCCACATCATCGGGCATGAGTTCATCCGCGTTTTCGAAGAAGAAGCCCGCAAAGTGGGCCGCATCGACTTTCTGGCCCAGGGCACCCTGTACCCGGACGTGATCGAAAGCGTATCGAGCGGCACGGGCAAGAGCGCCACCATCAAGAGCCACCACAATGTGGGCGGGCTGCCGGACGACATGACTTTCAAACTCATCGAGCCCCTGCGGTTTCTGTTCAAAGATGAAGTGCGCGAACTGTGCGGCGCCCTGGGCATTCCCAAGGAAATCGCGTGGCGCCAGCCGTTCCCGGGCCCGGGCCTGGCCATCCGCATCATCGGCGCCGTGAACCGCGAGCGCATCAAGATCCTGCAGCAGGCCGACGCCATTGTGCTTGATGAAATCCGCAATGCAGGCCTGTTCTATGATATCTGGCAGAGCTTCGCGGTTCTGCCCTGTATCCGCAGCGTGGGTGTGATGGGCGACGCCCGCACCTATGAATACCCTATTATTCTGCGGTCCGTGTCCAGCACGGACGGCATGACCGCGGACTGGACCCGTCTGGATTACGACCTGCTGGCGCGTATCTCCAACCGCATCGTCAATGAAGTCAAGGGCGTCAACCGCGTGGCCTACGACATCACATCCAAGCCCCCGGGCACAATCGAGTGGGAGTGACATCCTCAATGAAACTCATCATCACGGAACGCCAGATCAAGGCCAAGGTGCAGAGCCTGGGCAAGCGCATATCCAAGGATTACGAGGGCAGGGAACTGTTTATTGTGGGGGTCATGAAGGGCTCCCTCATGTTTCTCATGGATCTCGTGCGCCACATTGATATCCCGGTAAGTTACGATTTCATGGCCATCAGCAGCTACGGCGCCGCCACAAAATCGTCCGGGGTCGTGCGCATCCTCAAGGACCTGGACCTGCCCGTGGAAAGCCAGCACGTGCTTGTGGTTGAGGACATCATTGACTCGGGCCTCACCCTGCATTACCTGGTGAACAACCTGCGCTCGCGCAACATCGCCACCCTCAAGGTGTGCACCCTGCTGGATCGCCCCTACCGCCGCGAGGTGGATGTGAATGTGGACTATAACGGATTTGTCATCGACGACGATTTCGTGGTGGGCTACGGGCTTGATTTCAACCAGAAGTATCGCAACCTGCGCGACATTTTTGCCCTGGAATAGGTATTGCTGTTTTTTTTTTAAACCGTTGACACGGCTCTGAATTCATTTTATATTCCTTTTAATCAGGGATATTACATGCTTGACCGCGCATCCTGATTACTCCGCCGTTTTCCCGATTAACTGCCAGGGATGAAAGTACATAACCTTCTAACGTATTTTAGATGATTAAAAGGATCGCCCGCTAAACCTTCTCATGCTTCAAATACAACGGACCGCCTAACCTGACATTTTCACGGCATGACCCGCCGGGTATGGCGCCGGGTGTTGAATTCAAAAAATTGACAGTTGCATAGTGAATGCGCACGATTTCAGGAGGATTCATGGAAGAAAATAATCAAAACGGTTCGTTGGAGCAGATCGACAACCTCGATGACAAAACCGTTGCCGAACTGTACCAGATTGCCGCGGAAGTGGGCATCAAAAGCGCCAACAAGTACCGCAAGCACGACCTGGTCAGCAAGATTAAAGAGGCCAAGGCCGAGCAGAACGGCCTGTTGTACGGCGAAGGCGTGCTGGAAATTGTGACCGAGGGTTTCGGGTTCCTGCGCCGCAAGGGTTTTGTCACGTCCCCGGACGATATTTACGTGTCCGTGTCCCAGGCCAAGAAATTCGGCCTGCGCCCCGGCGACCACGTGTCCGGACTGGTGCGCCCGCCCAAGGAAAACGAGCGCTTTTTCAGCCTGCTGCGCGTGGAAGCGGTCAATGGTTTGGACCCCGTGCATTCCAAGCAGCGCAAGCACTTCGACAACCTGGTCCCGGTGTATCCGGATGACCGGCTCAACATGGAGTGCGAACCCAAGGACATATCCACCCGCATCATTGATATTATCGCACCCTGCGGCCGCGGCCAGCGCGCCCTGATTGTGTCCCCGCCAAAGGCCGGTAAAACCATCCTGCTCAAGAAAATCGCCAACAGCGTGACCACAAACCACCCGGACATCATTCTGCTGGCTCTGCTCATCGATGAGCGCCCCGAAGAAGTCACGGACTTCCGCCGCTCGGTCAAGGGCGAAGTCATCAGCTCCACGTTCGATGAACGGCCCGAGCACCACATCAGCGTGGCCGAGCTGGTGCTCGAACGCTCGAAACGCCTGGTGGAAATGGGCAAGGATGTGCTGATTCTCCTGGACTCCATCACCCGCCTGGCGCGCGCGTTCAACCTTGTGGTTCCGCCCAGCGGCCGTACGCTCTCCGGCGGCCTGGACCCCAACGCCCTGCACAAGCCCAAGCGCTTCTTCGGCGCGGCCCGCAACATCGAGTTCGGCGGCAGCCTCACGGTTATCGCCACGGCCCTCATTGAAACCGGCTCCCGCCTGGACGAGGTTATTTTCGAGGAATTCAAGGGCACGGGCAACATGGAACTGCAGCTCAGCCGCAGCCTGGCCGACAAGCGCATCTTCCCGGCCATCGACATTGTCAAGTCCGGCACGCGCCACGAGGAACTGCTTTACAGCGCAGAGGAAAAAGAAAAGATCTGGAAGCTGCGCCGCATTGTCAACGCCCTGGACGAGTCCCAGGCCACGGAATTGGTCATCGAACGCCTCACCAAGATGAAGACCAACGATCAGTTCCTCAAGTCCATCCAGTACGTGCAGGCCTGATCGCACGTGCATTTTCGGGAAAATGTTGTTTTTTTTCCGAAAAACAGCTATTTTAATGTTTTGGTAGTTAGTGATTCTAAAGCAAAGAAGAGACGTGAATATTATGAAGACAGAAATTCAACCCAATTACTATCTCTCCAAGGTCACATGCGCCTGCGGGCATACGTTTGAAGTGGGGTCCACCCAGAAGGAAATCCGCTTGGATATCTGCTCGGAGTGCCACCCGTTCTTCACCGGCAAGCAGAAGTTTGTGGACACCGCCGGCCGCGTGGATAAATATTTCCGCAAGTACGGCGACGACGCCCAGAAGAAGTTCAAAAAGAAGAAGACCAAGCGCCGCGTGGTGCAGGACGAAGCCGACCTGCAGGCCATGCTCTCCGACGACGGCGATGTGCTGGACGCAGTGGCCAGTGAAGTGGCTGAAACCGCAGCGCCCGCAGACAAAACCGACACAGAGAGTTAGCGGGCTGCCGGCACAAAGCCGGAGGCTCCACACGGCCGGTCTCCGGCGCACGATATTAAAATTCAGGCCTCGCGCCATTAGCGCGGGGCCTTTCCCTTTGGGGGGAGCTTTCAGGACTCTGAAAAGCGCCAACCGCTTCAGGCGCATTGCGCCGCACACCGAGGTAAAAGCATGGCATTGAATCAAGCGTCACGGCAAAAACTGGATAATGTACTCGCGCGCCACGCTGAGCTGGAAACAGAATTGAGCCGTCCCGAAGTGGCCAAAGACACAGATAAGCTCACCGCTTTGTCCCGCGAGTTTTCGGAAATGCAGGGCATTGTCACAGCTTACAGGCGGTTCACGGACACGCGCGATGATCTCGAAAAAACGCGCAAGGATTTCGATGCGCAGAACGATCCCGAGATGAAGGAGTTGTTCCAGGATGAAATCGAGAACCTGGGCAACGCGCTCGATGAGCAGGAGGCTGCGTTGCAGGCCGTGCTGTTTCCCGAGGAGGATGTGCGCAACAGGAACATGATGCTGGAAATCCGCGGCGGCGCCGGGGGCCTGGAGGCCGCGCTGTTCGCCGGAGACCTGCACCGCATGTATTCTCGCTTTGCGGAAATCAAGGGCTGGAAAACCGAGCCCATCAGCTCGCACCCATCGCCCATGGGCGGGTTTAAAGAAATCGTATTCGCGGTGCGCGGCGAGGATGCGTTTAAATATCTGCGCTACGAAAGCGGCGTGCACCGTGTGCAGCGCGTGCCCCTGACCGAGTCCGGGGGCCGCATCCATACCAGCACGGCCACGGTGGCGGTTCTGATTGAGCCGGACGATGTGGACATCCAGGTCAATCCCGTGGATTTGAAAATCGATACCTTCCGCGCATCCAGCGCCGGGGGCCAGCATGTGAACAAAACCGATTCCGCGGTGCGCATCACGCACCTGCCCACGGGCGTTGTGGTGGAGTGCCAGGACGAGCGCTCGCAGCACCAGAACAAGGCCAAGGCCATGCGCCTGCTGCGCGCGCGCCTGCTGCAGGCCGCCGAAGAGGAGCAGTTGCGCGAAATCGCCGAAGACCGCAAGAACCAGGTGGGCACCGGCGACCGCAGCGAGCGCATCCGCACATATAATTTTCCCCAGGGCCGCGTGTCCGACCACCGCGCCGGCATCACGCTCTACAAGCTCGCCCTCATCATGGAAGGTTACATGGATGAACTTCTTGAGTCCGTGGGCGAATACTTTAAACAGAGTTCGCAGGAACAACAGGCCGGCTCCGCGTAACACAACGCCCGGATCCGCGTCCATTGATCAGGGCCGCGCTCCGCGGCCCCGGGCACACGGCTTCATAATCTGAATGTTCGCAATCACTCTATGGTCTGGGACATACTATCCGCTCACCGGCATCTCACCGGGCATCTTACCAAATCGGGTGTGGAATCGCCGCGCATCGCCGCAGAGGTTCTGCTGTCCCACGTGCTTGGCATTGACCGCATCGGCATTTATTCACGGTTCGATGAATCTGTGCCCCAGGACAAGCTTGACGCGGTCAACGCGCTGAGCCGCCGCCTGGTTGCGGGCGAGCCCCTGCAGCTTGTCGTGGGCAATACCCAGTTCATGTCCTATATCTTTGAAGTGGAGCGCGGGGTGCTCATTCCGCGGCCCGAGACCGAAGTGCTGGTGGAGCGCACCCTGGCGCGGCTTGAAGCCGCGGGCATGAACCGCGCGCCCGCGCTGTGCGATATCGGCGCGGGCGCGGGCGTGATTGCTGTTTCCCTGCTCAAACTGCTGCCCGGCGCAAGCGCGGTGGCCGTGGATCCTGATGCGCGGGCCGCGGCCCTGGCGCGCCGGAACGCGGAGCGCCTCGGTGTTGCGGATCGGCTCCAAATTGTCGAGGGTGAATATTTCGGGCCTGCGGACGGGCCGGGCGCGGGGCCGTTCGACGCTGTGATTTCCAACCCGCCCTACATCCGGAGCGCGGACATCGCGCAGCTCGACGCCGTGGTGCGCGAATACGATCCGCACCTGGCGCTGGACGGCGGCGCTGATGGCATGGATATTATCCGCGCCATTGTTCGCCAGGCGCCGGGCCGCCTGGCCCAGGGCGGCCTGCTGGGCCTGGAAGTGGGCTATGACCAGGCCGGGGATGTGGCCGCGCTCCTGCACGGCGCGGGCCTGGTGGATGTGGCCGTGGATAAAGATTTGTCCGGAATCGGCCGGTGCGTTTTCGGGCGGCTCGCACCATAGCGCCGCGCCCGTTGTTATAATAATCTGAGAATACGCCGCGTGCCCGTGTCAGGGTGTGCGGGAGAGGATGCGGAACGTGCTGCGGGAACGCCCTTTGTACAATCGGGACATACCCACCCGGATCGTGAAATCCGAGTGGTGGGTGCAGGAAGCGCCCAGCGTGGCGCAGACCGTGGACTGGGGCGGGCTGGTGGTGTTCCCCACGGAAACCGTGTACGGCATCGCCGCGCATCCCAGGAAGCCTTATGCCGTGAAGCGGATATACGATATCAAGAAACGCACCATAGATAAACCCCTTCAGATGCTGATCAGCAATATCGACATGGTGTGACGTTTTATCGAGGATGTGCCCATCACCGCGGCGCGGCTCATGGACATGTGCTGGCCCGGCCCCCTGACCATGGTTTTCTACACGGGCGACGAAGATCACACCCTGGGGCTGCGCGTGCCCGATCATCCCGTGGCGCTTAAGCTCATTGACATGTGCGGCGGCGCCCTGTACGGCACCAGCGCGAATATGTCCGGCATGCCGGACACCACGGATTTCGCGTCCGCGCGCGCGTTGTTCATGGGCAAGGTGGATGTGATTGTGGACGGCGGCGAATGCGAAGAAGGGGTTCCGTCGACCGTGGTCATCGCCGAAGGCGAAAAAGTGCGTGTGCTGCGCGAGGGCGCGTACCCTGCGTCCGAGATATACCGCGTGGCCTACGCCGGCGCCGCCCCGCCGTCATAGATTCTCCGGGCGGCAACCTGTTTTCACCATTCAATTGAATATGCGTATATCGGAGTCTTTCGGGACGCCAATGGTATTGGCGCGTTATTGCGCAATTGCTTCATGCGGCAATAGGATAACCCTGCATGCATATTGGGAAACTTCTCAACAGCCCCTAAATAAAGGCCTGTTGAGTTGTTGAAGAGATATTGAATTGCCCGATAATTTCAAACCCCATGTGCTGCGCCCGGGCAGTTATTGCTTGGGCGGCTCGGCAGGAGGCTTGAGTTCGGCCATGGCAGAGTTTGCGATTTCGTTGACCATGGCTTCCACTTTGCTGGATTTCTGCTTGATGATGGTCTTGTGCATGTCCTGATTGATCATCGGTGTTTTTGCGATGTACGCCTTGCCCGCGGGGGAGCTGAAGAAGTCCAGCATGTCCTGGAGTTCCTGGCTGGTGAATTGTTCTTTGTAAGCGGGCATGAGAATATTGTCGCGGATTTGCTTATTGTCGATGAGCTGCCCGGCGCCGGACATGAGTTTTTCCATGTACTGCGGCAGGTTCTGGTCCAGCGTTTTTGCGTTTTCCTCAGAGTAAAGGCCCTTTTTCACAACGCTTTGCTGGAGGTATTCGAGGAAAAGCTGGGCGGTGTCCTGCGCGAACATTTCGCGCAGCATGTCGAGCTGGCGGTCCACCTCCAAGGCGGGCAGGAGTTTGCGGATGATTTGTTCCTTGGAAGCCAGTTCTTTGGCGGATTCTTTTTTTGCCGGAGGGGCGGCGTCCTCGGCTTTGGGATCCTTGCCATCCGGGGTTTTTACAGTGCCTGTGGCGGAATCGTTTGTGATGGCGTCCAGGGCTTTGTCGAGTTCGGCTTCTTTTTGCGCGGCGGCATAGGGATCCTCGGCTGATTTGTCTGCTGCTTTGCCGGGTGCGGATTTTTGTGCGGCGGCGGGCGTGGATTTTTTATCCTTGGCGGGTTTGGCGTCTTTTTTGCATCCTGGCGCTGCGAGGGTTGCGGCAAGCAGGAGTACGGCGGCGGTGCGGGATAGGGAGTTCATGCGATGCCTCCAGAGGGTGTGGGGCGCGTCGGGCTGGCGCGCAGTTTATTGGGTGTTTTGGGTATCCTTGTTCTTGTTGCTGTCCGAAGACGGGGCGTCCGTGGCAGGCGGAATGAATCCGGGGGGCGGGTCCGCGTCCGGGTCTGTGAGCGTGTGCCCGGCTTCTTCGGTGGCGTCCGCGGGCTGCATGTCTTCGGAATCTGCGGCCGGGGGTTCTATGGCTGGGTCTGATTCCTGCGCGGTGTCCTGGTCGGGAGTAATTTCAAACGCGTCGCCGCTTGTTTCCGCGGGTTGCCGTTTCGCATCATCGCCCTTGGTTGCGGGTTTGTGTTTCGCGGCTTTGGGCGCGCTCGGCTTGGCCGCGGAATCCGGGGCCGGTGGTTCGCAGGCGCCGTTTTCTTCATTGAGCACGAATCCTTGTTCGCATTCGCATTTGTTGCCGCGACCGGGTTTCTGGTTGGGCGGGCACACGCAGATGCGGCCGGAGCTGTCCATGACTGTTCCCTTGGGGCATTGGTTGATGCAGCGCCCGGAGAGTGAGTTCAGGAGTTGGCCGCCGGGGCACATGCACGCGCCGGAGGTCTGGTCGAATTGAGTTCCCTGGGGGCATGCGCAGGTGCGGTCGGCCTGGTTGGCGGGCATGCCCGAGGGGCAGGATTCCGCACAGGCTTCGGTTTGCGGGTTGAAATAACCCTGGGTGCAGGTGCAGGCTGCGGCGTCGGCGTTGAATTCCATGCCCATGGCGCAGTGGCACACGCTTTGCACTTCGTCAAGCAGGGAATGGGGCGGGCATTCGCAGCGCGAGCCGCCGGCGTCGGGCACGGTGATGCCCGGGCACGAAACCACGCATTCCTTGGTTGTGAGCGCGTACAGGCCGCGGCCCTGGCAGCGGCATGAGCCGGTCAGGGCGTCGGGTGTGGTGCTTGCCGGGCATGTGTCTTCGCATGCGCCGGTTGCGGGGCTGAGCCATGCGCCGCCCTGGCAGGGCGGGCCGCCGATCATGCCGATCATGTCCACGCTGGATGCCAGGACAATGTTTTTGTCCAGGGTGATGCGTTCGGGGTACAGAGCGCCGAACACGCCCGCGGCTTCGCCTTTGTCCGGAGCGTTGTTTGCGTTGGTGTCGATGAATGCAGCCACGAAATAGCGCGCCGCAGGCGCCTGCACAGAGAAGCTGCCTGTTGCGTTGGTGGGTTCATCCGCGGTGTACGCGGGTTTGCGGCCCAGGAAAACGGGAGTGGTGTAAAGGCCCACCACGGCGCCGCTCACGGGCGACTGGTCGAAAACGATCTGGCCGGAGAGCGCCAGGGATGCCGGGGCGCCGTCACGGTTTGATGCGGGGCATGGGAAGCCCTGGGCGGACTGGCTGCAGAATGTGAGGGTTGCCATGGCGGGTGTGTCCGCGGGGTCGTCGGGGTCCGCGCCCTGCATGAGTTCCACGATGTCGAGGATGCCGTCTGAGTCCGCATCAGCGGGTGCATCGGGCAGCAGCGTTTCGGGCGACGCCGCGACCACGGGCGCGGGCAGGTTCTCGGCTTTGTTCGGGTCGGCGCCGATGGTGATTTCGGTTTCATCGCTGACCCCGTCCTTGTCCGTGTCCGGTCCCTCGAAGAGGATGGCGGGCACGTCGGCCAGGGCCGCGCACAGGAAGAGGCTTTTGAGTGACTGGAGGATTTTTTTCTGATCCAGTTCCGGCAGTTTGTTGTATGTGGCGGAGATGTGCGTGAGCAGGGGGGTGAGGGCCTGATCGGCCTGGGCGAAAAAGGCTTTACGCTGGGACGCGATATCTTTGAGTGGTGAATCCGGGTTGGCCGAGACCTGGGCCAGAGCGCCTGCGCGGCGGGCCAGGTCGCTGGCCACGGCCTGGACCGTGGAGTCGTCCATGCCCAGGAAGCCTGTGGCCGTGTAGTCGCGGATGATGGTGAAATCAAGCAGGGCCTGGGTGCGCACATGGAGCGGGTCTGCGCCGGGCTGAGCCAGGGCGGCTGTGGTTTGCGCGGCCAGGGTGCGCAGGGGTGCGACTTGCGGTTCGGGCAGTGCGAGCAGTTTCTGGAGATTATCCAGGGCCGTGGTAATGGAAATATCAAAAGTGGCGGTGGCGCCTGACAGGCCATTGAGTCGCAGGGAGATATCGCGCGCGGCGGCGTCCTGGTTTGCCTGTAATTCCAGAAGCCGGCCATAGTTGTCCAGAGAGGCGGTGCCTGTGGCCGGGGACGCGCACCCGCTTCCGCCGTTGCCGGCCAGGCAGCGTGCGGTTTGGAGCACAACCCGGTCCCGGGCCATAATAATGGTCGCGGTTTCAGACAGGCCGTCCGTACGCACATCGGCCTGTTTGGCGGCGTTGGACACGGCGCTGAGCAAGCGGTCCGTGGCGTCGCGCGTTGAGGCGGCGGGCGCATCGGGGTTTATGAATTGCTGTTCCTGTTCGAGCTGGATTTGGGTTTCGGGTTCGCGCAGGGCGGATGTGACGTTATCCACGGACGGGTCCGAAGCCGGGCGGCCCGGGCCTGCCAGGGTTTCCATATATGTGGTGAGCGCGCCGGCTGCGGCTGCGCCCAGGGCCTGGGCGGCCAGTCCGGGGTTTTGCTGTACGGCCGGGTCGAAAACCGCGTCCGGTGTTACGATGCGTTTCACGAGCGCGGCGTCCAGGTTCTGGTGGGTGAGCGCGGCCAGTGCTGCGCCGCCTTTGCCTTTGTTGAGCAGAATCTGTTTGAACACGTCCACTTCAAGATTGGTCTCCGGGGACACCACGAAGTCGCGTATTCCGCTTGATGGAAGAAATGGAATCAGAGCCGAGAGCAGGGGTTCGCCCGCAGGAGATTCCACAGCGAGAACCAGGTTGATTTGGCCGGAGGGTGTGTTGTCCAAGGAAAAAGAGCCGTCGGCGTTGATGGGGCGGGGCGTGATGCCGTCCACGGGAATGAGTTCGGCGCCCTGGCCGGAAAAGCGGTAGAGTTTGACGAGTGTGCCCTTGTTGAGCTTGTCGGCCAGTCCGGAGCGGTCCAAGTCCATGCCGAAGCCGGAAAAGAGGTCCACGCGGCCGGACACAGACGCGCCGCCGGCCGCGCCCTGCTGGCCGGGCTGGGTTGTGTCGCTGTTTTTCTTGTTGCGCCCGCCGCACCCGGCGGCCAGCAGCAGGACAAAGATGAGGGCGAGATGTTTTTGTGTTCGTGCGAATGCCATGGGTTTCACCTGTATCAGCATATTGATGTTCTATATAAACATTGTAGCAGGAAAAAACAGTGCTTGTGCAGAGGAAACAGGGAAAGAGGGCGCAGCCATGGCCGGATTATTTCTTTTTCCGTTTGGAGCCGCGTTTGGATTCCCTGCTGCGTTTGATATCCACGAGGCGGTCTTCGCTCTGGCGCATGAAGCCGCGCAGTTTTTTTTCAAAGGTATCTTCGGGGCGGGCGCTGGAGAAAGAGTCCCTGTTGTGCGATTGGTCGGTGTTGTATTCCTGCTCGGGCTTTTCCTGTATGCGGCGTTTGCGTTCGGCCTGTTGTTCGGCCTGTTGTTTTTCAAAGGTTTCCAGATCTTGCTGGGAAACCGCTTTCATGGACAACTGGATGCGTTTTTTGTCGTCAATGGTAATGATTTTAACGACCACGACCGCGCCGATGGCCAGGTAATCGGAGACTTCCTGAACGAATTTGTCGCTGATTTCAGAGATATGGACGAGTCCGGTTTTGCCGCCGCTAAGCTTGATGAACGCGCCGAACTTGGCGATTTCGACGACTGTTCCTTCCATGACTGTGCCGACTTCATAAGCCATATGCTGTAGCTGAAACTCCCTTTAACACAAAGTCTGTCAGAGCGTCGTTGTGTATTAAAACGCGGCGCTGGCATTCCGGAAAGGAGTAACGTTACTTGCCGGCGCCTTGCTGTGTGTGCTCTTCGGGTTCCAGGATAACGAACGGTACTTCATCGTCTTCAAACCGTCCGGTTTCGCGCATCTGGTCTTTCTGGCCTTCGAGAGAACTGAAATTCTTTATATTTTCACGATATGTTTTTTTCTTTTGCTGGAGAAGTTCGTGTTTTTCGCGCACGGCCTGTTCGGTGCGTTCCAGTTCCATGCGTGTATAGCCCAGGCGTGCGAACACCAGGCTCACGAAAGCGGCTACGAGAATAATAACGCCGAGCAGAACGCGGCGGCGTATGCGCACGGCTTTCATGCGGGCGTTGCGCCGCGCAGGGGTCAGGGCTGGGGTTGGCGGTCGTTTTTCCATGGTCATTTAATTCGTCACGTCGTCATATGTGGTGCTCAAAAGATTGAACATGCTGAGATTGCTCATGATTTCGTTGATATTCACGCCCCCGGATTCGGGAATGAACAAGACGTCGTTGTTCAAAAGCACGCGGTTTTGTTCCAGGTCGAGTCGGTTGATGAGCGCCTTGAGGTCCACCGGAACGGCTGTTGGGCGGTTGTCCACCATGCGTATGAGATAGGATTTGCCCAGGCCGGCGCGGCCTTGCGAGCCGCCGGCTGCGGCCAGAGCGTCCAGGACTGTGGCGTTCTCGGGCAGGTAATAGGATCCCACATGGAGCACCTGGCCCAGAACAATAACTTTTACTTTCTGGCGGGGTTCGCGGGACGGCACAATCACATAGTCTCTGGGCAGCAATTCAATGTTACTCGCCATGTCGGTGCCGTTGAGCACTCCAGTGGCGTCAATGGTTATGGTCATGTTGTCTCGCAGCAGGCGCACATGCTTCAAATCGACTTCGGGTGCGATGGCGCCGGCTTGGATAAATGCGTCCAGAAGGCGCATGCCTTCAAAGAAGGGATAAGCGCCGGGGGACTCAAGCTGTCCGTAGATGGCGATATTGTGGGCGGCGCGCGCGGTGAATGATATCAGTTCCACCTTCACGTTTGTGTCCACATAAAACTCAGAAAGTTTGGCTTTGATCATGGCCTCGATTTCCAGGACCGTACAGCCGCGGATTTTTCCGGTTTTAATGTCCCGGCAGTTGATGACACTCAGAGAGCCCAGGTCCGCGCTTTCAAGAACGGGGAAATAAAGTTTGCCGTTTTCAGAGATCGTGTATTCGCCGCTGAGGGCGGGATCGGCCGGAATGCGCACGAACAGCACATCGCCCGGCAGCAGTTCCAAATCCACCGGCGGGGTGATTGAACCGGTGCTTGTCTCTGCGGCAATGCCTGCACCGCACAGCAATACGGCCAACAATAAAGCCGCAGGTATTAGTATTCCGCGCTTCATGCTTTATTCCTCTTCAATCGGCTCTCGCTTTCCACGATCACCTGTTGCGTTTACAGCGTAAATTTACGCCATTATACATTAATATTATCTCTAATTCAACAACCTTTTTTACCATGGAATGTGCAAAACCGCCTTTTGGGGTTCGATTATTTTTTTAAACCGCCTTATGCTATAATTGAATTCACAAGTGACGCGAGGCGAACCGCACATGTTTTTAGACGAGGTCTGTACACGCAGTTCCCATGTAATTGATCGAGATCTACAGGGCGAAGCCGTGCTTCTGGACCTGAACACGGGCATTTATTTCAGCCTCAACCCGGTAGGCGGTTATATCTGGAGTCTGCTGAACGGGCAGCGCACGGTGCGCGATATCGTGGATCTGGTGGTGGCAGAGTTCGACGTGGATCCGGAAACCGCGGCAGAGGACACGACCGCGCTGGTTCGCGATTTTCTGGAACAGAAGCTCGCACACACGGCCAATGAGGGCGCATGAAGCAGGAACCCCGAAAGCTCCTTTTCCGCCGCATGGCGCAACGGCATATGCCTGCGCGCGTGCAAATTGAAACCACGCGCCAGTGCAACCTGAACTGCGCGCATTGCATGGTGGTAAACAGCCTCGGGCAGGCTGGCGCTCCCGGACTCTCTCTGGAACGATTTGCGGAACTGCTTGATGAACTGCGCCGCGCCGGCACTTTTCACATCAATCTCACTGGGGGGGAGCCCCTGTGCCGCCCGGACGCACTGGATATGCTTGGCATTGCCCTGAACGCCGGATTCCTGCTCACATTGCAAACCAATGGCACGTTGTTGGAGAACGCGCACGTGGACCTTTTGTGCGAACGCGCGAACCGCGTGCGCCAGGTGGGCGTGAGCCTCTATTCCATGGACCCTGCTGTGCACGATTCCGTGACCCGCACGCCCGGCTCGCACAAGCGCACCCTGCGCGCCATCCACATGCTGCGCCGCGCCGGCCTGCCCGTGGTCGTGGTCACGGCCCTCACGCGCCTCAATGCACATTCTTTTCATGATGTCGAGAGTTTCTGCACGGGCAACGGCCTCATGTTTCAGTACAACACCCTGATTACCCCTCAGGACGACGGCGGGCGCTCGCCGCTGGACCTGCGCCTGCAAGAGCGGCTCCTGTGCCGCCTGCCCCGGCCGTGGGAAACTTTTATGGACGAGGATCGCGCCCCCGCGCCCGGCGACCTCGGACCCGACAGCCCGCTTTCATCCTGGTGCAGCATGGGCGCCACCGCTTGCTACATCACCGCAACCGGCGACGTGCGGCCCTGCTCCGTGGTCAATACGCCCGCGGGCAATCTTCTGCATCAGTCATTTGAACAAATCTGGACTCGGAGCGAACTGTTTCAAAAACTGCGCGCCTACAAACTGAGCGATTTTGAATGTTTCCAATGCGAACACTTCCCCACGTGCCATCCCTGCCCGGGCCTGGCCTTTCTGGAGCACGGCGAGTTCACCGTGCCGGCCAGGGAAGTCTGCCGCATTAATTCTGTGTTCTTCAAAAAATCGGAGGTCGCAACATGACGCAAGAAAGCCAGCAGCAGAAAAAACCTTATGAAACCCCCGTACTCATTCGCTACGGCACTCTCAAGGATGTTTACAAAGGCCCATCATGTCTTGGCACACTGGGCGGCACAACTGACAAATGAGCCGCAGGGCCGGATCTCCCTGTGACCGCGCCCGCTGTGGGCGATAAACCATACATGCCTTGCCTCCTCACATTCCATGCCTTTGACATGACATTTCGGATATTCACCGATGAGCCGGATTTTGCGCGCCTGGGCCCGCAGTTCCGTTTCGGCGCGCAGATTCATGAAACGCCGCAGAGCGCGCCGCAATGGCCGCAGCCGCGCTGCATGGCCCTGGTGAAAGACCCGGCCCTGCTTGCGCCATTAATAGAAAGCATGCCCGGCGTACGGCGCGTGCCGTGCGGCCCGGATCACACATTGTTTTACAGTGAATCCGGCGGGTGCGCGGCAGCGGCCCTGCCCGCAACGCGCGCGGATGCGGAGCGCACCGCGCTCACGGCCCTGCCAGTTTTCGTGCGGTTGATAATGCTGAAAAGCGCTTGGTTTTTTATGCACGCCGCAGCCGTGCGCGCGCCCCAGTGCGCGGTGGCGTTTATCGGCGACAACGAGTGCGGGAAATCCTCACTGGCCAGGGCGCTCGTGCCAGCGGGGTGGGACTTGCTGGCCGATGACAGCCTGCCCCTCGCGGCCGCGCACCAGAACCTGGTGTGCGCCTTGCCTGTGCGCGAAGCCGTGAATGTGCGGTCCCTGGACGCGCAAGGCCTTGTGGATTTGCGCACGCGCGGTTATGAAGAATCCGGGCTTGTCGGTTTTCTTTTGCCCCCGGAGTTGCCATTGGCCACGCCCGCGCCCCTGCGCCTGGCGCTATACCCGGAATGGGGCGGACCCGGTGCAGAGACATTGTGCGAAGCCCGGTCCGCATATGCATACAAAAAGCTGCTGGCCGCATGCAATACGCCCCTGTGGGGCGACGGGCTGGAAATTTATGCTAAAATGATTGATCAATTGCTCGTCCAGTGCCGCCACTTCCGGATCGCCCTCACGCGGGGCGCACCGGCCCCTGTGCAATCCGTGCACAGGCTGATGCGGGACTTGGGCCTGCCGTCTGGATAATGAGTCGCATGATGCGAAAACGCAACTTAATTGCAATCCTGGCGCTCAGCGCAGCGCTGCTCCTGTGCGCGCGGGGCGCGGCCGCATCCTGCACGGTTCTGGTGTTCGATTTCGAGGACCGGAGCGCTGGCCGGGATTCCGCGTGGGTTGGCCCGGCCCTGGCCGATTTTCTCATCAATACGCTCACTGTGGACGCCCGTTGCAAGGCCGTGCCGCGCTTGGCCGTGAAGTATCACAGCGCGGGCGGCGCGCTGCCCTTTGAACGCAAATGGGAACTTCTTGACGCAATGAAAGCGGATGTGTTGGTGGAAGGCTCTTATTCGGTTAAGGGCGGCGCCATGTCGTTTCAGGGCACGGTGGTGCGGACTGCGGACAGCGACATTCAGGACATCTCATTTTCCCTGAATCCCTTTTCCCCGCAAGCCGCGCGCAAGCGCCTCCTGGACTCCATTGGCAAAATTCTGAAGATTGAATTTAAAAATAACAGCGATGCAACTCCGGGCGCCAGATCAGAAAAGGCATATGAAGCCTATTGGAAGGCCGACGCCGCCCTGGGCAGGGGCGACGCCGCGCGCGCCGATACCCTGCTGAGCGAAGCCCTGGCGCAGGATCCGGCCATGGCCGCGGCCTGCGCCCTGCGCGGCCGGATTTTACTGGAATCGGCCGATTACGACAAAGCGGCTGAACGTCTCGAAAAGTGCCTTAGTGTGAATGCGGATTATCCGGACACGCATTATTATCTGGGCCAGGTTTACGCGGCGCAGAAAAAACTGGCCGCAGCGCGCACGCACCTGCGCGCGGCCGCGGACGCGCGTCCCGCCAACCCGCTGTTTCAGTGGAAACTTGGCGCGTTTTATCGCGAGTCCTCGGTGTTTGATAAGGCTCTGGACACTTTGAATAAAGCGGTGTCTCTGGATGCGGCTCTGGCGCCGGCATGGTATGAACTTGCGCTTATCCACGCATACGCGAAGAATCGTGACAAAGCCCTGGGCAACCTGGGAAAAGCCGTGAAGCTGGGCGGCGGCGGCATCGCGGATATGGCCCGCACCGCGCCGGAGTTCGAGTGGCTGCGCCGGGACACGCGGTTTTTTGACATCCTGAGAAGCGCTCCCCGATAAAAATGAGAAACGTAATTCTGATAATTGCCACACTGGCGGTTCTGAGCGCCGCGCCCGGGTGCCGCGCCCGGCCCGCGCCGCCTGCCCGGCCACGGGCTGCGGACGCGGAACGCGGGGTGCTTGATGTGGACCCCGCGCAAGCCGCGCGCGAAGTGCTCGAAACCGTGCCCCTGGACGGCCGACTGCGCAAAGTCAAAGCCCGCGGCGCGCTCCGCGTGGGCCTGCCTGCGGCCCGAGAGCCGTTTCAAACACAGCATCCGGACCTGGGCCGCCCTGTGGGCTTTAATGTGGCCCTGGCCGAACAATTGGCGAAAGTGCTCAATACCGAAGCCTCTGTTGCGTTTCTTCCAGGCAACACGGCGCCAAGCGCGTGGGCCGATAATTTTGATATCGTATTCCAGGAACCCGGCATGAACCTGTGCGCCGGGAAGCAGGCCATTCCATACTTTTTGCTGCCCGAGTCGCGCCAGTGGCTCACGATCTGCGTGGCGGGGGCGGATCCCTCCCTGGAGCAGGCTGTGCGCAACACTTTGGACTGGTTTGTGGAAACAGGCGTGTTCACGTACCTGTATACGGAATATTTTCCATGAGACTGCGAAGCATTGCCGCGAAAATCATTCTGGCGCAGACGGCGCTTCTGGCCGTGGCCCTGGCCGTGAGCGCGGCTGCGGCCCTGGCGTTCATGAACCGTTATCTGCAGGACAGCGCCCGGGTTTCTGTGCGCGATACCGCGCGCATGGTGGATAACATCATCGGGCGCGACACCCGGCAGGCGGCCCTGTTCAGCCGCCTCATCGCCGAGGACTACCAGGTCAAGGTGGCCCTGGCCGGCGTGCGCCGCGGCAAACCGTACGACGAGCAGTCCCTGCGCAGCCATTTGTCCGCCGAGCTTTCATCCCTGTCTGCGGATTTTTTGTCCCTGGCCACGGCGGACGGCGTGGTGTTCGTGCATGAGGACCGCGTATCCGTGGAGCGCGCGGACCGCGCCGTGCTGGACAGCGAGCCTTTGTTCCTCAGCCCCGCATTTCAGGAATGCGAGGCCACGCAGCGCCAGGCTGTGGGTGTGGAGCCCGTTTATCCGCGCACCATGGCCGTGGTGGCCATGTCCCCGGTGATGGGAGAGGATGGGCGTTTGCTCGGGTTCGTGCGCCTGGGATATCGCCTGGACCAGCGGTTCGTGTCCGAGGTGCGCAATATCACGGACACACACGTGGCAGTGCGCCGGCGCGGGGTTTTTATCGCCGCCACACTGCCGGCCCTGCAGGGCGTTGCGCCCGCTCCGGAAAGTCTGCGCCGTGATTATTTCACGCACGAGTCTCCGATCCGCAATGGTAGCCGGGACGCGGCCGAGTTGGTTACCGCGTCGCCGCGCGCGCCCGTGCGTGCGGTCATGCGCAAGACGGGCCTGGTGGTGCTGTGCGTGGGGTTCAGCGTGTTTGCCCTGTCCGTGCTCGGGGGCGCGCGCATGGCGCGCGTGTTGGTGCGGCCCCTGGGGCGGCTCATGCACGGCGTGCGGCGCCTGGAAAGCGGTGATCTGGACACCAGCATCCCGCCCGCGGGCGACGATGAAATCGGACGCCTGTCCCAGAGTTTTAATACCATGACCGAATCTCTGCGCGCGCGCGACGAGGAAATCCGCAGCAGCCGGGACCAGTTGATCGAGTCCGGAAAACTGGCCGCAGTCGGCGAACTGGCCGCGGGCGTGGCCCACGAAATCGGCAACCCCCTGGCCGCCATCTCCGGCTATATCCAATTGCTCAACCAGATGTCCGGTGACGGCAAGACCGTGCATTACCTCAAAGAAATGGAAAAGGAAGTGGGTTTCATTGACGCCATCATCCGCGAGCTGCTGGATTTTTCCCGGCCGTCGCGCACCGAAGATCAGCGCGTGTCTCTGAATGGCATTGTGGAGGAGGCTCTGCGCATGCTCTCGTTTCACAAGGCCATGCGCGGCGTGCGCGTGTCCTCCGAACCCGATTCCCTGAATCCCGAGGTCATGGGCAGCCGCAAGGAACTGCTCCAGGCTGTGCTCAACCTCGCGCTTAATGCGGCCCAGGCCGTGAACAGCGACGGTGAAGTGCGCCTGCGCGTGTCCAGCGGTTCAGGGGATATTCCCGAAGGACGGGCCGCAATTTTCATCAGCGACACCGGGCCGGGCGTGCCGCCGGAGCAGGTTGGAAAGATTTTCGATCCCTTTTATACCACGCGGCGCGGCGGCACGGGCCTGGGCCTGTCCATCACGTTCCGCATCGTGCAGCGCCACGGGGGCGAAATCACCGTGCTGCAGCAGGGCGGGCCCGGCGCCGTGTTCCGCATTCTGCTTCCGCTTGCGGATTCCCCGGCGGGCGATTAACATGAGTTCTGTGTTACAGGCGTTGTATACTGTCATGAAAATCAGGCGCGGTGCGAACCGCGTTCAGGGCATGCCGGGAGGCATATGATTATGAAATCCATGAAAGCGGTTATTGTTGTTTTACTGTTTTGCCTGGCCGCCGCACCCGCGCGCGCGCAAAAGACTGTGTCCGTGGACCTGGCCAACTTGCTCAGCACCCTGTCCTACAATTATGACGGGGGCAGTTTTGCGGGGGATTTTAATTTCAACGTTATCGGCCTTGCCCCTGGCGATGTCACCATTGTGCTGGAAAATGCGGCCGGAGAAAAGGTGCTCGATCGCACCTTGCCCTGCCAGGAATCTTACAGCGGAGAGTCCGAACAGGCATGTTATATCAGTTCCTATGAAACGCCGGAGGCAACACCCTACGCTGTGCAGTCCGGAACGCATACGCTCAAGCTGATGTCCAACGGGAAAACCGTGTACGAGTTTGTGTATGATATCACAGTGAAAAAGGAAAACGATTATACGAATGTCTATGTGTCCGGGGATTGGAGCAAACTGGCGGCCATTGATTTTTCCGCTGAACCCGGCCTCACAGTGACTGTGCCCCTGGGCGGCCCGGACCAGTGCGGCGGCCCGTATGAAGATGTGCAGGTGCAGTTGCTGCGCGATGGTGAACTCGTGGGCCGTGGACACACCGAAGGGTATTTTTATCCCTCCTGCTCCACAGCGAATTCAAATTTCATGCTGTTTTACACGGACGCTGAAAATCTCACCACATGGGTGCCCGGAAAAAAACTGATCTTCCGCGAAGGGCAGTACGAACTGAAACTGTTCCGCAACAGGGTGCTGGATAAAACATTTGCGTTCACCCTCACGGAAGGTAATATTTCCAGCACGCCCCCTGCCGGCCTGCAAGCCGGCCTTTTACCGGATCGCGTTAACGCCAGCGATCAAGTATTCGTCATCTATCAGAAATAATTACACGGCCCGGCGCATGGAATAATCGCATTTTTTCAAAATATTTTGTTGCCGCTGAACAACAGTGTTGAGTGAAGCGTTGCAGAATTGGCTTGAGGCTCAACGCGTTTCGGCGCCGAGAATTGATCCTGGCGGGCCGTATTGCGCGGCCGGATCGCAGGCCTCCATCTCATGCGGGAAGGGAGGCCCTGCTTTGCCGTTGCAGGCGGCCGGTTTATTTATGGATATAACCACAGGCGAATATTTTTCAAAATCTGCGCGGGCAAAAGGACCTGTCCATGCGACAAGTCATGATTCGCTCCCAGGGGCTGAATCATTGTGCGCGGCCAGCCGCTCATGCACCGCGCGCGAGGCCATGTCCACGGTGATGGCGCGCAGGCACTGGGCGTTGCGCGGGCAGCGCACCTGTTTCTCATTGGCGAATGATATGCACGGCGAGCAGTCCAGCCCTGCGAAAAAGACTGTATGCCCCTCGCCCAGGGGGCCGTAGCGCAAGGGCGTTTCGGGGCCGAAGAAAGACACCGTGGGCGCGCCCATGGCCGCGGCCACATGCAGGGGGCCGCTGTCGTTTGAGATAAAGAGTTCGCACCGCCCCAGCACCTCGGCCATGCCCGCCAGGGTTGTGAGCCCGGCCAGGTTCACGCAGGGCCCGCGCACGGCCTGCGCGAGCTGCGCCACATAGGGCGCTTCGTCCGGCGCGCCCACCAGCACGAGTTTTACCTTGTGGCGCGCGAGAATGCGGTTCGCCAGTTCAAGGAAGTTTTCCATGGGCCAGCGCCGCTCATAGGCCACGGCGCTCGCGTTGATGTTAAGACCCACAATACGGTCTCCGGGTTCAATTCCGTTTTCCTTAAAAAGGGTGTCAATGAGCTTTTTATCCGCGCCGGAAACCGTGACCGGATCCAGGGATGTGTCCGCGCCGTTCACACCCACGCCGCGTGTAAGATCCAGAAACATGTCGCGTATGTGTTTGCTTTCGTCCAAAGGGATGGCGCGCGTATATAGATGTTCGCGGTACTGGTTGGCCGTGGAGTATCCTACGCGGATGCGCGCCCCGGACAGGAAGGTGATCAGGGCGCAGAACCGGCCGATGGGGTCCAGGTCGAACGCCAGGTCGATGTTTCGTTTCCGCAACACGCGCGGCAGGCGGAAGAATTCGACAAGAACCGAGCCTATGGTGTGATCCTGCATATAAATGATTTCGTCGAAATGCGGGTAATGGTCGAACACGCCTCGGTTGCCCGCCAGAGTGAGAAACGTGATGCGCGCGTCCGGGAACCGGCCGCGGATGGCCCTGAATGTGGGCGTGGCTTCGATGAGGTTGCCCAGGCCCCAGAATTTGATAATGAGGATGTTGCGCACGCTGTCCAGGGATACGGTTTCCCTGTGGCGTCCCGTGATGCGGCCGAGCAGGTTGAGCAGGGCGCACAGGAGGATGCCCGCGTAGCGGTCGATAAATCGCGCTGTGGGGATATGGATCATGGCCGCCGCTGGCGTTTCCTTTCGAGATCTTGCAGCAGGCTTTTGGCCGGCGTGTAATCCGCATTATAGCGCAAAGCGGCGCGCGCGTGTTCCAGGGCTTCGGGGATATCGTTCTGCTGTGCCGCGCCGCGGGCCAGTTTGCAATACAGGCGTTCTGGGTGGTAATCGAGCTGCACGAGCAGGGCGCGCGATATGCGGTGCGGGATCAAGGCCGCGGCGGCTTCCCACTGCTCCATGGCCTGATTGCGTTTTCCCTGCTGGAAATAGGTTTCACCCAATTCCTCGCGCGCGCGAATTTCATCGAATATGAGGTTGAGCGGGCTTGTTTCCGCCACGGCCACGGCGCGTTCCTGGTATTCCTGCGCCGCGTTCAAATCGCGCCCGCGCATGGCGATGCCCAGATCTGTCCACGCCTGGCTGTAGATGCCGAAGTCCGTGGGCGGGGTCACGAGCAGGGCGAATGTTTCGGCGGCTCCGGGCATGGATCCTGGACTCCCGGAGTGTTTGCTTGCCGGCGCTCCTGACCCTTTCCATGAAAACAGTGTGACAAATGTATTCACAGGCAGGATATCGAATTTGTCGGTCACGCTTGAGAAGTTGCGGTGATAGCGTACGGGCAGGTCGAAGTAAACGAACCGCACCCGGCCATTTGCGTGCGGCGAATTAAGATTGTCAATATTCTCGAATGCCGCCCACGTGCGCGGTTCATTGTATTGCCTGAGATAAAAATCAATGCAGTAGCGCCAGGGTCCGTTGCCGATGCCTGCGGCCACGAGGATGTCGTCCTTGGATGAGTGGTCCGCGATGTGCCGCGCGGCAACACGCCAGTCGGGCCTGAAATCAGGTTCGCCGCGCTGTTCGAAATCGCTTGTGAAGTATTTGGCCGTGCTGCCAGCCATCATGAGCGCAATCCAGGCGCACAGCGCCACGAGCCAGCTATCGCGTGAAAGCCAGTTGGTGCGCACCCAGCGCAGGCCCCGGCATTTGGCATGCGCGCGCCCCAGCCAGCCGCACAGCAGAACCAGCCCGCAGGAAGCCGCCAGGAAATAGAAGGGCGCCATGTAAACCAGGTGCCGCAACTGCACCCCGGACTTGAGTCGCATTTCCTGGAAAACAATGAGTGGTGCGGGCAACAGCATGACCGCCGCGAAAAGCGCCAGCAGGCGTGGCCGCTTCTCAATGAGGTGAATGAGTCCTATGAGCGCCAGAAGCAGAACAAGGATGTTCAGGAGCAAATTGCTGAACGATGTGAACATCGCAATGGCGCGAATGGCCTGCAAGACCAGAGACAGAACGGAATCCGACCCGCGGAACACGCCCAGATTTTTGGGCATAAGAATCAGCTTCCAGCACATAGCGAATACAACCGCCATGCACGCACCTGAAATTGTGAGCCATGTGAGGCGCGTGCGGCGTTCCGCGGCGCAAGCCTCGCCCGTGAATGAAAGAGCCGCCCCGGCCATGAGCAGGAATCCCAGGGGCATGAGCGCGAAGAACTGGTTCAAAACCGCGAGCAACGAAATCACAGCCAGCTGCACACCGGCTCTGCGGTCCGCATCATGGATAAGCCGGTCGCACGCGTGCGCGGCCAGGAGTAAGAGCAGGATATTGAGCGAGTAACAGCGGATGCTTTGCGAATAATAAATGTGCGCCGTGGAAAAGGCGAGCAGACCCGAGGCCATGAGGCCATGCGCGCGGCTGAACCAGCGCGCGCCCAGGGCATAGGTGAGATACACGGACCACGCGCCGAAAAGGGCGTACGGCAGCCGCATCCAGGATTCGGACAAAGACACGCGCTGCAGCAGGTTCACGAGGGCGTAGTCCAGGGGAGCGGTGCCCGGTGTTTCGGACAGCATGCGCATGGCGTGGCCCAGGCCGCCCCGGGTGAAATTCACAGCGTGCAGCTCATCGATGAAAAACGCGAACCGGCCCGCGAACGCCACGCGCAGCAGCGCGGCGGCCAGCACGAGGAGTGCGGCCAGGAGCCCCTTGTTGCGTTTCAGCACATCAGCCAGTGCGGTCACTGTTCCCGTTTCTTTCCGGCAATTTGCTCCAGCAGGGCGCGGGCCCCGGCGTCGTCCGGATCCGTGTCCAGCAGGGTTTCGAGCATGTCCCGGGCCCGGTCGGGCCGGCCCTGCTTCAGGTACAGCAGGGACAGGTTGTACATGATGCTTGTGGTGCGCGGCGCCAGTTCGTGCGCGGTTTCATACAGGCCTGCGGCGTCGGGGATGCTTCCGGCCTCGTATGCTTTCAGGCCCATGGTTTCGTAGTGCGCGCCCAGGGTTGCATATTCCTCGTTCGACAGGGGCAGATCCGTTGGGTCGAGCATTTCCAGGATCATGATGAGGCGCGAATAATCGCGGGCGTCCGCGAACCGGTCCAGGGCCATGAGCCAGTACTGCTTGCGCTGGTTCATGGGCAGGATGGAGAGGAATACGGACAAAGTCTGATGGTCCTTGCGCGCCATGATGGCGTCGAATGCGAGCTGGTTGAGATCCGCGTCCGGGTGTGCTCCGGGTTTGGCTTTCGAGTCTTGGCTCAGCAGCGTAAGCCGATCCGCGGCCAGCCGATAATCCTGGGTGCGTCCCCGGCGCAGGGCGTAGTAGGCGAACAGGGTGATGGCGCGCCGGTCCGTGTCCCGCTTGCCGCCCAGGTTGTTGCGCAGCAGGGAGAACGCTTTTTCGGGCCGGTCCGTGCGCAGGTAGTGCTCGGCCACGTTGAGGCGCATGTCGAAATCATTGGGACGCATCTCCATGGTGCGCGCGTAAAAATGATCGGACACGTGCATGAACCCCGCAGCGATAAAAGAAACTTTGATGCCGCCCGTGTTTTTTTCCACCTGGGCGCCGACTTTTTCATAGGCCCGGTACGATTGCGGCAGGTTGAACGCTATGGATGCGGCCTCGCGTGCGGCGCGGAACAACTCGTGCTTTTCCAGGTAAAGGCCGATGAGCTGCATGCGCAGCATGGCCGGCACTTCCTGCATGGCCGTGGACACCATTTTTTCAATCATGCTGAATTCCGCGAATTTGCGCGAATAGAGTTCCAGCTTGATGATGGCCTCTTCTTTGTCTCCCATGAGGATGTCCTTCCATCCCTTGATCATGGTGTCGAATGTGGGGTCCACGCCGATGAAGTCGATATAAAACTCGAATTGCTTGAGATTGTAAAACGCGATGTAGTCGTTGATGGCGCCCGTGGCCGCCAGCAGACCCGGGTCCGGGGCAATAGGTGTTACACCGGGTTTGGGATGAATTTGAATTTCACCGATTTTCGTGAATTGCTGATTGCCGTCGGGCCACCCGCCCTGGGGCTCCAGGCAGAACGCGGATTCTTCGCCGGGTGTGCATAAAGCGATTTCCACGGGGTAAACCCCGGGCGGCGTTGTGTCCGGGATGTGTATGGTATAGGTTTCATCCACAAATTCCCGGGTTTTCCAGTAAGACGTGAGGATGGTGCTGTACGCGGGTTCATGGTCGTTGCTCACAAGGCCAGGCACGATGCGCACGAGCATAAAATAATCATCCGGCACCGGGTTGATGCATCGCCACCCGTAAATTAATTGCAGGGCGCCTCCGGCTGCAACGTGCGCGTGGGGAATGTCCGGTTTTACATCGCCGGCGCCGCGCTGCGCGGGGTTCGTATCATGTGGCCCCTGGATGTAAAACGATTCGAGCAAGAGTTTATTCTGGAAATTAACCGTGGATTTTGGAGGCGTATTCGCAATTGAGCTATCAAAGCGGTCCTGTAGAAGGGGATTCATATCGCCTGGTTTCTTTGGAATCTGCGTGTCAAAGATGATGTAATCGCCCTTGCGCTCGGAATGGTAATGCCTGTACAGATAAGCAAGTGTGTCCTCTGTGGCCTGCGTGCGCATGGCGTCGGGCAGGGGCAGGTGGATGTATTTCAGTTTGTAGCCGGGCGGCAGTTCTTTGAGAGTCTTGAGAAACGATTCGTGCGAGAGTTCATTTTGCAGCACAAAGGAATCAATGAATGTGCTGGACCAGAGCAGGGTGTGGAGGTTGAAAACATCCTGCACGATGACTGTTTTGTCGTCGGCCACTTGATCCAGGAAGTCGTTGAATTTGATGGCTTTTTCAATGGACAGGTACGAGGTGATTGTTTTCGTGCGCGGGAAAGTCCCGACGAGGAATATAATAACCGTGGCCGCGGCCAGGGCGCGCGGCAGCCAGGACATGCGCAGGGTTTTTTCCAGCATGATGGCTGCGCACAGGCACACGGCCGGGCCGTACAAGTACGTGTAGAATCCGTGGATGTAAGCGCCCTGTTTGAACATGAGCGCCGGGAACACGCCGAACCCGAGCATCACGAGCAGCGCGCCCGTGATGTTGCGGCCTGGCCGCCATGCCGCACGCTTGCGCATGCCCCACAGCCATACCACCGCGGTCAGGAATACGGGCCATGTGTAATGGAACGGGATACGCAGAATCATGGTTTTGACAAACTGGAACGTGGTGATGGCGTATTGGGTCTCGTTCACCATGATCACGTCTCCGCGCCTGCTGGAGTATGCGGACAGCCAGTCGTGCAGCGCGGCCGGTCCCAGGGCCCAGAACAGATATCCCACGAACGACGCCAGCACAAGAGTCGCCGTGGCGGGTACACCTGCAAAGTAAGCCCACGAGAATTTTCCTTTGCGGAAAAACAGGTGGCGCCCCGCGAGCAGGGGCACGAGGAAGTACGGGAACCAGCCATAGGAGCATCCGAAGACGATGCTGAGAAGCACCCCGGCAAGATGGCGTTTCTTGCGCGTTTCCTCCCACACCAGCGTGAAATACAAAGCGGACAGGAACGACAGCAGGCTGAAGATGATGGTATCCGGCATTTGTCCATAGGCCAGCACGATGGGGCTCATGGCGAACAGGAACGCGGCCATGAGCGCAGTGGTTTCGCCCGAGATGCGGCGCACCGTGAGGAAGAACACGAATAGGGTCAGCAGGGTCACAACGATGGGCACGAGACGCGTGGTGAACGGGGAAAACCCGAAGATTTTAAACGCGGCGTACAGGGTGAGGCTGAGTGTGGGCGGGTAGTGTGCCATTACCACTTTGTCATCAATCACATGGAAAAATTCATTTTCCAGGTATTTGAGGCGGAAGATGGGCGTGAGTTCAGGGGCCGGTGATTTGTCGAAGATGGGGATGAGCCGGTTTTTCCAGAGCCCGTATTTTTCATAGTTCCACGCGATGCGCGCCTGGCTCACGCCGTTTCCGTCGCGGTATGTGGTCATGGGCCGGTGCATGCCGCGGGACTGCACGAACGCGGACGCGGCCAGCACGGCTATGAGCCCGATGGCGATGAGCAGCCTGTTGAGTTTGTCCGGTTCCAGAGCGGTTTCAGCCGCCTTTCAGAAAGTTGCGCAGAAGGGATATGCCCTGGCGCGCTTCAATGCGGAACTGGTCCATGGAACGCACCCCGCGCAGGCGTCGCGCCGCATACGGCGCGTTCAGATAAAACTCGCGCAGGGCTTTTTTTTTGAGCCGCCGCAACGCGGCTGCGGTGAAGTCCCCGGCCTCCATGGCGATGAATGTGCCGGACTGGTCCATGCGGTCCAGTGTTTCGGACACAATGCCGCGCCCCACGGCCTGGCCGCGCATGGGCGTACCCATGCGCGGGGCCGCGATGTTCACGGAAATAAAATCGCAGGGAATGCTTTTGGCGAAGGCGATGGTGCGCTCGCACGACGCCACGGTATCGCCGGGCAGGCCGAAGAGCAGGGTGCCCACGGTGCGCATGCCGCAGGCGTGGGCAGCCTGGAACGTGTCCCGGATCTGCGCCTGCGTGGTCCCTTTTTTGTATTGCTTGAGCAACGCGTCGTCCGCGCTTTCGATGCCGTAAATGACCGTGTGGCAGCCCGCGCGCTTCATGGCCGGCAGCAGGTCCGCGTCCGCGCGGTCCACGCGGCTGAAGCACAGCCACCGGAAGCGCGGTTTGTATTGTGTGAGAATGTCGAGAAGTTCACGGGCGCGCTCGCGATTTGAAGCAAATGTCTGATCCATGAAAAAGATATCGCGCACCCCGCGCTTGTGCAGATCCTCCAGCTCGGGAATCACGTTGCTCATGGGCCGCACCTTGTGGCCGAGCTGTCCCATGACGCAGAATCCGCACTCGAACGGGCACCCGTATTCCGTGAGCACGCACGCGAATGGGCTGCCCATGACAAAGGGGTATCGGTAATCCAGGGGCAGGAACAGATCATGGCGCGGGGCCGGGATTTCAAATGTGCGTTCCGGGTTCTCTGGTTTGGACGAGGAAATGATTTCGTGGTTTTTGCGAAAAACCATGTGCGGCAATTGGTCTGTTTCGCCGCGCAGGTAGTTCACCAGATCATTAGAAGTGAAATCGAGCAGGAACGCGGCGACCCAGGGGTTTTGCGCCAGGCGCTGTTCCGGATTTTCAAGAAGGATGTCGCCGAGCAGCACCACGGGCGAGTCCAGGGATGCATAGAATGCGGCATCCTCGGGCCAGGAAACAAACCCGGTGAGGCCCACCACGGCGTGGGGGGCCAGCTTTTTGATGCGCGCGCGGCACGCGGCCGGGTCCAGCTTTTCCACCACCGCATCCACCAGACTCACGTCAAAAAATTCGGCCAACCGGCCGCTGAGGCACACGAAATCCACGGGTGGGTTGATATATGTGGCCTGGGATACCTTGCTGCAGAAGTAGTCCCTGATGACCACATCGCGCGCGGGGGGGTTGACGAGGACCACGGTTTTCATAGCGTGTCACAGTCCGGCGGTGCGGAATTCGGAAACAGGCCGTGCGGCAAATCCGGTCAGTGCGCGCGCCGGGGGAAAATCATCATAGTTGCCGGGAGCCTGGTATCCTGTCGCATAACAGCGAATAAGCCGGGTTCCGGGCCCGCCCCGGGCCGCCCAGCCTACAATTAAACTTTAGCGTAATATATGTTACTATGTAAAGAGAATGGACACGCGCGGAACAGCCATGGCAAGCATCGCAGACCAGGACGCCCAATCCGCGGCCGGCGAACCGGCCGCGGTTTTTCAAATGTGCGAAAACCGGGAATGTACAGGACAAGGGGATCTTTTGGATTCATCGGCACAGGACATAAACGTTTCCTTTTTCTGCCCGGCGTATCTGGATCAGGACAACCTGGAGCGCGTGGTGTTGCGCGGCCTGCGCACGCTGGAAAAACATGCCGGCGCGTGTGAGTGGCTGATCGTGGACGACGGCAGCCCGGATCGCACAGGATCCGTGGCTGACGCCCTGGCCGCACAGCACGCCCGGGTCGAGGCTCTGCATCATGACGCGAACCGGGGCCATGGCGCGGCCCTCAAAACCGGGCTGGCCGCGGCGCGCGGGCGCTGGGTGGGTTTCTGCGACGGCGACGACCAGTATGATCCGCGCGATATCGACCTGCTGCTGCTCCACTGCGAGCTTGCGGACGTGATCATCGGCCGGCGTATCCATTATCCCAATGGGCCGGTGCGCGCCGTGTTTTCCGCAATCATGAATGCCGCGCTGCGCTGGCTTTTCGGCGCGCCGTACCGCGACCTGGGCTGCGCATTCAAAATGTTCCGCCGTGAAGCACTGCCCGTTGTCCAGGCGCGCAGCAGCGGCATCTTCACGCAGTGCGAAATGGTGCTGCGCGCGCATCGCGCGGGCCTGCGCGTGGCAGAGGCGCCTGTGCCCGCATATCCGCGCACAGCCGGGCAATCCACATCCCTGCGCCCCAGAAACATCCTGGGGCTCATGGGTGATATTCTGTTGCTTTTCAGGGAGTTCTATCTATAGTGGGCCGCTGCGGATCGCCCGGTATCCTGACATGAGCGAAAATATAAACATTGTGAACATATTGAATGATCTTTCGGGTGCGGCGCAGGCGCGGATTCTGCGCAGGGCCGGGCTGCCTGTGAGGCCACGGCTTATCACGTTCAATGTCACGGATCGCTGCAACGCACGCTGCACCGTATGCGACATCCACACACGCAAGCCAGCGGGAGAAGAAATTACCGCGCAGGAAATCAAGCGTCTGTTTTCGGACCCCGCCATGCAGCGCCTGGATGTGCTGCGCATCACCGGCGGAGAACCTTTTCTGCGCGAGGACATTCATGAAATTTTCAACATTGCGCAGGCCCAAACGCCCGTGCGCATTATTTACGTGACCACCAATGGTCTGCTGCCGGACCGTGTGGAATCATTCGCCCGAGCCGTGCTGCCCGCGCGCACGGCCCTGCATTTGCAGGTGAGTTTGGACGCCCTTGATGAACGGCATGATACCATGCGCGGCGTACCCGGAGCGCGGGATCGTGCTCTGGACTCGCTCAACAGGCTGGCCGCGCTAAGGCGCGAATTTGATTTCCATTTCGGCATCAACCAGACCGTGCTTGCGCACAACCTGAACCAGATAGAACCCATGCACGTTTTGGCCAGCAGCCTGGGCGCCGGGCACAGCATCATCCTGGGCGCGCGCCACCATGAAGGCAAGGACATGACCCGCGCGGTCATGAACGGGAACCCTCTGCCATTCGACACGCAGCAACCCATGGCAATGGATCAGATCGAAGAATTTTACAAAATCGTTTCAGGCATTAAAGGGACACTACGTTTCGATGGGATCTCCGAACAGCCTTTTAGCGCATTCTTGCGCGAATTATCCGAAGCTTATTTAAACGAGGGCGGAAGGAACAGGTTGCTGAACGATAAGCTCAGTCCTGCGCCGCCATGCATGGCCCTGTTCGCGCATGCGCGCATCCTGCCGCACGGCGATGTGGTGGCGTGCAGTGTGCTGGCAAATCAGCCTATAGGAAACGTGCGGCAGAAACCATTCAGCCGCATATGGCGGTCAGCCCGCGCGCGCACTGTGCGCGGCCATGTGCTGCAATGTCCCGGATGCTGGGTCGAGTGCGATATCCAGCCGTCCATCTTCTATTCCGGAGATATTGTAAAATGGGGTGTGCGGCAAATGTTGATGAACACACGAGAAATTATGGAGAATAACAGTAAATAACGCATGAAGAAATACTGGGCGCTCATTATTGCTTGCATCATTGCGTTTGCGTATCACTATGAATACGCAATGTGGCTGCTGCGCCTGCCCCGGGGCGCAATTATTTTCAATGACTTTGCGCTGCTCACATATCAGTGCCAGGCGGCGCGGGATTTTTTTGCGCAGAGCGGTACGCTGTGGGGATACGACCCGAATTTTGCGGCCGGGCTGCCGCTTACGTTCCTGTGGAACAGCAACGTGTTCCTGCAGTCCCTGGCCGTGATCATGAAAAATTACATGGTGGAGGACGTGATTAAAATCGTCCTGTTCGCCAGCCTCATGCTGTTTCCGCTGTTCTTTTACTGGACCATGCGCAACTTCGGGTTCGCGCGGGATCACAGTTGCGTGGGGGCCCTGCTGGCTCTGCTGGTGTTTCGCCTGGACACGTCCATGCTGTTCCAGATTACCGGCATGATCACTGCGGGCATTATTACCTGGTACAGCCTGTTTCTGTTTTCGCTGTTGTACCGTTTCCTTAACAAACAGGATATGCGCTCGGCGTTTTTGCTGATCGTGTTTGCGCCGCCGGCTCTGCTTATTCACAAAACCGTGGTTGTGATTTTGTTTGTGCCGGCCGTGGTGCTGCTTGTGCATAGGGCGCGCGCGCTGCAGTGGCAGTCGTGGTTTGTGCTTGCGGGCGCGGCCGCGGTCACCCTGGCTGTGAACTGGTTCTGGCTGGCGCCCACGTTCACGTATTTCAAATACAAGACCTTCCTGGCTGAAGCCCCGTTCTGGCAGAACCGGGACGTGCTGCGGCCGCTCAAGGATTATTTCACCCTGTCGGTGATGGCCAACACAGTGGAGTGGCCGGACTGGTGGTACGGCGCCTCGTACACGCTCATGCTGTGGGTTGTGGCTTCGGGGGGCGTGGCCGGACTCGTGCGGTGGCGGAGGCAGGGCAGGGCGGATCTCCTGTTGCCCATGGGTATCACAGCGGCGTTCCTGTTTGTGTTCGGGTATTATGGCGCATTCGTGCGGGTATTCGCCGAAGTCAATCCCACACGCTACCTGCCGGTTATGAATCTGCTGCTGGTGATTCCGGCGTCGGCCGCATTTCTCGGCGTTTACCGGTCCATGACCCGTTTGCACGCCAATGCCCTGTTTTTGAGCGTGGCCCTGGGCGCGTGCCTGGTGTCGTATTACCATCTCGAACGGTTTGATACGCTTTTGCAGCTCAGGCTGGGAACCCCCGAAACGCGCGAGGTCACGGATCTGGTGGAAGCCCTGCGCGGCCTGCCCGGGGGCGGGCGCGTGATGCTCGAAGATTCCGGGGTTATGGATCGTGAGGGCGGCGGACAGGTTTACGCCCTGTCGCATCTGCCCGCACAGTTTCCGCGCCTTACGGGCAAGCAGTTCATTGGCGGACCATATCCCTATATGTTCGTGGCGCAGCATCGGGTGGAATTTCACGATGGAAAATTCATGGGCCGCGAGCTTGAAGATATCCCGTTTGTGCGAATTAAAGAATACATGGATTTGTATGATGTAAAGTGGGTTGTGAGCTGGTCGCGGCGCGGGCGCGGGTATTTCGATGCTTACACGGATTATTTCATGCCGCGCAAAGATGTGGGCCGTTTCAGGATTTATGAAGTATCCCGGTCCCATAATGCGTTTGTTAAGGGAAGCGGTCAGTTGTCGTCCGCGTACAACCGCATTGCGGTGCAGAATGTGCAGGCCGAGGATGGCGTACTCATATTGAAGTACCATTGGCTGGATAATATGCGCTGCAAACCCGAATGCCTGGCCGAGCGTTATCCTGTTGAAGACGATCCTGTGGGTTTCATCATAATCAAGGAACCGCCGAGCGCGCTGGAAGTTTTGATTCCATAGGCGCGCGAGGCGCGCGGATTCCGATTAATCAAGGTGGTGTGGCATGGCAGAAGCCATTGAGCAGCAAGCAACAGTGCGGGTGAGTCCGTGCGTGGAGCGTGCGCAAGATCCCGGTGTGTGGGATTTTACAGATAAGCTGCTGCTCGCCCTGGCCGCCCTGGCCGCGCTGCTGCCGCGCGTGTGGGCGCTTGGCGTGGCATTCAGTCCGCGTGAGGCCGCGGTTATGCTCACGGCTTCGCACCCGTGGCCCATGTTGTGGACCCTGCTGCGCCAGGGCGCAGACAAGTATATTCCCATTAATCTCCGGTTTGTTCCCCTTGTGAAACTGTGGAACAGTGTGGCCGGGGATGGAGAATTCGCCATGCGGGTGCTGCCCCTGGCATTGAGCCTGAGCGCCCTGGGGTTGGGCTATGCGGCCGCGCGCCAGTTGCTGGACCGGCGGCCCGCTCTTATCGCCCTGCTGCTCCTGGCCGTGAATCCTTACCTGGTTGTTATGGGCCGCACACTTGGGTACGAGGCCTTACTGCTGCCCCTGTGCGCCCTGGCCACGTATGCGTTTCTGCGCATATATACAGGCCGGGCCGTGGCCGCAGATTATTTCCTGTACGCGGTTGGTATGTGTGCGGGCCTGCTGGTGCATTTCATACCCGTGGCGCTGCTGATTCCGTTTTTCATTGCATTTTTCGCCATGCGCGAGAAGCGGGCCGGGGATGTGTATGCCTGGCTGCTGGTGAACGCGCCAGTGATTGCCCTGTGCGTGGTGTCCACGCCCCAGTGGCGCGCGCTCGTGATTGCCAATGTGCAATTCGCCAAAGATTCGCATTTCATGGAACTGTACGACCCGCGCCTGCTTTCCAGCCAGATGCAGTTCAATATTGTTTTTATTGAAAAATATCTCAATACGTTTTTTACATTGGGTGCGTTTTTTCCGGGTTCGATATACCACAAGCTGAACGGTTTCGACGCCATGGCCCTGTTTGCGGTGCTTCCCGCGTTTCATGTGGCCATGTTCTATGGGCTGCGCGAGTATCCGAACGGGCTGCGCGCGCGGCTGTTTCTGGTGTTGGCCCTGTTCGGCGCGGGCGCGCTCGGGGCCGGGGCAACGTTTTTCGGGTATACGTACCGGGAAGGGCTTATTCCCGTGTATTTGATATTCAGCATTATCCTGGCCGGGGGTGTGCACCGGTTTGGCGGCGCCAAACTGCGCATTTTGTTCAGCGCGGCGGTGGTGCTGGTGTTTCTGGGCGGTTGGGCGTCTGTGCGCGCGGATGAAAAAGTGAGCGCGGACTGGCGGCCCGTGGCGCGCGCTGTGCGCGAATCCGTGCCCCCGGGCGCAGCGGTCATGGCCCTGGACGCATGGAACGCTTCCGCATTCACTTTCTATTTAAAGGACGATCGTGACCGTGTTAACGTGATGTTTATGGATTTTGCACCTGTGGATGTGCCGGGCACAAATAAATATTTGTCAGAGATTATTGTCGAACCATTTCACGGCCGTTTTTTTGCCTACGGCGATTCCCTGGAAAAATCTCTTGAAACGCGCGGAGAGGCGTGGCTGCTGGTGCAGGATCGCACGGATGACAACCCGCCGCATATCGACGAAATAAAGCGCTGGGTCAGGTCCGCCGTAAAATCCGGGATAATAACAGTGGAGGAGCGGCAATTCAACACCGGCGGAAACGGTAAGAAATCGGCCATTCAGGATGATCTGGACAGTGCGCGGCTTCCCATCAGCCTGCTGCGTCTGCGCCTCACGGGCTCCCTGGACGACTTCCGCAGTTTCTGAAACACGCCGCGCCCGCATTATGCGCATCCACTCTTTGCAGGATGAATTTCTTAATTACCTGCTCGTTGAAAAAAACTGTTCCCCCCACACTTTGGACGCATACAGCCGCGACCTGCTTCAGTTCGGCGAATTTCTGGAGCGCGCGGGCGTGGATGCGCCGGACGGCATCACACCCGAAGTCATCGGCGCATTTTCTGCGCATCTGCAGGGCCGCGGCGCGAACCGCAATACCATCGCGCGGAAAATTACGTCCGTGCGCAGTTTTGTGAAATACCTGGCGCGCGAGGGCTTGGCCGGTCCCGAAGTGTTTGACCGCATCGAGCCCGTGAAGCCGCACCAGCGCCTGCCCGACACCCTGGAGCGCGCGGACGTGGAGCGTCTGCTAACGGCCGTGGACACGGATGCGCCCCTGGGAATCCGCAACCGGGCCATGCTGGAACTGCTTTATTCCTCGGGTTTGCGCATCAGTGAATTGTGCGGCCTGCGGCCGGGGGACATCGACATGGAGCAGGGCATGGTGCGCTGCCGCGGCAAGGGGCGCAAGATGCGGCGCGTGCCTGTTGGCCGCGAGGCTGTGGCCTGGGTCGCCAGGTACCTGTCCGAAGTGCGCCCGGGCTGGGATAAGCACGGTGCGTCCGAGCTGTTCCTCAGCAGCCGCGGCGCGGGGTTGCGCCGTGAGACCTGCTGGCACATGGTGCGCCGCGCCGCCATTGAAGCCGGAATCGTAAAAAAAGTGTCCCCGCACACTTTGCGCCATTCGTTCGCCACGCACATCATGGAAAACGGCGCGGACCTGCGTTCGGTGCAGGAAATGCTGGGCCACGCGGATATCGCCACCACCCAGATTTATACCCATGTATCTGTGAAACAGATGCGCGCGGTATACCAGCGGTGCCACCCCAGGGCGTAGCTCTTGGGCCGCGGCTCTGTACATAAGCGCGAATCAATGGAATAATTTGCATCAAGGCCTCATGGCCCTAAAATCTGAACATACGTCTTGGTTTTGACGTTTATAAATGAAATGAACACGACCTCTTTTCAACATAGCTGCATACGCGTGTCTGTGATGTTGGCGCTTGCATGCGTTCTGGCGTGGGGCGCTCCCCGCGCTGCGCATGCCGCGAAATCCGATTCCGCCACGCAGACCGTGCGCATCAATGCGGATTCCGCTCTGTATTCACTTGAAGATGAAATTATCACCATTGACGGAAATGTATCCATCGAGTCCGGCGACCTCAAGGTCAGAGGCGCGAAGTTGGTTTATAGCAACACAACCCACATCGCTGTGCTTTCCGGCAGCCCCGTGGTGCTGACTCGCGGTAAAACCACAAAAGCCACTGCGGGCCGCATTCAGATCAACCTTGATGAAAGCGTGGCCAAGGCCTGGGACGGCATTTCCCTGGATCACAGGGACGGCCCGGTTACAGCCACATTTAAATGCGCGAGCATGGACATGAATTACCAAACCGGTGACGTGACCGCGCGTGTGGGCGTGGAAATGACTTACAGGGACGAAGACCAGGAAAAGGCATTTCGTGAAAAAAAGAAAAAATCCAGGGCCGGAGATACGGCGGCGCTCAACGTGGCCGTAAGTCCCGCACGCATATCGGCGGGGCAGGTTTCTTTTAATCTTGAAACCAGCGCCCTTCGCGCGGGCCAGGTTGTGCATGTGGCGCTTCCCGAACTCACCCTCGACGCCACGGATGTGCATGGCAATCTCAAAGAAAAATATTTGGAAGCCGCGGGCGGCATACATGCGGAAATGAATGACATGAACGCCAAAGCAGGCCGCGCCGTAATTTATTACGGCAAGCGCCAGGCCGTATTTGAAAAAGGCGTACGCGCAACACGCGGCGCGGATGTCATGACCGGTGAACGCGTGGAAATGGATTACACACCCGGAAAGCGCACGGTGCGTGTCAAAGGTCCGGTGGACATTCAGCTAAAAATCCCTCAAGATACTGGGAACGGGCAGCACGGTGGGGCCGGGAAATAGCCCGCGCCGCACGCAGGCCCGCAATGCCTGGGAGACGCAACATGGCCGCAAGCCGGGAAAATAAAATCAGCGCCGAAAAACTGGTCAAGATTTACCGTGGCCGCCGCGTGGTCAATGAGGCCAGCCTGGACATGAGGCCCGGTGAAATCGTGGGCCTGCTGGGTCCCAACGGCGCGGGCAAAAGCACCACGTTCTATATGATCACCGGTCTGGTGAGCCCCAACAGGGGCCGCATCTACCTGGACGGGCGCGATGTGACGCGCAAGGCCATGTACCGCCGCGCGCGCCTGGGCATCGGCTACCTGCCCCAGGAACCGTCTATATTCCGCAAGCTCACGGTTGCCGAAAATCTGTTGCTTATTCTCGAAGCCCGCGGCGTGCCCCGGCAGGACCGCAAAAAAGTCGTGGATGACCTGTTGCGCAAACTCAACATCGAGCGCCTGCGCTCTCAGAAAGGCTATGTGCTGTCCGGTGGCGAACGGCGCCGCGCGGAAATCGCACGCGCCCTGGCCACCAAACCCACGTATCTGCTTCTGGACGAACCCTTTACCGGCATCGATCCCATTTCCGTGCAAGAGTTGCAGGACCTGCTTCGCGATCTGGTCAAGAATCCGTCCAATGATTCCGAACTCGGAATTCTCATCACCGACCACAACGTGCGCGAAACCCTGGAAATTACGGACCGCTCCTATATCATGTACGACGGTAACATTCTTATCTCCGGCAAGTCAGACGAAATTCTTGCGGACCCGTCCGCGCGCAAGCATTACCTTGGCGAGCGGTTCCGCATGTGAGCCCCGCCCCACGACGCCTATGAAACTCATCGACCGCTTCCTGATGCGCCAGCTCCTGCCCCTGTTCCTGTTGGGCATCATGGCGTTCACCGCGCTCATCCTTGGCGTGGGCGGCATCTATAAGATGATCCGCATCGCCGAGGACCACAACGTGAACATCATGGTGGTTGCCACGGCGTTCGTTTATAAGCTGCCGGAAATTGTGACTTACACACTGCCCATGGCCACACTTTTCTGCATCCTGCTGGTATTTAACCGCATGTGCAGCGACCTGGAGAGCATCGCCTGCCGCGCAGGGGGCATCAGCTTCGTGCGTCTTCTGGCCCCGGCCGTGGCGTTCGCTTTCTGCGTGAGCCTGTTCGCCCTGTTTATGAATGACCGCGCCGTGCCCGCGTCCAACGCGCGATTCAACCGTTTGATTGAAAATCTCAAAAGCCAGGGCGGGTTTGAAATCACCAACATGTTTCTCAAGGAAGAGGATGAACAGGGGCAGCTTAAGAGGGCCATCCTGATCAACGAGGTCACGGACCGCCGCCTGCTGGGCGTGACCATCCAGGAATACGAGAACAACCGGCCCGTGCAGGTGGTGTTCGCGGAACAGGCCCATGCCTCGCGCGACAACAAACTTATCCTGCACGAAGCGGAAATCTACAAAGCGCACCGCACGGCCGAGGGCCGGCCCAAAGATTATACGCATGTGGAAACCCGCGACACCATGGAACTCGAACTTATGCGGAGTTTCGATGATATGCTCAAGCAGCAGAAGCAGAGCGATGAAATGACCATCCGCGAATTGCGCCTTGAGATTGAAAGCCTGAAACAGCAGGGTGTTGAACGCGCGATTATCGGGAAAAAGAGTGTGGATTTTCACGGCAAACTGGCTATCCCGTTCGCCAGCCTTGCGTTCGCGCTCATTGCCGCGCCCCTGGCCATGACCCCTCAGCGCGCCAGCTCATCCGTGGGCCTGGGCGTGAGCGTGATTATCATTTTCTTCTACTATATGTTCCAGCAGCTTTTCCGCGGACTTGGCGGCACGCTCATCAATTCGGCCCTGGCGTCATGGATGCCGAATATTATTGTTTTTACCATCGGGCTGTTTTTGTGCGCCAAAG
>Ga0351876_1022_pt1 | contig 47671 bp, 31 predicted proteins | sample BONcelFGM3001C15_FD_206774 | JGI IMG/M metagenome (GOLD analysis project Ga0351876, IMG submission 206774) | Enriched cells from coal bed in the Powder River Basin, Montana, United States - BONCAT cells FGM rep3 HSBNCT.FGM.300.1.C15 ...
GTTGCGAGAAGTCCTTCCCTCTGGATTCCAGAAACACCGGGAAATTTGCCCAGAGAATGCCATTTTTATCCGACACAAAGGTTATGTCGATTTCGGTATTCTTTTCAAGGTCGGACAGGTGCCTGTCAACGCCCGGAAGGTCTTTATTCTTAACAGCATTGATGAATAGGGGCCTATTGGCGTAGGACTGAAGGATTCCGATGGTTGCTTTGTTGTGCTCCAGGATGAGGTCTGCGAGGAGATTTGCTGTTGTCTTGTCGTTAGCCAGGGCGCTGTGCCTTGTGGTTTCAAACTGCCGGTAGCTCAGAAGAATGGCAATTCCAAAGATAAAAATAAATAAGACGATACCGGTGAATACGATTGAATAAGACTTTGCAATCCAATCGCTTGACTTTCCGTCGCCGGGACGAGCAGAATCAGGATAAGAAGATCGGTCGCGCGTTTCCATGATCAGAACCTCCCTCAAGCAACATAGCGCTTCAGATCGCGATCAAATTCCCTTCTCGATCTCCACCTAATGCGTAGCAATGCCCAATCATCGATCTTTCATATTTCTGGTCTATAGATACCCGTTCAACAGAATCTCCGGGATCTCCTCTGCCGGCAAAGGCTGGCTGAACAAGTAGCCTTGGATTTCGTCGCATCCATGTTCCTGCAGGAAATGCAACTGCTCCTCCGTCTCCACACCTTCGGCGATGGTTTTCAAATTCAGGCTGTGCGCCATAGCGATCGTCGCCCTGACGATGGCCTGATCTTTGGGGTCTAAAACCAGATCTTTGACAAAGGAGTGATCTATCTTCAAAAAATCCAGCGGCAGCCGTTTCAAATAGCTCAAGGATGAATATCCCGTGCCGAAATCATCAATCGCAATCTGTATCCCCAGCGCTTTTAGTTCAGTCAGTATCCGCATGGCCTTCTCCGGGTTCCGCATAATGGTGCTTTCCGTTATCTCGAACTCCAGACACTGCGGATCAATCATGGTGTCCTGTAAGGCCTCCTTAACGATTTCTATCAGGTTCTGTTGATCAAACTGGCGACCCGATACGTTCAGGGCAATGTTCACCTGTTGGTAACCGGCTTCCTGCCAGGTCTTGACTTGCCCACAGACGGTGCGTATGACAAACTCTCCGATGGGCAGGATGAGGCCGCTTGTTTCGGCCAGGGGAATAAACTGTATGGGCGGAATCAAGCCCTTATGGGGATGTTTCCAGCGTATCAGCGCTTCCATCCCCTTGACCGTTCTCGTTGCAGCATCCACCTTCGGCTGGTAGTAGAGCACCAGTTCGTTCCGCTCCAGGGCCTTGTGCAGGTCGCTTTCCAGTGTCAGGAGTTCCAGAACCGAGGAATTCATTGATCCGGAGTAAAATTGATAGTTGTTTTTCCCTTCGCTCTTCGTGAGTCTCATCGCCTTTTCGGCGTTTTTCAGGAGGTCGTCGACCTCCGTTCCGTCATCGGGATACAAGGCAATGCCGATACTGACGGTTATAAAGACCTCGCGACCGCCCAGATCATAGGGGACGGACAGTTCCCTGAGTAAGCGGCGGGACGCTATTGCGGCGTCCTGTGCCTGGTTGAGATCATGCGCCAGTACGATAAACTCGTCTCCACCCACCCGGGATACAACATTCATGGTTTCATGTTCATCGGATCTGGCAATGTCGTCGCTTTTTCGCAAAGCGTTGGTCAACCTGTCGGCAACGGCCTTCAGCAGGAGATCTCCGCTGCCATGTCCGAGCGAGTCGTTAATTCGTTGAAAATTATCCAATCCGATGTAAATCAGGGCAAATATCTCTTTATGGCGCTGGGCATGTTCAATTGCTCTTTTCATAAGCTCTTTATGAAATGTGCGGTTTGGCAACCCGGTCAGGCTATCATAATAATGCAGCAGGTGAATCTTTTCTGCCGCCTTCTTGCTTTCTGTGAGGTCCTCAATGGTAGCCAGACTGTAAAGCACGTTACCTTTTTTCCCATGGATGGCAGAGGCTGTAATATTAGCCCACACGATCCCGCCATCCTTTCTGACATACCGCTTTTCCAAGCGAAACACGGAGATGCTGCCTGCGAATAATTGTCCTGAAAATTCTCTACCCTTCTCTTTGTCCTCTTCGTAGGTGAGATCTACAAAGGTTTGACCGATAATTTCCTGTTCGCTATACTCCAACAACCCGCAGAACGCTTTATTCGCCGCGATAATTGTGTAGTCCGGACTTACTAAAACCATCCCCACAGGTCCTTCATCAAAGATGCGTCTGAACCGCTCTTCGCTCAACCGCAACGCTTCCTCTGTTTTTCTATGACCCGCGATTTCCTGTAAGAGCAGTTCATTGCTGTTGGTTAGTTCTTCAGCGCGCTTAGTCACCACAATCAAAAAGCCGGCCAGTAAAGCGGTTAAAAGCAGTCCGGCCAATAATACCCCCCAGGGCTGCCACGTATGTCCACTTGCAACGTAATCGGGCGTTGCCACGAACAGAATCTGCCATTCACGATCCGCGACCTTAAGTGTTCTGGTGATCTTGAGGCCGCTGTCGGGCGCTGGTTCTTCCTTGCGTGATGAGTCTGTCGTTTTCCTGGTGCGCGACGGGTGAAAATACAGAAAGCGCTCTTTCCCCAATGCGGAGTTATCATGGAGATAAATATCGATACCTCCCGGTTTCAGGTACGTCAAGGCATTCTCGACAACATCGCCAATCAGAAAAACACCTGCTGCAAAGCCCCGGATATTGTCTTTCCGATTTTGAGTCGAATCGACAGGCATATTCCGCTGATATACCGGGTAAATAACCAATAAACCGGATTGGCCTTTCTCTTCCTGTACCAGTTTTATCCGGGCGGTGGCTGCTATCCCGCCCGTGTCGCGTGATCGATCCAATGTTTCCCTGCGCAACGGGTCGGAAGCCAGATCATACCCTACTGCAGATTCATTGCCATTGTAGGGCTCAACAAAATAAACGGGGAAGTATTCGCTTCTCCTGCCGGCCTTAACTATCTTATCCCGGGCCGACTGTTCGGTAATCTGAAAATCTTTAAAACCATCCCTTTGGGCTGCTTTTTCGTATTCTTCACGCTGAGAATAAGGAACATGCGGTATCCATTCGAGAGCTTGAATGCCAGGATGTTTCAGCAAGAGCGATTCTGCAAAATTGTGGAATTCTGATCTGGTAACCACTTTGGCATGAAGGTAAAAAGCCCTGACGGATGAAATAACTTCTATCCCGGACTTAACTTCTCGTTCCAAAGCGGCATAGCGGTTTTCTGCCGCAATTGAAAAGCCCGCTCGTAGCTCTTGACGTTCCCAGTTGCGAACTACCGTGAAAGCTATGGCCGTAAGCATTAGGCCGCCAAGGATGATCACCCAGGTACTGATGCGGAATATATCTTGTCTGCTTTTAAAAGAGAGCATGGTTTTCCTGCCTCCTACCTTAGATCAGCGTCCGACGTCCTGTTTCCTTGCACTCGATTGCGCCCGGCTTGTGACTCAGAACACACCCTGTCTTTTCCGTTCTTCTTTCCCTGGTACATGAGCTGGTCAACCCGGTGAACGAACGCCTTCATCTCTTCCTTCGTCTTGTATTGCGCAAGACCGATGCTCACCGTCACATGAACGTCCTGACCCGGCGCCGGGGAGAAAGTTTCTTTCTTGAACTCCATCCGGATTCTTTCGGCTGTAACAGCGCCGTCCACGCTTGTGGTCATGGGCAGCAGGATGGTGAATTCTTCACCGCCATAACGATAGGCGAAATCCGTCTCACGCAAGCATCTTTTAACCACCTGGCCGAGTCGCATCAAGACCTGGTCTCCCTCGATATGACCGTAAGCGTCGTTGAATGTCTTGAAATCATCAAGATCGAGAAGCAAAAGGGTCAACGGCTGTCCGTAGCGATCCGCCCGATCGATCTCCATTTTGAGCTGATGATAAAAATGCCGGGAATTGTAAAGATGGGTGAGGTCATCGACGATACTGAGTTCCCGGTATCTTTTTTCGTTTTCCTGCAGTAATTGATTGGCTCTTGCCAACTCCGCCGTCCGTTCCTGAACACGCGCTTCCAGGTCGTCGTAGGCGTGGAGCAGCTTTTTATTATTTTCGGCTAATTCTCGTGTGCGTTTCCTGACGAGTTGTTGGAGCGTCGCCAACCAGAATCCGGCGATCACGGCGATAGCGATCACCGTGATAATGGTAGGCAAGAAATATTTCTTCACCTTTCGCCAGGGATCGTCAAAGGAGAGCCATTTATTGTAAATCCGGTCGTATTCTCCGTTCGTTTTAACGATCAACAGTCCTTGATTCAACTTTTCCAGTAGTTCCCTGTCACCTTTTTTCACGGCGAACGAAAAGACGCGCTTATAGTCCGGAATGATCGGCCCGGCGGTAAGACCCGCTAACCGATTCTTCTTGAGTATTATGGTGCCAATCAGCTTCGAGCAGAGGAAGGCGTCATGCTTACCTGACGAAATCAGCGATAGTCCTGCCGGTATCGTATCGACAAGAATAGGATTTTCCTGGAAATTCCGCTCCAGCAGTTCATGATGGGCGGCATCCGAGCGCATGACCACAATCGCCTTTCCCCGGGCGGCGGCGATGTTTGGAATGGGTGAGTCCCCCTTGCGCACGAAGAAGGCGTCGTAAGTCTCTGTGTGGGGAAGGCTGAAATCGACCAACGGTTGCCGTTCAGGCAGCTTTGCCACAATCGGCAACACATCAAGGCGCCCCTCCACCAGGGAACTCCACACGGTACCCCACGAGCCGGTTGAAATCTTAATGGACAACCCCATGGCATCGGTAACGGCTTTGATCAGTTCAATTGAAAACCCAGCAACTTGTCCGCTTTCATCAACGAAAGCATAAGGTGGAAAATCCAGTTCGCTTCCTACGCGGACTTCCGGTGAGTTGCCGGCTGCGTTGCAGACGCCACTTGCCAAGCCTCCGACGAAAAGGATGACAACGATCATCAAACAGAACCATCTTACTGGTCGGGCGAATTCCCCTTTGAGGGACGATAAATGAATCAGGACCGGGGTTCTTTTTCCCGAGCCGCTCTCAGATTTTTCCATCATGAACTTTCCCAATCGTTAGAGGCGTTGCTTCCTTAAAATCCCCGGGATCTCCTCAGCCTGGCAAAGGCCGGCTGAACAAGTAGCCCTGGACACGAGGGCAATAGCTTCTTTTCCAGGGCAGTCCAGCCTGCTACGAACGTTTCCCTGTAACGGATATGCAATTGTCTACCTCCAAGTCATCGCTCATACTGTTGAATCCAATACCGCCGGTCGGTCACATCCCGAAAATGCCCCTATCCCGAAGTCATATCGACGCGCTGATACGACTTATCTACACGATCACATTAAGACTCTACCGATGGCTCCGATCATTTGAGCTTCGCTTTGCTCCGCTGATTCTGCGAATTCACATCGGTTTTTTCTGGTTTTTCACCGCCCGGGTGATGGCCGGCTCCAGGGTGTCCTTCAGGGAGGTCATGGCCTCGATGAGCATGGCCCGGTCCTCCGCGGTGAAGTCGGGAAATTCCAGGTCGCCGATTTTGGTTATCATCATGCCGATGCTGTTGGCAATAGCCTCCGCCTTGGTTCGCTTGCGCTGTGCAGGAGCAGCGGCATCGGTGGTTTCTTTGGCCTTGGCGGCGGCTTTGGCCTGCTGATCCCGGTTGTGTAAAAGCAGTCATTGATCGGATAGTTGCCCGCGGCCGCCGGGGCTAACGTCCCACATCCAGAATTTCGCGCACTTTCCGAAGCAGTACATTCATTTGATATGGTTTCCCAATGTATCCCGCCGCGCCCGCCTCCAGGCTCTTCTTCACGTGGCCATTCATCGAGTAGCCGCTGGCGATGAGAACTTTTACGGACGGGTTGTTTTTCCGTATCTCTTGCAGGCATTTATGTCCGCCCATGCCGGGCATACCCAGGTCAAGGAGAACCAGTGCGATGTTTCCCCCGGTTCGACCCAGCACTTCAAGGGCTTCTTCCCCGCTGGCGCCGGTCAAGACTCGGTACCCGAACCGTCCCAGAACGGTCGCTGCGAACGTTCGGATGGACTCTTCATCGTCCACGAGCAGGACGGTCTCGGTTCCGCCCTTGGGCAGATCGCCATCGGTGTTTTTCTCTTCACGCGCCGCCAGGCGTTCGGCGGCCGGCAGATAGAGTTTGAAGGTCGTTCCCCGACCCACCTCGCTGTAGCAGGAGATGTGGCCGCCGTAGCTCTTTACGATACCGTATACGGAGGCAAGCCCCAGGCCCGTCCCCTTGCCGAATTCCTTCGTGGTAAAAAAAGGCTCGAAGATGTTCTCCACGATATCCTTATCCATCCCCTCGCCGGTATCGGAGAGGGACAGCAGAACATACTCCCCGGCACGCGCACCGACATGGCGATCCAGGTCATCATCGGTAAACGTGACGTTTTCGGTTTCTATCAGCAGTGTTCCCCCGTCCGGCATGGCATCGGCGGCGTTGGTTCCGAGGTTCAGCAGAACCTGTTCGATCTGCACGGGGTCGGCGGTAACGGGCGCCAATTCCCTTCCGAGATGGAGATTGATATCGATCATCTTCGGCAGTGTTCTTTCGAGGATTTTTCTGATGCTGACGATCTCCTTGTTGAGATCGAGTGCGACGGGTTTGGATTCGGCCTTGCGGCTGAATGTGAGGAGCTGCCGGACCAGTTGCGCGGCATGTCCAACCGCCTTTTCTATCTCCCCGAGTTTTGCGTGATCCGGATCGGTCTCGTTTTTTTCCAACGTCAAGAGTTGGGTATAACCGTTGATCACCTGCAATATATTATTGAAATCATGTGCTATGCCGCCGGCAAGAACACCGATCGCCTCCATCTTTTGAGCCTGCTGCAGTTGTCGTTCGGTTGCTTTCAACGCCGTGACATCGCGGGTTACCGACAGGATGTGGGGGAGGCCCTGGTAATCAAAAAGAGTGGCGGACATGAGCACTGTCTTGACGATACCATCTTTTGCCGCGAGGCGGACCTCCATATTGTTCACGACGCCCTTGGCCTTCAGTGCTTGAATCAATGCCAATCTATTCTGGGGATCGACCCAAATATTCAATTCCGCAATGGTGCGCCCGATCACCGTATCCCTGTCATACCCGAGCATCGTCGTGAATCCGTCATTGATATCGACATACCTGTCGTCGGCGAGCCCGCTGATGGCGATCGAATCGGGACTCGTGCGAAAGGCGGCCCGAAATCGCTCCTCGCTTTGCCTGAGGTTTTGACCCATCTCCATCTCTTTGGACAGGGCCTTTTGAAGGCCGCCGAGCATCATCGCCGTCGTCAGGGTGACAAACGTGTTCAGAAGCATGAAATTCAGCGACATCACCAGCCACCGCTCGACGGCGTTCGTCGGATCGACGATCCACTCCGGCTGGCCGAAGGCGATGAACAGCGCAACGGCCGACAGGGCGACGACATTCATCATCAGTGCAAAAAGCGATGCCCGGAGGCCGATGAGCGTCCCCACCATGACCGATGCGCCGAAAAGCCAGATGTAGCCGGCTCCCACACTTCCCAGCATGAACAGGAGTCCGACGCCCAACAGATAGAGTACCAGGCAGACAGACCAGGCCCGGATGGCCAGCGGGATGCGGTGACCAAAAAGGATGGCGACCGCCGTTCCATAGGCGAACAGATCCAGGAGGATGACGATCCACAACCCCTCAATATAACAGAGAATGATGGATGGAACCAAAACAACCGGTCCCAGAACGGCGCCGATGAAACAGGTGACGAACAGGATCCGTTCGCGCCAGAGGATCAGCATGTCGCTCTCCCACACGGAGGAAGGCAGAAAGCGCCTTTCCAGCGCGGAGGACCAGCGGCGAAATCTCCCGTCGGGATCCGTGAAGAATCTGTCCAATCGTCTTTGGCGCATACACTCCTAAAAGCCCTCAGGCTGCATGGACTTGTACCGGGATAAGATCATTGATCGCTGGTTATGCATCCTTCCCCGGAATGGGTTCACGACGTCCCACAGGACCTGACCATGTCCATGGATTGCCGCGCGACATGGCTACCGGTTGAGCTCGGCCCGGAGGGCGCGGGCGACTCGATCCAGCGTGTACGGTTTCTTGATGTATTCTCCCGCGCCGAGTCGCTGGGCCTCCGTGACGCGTTCGGATTCAGAATATCCACTGGCAATGATCGCCTTTTGCCCGGGATGGTCTTTGACAATGCGGCTGTAGGTCTCGCAGCCATCGATGCCGGGGGCCATGATCATGTCCAGGACAAGGATATCCACCTTCTTGTCCTGCAGGTATTCGACGGCGGCCTCACCGCTCGCAACCGCCAGGACCGTGTATCCCAGCTTCCGAAGCATCATGGAGGCAATGTTCCTTTGCTCCGGGCTATCATCCACGACAAGCACGCTCTCCGTGCCCCGGCAATCCTCCAGCGTGAAGAGGGGTTCTTTCGCGGAGACTTCCTGCCGCGTGGCCGGGAAGTAGATTTCAAAGGTTGAACCCCTGCCCTCGGCGCTCCGGATATCCAGGAATCCCCCATGATCTTTCACCGCCGACCAGATCAGTGTCATTCCCAGGCCGGTCCCGCTCCGTCCAAGCTTTTTCTTGGTAAAAAAGGGTTCGAAAATTTTGCTCAAATCCTCTGCGTCGATCCCGATTCCCGTGTCCGAAACGGTCAGGATGACATATTCGCCCTCGCTGATTCTCTCGTATCCTTCCCGGGGCTGATCCAGGTAGCCATTCCGTGTGGATATCTGGACGGTTCCATCCACCAGGTTCGCCTCAAAGGCATTGTTGATGAGATTCATCAGGGCCTTCGAGAGTTGAACGGGAGAACCTTTGATGTTGAACAGCTCTTCCTGAAGGTCAACCTCCAGCCGGACCAGGGGCCGGTTGCTCCGCAGTTGCAGATATTCCGGAGAATGGAGATAATCATCGATGATCCGGTTGATATTGATTACTTTCTTTTCAGCCATCCCCCGGCGGGAGAGCGTCAGCATATCCTGAACGATGGCCGCCGCCTTCTCGCCGGATTGCTTGATGATCAGCAGGAATTGGCGCAATTCGCTCTCCTCGGGAAGGTCCAGCATCATGATATCCGGGTAGCTCACCACACCGGAGAGGATGTTGTTGAGGTCGTGGGCCACCCCCGCGGCAAGCTTGCCGATGACTTCCATCTTTTCGGCCTGTTTTAACTGGGCCTCCAAACGCTTCCGTTCCTGCTCGGCCAGCCGGCGTTCCGAAATTTCCCGGAGCAATTGAAGATTCATCTGTTCCAACGACTCGGTCCGTTCGGCAACACGTCGCTCCAATTGCTCATTCACATCCCGAATCTTGCGCTGTTCCCGATCCAGCAAATGCAGCAAAAAAAAGTTTCGCCGGTTCGAATATTCGGTGGCATAGCAGACCAGCATCCCGGCAAGGTTGGCGCTGATGAGGAAGAAATTATTGCTGACCAGTTCCATGACGGGGGTATCGGTCAGGAAGGCGGCAACTTCGTAAAGGATCACAATGATCCAGCCGCTGAGGGAGGCCCAAAGGAACCTCAGATAAATAAAGGAATAGCCGAATATGAAGACCAGGATGATACCCGCATAGTAATAGTAATTGACCGGGGCAGGGATAATAATGATCATCAGGACGATACCCAGGCCGCCGACGGCAATCAGCAATGACATGATCGGCTGCAGATAACGGTGGAGGCGCGGGATGTACGTCGCCGCCAGGGTGGCCAGGATTGCCGGACAGACGACGGCGTAGCGGACCAGCCATGCGATGTGCTTATGCAGGGGCAGGACCAGCGCATCCAGCATGCCGAAGAGACCATACATCAAGGTCCCCATCAACAGCGCGATGCGCATGGGCGCCATAGTACGAATCACATAGTCCCGTAGAAAGGGCTCTTCCAGCATCGCCGAAGGGCCCGTAAACCGGAGGCTGAACCAGTTCAGGTGCATCGCCCCGGAATCGCTGCTCAACGGCAGATGGGATGAGATTGCAGTCATGGGTTTTTTCACAGTGAGAGAATATATGAAGAACGGACTTGTGTGTCAATTGAATCTTGACCGCGACATGGGACGTGGCATCGGTGATGATAACGGGTTTGTTCGAAGGGGTAATGAATGTCCGAAAATTTTTCGTTCTTATGTCTCGCGTTCCCCTCAAGTTTCCTGGGATTTATGACGATAGTCATATCGGCCGAAGAAAGACCCTCCATATTGGCAACCACAGAGAGAGGATGAAAGGCATGCCGCATGGCGGCAAGAGCCGTAACCACGATTCACGAATTCTTGCAGGGGACGATGGGGAGCCTGACCGGGAACATTGAAAAGCTCATCCGATCTCGGAAGGCGTGACTATTTTTCCCTGCAGCAAGGCGGAGCATGGCTGTGTATTCCAATGATCCTGAAATCAGTTTCACCGGCAGCCTGATCGATCAGCTTGAGGACGCCCGCAGAATAGCCCGGGAGTTCCATCAGATCCTCGGTATTTTGCCTGACATCGTCTACAGAATTGATCCGGAGGGCCATTTCACCTACCTCAGCAAATCGATTGCGCTCCTGGGTTACACGGAGGAGGAACTGATCGGAAAGCATTTCAGTGCAATTGTGCATCCCGATGATTTTCCCAATATTTCCCGTAATGCCGTGCTGTCCCGGTTCAAGGGAAAAAAAACGGGTGCGGATCATGCGCCCAAGCTGTTCGACGAGCGCCGCGCGAATCCGCGGATGACAAAGAATCTGGTTGTCCGGTTGCTCGCAAAAAAAACTCCGGTGAGCGATGAGACTGCCGATCGGTACCCTGTGACCGGCGAGGTCTGTGCCACGGGACAATACAGCGAGGAAGATGCAGTGGCGCAGACCGGATCTGAAGGCAATGCCGGCCCATCCGGGCGGTTGAATGACCGTCCGAAAAACGAAAAGATCTTCTACGCCGAAATTGCCAACTACGGAAAATACGGCAGTGAAAACGATAGTATCGAAAGAAAATTCTTGGGAACGGTTGGGGTGATCCGCGATATCAGCGACCGCAGGAAGCTGGAAAAAAAGCAGATCGAACTGGACCAACAGATCCTGCATTCGAAGAAAATGGAGGCGATCGGGGTATTGGCGGGGGGCATTGCCCACGACTTCAACAACCTCCTCCAGGGGGTGTTCGGCTACATATCGATGGCGAAGCTGAACCTTGGCGAGAAGGAGAAATGCGTCGAAATGCTCGAACAGGCCGAAAAGGCGCTGCAGATGTCGGTGAATCTGACCAAGCAGATTCTCACCTTCTCCAAGGGCGGGAAACCTTTGAAGAGGGTAGTGAAGATTCTCCCGATCATCGAGAATGCCGCAAAATTCGCCCTGAGCGGTTCGCGAACCGATTACAGCCTTGAAAATGACGTAAAACTCAAGCTCGTCGAGGCAGACGAGGGGCAGATCAGCCAGGTGATCCAGAACATCATCATCAATGCAGACCAGGCTATGCCCGAGGGCGGTACCGTATCGATCACCGTACGGAACGTCGAGGCGCCCGGAAAAGCCCTTCCCGCCGGCCTGGCGGCAGGGCGCTACATCCGAATATCCATCAAGGACACCGGCATCGGCATTCCGGAACGTTACCTGCCAAGGATCTTCGATCCCTATTTTACAACGAAAGAGAAAGGCAGCGGTTTGGGGCTTGCCGCTTCGTATTCCATCATCCGGTACCACGGCGGCATGGTGGACGTGAAATCCGAAATGGGGAAGGGCAGCACTTTTTCCATTTATCTTCATTCGGTTGAGGCGGAAGAACCGATCATCCAGCCTGATCCGAAAGAATGGACCGCGGTTCGCCGATGCACGGTACTGTTGATGGATGACGAAAAACTGATCAGGGATGTTGCCGGAGCGATGATGAAAGCGCTCGGCCACAGTGTGGAATTCGCGTTGAATGGAGAGGAGGCCGTCGATAAGTACCGGGAAGCCCTCTCCTCCGGCAGGCGGTTCGACATCGTTATCCTGGATCTCACCATTCGCGGGGGCATGGGAGGGGAAGAAACCATGCAGAGGCTCCTTGAGATCGATCCCGACGTCAAGGCCGTTGTATCGAGCGGATATGCCGACAGCTCGGCAATATGCGAATACGAGAAATGCGGATTCAAGGCATGTCTCGCAAAACCCTATCAGGTCAGTACGTTAAAAAACGTGCTGCGTGATCTCCTGAAAGGATGATCTTAGAAATACTCGTTCCTGGACGTTCATGGGGTGAAATATGCAGCATCGGATAGATCAGGATACCGCCGCCACGATGGCCAAAAAGACTCTGATGATGATGTCAAAGCGGGAGATCCCGTTGTTTCTGGAGAACTACCTGGTCTGGTTTGCATACTCCATCGGGGTCAACCCGGACCTGGATGCGGATATCAAACGCATCATCCAGGAGGGCAGCCATTTTTCGGAAGAGGTCAATCTCGATCTGTTTAAAAGGCATTTCGGGACAGACACAAGATTAAAAAAGATCGAAGATACGCAGAAAAAAATCCAGGTCATCATGAAGGACGTTCTGGATGGAATCCTGCATACCCAAAATTTTACATCCGATTACCGGGACAAGCTGACGGGATTCACGACGCAGTTGAATGATGCCAAAAACCTGGATGAGGTTCATAAGGTCGTCACCGATCTCATGCTGGTTACGGTGGCGGTGATCCATGACAGCGAACAACTCAAGGAACATCTGGTGCAAACGACCATTAAATCCGAAAACCTCCAGAAGGACCTCGAAAAAGCCCAGCAAGAGGTATTGATCGATCCATTGACGCAGTTGCTGAACCGAAAGGCCTTCGATGGAAAAATCCGGACATACATGAAGGCATTTCGCGAAGAGGGCGTGGGCTTCTCCGTGGTGATCATGGACATTGATCATTTCAAACAGTTCAACGACCTGCATGGGCACCTGCTGGGAGACCAGGTCCTGAGGTTCATGGGTTCTCTTCTGTCCAGAGAGATCAAAGGGAAGGATTTTGTGGCCCGCTACGGCGGGGAGGAATTTATTATTCTGCTGTCGGGGACCCCCTTGGAAATGGCCCACGTCGTTGCGGACAATATCCGCAAGAGCCTGGACGGCTTTCAACTGAAATATATCAAAACAGGTCAGCTCCTGGGAAAAATATCCGTCAGCGCCGGCGTTTCGGCCGTCCGGGAAGGCGATACCGAAGAATCCCTGGTAAGTCGCGCCGACGATGCCATGTATGTTGCCAAGCAGAGCGGCAGGAACAACGTGAAATCAGAACTGTATTTGCTTCAGCCAAAAGAACATCCTGAGATCGTGGCGCCGTCGCCGTTTGAATTTTTAAAGATATAACGAGGAGATGATTGATATGAAGAATTCTGATTCTGATTTACAGTCTATCTCGCCCGCTGAATTGAAAATAGGCATGTATGTGATCCTGCCTCTGTCTTGGCACCAGCATCCTTTTTTAAAAAACCATTTCCTCATCGAATCCGAGACGGAAATTCATAAAATCAGAGAAATCGGGCTCAAAAGCATCCAGATCGATCTTTCAAAAGGCCGCCTTGTTGAAACACCCTCCGCGGGAGAACCACGGGCCGCATCTGAGCCTGGACAACAGAAGCCTGAGCAGAAGGTCGTCACGGATGAGCTCATCGCCACCATCCACGACATGTCGTTGCCGCCCCAGAAGAAATCCGTACTCGTCCGCCAGCACTCCATCACGATGATGAAAAGTCTGCTGGAAAATCCTGACACGCAAAACATGAAGGAGGCCCAAAAGGGCATCTCCGAAGTGGTCAGCCTGATCCTGACCGACGATGACACACTCCACTATCTCCTCGACATCACTTCCCATGATTTTTACACCTACACCCATTCGGTCGGCGTGGGCGTTCTGGGCATCTCCCTTGCCAAATCCCTGTTCAAGGATTCAGCCAACCATGACCTGCGGGCGTTGGGGGTGGGTTTTTTTCTGCATGACGTCGGCAAAGTCGGGATCGATCCGGCGATTATCACGAAACCGGGCAAACTGACCGTTGAGGAGATGCAGGAGATGAAGCGTCACCCGTCGCTGGGGTTCAAGCTGCTCCATGAAACGAGGCAGCTCACGGAAGAATCGAAAACCATTGTCCTCCAGCATCATGAGCGGGTCGACGGCTCCGGCTATCCGAAGGGGCTGCGCGGCGGAGAGATTCATGTCTACGGACGGATCTGTTCGATTGCCGATGTTTATGACGCGCTGACCTCGGACCGCCCGTACCGGAGGAAGATGCCGCCATTCGCGGCTTTAAAAATCATGCAGGATGAGATGATCAACCATTTTCAAAAAGAACTCTTTCAGGCATTCATCTTGATGTTCAAGGCGCCCGTATAAAAGGTTCAGAGGTCGTAAAGGGTTTCGTCCACACGGGGTTTTTGTTTCCGGCTGCCCCTTTTTCCTTTCCCGCCGATCAGAAAGGGCTCCTCCCCTTCGAGCAGATCCCCCATCTCCTCTTCAATCCGGTCGGGGTCCTCACCCCTCTCCAGGCGATGGAGCGCTTCTTCCATGCCGGACCCGAGGGAGATGCCCGTCGCGTCGGTCAGTTTCCGCATCAATTGCGCGGCCTGGCGCGGGTCGTCCTCGTTGAGCTTCTCCGCCTCCCCGGCAAGCATGGCCATCGCCTTCTCCATTTTCGCCTCGTCGATCGGCGGCATCCCATCGCCCGCCGGTTCCTCCTTTCCGCGGGAGACCTTCGCGAAGATCGACATCTGCCGTTTCAGCGGGCGCCGGCACGCCGGGCAGGCGGGGATCCGCGCCGTGTTCACGCTGCCGGAATAGAAGCTGAACACGGTATTGCAGGGTTCACAGTAGAATTCATAGATGGGCATGGCGTCCTCCTCTCCCCCCCTTTATGAAGTTACGACCCGGACAAAGCGGAATCAAGCCTACCGGCAATCAACCGTCCATGATCATGATGGGTCCGGGGAGTTCATGGCGCTGAGTCGATGGTCGGCATCCTAATCCTTTTTTTTGTGAACATCAAGGGGACGTTGTCCCGCATGGTTCTTTTCCGGCACGCCATGCTGGCGGCAGTGGGTCTCGGTGGTAAAGCCGATGGCCAGGACCGAAATGAGCGAGAAGGCGAGGATCAGCACAAAACCCGACCGGTAGGCGGCCAGCGCATAGATCCGGACGCCGCCGGCGACCGTTCCTTGCCACGAGAGATCCAGCAGCCAGCCGATGGCCGGCGGGAGGATCATCGCCCCGAGGATCGAACCCATGTTGTACAAACCGCTGACCGTGCCGGCAAACCGGGATGGGACGGACTCCTTCACGAAGGCGAAGCCTAGGGTGACCGAACCGCTCGCCAGGCCTACGAGAATGACCATGACGACGAGCAGCCAGAGGGGGAGCCCGGGGAAGAAGAGGATCGGAACCCAGCAGAAGAAGGCCACGACCGATCCGGCAAACAGGACGGGTTTGCGCAGGCAGATCCGGTCGGAGAGGATGCCCAGCAGGATGGCCCCCACTGCGTAGCAGATCAGCAGCGTCGAGGTGATCGCGGAGCTTGCCGCAATGGGCATTCCGTAATGGGTTGTGAAGAAGGGGACGCCCCAGAGCCCGGCGAAGGTGAGGACCGATCCCGTGAAGCCGCAACCGACAAGGGAGAGAAGCCAGATGTTCCGGTAGCCGAACACCGTCGCCAGATCGTTGCGGAGCGTCGCCGGTGAAAAAAAGGCCTCCGGTTCCGGAGGGGCGAAGCTTCGGTATCCCCGGTCGGCCGGATCATCCCGGATGATCAGCCAGATCGTGGCCCCGATGGCGATGAGAACGGCCGCCGCGACGAACATCACGGGCCGCCAGCCGAAGCGGGCAACCAGAAGGTGGAGCGGTACACCGGCGGATACAGCGCCGCTGACGCCGCAGAAGAGTGTGAGCCCGCCCACCGTGGCGTAGAAACTGGGTTGGAACCAGCGTGTCGAAAGGCGGAGGATGGCGACATAGGCGACCCCGACCGCCCCGCCGATGAGGAGTCGTCCGATATTGGCCGGAACGATCGACGTGGCGGAGGCAAAAAGAAGGGTCCCGACGGCGGCGACGAACGCCCCGGCGGTCAGAAGTTTCCGGGGTCCCCAGTAGTCGGCGAGGATGCCCGTGGGGAGCTGCATCAGGAAATAGCTGTAGAAGTAAAAGGCGGTGAAATTTCCGAGCCCTGCGGCGCCGATATGGAAATCGGCCATCAACGCGTCGGTCATCACGGCGGGGGCGACCCGATGGTAGAAACCGGTGAAGTAGAAGGCCGCGCCGAGTCCCCAGACGAGCCAGGAAAGCGCAGCCGGCGGATGGTTTTTCTGATCCATGACGTTCTCCTGGGGAGCGCTTAGCAAATCGGGAGGATGACTTCAAGCCTTTTAAATGGGGTCAGGTCTTGGGACTTGAATCGAGAACGCAGCGTATGCTATAAAAAACCCCATGGCCAGACCGTTACGCATCGAATACAGTGGCGCCGTTTATCATGTTACTTCCCGTGGCAATGAGCGGGGTCGTATTTTTCATTCCGATTATGACCGCAAACTTTTCTTGACGATACTTGAAAAGGTGACGGAGCGCTTTCACTGGCTTTGCCATGTCTACTGTTTGATGGATAACCACTATCATCTCATTGTGGAAACCCCCGAGGGGAACCTCTCTGCCGGGATGCGCCAATTAAATGGGGTTTATACCCAAGCCTCAAACCGGATAAACGGCCGGGTCGGGCACATTTTTCAGGGGCGCTTCAACGCCGTATTGGTGCAGAAGGAAACCCACCTGCTGGAGGCATGCCGCTATGTGGTCCTGAACCCTGTGAGGGCAAAGGTGGCCGACTCCCCCGAGAATTGGAAGTGGAGCAGCTATCGTGCGACCGCGGGGATGGAGCAGCCGCATGGATGCCTGGTTGTGGAATGGGTGCTGGCGCAGTTTGATCAAAACCGCCGGGAGGCTGAAAGAAGATACCGTGAATTCATCACGGCGGGAATGGGGGAAGGGTCGATTTGGAAACAAACGACGAGACGGGGGGTACTGGGTGATGCGGACTTTGCAGAGCGGCTGGGAAAGCATCTGGAGGGGAAAAAGGACCTTGGAGAGATCCCCCGCGGTCAGCGCCATGCCGATCGCCCGTCATTGGAAATCCTGTTTCAAGGCGTGAAGGATATCGAAGAGAGGAACCGGATCATTGTTGACGCGGTGGAGAAGCATGGATACCGGCAAAGCGAGGTGGCCGATCATATCGGGATCCATTATTCAACCGTAAGCAAGATCGTGGCAGAGCCGCGCTCGCCGAATTCAAGTCCCAAGACCTGACCCCATAAATCGGCGGGCTCGGCAAGGCTTGCGGATAACAACAAAGAATGATAAGGAAGTTACCATAATATTTAAAAGACGGGAGGTAACCGCTCGTGAAAACGCTATCGATCACCGTGCCGGACCATCTGGCCGAGCGCATCCATGATTATGTCCAGTCCGGTTTTTTCATGTCCGACCCGGATGTCGTCCTGGCGGCCATGTCGGAATTTGTCCGTCGCAACCGGGTTGACCTGATGGAGCGTTTCGCCCGGGAAGACATCGCCTGGGCCATCAAAGAGGCTCATGCGGCCAAATGAGAACCGTCGTCTGCGATGCCGGCCCTATCATCCATCTTTACGAGGCCCATTGCCTGGACTTGCTCAGGCAAACGGGCAGTCTTTACCTGCCCCAGCGCGTTTTAAACGAAGTTCAAGCCGCCCTCCGGATGAAAGACCCCTGGCCTGAGTGGCTTCGGGTTATAAACCTATCCCCCCATGAGCAACAAGAAGCCGTGATGTGGAAAGAAGTCGGAGATCTTCATGCAGGCGAGGCGGAAGCCCTTGTGCTTGCCCGCAGAGAAAAGGCCGACTGGTTTATCACCGACGATTCGGCGACACGGCTTTTTATCTCCCTCTTGGGCATGGAAGTGCATGGATCTCTGGGCGTTATCCTTTGGAATGCCGTCCACAGGCATTTGTCACGGGCAGAAACGGAGCGGGTGTTAAACGATCTTGAATCCTCATCACTCTGGCTTTCCGCCAGGATCTATCAGGAAGCCCGGCAGTCTCTCGATGATATTTATCCCACAGGCCCATAAAGCAGTCAAAGTCTCCGGGATCCTTTTCTCCCCGAATCCTTTAAAATGTCTTGCTATTATCCCACAGGCGATATATACGACGCCATCCGTTTCGTGTTTCAAACCCGACATCACCTGAGGGGCTCTTGCAGATGCGAAAACTTCAAATTTCTCTCCGCCTGACCGTCTTCATCCTTTTTTTCCTGTTCTGCTTTATTCGGATATCCGATGCCGCCCAGTCCACCATCGCGGATGTCGAGGGCAACGCCTGCATGGGAGACGACAAATCGAGAAAGCAGACGGAGCAGGCGGCCTTTACCGACGCCAAGCGGAACGCGGCGGAAAGGGCCGTGACCTACCTGAAAAGCGAAACACAGGTCAAGGATCTGGCCGTTGAGAAGGACCTGATCGACGCCTATTCCCGTGCCTCCGTGACGGTCATCCACGAGCTTGAAAGGGTTTGGTACAAAGACGCGGCTGCCGGCGATTGCTGCCGGATCAGGATCAAAGCCGAGGTCGTTCCCGATGAAAAGGCCATGCAAAAAGCCGCTCATGCAAAGGATTTTGCCGATGATCCGGCGGCGCCGCTGAAGGTGAAATTATGGACCGATAAGAGCGAATACAAACAGGGTGAAAAGGTCAAAATCTACCTCAAGGGCAACAAACCCTTTTATGCCCGCGTCCTTTACCGGGACGCAAAGGGCGAGATGGTTCAACTCCTGCCCAATCCCTACCGGCGCGATGCCTATTTCAACGGCGGGACGGTCTATCAGATTCCTTCCGGAAATGACCGATTCGATCTGGAGGTGAGCCCGCCCTTCGGCGAAGAGAACATCGTCGTTTACGGGAGCACGGCGGAACTGGGATCGATTGAGACCCGGGCGGAAGGAAGCGTATATCGGGTGACGACCCGGGTGCAGGATATGGGGGTAAAGACGCGGGGCATAACGATCACGGACAAACAGGGCAAAGCCTCTACGGCGGAGTTCTGTGAAGAGACGCAAAGCATCCGGACAAGCCGCTGAAGGTATCGGCGGTGCGTCCGGCGCCGGCCTTAAAACGAAACAGCCTTACCCCGGAGTTCAGAAGCCCACGACTTGGGGTTCTGCCTCGTCAGGACGCCTTGACTATTTGATTTTTTTTCTTACCTTCTGGAAGCCCGCCGGTTGCCATCGCATACGACGGTAACGCCGGGGGTGCGATCCGGGCAGGCGCTCGCCGAATTCAAATCCCAAGACCTGACCCCAGCGACTTCTTGACAGATCCCTCCTGGAGGCGTATAAGTACCCAAAAATCGTGCAGGAAAGCGTTGCGTCCCTCCCGGCCAGGGTGTCTCACCCAAGGGCCGCTTACGGAAGATCCGCCCCCTGTCCATCGAAAGAGAGGAATCATGCAAGAGGAACCAATGGAAAGCGGCCCCGTGGCCGATGTGGAACCGCAGCCGGCCGGCGGGGAACGGATTGTCGAACCGGAGAACGCGCTGCCGGAAATCACACTGGATGAACTTCCCGAACTCTCCCGTGCGGCCTGCGCCAAGGCGGGTTGGGCGGAGTTGTTGCCGGTTCAGGCGAGGGCGATTCCCTATATTATGGCCGGACGGAATATGATGGTCCAGTCGCATACGGGAAGCGGCAAGACGGGCGCCTTCCTGCTGCCGATCCTGCAGCGGATCGATCTGGCAAAGAAGGGATGCCAGGCGCTCGTCCTCGTCCCGACCCGGGAGCTCGCCTCCCAGGTCTCGCGCGAGGCGGAACTGCTGGGCGGCGAACTGGGCCTGCGGACCGCCGTCGTCTACGGCGGCGTCAAGTACGGCCCGCAGTTGGACGCCTTCCGCGGGGGGGCGCAACTGGTTGTCGGGACGCCCGGGCGCATCCTCGACCATCTGCTGAAAGGGACCCTGATCCTCGATCATCTGAAGATCTTCGTCTTTGATGAGGCGGACCGGATGCTCTCGATGGGGTTCTATCCCGACATGAAGCGCGTCCAGCAGTTCCTGCCCCAGCGTCCGATCAATGGCTGCATGTTCTCCGCGACCATTCCCTCCTTCGTGATCCGCCTCGCCGCGGAGTTTCTCCGCAAGCCCGAGTTCCTCAGCCTGAGCCGGGACCATATCCATGTAACCGGGACGGATCACATCTACTACGTCGTTCCGGGGATGCAGCGGGAGCGCTCGCTCGTCCGGATCATCGAGATGGAGAACCCCCTTTCGGCGATCATCTTCTGCAACATGAAATCGACGGTCCACTTCGTCACGGTCGTGCTGAAGCGGTTCGGCTACGACGCCGACGAACTCAGCTCCGATCTCGCGCAGGGGGCGCGCGAAAAGGTCATGGCGCGGGTGCGCAAGGGGACGCTCCGTTTCCTGGTGGCGACCGACGTCGCGGCGAGGGGGATCGACATCCCCGATCTGTCGCATGTGTTCCAGTACGAGCCGCCGGAGGATCCGGAGCTCTACATCCACCGCGCCGGGCGAACGGGCCGCGTCGGGGCGAGCGGCACGGCCATCACGCTCGTGGCGGGCATGGAGCAGTTCGCCCTCAAATCGATCGCCCGGAGCTTCAACATTACGGATCTGAAAGAAAAAACGGTTCCCACCGACGAGGATGTCGAAGGGATCGTCGCGCAGCGGGTGGTCGCCTCGCTGGAGGCCGAACTCCGGTCGCGAGGCAGCCTCGAGCGGGAACGGATGCGCCGCTTCATCCCGCTGGGCCGGAGTCTCACCGAGGCGGAGGAGGAGTCGCCGCTGATCGCGATGCTGCTGGATGAATATTACCAGCGCACCCTTCAGGCCGCTCCGCAGTCGCCTTCGGGGGAAGCCGCGGAGGAAGAGCCCGAACCGCTCACGGTAGAGCCTGCGCCCGCCGGCCGGCCCATTTCGGAAGGTCAGAAGAAACGCCCCCGGCGGCGGACCGGGCGGAGTCGCGACCGCGAACGGGCGGGGAATCCGGCGTAATTTCAACTCGAAACCACTCCCCGTCCATACGGTTTCGTTCCACCTATGCGGGCAAAGCGGCAGGAATCGTTCATGCTATTGGATTAGGATGGGGACAGATACGAAGCTGCCCCACATTTCTTGACGGACTCGGAAGAAAGTCCGAAAATCCCTCCCCCTTGACGGGGGAGGGTTAGGGCGGGGGTGATCACTGTCCGTATTTCTGTATGTTCCCCCTCCCCTGCATCCCCTCCCGCCGGGGGAGGGGAAAAGCGGCTTCTTACGAAGTATTCATTCATTGGAAATAAGATAGGAAAACAGGAAAATGCGCAAAACAAATATCCGTAATATTGCTATTATTTCCCACGTCGACCACGGCAAGACGACCCTCGTGGACGGGATGCTCCGGCAGACGGGAACCTTCAACGACCACCAGGTGATTGAGGATCGGGTGATGGATTCGATGGATCTTGAAAAGGAGCGGGGCATCACGATCATGGCCAAGAACACGGCCATCCGTTTCGGGGAAGTGAAGATCAACATCGTGGACACCCCGGGCCACGCCGATTTCGGCGGGGAGGTCGAACGGAGCCTGAACATGGTGGACGGGGTGATGCTGCTGGTCGATGCGAGCGAAGGCCCGCTGCCGCAGACCCGTTTCGTGCTGAAGAAGGCCCTCGCCCGGCGGATCCCCGTCGTTCTGGTCATCAACAAGATCGACCGCCCCGACGCGCGGATCGAGGAGGTCGTCAACGAGGTCTACGACCTCTTCATCGACCTCGACGCGACGGAGGAGCAGATCGAATTCCCGATCCTCTACACAAACGCCAAGCGGGGCGTCGCCCACCGGAAGCTGGGAGACGATTCGACGGACTTCAAGCCCCTCTTCGAGACGATCCTGACGGCGATTCCCGGACCGGAGGGGGACGATCTGGCCGTGCCGCAATACCTCGTCACGAACCTCGACTACGACCCCTACGTGGGCCAGCTCGCGATCGGCCGCCTGATGAACGGCGTCCTGGAGATGCGCCAGGCCTACAGCCTCTGCGGCGAAAAGGCGATCACGCCGGGGGTCAGGTTCTCCGCGCTCTACACCTTCGTGGGGCTGAAAAAGGTTCCGGTGGAGCGGGTCGAAGCGGGCGACATCGTCGCCTTCTCCGGCGTGGAGAATCTCCAGATCGGCGATTCCATTTCCGCCCTGGAGAATCCGCAGCCGCTGCCGCGAATCCGCGTGGACGAGCCGACCGTGTCGATGCTCTTCTTCGTGAACAGCGGTCCGTTCGCCGGCCGGGAGGGCAAGTATCTCACCACCCGCCATATTCGTGACCGGCTGGAGAGGGAGATCCTCCGGAACGTATCGCTCCGGGTAAAACCGACGGAGCGGGCCGATGCCTACGAGGTGTGCGGCCGCGGGGAGCTGCAGATGGCGATCCTGATCGAGACGATGCGCCGGGAGGGGTACGAATTCATGGTCTCCAAGCCCCACGTGATTACGAGGCTCGAGGGTGAGAAGGTCTTCGAACCGGTAGAGCGCCTCTTCATCGACGCCCCCGAAGAATTCATCGGGATCCTGACCGAGAAGCTTGCGGCACGGAAGGGGAGGCTGGTCAACCTGGTGAACAAGGGAAGCGGCCGGGTGAACCTGGAGTTCATCATCCCCGCGCGAGGCCTGATCGGCTTCCGGACCCACTTCCTGACGGACACGAAGGGGTCCGGCGTGATGAACACCCTCTTCGAGGGATACGAGCCGTGGGCGGGCCCGATCCCGCAGCGGATGACCGGGGCGCTCGTGGCCGATCGGCCCGGACGGACGACCGCCTACGCCTGCCACGCGATGGCGGACCGCGGCGAGCTCTTGATTTCGCCGGGGACGGAGGTTTACAGTGGGATGGTCGTCGGGGAGCGGAACCGCCCGATCGACATGAATGTGAACATCGTCAAGGAGAAGAAGCTGACGAACATGCGGAGCTCAACGTCGGATCAGACGGTGATCCTGCGGCCCGCGCGGCCGATGTCGCTCGACCAGTGCATCGAGTTTATCGCCGAGGACGAACTCGTCGAGGTGACCCCGGGCAGCATCCGGCTCCGGAAGCGGGATCTCGACCCCCAGGTCCGGATGGCCCACTACCGCGAGGAGAAATGGTCGTAAGAGAGCCCGGTGGTTGCACCGCACCGTTCCGATTCGGCCCGGCGGGGAGATTTTCCGCCGGGTTTTCTTTATCCGGAAATCATACCCATGTTCTTTAATCCATGATTTCCGCCAGGTGCGCCGCGGTGCCCAGGGCCGCCTTCACGACGGCGGCGTAATAGGGCAGGTTCATGATGTTGACCCTGTCGTTCCGGCTGTGCATCTTGGGGTTGAGGAATCCCTCCTCCGCGTACTCGATGATCCAGGCGGCGGGGTAACACGGCGCCAGCGGGTCCCGTTTCATGCAGTCCGCCATCAAGTCCCAGAATGGCGCATGGTCGCTCGTCACCTCGCCGTCGTCTTCGATCACCGCCTCGAAGACCTGGTCCATCCCGTAAGTCTTGACCACGTCGATGTAGGCCTGGGCGATCGGCAGATCCTTCGCGTTGCCGGTCCTGTTCTTCGCGTTTCTGATCTTGATCTGTTGTTTCGGCCTGACTGGAGGGTCTGTCGCCTTGCTGTAGCCGATCATGTCGAGGTTCAGCACCGCGACGACTTTCTGCCGTTCATCATCCATTTTCTTCGCATATGCCGTTCCACCGTAAAGCGACTGCTCTTCGCCGGTGGTAAAGACGAACCGGACGGTGCGTTTGAACCTGTTCGCCCGCATGATATCGGCGGCCGTCAACAGCGCCACACAGCCGCTCGCATTGTCATCCGCGCCCGGCTCTATCCCGTCCAGCGCCTTCGAGATGGTATCGAGGTGCGCGATGAGCAGGACAATCTCCTCCGGGGCCGATTGCCCCCTGATCTCTCCCACCACATTGCGGTTGCTGAGGGGTTCTTCCCCGTACTCGACAGTCCAGTCCGCAAAGGAGGGCGTCAGCCCCATCGCCTTGAGCCGGTCGTGCACGTATTGCGTGGCCTGCTGCACCTTCGTTCCTTGCCGATAGGTATGGCGGGAGGAGATCTTTTCCAGCGTCTCGTCCACCAATACCTCTTTCTCGCCGCTCAACTGTTCCGTGGACAATTTGATATCCGCATCGGTCACTTTCGTGAGCATCGTCTCTACCCTGGCGTTCTTCACGATGGGAAAGGAAACGGTGGAAAGAGGTGATTTCCCCATCGCGCCGGGCGCGACCGGGTTATAGACGATCGGGGTCTGACTCATCAATTTGAGGTCAAACCCGATGTCGGGGAGGAGCTCGGACAGCGCGGACTTGTACCGCACGATGATGTGTTCCCCGTCATCGTACAGGACATCGACCAACCCGGCGGCCTCCTTTCGGGCGCCTTCGGCATCCGCCAGCGCGATGAGGTAGGATGTCCCGGGGAGGTACTCATCGATGATCCGGTAGGTCACGCCGGCATCGTCCAACTGCCTCTTCGTGGCGATGACGAGGGCGTAGTAGGTTCCCGCCGCATCTTCAAGATCCGCGTAGACGTCCAGGTTCAGGTCTTCGAGATACCCCGGCACCTCGACCCTGGCCAGGACCTGGTAATCCGGTCTCATTCCGGCAACGAACTGGAGGATAAAGAGCGCATCGGCCGAGCCGATCTTCCGATCCCCGTTCGCATCGGCTTGCCGACGGACAGTGCCGGACGAAATGACCCCGGAGGCGATCCGCATGGCCAGGACGGCATCGGCAAGATTGACGGTCAGGTTGTCGTCGATGTCCCCTTTCAGGATATTCCGGAAGCTTGCCGCAACGGACCTGGCCGCGTCCATCGTCACATTGCACGAGGCTGCACCGGAACATCCCTCTCCCGACCAACCGGTGAAAACGGAATTTGCATCCGGAACAGTGCTCAGGGAAACCACCGTTCCGAGATCAACCATGCCGCTGCCGATGGCCCCGCTCCAGCCCAGATTTCCCGGGGAAGCGGTCACAATTCCTGAACCGGTGCCCGACTTTGTCACCGTCAGCCGTTTGGCCGACAATGCGGCGGCGGCCCTTTCGGCGTCGATCTCCCCGGGACGGCCGGTCTGTGAATCGCCGGCCGCCGTGCGGGCCAGGAGCCGATAGGAGAGCTGGCCGTTCGTCCCGGCCGCGGCGTCCGTGTACAGGATCTGGCCGGCTTCAACCACGGCGATGGTCTGGTAGCCCCCGCCCGAATCGCGCTGGACAACCGTTTGCGACAGGCCCTCGTTGGTGTCGATCCAGGAAAGGGTGACCTGGCCGCCTGCTTCGCTCCGGAGGGTCAGGTTGCCTGGCGCAAGCAGCGCCGTACCCCCCGCGGCGGGGACCCCCTCCACGGAAAACGAGTCGTACAGCATGCGCTGGAAGGGCGGGGCGGGACCGACGGGACCCGGTGTAAGATCGTCCGGTAGTGCATCGACCCCCGCATAAGCGGTGCTGTACTGACCGGTGTTATTATGGATTTGAAATTCGACCCGGTAGACACCCGGGCCCGTATATGGGGTGAAGAGGGCGGTATAGACGCCGTCATCCGCCTGTGCGTCGCCGTGCAACGCCAGGTTGCCGTCGTCGTACAGGGGCACGGTGATTTTCGTTCTGTCGGGGCGGGTGACGACGGCCTGCACCTGGCACCCTGTTACGATCATGCCGTTTTCCACGGTCAGATAGAGCCGTGTCGCTGCCGGGAATATCACGGACTGGCTGGGGAGATCGGCCTCGCCCATCGCGTCCCCGCTTCCGCTCAGTTCGAGCGTGTACGCGACGGCGGCTGCCCCGTCCACCTGCGCAGTCCAGCTTCCCGGATCCGGCTCCCCGACGCGCACGAGCACTCGGGAAGCGGTCCGCTGCACCTGCACATTGTCGGGAGGATTGTCGAGATCGACGGTGGCGCCGGCGGGGTCTTTCAGGATCAACGTGATGGGGCCGCTGCTGCTGCTGAAATCAATGGTGATCCCGTCATTGAGTTCATCGACCGGAAGGTCAACGGGCTGGCTGGCCGGAAATATCCCCGCGAACCGGGCGATCAGGTATCCGTCCGTGACCGCCGCAGCCGCCGACCCGTCGCTTTCTTCCTCGTCCTCGCCCCCGTCTTCCAAAGCGGCCCGCAATGCGAGGGAAGCACTGCCTGAATTGCTCAGGCTGTTCATGTACGTGAAGTCCCCCCCCGTCTGGACGGCGAGACCCTTCAGGGCGCTGTTGTCGGAGATGACGTCGACCACGACGTCATTCCGGCGCAGCTCGTCGATCAGCGCCTGGCTGACCGTCCCCGAAGCGTTGGTGAAAAGGAGGATGGATTGGGTGGCGTAGCGATAACCGCCGCCGATGATCGCGGTCATCTCCGCACGAAGCGCGGTCTCCAGGTCTGCTGGGCCGGCGGTTGTCTGGATGCCGGTGATGCCGTTCACGACCCCGTCGATATCGCTCTGGGTGTTCAGGGTTTTCCACTCCTGGATCACCCCGAGGGATGCGGCGAATGTGGCCACCCCGACGGAGTCCCCGTTGCGGCCGGCGCCGGGCAGCCGCAGCCTTTTGACCGTCTCCACTGCCACGTTCCTGGCCTTCTGCAGCGCCGTCCCTGTCAGGTCGGCCTGGATCAGAATTCCGACTCTTTTTTCCGGCTTCAGCGTGACGATGGAGGGTGCATCCGGCGGGTCGCCGGTCTGCACCCCCGGAAGCGTCGTCACCCCCAGGGAGGCGGCGATCGTGTGCAGACAGGACATCTTGTTGTCGCGCTGCTGGCGGGTGACCGCCCAACGGCCGTCGGGAAAGTCGTTTCTTTTGAGGTGTTCCTCGGCGCAGAACATGGAATAGATCTTCGGGGTGTCGTTGTCGTACATGACGCACGAGTGGTTCGGGTTCACCGTCGATTCTCGGGGCGAAGCCCGCTCCACCGAACACCATGAGCTCTCTTCATTTCCACTGTCGACGATCTGGGCGACGCCGTCCGTTATTGCCCAGACATCGCTCTTGTACTCGTCGGAAAGGCAGAAGAGATAATGGCCCAGTTCGTGGACGGTAATGATGGGATGCTTCATGTCCTCCTCGAAGAGGTAAAGGACGTCGCCCGTTCCCAGCGAGGTGCGCTCCCGGTCGTCGGGTTGGGAGACGGAGGCATGGCCGATCTTGTCGATCCGGATGTCCGCCCGCCCCTTGACGCTCGGGTCGAGGCCCAGACGGATCTCGCCCAGCCGAAGCAGGCCCCGCGTCGCGGTCCAGAGCAGCTTGTGGGTCTCCTGGAAGTTGGTTATCCATTTCTGCTGATCCTGGCCTTTGTCGTCAAAGTAGACGGTGAGGTTCACCGCGCGGCCGTTGCCCTTGTCGGTGATGATCCCACTGCCCGGCAGCGCCCTTGGGGGGAAAACGGTCATGGTGAACACGGTAAGAAGCAGAGCGGCGATTCCGGTCGTGATTCGGTTCATTGGGAATTCTCCTTGAAGTTTCTTCCGCATCCCCGCGAAGTCGACGCGGAATACAGGCCAGGTGGTTCACCGGCGGTTCCGCCGTTTCCGGGCGTTGGTTGTTTCGCTTTCCACAACGGTAGCATAGAGAGGAACGATCCTCTACTTAAATTTAAGCGAGGCTTTTCATCATCACCGATACCATGCCTCATTTTTTTTCGGTCAATATTCAATTGACTCACATGATCATTCCCCATACACTCCCACCCCGAAGAGGCAATGCCTTATCAATTCAATCTGAAGAGATAGAAAATGGCTGCTGAAGAAAGTAAAAACTATCTGGATGTGAAAGCACTCATCCTCCTCTTCGTAATCACCCTGATCTGGGGTTTCAACCACCCCAGCATCAAATACGTCAATCAGGGGATTGCTCCTGTATTCGCGTCAACCTTGCGCTCCCTGATCGCTTCGATATGTGGCGTGATCTATTGCCTGTGGAAAAAGGAGAAAATATTTCATACCGACATCAATCTGCTGCACGGGGTTGTGGTGGGCCTTCTCTTTGGTTTGGAATTCGCCTGCATATACTTCGGACTTCTCTACACAGACGCGGCTCGCTCCATCATTTTCCTTTACACGAGCCCCTTCATCGTGGCCATTGGAGCCCACTTTTTCCTTGTGGGGGATCGTTTGACGTTTTTAAAGTCGCTGGGACTTGTTGCGGCCTTCGTGGGTGTTTTACTGGTCTTTCAAGGGAGACCCCCCGCGGCAAAACCCACCATGTTCATCGGGGACATCCTGGAAATCATCGGCGCTTTCTTTTGGGCAATGACCACCCTCTATATTAAAAAGTTCATGGCAGGGAAGGTCCAGCCGATCCATACGTTTCTTTACCAACTCGTTTTCTCGATTCCGATTCTTTTCTTCGCGAGCCTCATCCTGGAACCCCGATGGATTATCATGCTGAATCCTTCCATTGTCGGCTGCATCCTCTTTCAGTCGGTAATCGTTGCCTTCATTACTTACTTGATCTGGTTCAAGTTGATCCACGGCTATCCGGTGAGCAGGCTCTCCGCCTTCACCTTCCTGACACCCATTTTCGGGGTCTTTGCAGGCGTTATCTTTCTTAACGAAGAATTAACCGGCTCTTTAATGACGGGACTTCCTATGGTCTGCGTGGGAATTTTTCTGGTGAACTGGAAAAAAAGAAACGTCGGCCCAGTTTCCGTCGAGATCAGAAAATTTTGATATTACCTATGCCGGCGCCTTCTTTTTTTCTCGCCGGCACACCTATCCCGTAGTCTCTTATGTGTATAAAAGTGCGGCTCTCTCTGTAAGGGCCTTGGCATCTCCCCAGAGAATACATCCGGTAGGGCATATCAGGCTGCATGCAGGAGCTTCCCCGTTTTTTGCTTTTTCCAGACAAAGGTCACACTTGACGGCAACCTCTTTTTCGCCGTCAAACTGCATTGCCCCAAAGGGACATGCCTCCACACATTCCCGGCAGCCGATGCATGTTTCCTCGTTGATGAGCACGATACCCTGTTCGTTCCGCTCAATTGCCCTGACAGGACATACCTTTTTGCAGGGGGCATCCGCGCAGTGATGACAGTAGACCGGGATAAAAGACGGACTCTTTTCAATAACCCTGATGAGTCTCGGTCCCACACCAAGGTTGTGCTCTTGTTTGCAGGCAACCTCACAAGCATGGCAACCGCAGCAGTCTTCTTTAAAAATAGTGAGATATTTCTTAGCCATGACTCACCCCCTGTTGATCCTCGCAGCGGGATATGCTGCAGAGAAGAACTCTTAAGTTGGTAGCCCCCATAACCGGGTCCATGGATTCATAGGAGTCGTCGGTCAGAATGTTAATATTGGAAATATCCCACCCGTGCCCCTCATCCTTGATTTCAGGATACCACCAGCCGTGTTCCGCCACTACGACCCTGGGGTCTATGCCGTCATTGAATTTTGCCTTTTCCCTTACACGCCCTCTCGGCGACTCAATCCAGACCCAATCCATTTCATGAATCCCATGTTTTTTTGCCGTTTCAGGATGGATTTCTACTATGGGATCCGGCCTGATCTCACGAAGCCACGGAACCTGACGGTTTGCCGAATGAAAAAAGGTGGGCGTCCTTAGGCCTGCATTGAGGATATAAGGGTATTTATCGGCAAGATCCGGTCTCGAAACGGGGCTTTCCGGAATCTCGACATATTTGGGGAGAGGATCCCGCCCCCAGCCGTCAAGCGTTGTGGAGTAAAGTTCCACCTTGCGGGTAGGCGTCGAAAAACCGTTTTTCCGGTACTTGAAGTATTCCATATTGCCCTGCAGATAGCCCTTTTCCTTGAATTGCTCCCATGTAAAACCGGTAGGCTCAAGGATCCAGCCCAGGGCATCCTCTACGGTAGGCCACCACTCCTGACCCATCCTCTTTCCCAGTTCCAGAAATATTTTATGGTCCTGCCAGCACTCCCCGATCTCCACAACCTTCTGTCGCGCCAGCACGTAGCCATGAAATTTCCAGTTCTCTGCCACATGGTTCTGTTCGAGCCAGGTACCGGCGGGAAGAAATATGTCGGCAAGTTCGGCGGTGGGGGTCAGGAAAAAATCGGCCACTGCAAAAAAATCGAGCTTTTTCAGGGCCGCATGGATGTCCCTGGCATTTGCCTCCGTAATCAGAGGATTGGTACCGACAAAGAGACCCGCTTTGAGAGGATAGGGTTTTTCCTGCACAATGGCGTCCCAGGCCACTTTGGGTGTAATAAAGGTCATTCTGGCGCCAAGTTTGTACTGTTCGCCCCCAAGGCGTTTTTTCTTCATCTCAGAAGTAAGGGCTTCATGGCGCGAGAACTGCGAGACGGTGCGTACCGGAGGAGGGACGTGGAAAACATTCCCCCCGGGCGCATCAAGATTGCCCGTTGCGGCCATGAGACCAACGGCAGTGCGGGTAAAGTCCGTACAGTTGATCGTCTGCTCGGTAGGAACCCCCCAGTGGATGCCGGCGGGCTTGGTTTTCGCGTAGAGCCTGGCCGCTTCTCGGATGAGTTCCTTGCCGACCCAGGTGATCTCTTCGACACGGTCCAGGGGGTATTCTTTCAAAACCCTCTCTTTAAAAGGTTCCCAGCCGTGGATATAATTGGCCACAAAATCCTTGTCGTAGAGCTCTTCATCCATGATAACGTTAAAGAAACCCATAGCCAGGGCTGCATCGGTTCCCGGCCTTAACTGAAGCCAAAGGTCAGCTTTTTTCGTATAGAAATTCTTGCGGGGATCGATGACGATCAGCTTCGCCCCTTTCCTGTACGCCCCCCAGAAATTCACCCCTTTGTATTCATCAGGATTGCTCCAGAGCGGGTTAACCGCCCACAGGACAATGCACTTCGGCTCACCGGCATAGTCGCACACGGGAAATCGACCGCAGGTGACCAGGGACGCGCCAATCCGGGAAAGGTAACACATGTGGCCCGCAGTGAGGACGTTTGGCGTTCCGAGGAGATTGCCGAACCGTGAAAAGTGACTTTCATAGTCCCGGCCGGTACCCTGGCCGATCAGGAGCGATTCAGGTCCATATTCATCGATAACCTTTTGGAATTTAGATGAAATGGTATCGAGTGCCTCATCCCAGGTTATCCGCTCCCACCCCGTGGCCTGTTTCTTCAGGGGATGGAGAATACGATCGGGATGGTAGGCAATCTGGGTAATGGCAAGGCCTTTGCTGCAGAGCGTCCCGTGGCTGATGGGAGAATCAGGATCCCCTTCTATTTTGACCACCTTGCCGGCCTGCACATGGGCAATAACACCACAACCGCCATGGCAGCTTCGACATACCGTTCTCACCTTTTTTATCATTCCCATACCCTATCTCCTACTAAGTCAATATTAAGCCAATGGGAGGGGAAATTTCGATTTTTTCTCCCGGTAAATCTTCTCCATGATCGCTAAATTCTCTCCGTATTTTATCGCATGTTCTTTTGCCGCCGCCGCCGCCGCTTCGGCATCGCCGGCAATCACCGCATCAACGATCGGGCGATGCATGCCTGCGGGGTGCAGCTTAAACAAAGAGGATTCCCCTGATTCGAGTGCGAATGTCTCCAGTGCGATCCTTATCAAACCCATCAGCGACCTCTCCAGGGCCTCGAGAAAACGGTTCCCGCTCATCTCCGCGAGGATAAAATGCACCGCCATCTTTCTGGCCATATCACTGACCAGGCTTTCGATGGGAAGCTCCTCCATCTCAAGAGAATCTCTTAATCGCTGTGCATATTCCGGTGTGATGTTCAGGGCTGCAAGGCGCGCTATTTCAGATTCCACAACCCGTCTGACATGATGCACTTCGGGAATGGAGATCTTCTCGGCGATATAAAGATCCCGGAACGCATTGACCGAACGTTCGAAGGTGAGTTCGGTAACATAAGAACCACCCGTGGGTCCCTGTCGCGTCTCGATAAAACCCGAGTTTTCCAGAGATCGCAATGCTTCATGAATGGCCACGCGGCTGACCTGAAACTCCTCGGCAAGGTCACGCTCCGAAGGCAGTTTATCACCTTCCTTGAAATGACCCATGATGATGGACTGTTTCAGTTGCTCTGCAACCTCTTCTGAAACCCGCAATTGTTTAATAGGCTTAAATCTTGGCATTTTGTTTACCCTGTGACAAGTTTATTACAAAAATGCTTTTTGTGCAATATCGTACCATAAAAAATATCTTGACATCTAATATTATTCTGGCCTAACATTAATCCACACAAACATTGTCACAGGCAATTCAGCTTCAAGTATCAGTCCTTCTTTCAAGGGCATACCCATGAATCTATCGCAAAATCTGGAAACATCAGCCTTTTTTTTCCCTGATCGGCCGGCAATCCGAGAGGGTGGCCTTGTCATGACTTACGGGGAGCTAAACGCTCAGGCAAACCGTGTCGCCACCGGGCTCATCAAAATGGGGATCAAGCCGGGTGAGCACGTGGGCCTTTGTGCCCCGAACTCGGCGGAGTGGATTGTCTTCTACTTTGGGGTTCTCAAGGCAGGCGCCGTTGCGGTTACCCTCTCTTCCCAGCTCAGAAGAGAGGAATTGGCGATCTTTATCGAACATGCCAAGCCGCGATTCTTGTATACCACCGAAGCCAGACTGCGCGATTTGAAGCCTCTTCAAGACGCCGGTTTCCTTGAACAGCCGATCTGTCCGGGAGGTGACCTTGACCTGCCACGGCTCGTCGGCATGGGCTCCGATATCTTTAAAGCCATCGCCAGAGGGCGCAGGGATATCGCCGCAGTGCTCTATACGGGAGGCACAACCGGGCTCTCGAAAGGGGTCATGCTAACCCATGAAGGCATCAATTTTTCAAGCGGCATGGTCGCCCATTTTGAGCGCTCCCGGGAGACGGATGTCGCGCTGTGCTTTATGCCCTTCAACCATGTCTTCGGCCAGATCCATATCATGAACTCAACGATTTTCAGTGCCGGCTGTCTTGAACTGTTGCCTTCTTTTGACCTGGGACGGATCCTGGATCTGACGGAAAGCGGAAGGGTGACAAAATTCTATTCCGTACCCACCGTCTATATTCGTCTCTTGACCATCGGCGACTTGAAGAGAAAACTTGGAAAAGTACGCTATTGCTTTTCCGCCGCTGCCTCCATGGCAACAGAGATTGTGAAGCAATGGAAGGAGCAGACAGGGATTACGATCTCGGAATCCTATGGTCTGACAGAGGTCATGCCCGTCACCTATAACCATTACTACCCGGAGAAACATGTTGTCGGCTCGGTGGGTCAAGCGGTCCATGGCGTAGAAATACAGATCCGGGATACATCGGGAAAACTGCTGAAAGAGGGAGAGAAAGGGGAAATTTGTGTCCGGGGACCCGTCGTCATGAAAGGCTATCTGAATAACCCCGAGGGGACCAAAGATGCCTTCTGGGGGCGTGATTGGCTTCGGACGGGCGATATTGGCCGCCAGGATGCAAACGGCTATCTATACATCGTAGATCGCCTCAAGGAACTGATCATAACCGGTGGCGAGAACGTCTATCCCGGTGAGGTGGAAGAAGCCCTCTACACAAAACCGGAGGTGCAGGAATGTGCCGTTGTAGGGCTTCCCGACAGGGAGTGGGGGGAGAAGGTAGCGGCTTTCATCGTACCGAAGCCTGGCCATGCCATTGTCCCCGACGATGTCAAATCTTTCCTGAAAACCAAGCTTTCCCCTTTCAAGGTGCCGAAAGTATACATTGTGGTAGAAGATATGCCCAAAAGCCCTGCCGGCAAGATATTGAAGCGCGAACTGGGGAAAATGTTCCCGCCATGAAGTTTGATTGTGATAATCTATCAAGCTATAGAGGAGTTACCTTTTAAATGTAAACTCGCGGCGGTCGATGAAAAAGGATGCCGCACATTGACACTCAAAGGAGGGTTGGCTATGAAAAAAAACAGTTTTTCCAAAGTTTTTGTGGCGTCGATGGTTCTTTTGTCCTTTTTTGCGGCGGGACCTCTTTTTGCGCAGGAAAAGGCCATGAAGCTCAGACTTTCAGTGCTGTGGCCCGCACAGCATCCGATAACGAAATTGCTTGGGGACTGGGGGAAGGATATTGAAAAGGCAACGAATGGAAGGATCACCGTCACCATCTTTGCCAGCAACACCCTTTCACCGCCAATGCAGGTTTATGACAACACGGCAAAAGGCGTCGTGGATATCGGCACCTCTTTGTTGGCCTATGCGCCTGGCAGGTTGCCGCTGTCGGAAGTTTTGCAACAGCCGCTCGGATACAGGAACGGTTATCAGGCAAGCAAATTGGCCAACGCGTATTATAAGAAATTTCGTCCCAAAGAATTTGATGATGTGAAGGTCATGTTCCTCCATGGCGCTGCTCCAGGTTTTATTTTTACAAAGAATCCCGTCAAATCAACCGCCGATATAAAAGGCCTGAGAATCAAAGCCAATGCTGAAAATGCCGATATTGTGAAGAATCTGGGCGCTTCTCCGGTGACCATGCCGGTGACCGAAACGTACGACAGCCTTGCCAGGGGCGTGGTGGACGGCGCGCTTTTCCCGATCGAAGCATTGCAGGGATTCAAGATCGGCGAGGTTGTCAAGACGGTGATCGAGAACTATGGCATGTCCTACATGACTTCCATGTATGTGGTCATGAATAAGGACAAATGGAATGCAATATCGAGCGCCGATCAAAAAGCCATCGAAAAGTTCAATGAAGAATACAGTGACAGACTGGGCAAACTGTGGGTGACCATGGATGACAATGCAAAAGCATTTGCCAAAGGAAAAGGGGTGACATTCTTATCCGTTTCTAAAGAGGAGGAGGCGGCAACCATTCAGAAGATGAATCCGATCCTGGATGATTATGTTAAAATGGCCAAATCCAAAGGTCTCCCGGGCGATGAGGCATTGAAATTCTGCCAGGACTTCTTGAAGACGAATCCCTGACGATGATGTATAAAAGAGGGCTGCAACAAAGCAGCCCTCTTTTATATCCTGGCCCCGGGTCATCGTGATGAGGGAAAATGCAGATGAGGTTGCTGATCAATCCGGAGGACGATGATGAAACGCTTTATGGCAGGCATTGTCAACATGGATAAGCTTTTATACATCATTGCCGGTTCGGTATTGGTGTGCATGATCCTATTGACTCTCTGTGATGTGGTTTTGCGAAACTTTGGCCATCCCATTACAGGGTCTATGGAAATCATCCAGTATGGGGGATGTATTGTTTTCGGATTCGCCATTCCTTATGCCACAATGCTTGGGGCTCAGGTCATGGTGGATATCGTCATTGAAAAACTCGGTCCCGGCAGAAGACGCATGGTCAATATCATTACAAGAGGCATCGGCATTATCATATTCCTGTTTGTCGCTTATAATTTTACCCTTTACGGGATCGATGTGATGCACTCGGGTGAGCGTACGGCCAGTTTCAAGATCCCCTATTACCCCTTTGCATTTGCCCTCTCATTCTCCTTTCTTTTTCAGAGTTTGACCATAGTTTCCGATCTGATCAAAACATTAAAAGGAGAAGACAATGAGTGATGTGGCCGTCGGGGTATGGGGAATCATATTGCTGCTGGCCCTTTTCATAACGGGGCTGGAGATGGCTTATTGCATGATCCTGGTCGGATTTATCGGATTTACCTGTCTTATGTCGTTTTCCGCGGCCTCAAGTCTCGTTGTTAAAGATTTCTTCGATAATTTTACCACATACAGCTACACGGTAATCCCTCTATTTATCGTTATGGGAGAATTTGCCTCGAATTCGAATATCGCCAAGAGGCTCTACCTGGGGGCGCACAAGTGGTTCGGACACATACCGGGCGGACTTGCGATGACCACCGTCGTCGGCGCGACAGCCTTTAAAGCCATGTGCGGGTCGAGTCTGGCCACGGTAGGGACCTTTTCCAACCTGGCCATGCCCGAGATGGACCGCTATGGATATAAAAAGGAACTTTCTGCGGGTACCATTGCCTCGGTCAGCACTTTGGGCATGATTCTGCCCCCCTGTACCGTGCTGATCATCTATGGGCTTCAGGTTGAGCAATCGATAGGCAGGCTTTTCCTTGCTGGAATTGTACCGGCGCTGTTCATCTCATTTCTCTTTATGGCGGTGATCGCCGTATGGGTCAGCCTGAAACCTGAAATAGCGCCGCGGGCCGGAAAGTCAACATGGAAAGAAAGGCTCAGTGTTATCCCTGATGCCTTGATTGTCTTCATCATCTTCAGCATCGTCATCGGGGGGATGATCACAGGTTTTTTCAGCCCCACGGAGTCGGGCACCATAGGGACGGTGGCCATCTTTCTTCTGGCGCTGGTGCGAAGAGAAATCAATTCGGATATGATCATCCGATCTCTCAAGGGGGCCTTGAAAACGTCCATCATGACGTTGATGCTGATTGCGGGGTCCGCGATCTTCGGCCATTTCCTGGCCATCACTGAAATCCCCATGATTGCGGCCAAGTGGGCAGGAGACCTTGCGATCCCGGGCGCTCTTATCATGTGCCTGATCGTGGTGATCTACCTGGTAGGCGGTTCCATCATGGACGACCTTGCGTTTATGGTCCTTGCCACACCGATCTTTTTCCCGACAGCGATGGAACTCGGCTATGATCCGATCTGGTTCGGTATCCTCATTTGCGTTACGCTCATGATCGGCGGGCTCATCCCACCGGTCGCGATTTATGTTTTTATCCTGGGCAACATCACAGGAATCCCCTTCAAAACGATCTATAAGGGAGTCGTCCCTTTCCTTTCAGCCCTTGTCCTGGCCCTGGTCATTCTGTTTGTTTTTCCCCAGATAGCGCTATGGCTGCCCGATCTCATGATGGGCAAGGCGTGATCAGATCATCTTTTCAACGGAAGGAGTTTATTCATGACGGAAACTCTCATACAGGCATTGGTGGATATGGACGAGGCCGGAGCTCTGCGGGAAGCCAAAGCCCTTCTCGACGGCGGATGCGATCCCATGAAGATCCTGGGGGCCTGCACCACGGCCATGGAAACCGTGGGAAAGCGATTTGAGTCCGGGGAGTACTTTCTTCCTCACCTCCTCATGGCGGGGGAGATGCTGAAACAGATCTATGATACGGTCAAACCCCTCATCCAGGAAGAAAAGACAGCAGCGGGAAAGGGCAAAGTCCTGATCGGAACCGTGAAGGGCGATGTCCACGATATCGGGAAGAACATCGTTACCTTCCTGCTGGAGGCCAATGGGTTCGAGGTCCGTGATATCGGCGTAAATCAGCCGCCCGCGAGTTTCGTGGAGGCCGTTCGCGAGTTCCGGCCGGCCGTCGTCGGCATGAGCGGGCTCCTGACCCTTGCCTTCGACGCCATGAAGGAGACGGTTCAGGCCTTACAGGACGCGGGCCTGCGGGACCAGGTCAAGATCATGATCGGTGGCGGCCAGATGAGCGATAAGGTGAAAGAATACGCAGGGGCTGATGCCTACGGCCCGGATGCCATGGCGGGGGTCCGGCTCTGCCGGCAATGGATTCAGGAGCGGGTGAGATGAAAAAGCGTTTTCTTGAGGTCTCGGCAGATGCCGAACAGAGGCAGGAGGCACGGTTTGCGGCATGGCTGAAGGCCGAGGGCGTCCCTTTTGTCGACGCGGGCGCAGCCGCTGCATACCGGGAGCGGGTCACCCTTCTCAAGGATGCCCTGCAACTCAAACGGATCCCCGATCGCATCCCGGTTTGTCCTTCAGCCGGGTTCTTTCCCAACGAGTACGCCGGCATCACGATGTATGATGCCATGTACGACTACCAGGCCCTGGGCCAGGCCGTGGAGAAGTACCACGATGATTTCAGACCGGATGCATACAGCGCTCCCACCACGGTCGTGCCCGGGAAGGTGCTGGATATCCTGGACCTGAAGATCTACCGGTGGCCGGGTCACGGCGTGGGCCTGGAAAGGGAGTACCAGTATCTGGAAGGCGAGTACATGAAGGCCCAGGAGTACCAGGACCTGATCGACGATCCCAGCGCCTTTTTCCTGAACGTCTATTTTCCCCGCATTTTCGGAGCCCTCAAGCCCCTGGAGACGCTGCCGCTCTTTCCGCCGGTGAATGAGATTCCCCTCGTTCCTCCCTTTGCCATCCCCTTTGCGGCGGAAGGCATGAAGAACGCTCTGGAAGCGCTGGGCAGAGCCGGGGAAGAGGCGCTCCGCTGGAGGGCCGCCTTGCGGGAGATGGGCGGAAGAATCATGGGAAAGGGATATCCCTCCTTTGCCGGCGGTTTTACCAAAGCCCCCTTCGATGTGATCGGCGACAGCTTGCGGGGCACCAGGGGGGTGATGCTCGACATGTTCCGCTACCCCGACGAGTTGCAGGAGGCCTGTGAAAGACTCACACCCATCATGGTGAAATGCGCCGTGGCCGCCTGCCGGGCAACCGGCCACATCATGCCTTTTATCCCTCTTCATAAAGGCGCCGACGGATTCATGTCCAAGGAGCAGTTCAGGACCTTCTACTGGCCGACCCTTCGTAAGCTGATCATCGGGCTGGTGAACGAAGGTCTGGTTCCGCAGCTCTTTGCCGAGGGGTCTTACAACGACCGGCTGGAGGAGATCTGCGATATCCCCAGGGGAAAGGTCCTCTGGTGGTTTGACAAGACCGACATGAAAAGGGCCAAGCAGACGGTGGGACAGGTGGCCTGCCTGGCCGGCAACGTGCCCATGGACCTGCTTTGTACGGGCGCCCCGGACGATGTCAGGGTTTACTGCAGGGAGCTGATCGATGCGGCGGGCGCAGGAGGCGGATTTATCCTTTCGAGCGGCGCCGGTTTGCAGGGTTCCAGGGTCGCCAATGTCAGGGCCATGATGGAGGCCGCAAAAGAGTACGGCATTAACAGGAAATGAGGGTGGGGGCGGATGAGGCGCCCCCCTTGCGCCACATCCATTCAATACCGCTGTATGGGACCGTTGCCTGCTCTTCTACTTCCAGAATTTCAGCAAGATGAAGAGGAAGATCCCATAGATCTCCAAACGGCCTAACAGCATATCCCCGGTGAGAATCCATTTCCCCAGCTCAGGGATCTGCGCAAAATTGCCTATTGAACCGACCGGACCGAACCCAGGTCCCACGTTTCCCATCGTGGCGGCCGACGCCGAAAATGCAGTCATGATGTCTACCCCCATAACGGTCAGGAGCGCACTCGATATGAAAACGATCCCAATATAAATGATGATAAACAGAAGACTTGCTTCGAGAACATCGTCATCGACCGCCATATAATCAATCTTTGCCTTGACAACGGCATGGGGGTGCTCAATCTTCAGGATGCGTTTCTTTACCGCGTGCCAGAGCAGGACCACGCGGTCGGCCTTGATGCCACCTGAAGTGGAGCCGCTACAGGCACACTGCAAGATGAAAAAGATGAGGATTAATTGTGCAAAGGGAGGCCAGACATTGGTGTCCGCGGTGGCAAATCCGGTTGAAGTGCCGACGGAAATGATTTGAAATGCGCCATATCGCAGGGCCTCGGCCCAACCGCTGTATACGGTTCCCTGGAGACTGATCACCGTGAGCGCCGTGCCCGCTGTAAGCGCAATCAGGTAATAGCGAAAAACGGTGGATTTGAACAGCGCCCTGATGTCGCCCAGTACCGCCAGGAAGAGGAGTCCGAAATTGGCCCCTGACAGAATCATAAAGATCAGGATCACCGTCTCAACGGCAATGCTGTTGTAATGGGCGACGCTCAAGTTTTTGGTGGAAAATCCACCGGTCGCGATGGTGGCGAATGAATGATTGATCGCATCAAAGAGGGGGATCCCGCAAAGCAGCAATGCCACCGTTTCCAGAACCGTCAATCCCACATAGACATACAGGATCATCTGCAGGGTCTTTTTGGTCTGAAGTCTGAAATTCATTGCCGCCAGCGGAGAGATCTCGGTCCTGTACAGGGCCAGCCCCACCTTTCCCATCGTCGGCATGACGGCCAAGGCAAACACGATGATTCCCACGCCTCCAATCCAGTGGGTCGCGGATCTCCAGAAAAGAAGTCCCGCCGGCAATGCTTCGATATTCGTCAAAATGGATGAACCCGTGGTCGTGAATCCGGAGACACTTTCAAACCAAGCGTTCGTGGTCGTAAATTCACCGCCCCACATCACGTAGGGCACCATCCCGAAAAGGCAGGCCAGAAGCCAACTGGCGACAAGAATGGCAAACCCCTCCTTATTGGATATCTCCTTCGCCTTGGGGACGAATACAAAGGGAAAGGCTCCGAAGAGGGCGGCGATAAGACAGGTATAGGCCAGCGGGAAGAATGCCGAATCACCGTTAAAGAACGATATCGCTGCCGACAGGAGCAAGAAAACGGCATTGACCAGCAAGATGATGCCGACATACCTGATAACAATATGCAATCTCATGGGATAGATCTCAAGATTTCGATTTCTTGATCAGTTGCTTTACGGATGAGACGAGCTCCGCGATCTCGTCTTCGCTCTCCACATGGATGTCCGGAAGATTCCCGTGGTCCAGGTAAGCCTGGATACCCTCTGTGAGTCGGACGATAGGGCTGATGACATAGAGATTGATCAGGAAGCTGAAAATGATCGCGAAGATGAACGCCGCGGCTATGGCAATGATACCGGGCATGGTCGCCCGGTGAGCCCTGCCCTCCACGTAGGAGGCCGTCTGGTACATGGCCCGATGGTTGAGACTCATCAGCTCGGTCACGGCAGTTTTTACCGTGATGAAGGTGGGATTGACCTCCTGAAAATACAGGTTCAAGTTACCCCTATATCCGACGCCAGTAAATGGTTGCCATAGCTTCCGGTAGGATGCATAAGATTTTTCTATCGCATCGACGTAGTTACGTTCTCCCGGAATGGTGATGTTGTTGCGGGCAATTTCAAGCGCCTTTTGAAAATTCCCATCGGCAACCTTCAGAATGTCCATGCCATCGTCCCGTTTCCCCAGCAGCAGAAGCAAGACGGCGCTATCCTCCCTTTCAAGTGCCTCGATCATGACTTTGGCGGCGTCGATGCTCTTGTAGTTTTCGTCGAGTATATTCTGCGCCGAAATGCCGATGTTCTTCAGTTCGTAAATCGACCATGCCCCGGCGACCAGCAACATGGCGGCCAGGATCAGGAATCCAGACAGGATCTTCGCTCGTATTCCCATCAAATTCTCCTTCCATATCCGGGGAGATCAACGTCATCCTTGAAAAATGGCTCAGCCCACCGTCCGGGGAGGGGCAGACCAGAAGCGCTTCTCCGTTGAAGACTTACCCCCGGTCCCACTTTCCTTCGGCGCGCAGTTCCCCGACGATGGCCGCCCCCCTTTCCCGGAGGCACAGGTAATCGGTTTTCGCGACACGGTTCAGCGGGATCTCGCCCGCCTTCAGGATCACCACGTGGGATGGCCGCGAATAGGCGGAGATGTCGCCGCAGGCGGCCATCACCTCCGCGGGGGTGATCGTCTTTCCCTCCTGGCATTCCACGAAGGCCATGATTCCTTCGCTGAACACCTCGTGGTCGGCGCCGATAATGGCGATCATGCCGGCCCGGTCCTTGAGTTTCTCATGGATGTGGCCCTCCACATCCTCCGGGAAGACCTGGTACCCCTTCGGTTTGATGACGTTCTTCGCCCGGCCGGAAAAGTGGAGCCCCTTTTCGTCATAATATCCGATGTCGCCCGTGTAGCAGACGCCATCCTTCGAGATCGTCTTTGCCGTGTTTCCCGGATCGCCCAGGTATCCCGGAAAGATCTGGGGGCCGGAGAAGCAGATCTCCCCGGCTTCGCCCCGCGGCTTTTCCGCCCCGGCGGTTCCATCCTGCTTCATGAGATCGCGGATCGAAATCGGGCAGAGCGGCGAGTCGTAGCCGATCCCCTGGGCGAGTTCATCCACGTCGGCGTCCACGTTCGTATAGGTGCAGAAGCCGGCCGTTTCTGTGAGGCCGAGGCCCGTCCCGATCCGGGGCGCCATCGCCTTCATCTTCACAAGGAACTCCCTTGGCACCGCCTGACCGCCGTAGATCGCGAAACGGAGGCTCTTGAGGTCGTATTTGCCGTAATCGGGGAGGCGCCACTCCATGTTGAAGAGGGCCGGGATCTGGCCGATCACGGTGGCCCGGTGCTTTTCAATCGCCTCCAGCGAGAGTTTCGGATCGAAGATGTGAAGGAGCACCGCGACCCCGCCGCCGAACAGGACGGTTCCCAACTGCTCCGTCGTGCAACCCACGTGGGAGGGGGGGAGGTTGATCAGCATCCGGTCGGAGTTTTCCAGTTCGAATCCCACGCACAGGGAGATGTTCTGGATCAGAATGTTTTCGTGGCACAGAAGCGCCGGTTTCGGGGAGCCGGTGGAGCCGGTCGTGAAGATGATCAGGCAGGCGTCGCGCTTCCCGACCTGGCTGCGGGCCTTTTTCACACGGCCCGTAAACAGATTGAAGAGATAGACCTTCTTGATGTCCTTTACGAAGTCGGCGACCCCGACGGCGCCCTCCATGATCAGATCGGCCTCTTTCTGGAACTGCACCCAATGCCGGATATAGGGGCAGGCTGTCATCACCTCCCGGATCAGGGGGCGGAAGTCGACCACCGGCGTCTTGCCCAGGAAGAAATAGGCCTTCGGCTTCATCTTCTCCATACAGGCGATGAGTTCCTTGGCCTTCAGCCGCAGGTCCAGCGGGGCGACGATGAGGCCGACCCGGTAGCAGGCGTAGATCAGATAGACGTGTTCCTTCAAGAGCGGCAGGCTCGTGGCGACGATGTCCCCCTTGACGAGGCCGATGGAGAGCAGCTTGGCGGCGAAGGCGGAGACCGAGGTGTCGAACTTCTTCCAGGCGACCGTTTCGCCGGTGTTGTGTTCGATGATCGCCGTCTCCTGCGGCCGCTCCTTGGCATAGCGGGTCACGTAATCGGCGATGTTCGGGAGAAGCTCTTCGTACATCCGGCGGCATTGTTCGTCCTTCTGTCGGTCTTTCATCGTTTCGCCTTTCTGGGATGGAATGGAAGAATGGCAGGCCGTAGCCTGAACCGTAAAGCCTCCTGGAGCGATCAATCCCTCTCGAAGGGCGGGAACGTTTCCACGAGGGTTATGAAGTATCCAACATGGCGCACATTTGTCAAGAGATTATCCCGGCGGGGGCTCGTGAAAACAGTTCGGCGTTCTTGGGGATCGCGGCTCATGGTTTCCGCCGGGCAATGGCCGTGATGGCCTTCTCGGCGGCAATCCTTACCTTTTCCTTTTCCTTGGAGGTGAGGACGGCAAAAAAACCCTTTGAACCGGTTGTTTCCTTGAGCGCGGGCAGCGCCTCTTCGGAACCGATATTTCCCAGGGCGATGCAGATCTTTTCATCCAGATCGGATTTCATCGCTGCGGCTGACTTGGAACGCAACAGCGCCGCAAGGGCGGACACGGCCCCCACGGCCTTGATGGTTCCCAGCATCTCCACAATGGCCATCTTGAACGCGGCGTCCGCCTTGGGCAGCACGGAAAGCAGCGTCTCCGCCCGCACCTTCCCCCCGATCCGCTGGAGGCTTTTCATCGCCTCGGACTGCACCTTTGGATTCTCATGGAGCAGCAGCGGCGCAAGATGGATGGCCTGGGCCTCTCCACCGACGCGGCCCAGGATGTAGACCAGGTTCCGCAGCACGTACCAGGGTTCGCTCATGATAATCCTTGCCGTGATCACGGGAATGGAGGGGACCCCGATTTCGGAAATCACCTGGAGGATCCGCACGCGCTCCTCGCTGCTTTCGCTCTCCCGCAGCATGTCGAGAAGACGCTCCACCGGGGCGACCCCGAGACGTCCCAGCGTATGGGCCGCCTCCTTCTGCTTCCCCCGCTCGTTGGTCTGCAGTTCCCGGAACAGCGTTTCCAGAAGTTCTTCCGTCGCCAATTCACGGAGGGCCTCGGCTGCCAGGAGCGCCATGGCCGGTTCCTTGGGCGATCGGCCGGACTGGATCAGGCTCAGGATGTCGAGGATGGGATGCGCTTCCACAAAGGGATCCCTTTCGAGAAGCGCGCGTGTCAGCTCCTTCAATTGCCGGCAGACCTTTTCGTAGGCCGTGCTGAAGGCCGTTTCCGAACGGAGCCAGCCCGCCAGGGGTTCGGTGAGATGCGCGGCCCTCTCCGACTGCCCATCGGCGAGGCAATCGTTCAGGATCTGAGAAAGGATTTCCGCGGCCCGGCTACGAATCTCGGGATTCCGGCTGTGAAGCGTGGCGATGAGCGGTTCATGAAGCGCGTCGACGGTGCGGTCGTCTCCGAGGAGGTGGAGTTCCCGTGAGATCCCGGGGAGCTCCGCGATCCGGTGCGGGTCGAGAAAGGCGACCTTCTCCTCCTGAAGAAACCATTCGGCCCTCTCTTTCAGAAGGGCGAGACGTCTCTCCATCTTCTCTTTTTCGATGGCCGCGGCCGCCTGCCGTTCGCTCTGAAGTTTCCGGCCCTTGTCGCTATTGATCAAGACGTCAAAAGAGGCGCCCGCCGTCCGGCCCTTCTCCCCGCCCGCCATCCGCATCTCCGCCAGTCCGTCGGCTACCTCCGCGAACCTGGCGTCGTCGAGATCGCCGATGACCTCTTCCAGGAGCCGGCCGCCGAAGATCCCCCCTACATCCTGGGAGAGGAACAGGCTGATCCCATCGCTTTCCAACTCCGTAATGGAACGCGACACGAGGCGGATGATCCGTTCCTGGTCGCCGGGATCGGCGATCTTTTCCAGCATCCGTACCAGTTGGACAAGATGTTCCGACATCTGAATGCCCGCCTCAGAGCCCCACTTCTCCTTGAGGTGCTTCATCCCGGTTTGAAAGATCGTTGTGATCCACTCGGAATCTTTTGCCTTTTCCTTGACATGCTCCCGGTCGGCCGCTTCGGGGTCCATCTCCATCAAAAACGTCACGATGTCGTCGTCCTTGACGTCGATGCCGGCCACGATTTGCTGGTCTTTGTCCTTGGCGATATAGATTTTTTCATCAACGCGGATATGGAGGATCTCCTTGCGACGCAGCAGTTCCTGCAAGCCGCCCTCCATCCTGATCTCCTCGGGTTTCAGGTCGAGCGCCTGGAGGAATGCGGTCAGGCCCTCCTTTTCAAGGCCCCTTTCGAAAGAGAGGCTTCGGATGCCGAGGTTCGTGAAGAGCTCAATGATCGCTCTTACCTGCGGTCTCTCCTGGTGTCTGGGGCCCGCCGGCTCCCCGGCCACGAGGAGGAGCTTTTCCGATTCAGCGATGATCAGCGGGTCGTGCTCCTCCAGAATCGTTGCCAGAGCCTGGAGCAGCCTGTCGATCGTCTGGTCGATCATCGCGTTTGTCGGGGGGTAGAGCCGCAGATTCGTCACCGCCGTACTCATGATCACGATCGCGTCGATCGCCTTTTCCTGAATTTCCTGAATCGCCATATGGATTGATCGTCCTTTCGCCGATGTCACATAAGTCACATAAATGTTCATGCACGGCCTGCACGTAGCCGGAGACGGCGGCCCTGGTTGCAAGGGCGTAAGTGTTTTGATTACGGCTCTTTGTGCATCCGGAGACAGCGTTCGTCTTTCTGTCGGTCTTTCGTCGTTTTCGCATTTCTGTGATGGAACGGAAGAATGGCAGGCCGTAGCCTGAACCGTAAAAGCCTCCTGGAGCAGTCAATCTTTCACGATGGGTGAGAACATTCCCGCGAGGGCTATGAAGTATCCAATATGGCGCACATTTGTCAAGAGATTATCCCGGCGGGGGCTCGTGAAAATCCCTGAGAACGCCGTTATTCCAGCGTCGGAGCGAGAAGCGGAACGACGGGCGCCGCCTCTCTGCATCAATCCGCCGCCCGGCGGATCAGCCAGACGATGAGCGCCGCGGTGAGAATCCAAATCGCGACGATCACGGCGGCCGCGATCTTCCCCACCCGGGTCGCCCTTCCGACGATCTCCTCCGATTTCTGGCGGCATTCCGCGAGGACGTCGGCAGGGATCAGACGGATCACGAGCATCAGCCCGAGCGGGATCAGGACCAGATCGTCCAGGTATCCCAGCACCGGGATGAAGTCCGGGATCAGATCGATCGGGCTCAGTGCGTAGGCGACGACGATCAGCGCGAGGAGCTTCGCGTACCAGGGGACGCGCGGGTGGCGGTAGGCCAAAAAAAGGGTGAACGTCTCCCGCTTCAGGGCTTTGACGCGATTTTTCCATGAACCGAACGATCTCATGCACGCGTACCTGTCATAGTTTTGCGGCAAATGTAAAGTTCGAAATCAAGACGGTTTTCCGGACCATGGACGGGGATGGCCGATGAGCGGCCGGCGCAGGTTCTATTCTGCCCGGCGCAGCGGTTTGTTGGCCAGATATTTCGCCATTTCTTCAAAAAGCCTGAGTTGATTCGATTCTGTCGCTGTATAGAGAACCTCACCCTTGGATGAGAGGACATCCGCAACATAGGAGTCGACATCCTGCTCGCGCCGTTCAAGAAACGCTTCTTCCCGATCCAGATTGCAAAAATGGTGCGCCTCACACAGCAACTGCCCCATCAAGATCACCTTGGCATCGGCCAGAGATACCGCAATCCTTGCAGACTTCAACATCGAAACCTGAGTGTTGGCCGTTTCGATGGCCGTTTGCAACGCATCGCGGTGTGTATCGCGCATATCCGTTTCCGATGACTTGCGGCACAAAAGGATAAGGTCCAGATGGATCGGCGACTTGGACTGCTGCAGAGGCATTGAAACGGACATTTCCGCCTTGATGGGGTATGAACGTGTACAAACAAAGCCGGCATGTCTGATGGCCTGATGAACGGCAGTCCAGCCGTCGTGTCTCGCGTGATGATAGGAGAAGACAAAAAGCCCGTCACTCTTCAGTACACGCCTGCACTCCGCAAAGACGGATGTGAGCTTGCTTGTGAACAGGGTTGCATCCGTATCTTGCACTTCTGCCTGATGCCGCGTCGTGTCTCGCGGCGATAAGTCCAGCACCTGGTTCAGCCAGTAATAGAAGAAGTCGGCCAACTGAGAATAATGAACGTTGTCGAAAAACGGCGGGTCGGAAACAACAAGATCTACAGAACTGTCGGGAATGTCTGTACGGCCTGAATCCCCCTGGCTTATATAAACGCTGTTCCGATTACCCTGAAACTCTTGATAAGATGCGGCGATGGGTGCGGAAAGAGGATGATTGAACCCACCCGCCTTGGCCCCGGAATATGAATCAATGACAACTTCCGTCGGGTTCGCTTTGTATTCAAGTGCACGTTCGATGCGAGAGTGATAGAGGCAGGAAAAGGCCCCGGACGACTTGGTGGTTCCCCATATATTTGCCTCAATCGGCATAAGTTCCGGTTTCAGAACGTGATTTGCAAACATGTGTCTTACGGCGCCGGTTCCTTCTCCTTTGAAAGAAGCGAACAAATTATTGAACTCGAGCGTTCCGGAAAACAAACATGCGAACAAGCGGCGAATATCGGGGTTCTCCAGCGCTCGTATGGCATCTGCGAGTTGCCTGATGCACAGAATATGACGATCTGAGAACAATTCATGCCAATAGCGATAGTTGTGTCTGAGCATTTGATTCGTGTTATACCCTGCTTCCACGCGAACTCGCGGAAGCCCATCAACAATCGAACCATACTCTTCCGCTACCAGCTTCTCCATTTCGTGGTCATATTCGTTCATCGACTCATAGACCTTGCGACCGTCCTGTAATAGAATCATCTTCGCATATCGACGATAGGCAAGTGGTCCGTCAATGTCCTTCATTCTATCAACAAGCTTAAAGTGTGAGTTGCAATGCGGACATTGGACATGGGGACCGGAG
>Ga0351876_1023_pt1 | contig 46513 bp, 42 predicted proteins | sample BONcelFGM3001C15_FD_206774 | JGI IMG/M metagenome (GOLD analysis project Ga0351876, IMG submission 206774) | Enriched cells from coal bed in the Powder River Basin, Montana, United States - BONCAT cells FGM rep3 HSBNCT.FGM.300.1.C15 ...
GTTATCTCTACCTGATCTCCCGCAGCCGGACGGCCTTCGGAAAGCGTTATGTCTGGTGGGTCAAGGACGCGCTCGATCTGGGCCGGATGGAGGCCGCGGCCGAAATGTTCCGAGGCTTCCACGATTTCAGCTCCTTCGCCGACAAGCGGATCGACAAGCACCTCTCCACGGAGGTGAAGATCGACCGGACCGAGGTCGCGGCCTCGGGGGAACTGATCCTCTTTCGGATCGTCGGCTCCCACTTCCTCTGGAAGATGGTCCGCCGGCTTGCGGGCATCCTCGTCGAGGCGGGACGGGGGAGCCTCTCTCCTGCCGAGGTGAGGCGGATGCTGACGAACGCCTCGGAGCTTCCCGCGCGATGCACGGCGCCCCCCTCGGGCCTCTTCCTCGCCCAGGTTCTCTACGAGGGGGATCGCCTGGGACCGCTTTGGGTTGCGCCGCTTCCGCTTCCGCTGCAGGGAAATCATCATTCGGAAACTTTTTCGGAGGCGCCATGCTCGTTTCCTCTTTGATTTTTATCGTCAGCTTGCTGGTTCTGCTCGTCTCCGCACGATTCTTGACGGGGGCGGCCGAAAAGATGGGTTTATATTTCGGCATGTCGCCCTTTGTGATCGGGGTGTTCATCGTCGGCATCGGCACCTCCCTGCCTGAACTGGTGGCGGGCGTTCTGTCGGGTCTCGCCGGGAACTCGGAGATCGTTTCGGGAAATGTACTGGGCGCCAACATCTCCAACATCTTTCTGATTCTTGGCCTCATCGCCGCGCTCTCCCGGAAAGGGATCGATCTGGGCGGCGGCTACATCATGGTGGACCTCAATTTTCTGATCGGATCGTCACTTTTACTCGGCCTGATCATGATGGACGGTGAAATTGCGTTTTCCGAGGGCATCTTCCTGCTGGTGACCTATGCCATCTACAGCCGCTTCCTGCTCATGAACGGCAAACAACGCCTCGTTGAAACGGATGGGACCCCGCCGATCGATACCGTTTTTCCGTTCAAGGCGCTGCTGATCCTGCTTTTGTCAGGCGCCGGCATTTATTTCGGGGCCGACCATACCGTTTTGAGCATTATCGATATTGCACGGCGGCTTGCGGTTCCCCCTTCCCTCATCTCGCTGACGCTCTTGTCTATGGGAACGACCCTTCCGGAACTGGCGGTCAGCATCACGGCCATCCGGCAGGGGAAATCGGTGATCGCCGTCGGCAACATCCTGGGTTCCTGCGTCTTCAACGCGCTGGTGATTCCGGGAGCCGTGTCGGGATTCGGCGCCATTCACGTCCCCGAATACCTGATCGGCTTTTCGTTGCCGCTGTTCGTCGTCGCCTCCGTGCTGTTCTACCTGCTGACCCAGGACAAAAAGATCTCCCGCTCGGAAGGGCTGCTGTTTCTGGTCTTCTACGCCTTTTTCATCAGCAGGGCGATCGCCTCCTTCATTTGAAGTACCCCTTTTGATGTCGTCAAATTTGCTCAAAATTGCTTGCGGAGACAAATTCTCTTGTGCTACATAACCCGCGACATTCAGCCGGGATGACCCTCTTCCATGACACACGTTCCTCTGTCCGACGCCGGTCGAAAACCCTGCGACGGATCGGGGTGAACCATTCCGGTCTCTTTTCCCCGCAGCCGTTACACTCTTTATCATTCATGATGCGGTGTTCACTGTCAAAAAAAGAGGGAGGCTTCTTGATGAATATGCAAAGTGAAATAAGCCGGTTATCTATTTTAAATCACTCCGCGGATAGGCACAGGGGATGGGACGGGAAACGGACCCCTGCGTCGCTTCAGCGCATCGCGTCTCTCGTCATCGCGTTGCTGCTCGTCGCTCTGAGTGGGCCGCTCTTCGCCCAGGAGCTGTTGACCTACCGGGAGTATTTCGACGCCGAAGAGACAATGCTGAAGATGGAATATTACTATTACCTCGGCGAAAATGGTGCCCGCGTCAAACACGGCACCTTAAGAATCTGGGATCGCCCGGGTGTGCTTTCTCAAAGGAGCCAATGGAAAGATGGCAAGCGGCACGGCATGACGACGGATTGGTTCAGCCAAACGGGGAATTGGGCAGAAACGGAATATCTGCACGGGGTCGCGTACGGTCAATCAAATTTCTATGCCCATTGTGACGATGGATCCTATACGGTCTATCGCTATACCTACCGGGACGGCATCCGGCACGGGCCAGCCACAGCAGACCCAACGTGGTCCACTCAGATATGTCAACCATTCGGTCTGTGGTCAGGACAGTACAGCAATGGATACAAATGCGGATTGTGGAGCCCGCCGTGGGGAGGTGACCCGTCAGATTACGGTCGGTGCGATAATTTCGAGATTCCCGAAAACCACCCCTATGCCGAAATCAAGCCCGACGACCCACTGATCCAGAAGGAGGTCCGGGGGCTGGTAACGGACAGGGATACGGGCGCCCCCATCGTCGGCGCCACCGTGACGGCCCAGGGGGGCAATTCGGCCACCACGGACAGCAAGGGCTTCTATCAATTTACCCTCGGGACCGGCGATTCCTACACGATCTCCGTCAGCAAGACCGGATATTACACCCGTTCCGGGACCTTTTCGCTGGCGGGCGTTCAGTACAAGCGGCTCAATGCCATGCTGAAAAAGGCGGGGGCGCAGCCGGCGATCACGAACGTGTCCTCCCAGTACGGCCGTATCTTCCTCGAAGGGCTCACGGTCAACAACCGCTACACCGTCTCGGTGGACTGGAACGGCGCCGAGCCCGGCGTCGTCAAGTTCGCCGTCAACGGCGTTGTCAGCGAGGTCGCCGCCACGGGGGGCGAGGTCACCCAGAGCTTCAACATGGGGTCGGCCTTCAAGGCCGGATTCGGCGCCCAGACCAACAACCTGCAGATCGTGGCCGTCACCAAGGAGGGGGTTCGCTCCGCCGTGGAGAAGCTCCACCCGATCGTGGTGCCGCTGCCCGCCTGGGCCACGAGCCTGGGCGCCTTCGGCCAAATCCAGGCCGAAAACGGCATCGTCACCTATAAGCTGAACAAAGCCTGGCCCGCGGAGGCCATCGAGATTCAGATCAACGAAAAGACCCTCGGCTTCCTCTGGAAGGCCTGGAGCCTCTTCCCCCTCATCGGCGGCCGCAATTTCGGCATACCGGGCACCCAGGCCTATCTGGATGTCGAGGCCAAGACGGACGGTTCCGGCACCGTTGAGGTTGGCGGCAAGACCGGCTTCCAGGCCGCCGGCCAGGAGATCGGGAGCAAACTCGGCGGGAAGGGGACGGTGCAATACGAGCCGGGCAAAGGGCTCGAGTGGAAGGGGGCGAGCCTGATCGTCGGGATCGACGGGACCATCAAGAAGGAGGTGGGGCCGGTCACGCTGATCCCCGCCCTCGAAGGGGCCGTCAACCTCGGCTACGGCGTCGGCCGGACGATCCAATGGTTCAACAGCATGGCCAAGATCGAGGGAACCGTCAAGGCCGGGGCCAACCTCGACCTGCAGATCGTCGGCAGCGACGGGACGATCGGTTTCAAGGCCGCCGAGGGGGACATGAGCAACGGCGTCGGCGTCGGCATGGCCGCCGATCTGGCCAAGTTGAAGGTCAACGTGACCGGCGGCGGAACGAACAAGGCCTCCTGGCAGTTTCCGGCCAATCCGGGGTACCTGAAAAGGGTCGAAGCGGAACTCTCGGCCAAGATCGCCATGGACCTCTGGCTCTTCACCAAGGAATTTTCGGCGACGCACACCTTCGTCCACCCGGCGGAGGCCGGCGCCCAGTCGCTGGCGGCGCTCCCGGCGGAGCCCCCCGGATTTCAACCCGTCTCGCGGGACTTCCTGAATGCCGGTCCCTACAACCTTTTTGTTCCCGGCATAAGCGTCCTCCGGAGCCCCCTGAACATCGAAGGGACGGTCAGGACCGTCCAGGCGACCCTCGGCGCCGAGACGCCCGTCGTCGTCGGCGTCTATCCCCAATCCGAGCCGGCGATTGCGGCGGCCGGGGGCAAGGCCGCCCTCGCTTACGTCTATTTCGATCCTGCCAAAACAACGTTGCAGGCCACGGACATCTATTTCTCCTTCGACAACGGCGCCGGATTCCCGCAGCCTGCGGCGATCAGGAGCGATACGCGCGCCGAGTTCTCGCCTGCCCTCGCCTTTGACGGAGAGGGAAAGGTCGTGGCCGTCTGGGAGCGGGTCAAGGAGGCCAATTTCACGGGCACCGAGATCGAGCAGATGGCGGCGCAGATGGAGATCGTCTATGCCGCCTACAACCCGGCAACGGCGCAGTGGACCGAGCCGGTGGCGCTCACCGACAACACCTGGCTGGACCACAGCCCGATGCTGAAACAGACGCCCGACGGCGGCCTGCTGCTGGTCTGGCAGAGCAATCCCGGAAACCTGCTCATCGGGGATACCGTGACGCCCACGACCGTCCACTATGCGCTCTGGAACGGCAGCGGCTTCGGAGCGCCGGGCACGCTGCCCGGAACCTTCGAGAACTGCCTCACCTTCTCGCTGGCCTACCGGGGCAGCGGGGCGCTGCTCGCCTATACCCGGGACATGGACGGCGACCTGGCCACCACGGCGGACGAGGAGATCTTCTACAACCTCTTCGACGGGTCCGCCTGGGGCGGGACCGTCCGAGTCACCGACGATGCGGTGGCGGACGTCAATCCCCAGGTGATGTACCGGGCAGACGGCGCGCCTGAAATGGTCTGGCGGAGGGATGCCGCCCTGGTCCGGTTGACGGACTGGGCGGCCGGAAGCTACGAGACGATCCGTCCAGGGAGCGACTCCGCCACCTTTGCGGATTTCCGGGCAACCATCGATCCCGACAGCCGTCTGGTCCTCTATTGGCAGGGGATCGACCCCCAGGGAATCGACATCTTCTACAGCGTCTACGATGCAGCAAAGGAATCCTGGAGCGGTGATCTGCGGCTCACGAAGGATCCGGAGATGGAAAGGGACTTCCGGGGGATCTTTTCCTCCGACGGGGTGTTTCACCTTGTTTACAACAAACAGAACATGCAAACCGGAGTGGTGGCGCTCTATCAGCTCAATTACGCGCTGGCCGCCGACGCCGCCATATTCGCCGAAGGCCTCTCCATTGAACCTGCCAATCCCGCGCCGGGCATGGAGACCGTCATCACCGCAAAGGTCGAAAACCGTGGCGATGTGGCCCTTAGGAACCTCTCCGTGGCCTTCTATCTGGGCGACCCCGATGGGGGCGGGGTCCTGATCGGAACCGCTGCGGCCGAACCCGCGTTGGTCAAAGCGGGCGGATCAGGAACGGCAAGCATCGCCTGGACCGTTCCCGACCGGGCCGATCCGTACCGGGTCTACGCCCGGGTCGTACCGGAGGAGGGCGTTGTCGAGGGGAATTCGTCGAACAACCAGGCCTTCCTCGACGTCCTCAAAACCGATATTGAAGCCCTGCAGTGCAAGGTGGAGGCGCAGGGGGACGGTACGGTGGACATTACTGCCGTGATCAAAAACAGCGGAAACATCCCGACGGGTGAAATCGAGATCCTCTACAGGGCCGATGACCGGGAGCTCGGCGTGCTGCGGCTGCCGGGTATCTTGCCTGGGAAGCGGGCCGAGGTCACGCACAATGTTTGGATCGACACGGAATTCACCCGGTGGCAAATGGTTTTTGAAGTGGAGGTCGATCCCAACGGCACGATTCCGGAACTGGACGAAAAGAACAACAGCGCCTCGGTCCTCTATCTCCCGGAAGCCCTGTTCCCGGCGGGATACGATTTCAGGGAGGTCGCGGTCGGGACCGCCTCCCAGGCGCAGAGGTTCACCTTCACCAATGCGATCGCCGCCTCTATCCTCATCGACGCCATCGTGGGCACGGGCCCCGGAACGGCCGAGTTCGCGCTGCAAAACGACGGCTGCTCCGGCCGGACCCTCGCCGGCGGTGAAAGCTGCACCTTCGACATCGTCTTTTCCCCGGCGACGCTCGGGGTCAAGACCGCCTCTTTCACCGTTCGTTCCGGGGACCCGGCCGATGCCGGCGCCGTGCTGGCGGAATTCGCCCTTTTCGGCGGTCGGGTGATCGGGAAGGGCGACGTGGACGGCAGCGGGAATGTCGATTTGATCGACGCGGTTCTCGCGCTGCAGATGCTTTCCGGCCGGGTGTTGACCGGCGTCGTCCCCGATGCGGCCACCGATATGAAGGGCAGGATCGGAATGAAGGAAGCCATCGCGATCCTGCAGCATCTTTCGGAACTCCGGACGCTGGAAAAACCGGATACGTCGTTTTAGGATCCGGGAAATGGATGCATCGACGCCGGTCAAGTTCGACACAGCAAAAAACGGCTGGATCGGGGTGAGCCATTCCGGTCTCTTTTTCCCGCAGCCGTTACAACCTGGGAGGTGAAACATGGCCAATGGTTATGCCGGGCGTTTCCTGCATGCGGAGCTGACGAACGGTCGCTGCGCTCCTTTCACGGTGGAAGCGGATCTCTTGAGGCGGTTCATCGGGGGGAGCTCCCTCGCGGCGAAGCTCTTCTTAGACGGCTACCCGCTGGACGCCGACCCCCTCGCCCCCGAAAGCCCGCTGATGGTGATGACGGGGCCGATGGTCGGGAGCGGTTTCCCCGGAAGTTCCCGGTTTGCGGTTTGCGCCAAGTCTCCGCTGACGGGGATCTGGGGGGAATCGGCCTGCGGCGGGAACTTCGGACCGGAGCTGAAAAAGGCGGGATACGATGGGATCGTGATCACCGGCCGCGCGGAGAAACCCGTTCTGCTTTCCATTGTGGAGGGGGAGGCAACGTTGGCCGATGCCTCGGGTCTCTGGGGCAAGGACGTCTACGAGACCGCGGATCTGCTGAAAGAGGCGGACGGGGGTGCCAAAACACTTGTCATCGGTCCCGCCGGAGAGAACCTTGTCCGGTTCGCCGCGATCGGGAACGACAAGGGCCACTTCGTCGGCCGGACGGGCCTGGGCGCCGTCATGGGGGCGAAGCGGCTGAAGGCGATCTCGGTCAGGGGGTCCGGGAAGCCGACCCGGGCCGACGAGTCCCGCTTCCGTGAACTCCAGAAGGAGGCCCTCAATGAGATCAAGGATTCGGCGCTGGCCGGTTCCCTCCACGCGATGGGTTCCGACGCGAACATGGACATCGGCATGATCAACGGGGACGTGCCGGTCAAGAACTGGTCCGTCGGCGAGGATTTCGGCCTCTCGTCGGCGCTGAGCGGTCCGACGCTCTCCGAAACCTACCTGACCCGCGCCCATGCCTGCGCCCACTGTCCGGTCGCCTGCAAGCGGATCGTCCGGGTTCCCGACGGTCCGTTTCAAACGGAGGAGGGTCCGGGGCCGGAGTATGAGACCTGCGCCACCTTCGGGACGATGATCATGAACAGCGATCTCGCGGGGGTGATCAAGGCGAACGAGCTCTGCAACCGCCTCGGGATGGACACGATCAGTTGCGGGGCGGCGATCGCCTGGGCGATGGAGTTGTTTGAAAAGGGGACGCTGACCTTGAAGGAGACGGACGGCCTCGACCTCGCCTGGGGGAACATCGAGAGCGTGCTTGCGCTTCTTCCGCGGATCGCAGGGCGGGAGGGGTTCGGCGATCTGCTCGCGCAGGGGAGCCTTGCTGCCGCGCGGAAGATCGGCGGCGACTCCGTGGACGCGGTCGTCCACGTCAAGGGGCTCGATCTTCCGATGCACGACCCGCGGGGTTTCCACGGAATGGGGCTTGCCTACATGATGTCGAACCGGGGGGCCTGCCACCTCCAGCACTCGGTTCTGGCGACGGAGCAGGGAATGGCCTCCTGGCCGCAGCTCTTCCCGATGAAGGACGACTATCCGGGGACGACGAGCGAGGGGAAGGCGGAACTGGTCTTCCACTCGGAGAACTACGGCATCCTCGGCAATTCCCTCTCGATCTGCCACTACCTCACCGACGTCCTGAAGCCCGAGACCATCCGGGACGCCTTCAACGCGATCACCGGTTTCGGCCTCGACTTCGCCGGGCTGATGGCCTGCGGCGCCCGGGACTGGACGCTCAAGCGGGGGATCAACAACCTCCTCGGGGTGACCGAAAAGGACGACGTGCTGCCGAAGCGCATCATGACGCCGCTTGCCGAAGGCGCCGGCGCCGGTTCGATTCCCGATGTCTCGAAGCTGAAACGGGAGTATTACGCGCTCCGCGGGCTCGATGAACGGGGCTTCCCGCGGGAGGAAAAGCTGAGGGAACTGGGTCTCGACGATCTCCGGGAGCGGCTCTATCCGGCAAAATAGCGACTCACGCCCCGTGGGACGGTTTATCAGGGAGTTACTCAGAAGGAGGAGGATTCACCATGTATCAAAAGGCGTTGGTTCCACTGGATGGTTCAGCGTTGGCGGAGTGCGCGCTCGGTCATGTCCAAAACCTGGTCAAAGAGGGCGCCGTCGGTGATGTGACCCTGCTCAATGTCGTTAAAATGGATGTCGCCTGGGCCGAACTGTACGGCAAGAACTTCGATCTCAACGGGCTCCGGGCCGCCCTTTTCTCCTCGGCGGAGAAGTATCTTGCCAAGATCGGCTCCCGGCTTGATTCCGAAGGCCTCAACGTAAAAACGGCGATGATCGAGTCCAACCAGCCTGCCCAGGCGATCACCCACTATGCCCGGGAAAACGGCATCGGACTGATCGTCATTGCCACCCATGGTTATACCGGGATGAAAAAGCTGATGATGGGCAGCGTGGCCTTGAACGTTCTGCACGATTCCAATGTGCCTGTGCTGTTAATCCGACCGGAAGCGTGTCGTGAATAGGGGATGAATGAAGGACATCATGCAAAGGAGGAGCCGATGGCGAAATACAATGCAATGACCCAGGAGTGGCTCGACGCGTGGAAAGAGAAGATTGCAACGTCCAAGGAGTACAAGGAGATTGCGAAGAACTGGGAGGGGAGCGTGTCGATCATCGTGAATGCCGATCCGGAGAAGGGGATCCCGGAGCCGATCTACGTCTTCACGGACTACTGGCATGGCGACGTGCGGGATTTCCTGATCTGCGACAAGGCGAAGGCGGAGAGCGCCAAATTCGTCATGTCGGGCGACTACGCCCGCTGGAAGCAGGTGGCGAAGAAGGAGGTCGATTCCACCAAGGCGCTGATGCAGGGGAAGCTGAAGCTCAAGGGCGACCTGACCTATGTGGTCCGGAACATCAGGACCGTCAACAAGGTGATCGATCTGCTCTGCGAACTGGAGACCGTCTGGCCGGACGAGGCATGAACAAAACGGCGGGAATCCCGTTGTGATAAAGGAGGCATCCATGGCCTATGATCAGGATCTGGCGTTTGTCTATTTCGGTCCGACGAAGATCGTCTTCGGCGCCGGCGCCGCCCGCGATGTCGAGATGGAGATGATCGGGCTCGGCTGCGGCCGGGCGCTGGTCGTGACCGATCCGGGGGTGATGAAGGCGGGGCTGGTCGAGGGGGTTCAAAAGGCGCTCGGGGGGCGGTGCGCCGGCGTCTGGAGCGACGTTCCCCAGGATACCGGGATCGGTGTCGTGAACCGCGCCGCCGCCTTCGCCCGCGAAAAAGGGGCGGACTGCGTCGTCAGCGTCGGGGGCGGCAGCGTGATCGACACGGGGAAGGGGATCTGCATCCTGCTGACGGAGGGGGGCGGCCTCGAAAATTTCGAAGGGATCCAGCTTCTCACGCGGCCGCAGACGCCGCACATCGTCATCCCGACGACGGCGGGGACCGGCAGCGAGGTGACCAGCATGGCGGTGATCCTCGACGAGCGGAAGGGGCAGAAGATCCTGATCGTCGAGTATTACAACACGCCGCGGATCGCGATCCTCGATCCGAAGATGACGGAGAAACTCCCGCCGCTGCTTACGGCGTCGACGGGAATGGACGCGATGACCCATGCCGTGGAGGCGCTGCAGTCGGTGCAGCGCGAGCCGATCGCGGACGGGCTCGCGATGCAGGCGATCCGCCTGCTCCGCCGCAACCTGCCGGTCTGTACGGAAAACGGATTCGATCTCGCGGCCCGCGGGCAGACCCAGCTTGCCGCGACGATGGCCGGATGGGCCTTCGGGAATGCGATGGTCGGTCTGGTCCATGCGATGGCCCACTCCCTCGGGGCGATCGCCCGGGTGCCGCACGGAATCGCCAACGGGATCCTCCTCCCGCATGTGATGGCGTTCAACCGGGACGATGCGGCGGAGGGGTACGCGATGGTCGCCGAGGCGCTCGGGGTGCGCGAAAAAGGGATGGATGAGCCCGCGGCGGCGGGGGCGGCCATCGTCGAAATGAACGCCCTCCTCCGGCGGATCGGCCATCCGCTCCGTCTTTCGGAAACGGGTGTGAAGGATGACGATCTTCGGAAGGCGGCGGCGCTCAGCCTCTCCGACGGGGCGATCGTCAACAACCCGCGGATGGTTCTGGACGAGGAGGAGGTCCTCGCCGTCTACCGGGCGGCATTCTGAACGGAGAGGTCATGGAAGAGGGATTCATTGAAAACCGGGCGACGGAGGTTCCGTTTGCCGGGATTCTCGCGGATCTGCTGACGGCGAACCTGACGCAGCGCCCGGAGAAGCGGGCGGTCTTTGAGGCCATGCGCGGCGCCGTCGCCATCGAGCTTGCCGACATCGAAGCGGCCGTGACCCTGGTCTTTGCGGCGGGGAAACTCCGCATCGAAGAAGGGATCGCCGGGCGGCCGGAGATCGTCATTCGGACGGCTTCCGAGCGGGTCATGGATCTGAACGCGCTGCGGATCGTCGGGGGACTTCCCTGGTATTTTGACGAGGCGGGCCGGCGGGTTCTTGGTCATCTCTTCTCCGGGCGGCTGAAAATAGAGGGGCTTTTCTCCCATCCGGTCTTGCTTACACAGTTGACAAAGATCATGTCCGTCATGTAAGAAGGGGCGCAAATCAATCTGATATCCCGGCAATGATGATGTTTCCCTGAAAAAAGGGATTTTTCTGGACGATAACGGGTCAAGAAAGGTAACGTTTCATGATGGGTACGCAACTCAAAGGGATGAAAAGAACCGCAGCCTGGCTGTTCCCCATGCTTTGTTCCCTGATTTTTGCCTCTCCGGTCGGCGCGGCCACGAATGAAGAGTGCATGGAGTGTCACGCGGATCAAAAGATGACCATGGAGCGAAAAGGGCAAAAGATCTCCCTTTATGTCGATTTGAAGAAATTTTCCCGTTCCGTTCACAAGCAGGCGGGATGCGCCGGGTGTCATCCCGATGCGGATGTCAAGGAGTTCCCCCATCCCGAGAAGTTGGAACGGGTGCAATGCGGCGCCTGTCATGATGAACCGGAGAAAGAGTTCGCGGCGGGCATCCACGGAAAGGCGTTGGCCAAAAAAGAACCCTACGCCCCCACCTGCTCCGAATGTCACGGGAACCACTACGTTCTGCCCCGGAAGAATCCCAACTCCCTCACCTATAAAATGAATATCCCCGCCCTTTGCGGGAAATGTCACCGGGAGGGCGCTCCCGTCGCCCGAACCTACGACATTCCGGAAAAAAACATCCTGGACAACTACTCCCAGAGCATCCACGGGGTGGGGCTTTTCAAGCGGGGGCTCATCGTTACCGCCACATGCAACGATTGCCACGACAATCATCTCATCCTTCCCCATTTTGACGCCCGCGCCTCCACCTCTCCCTACAATATCGCGAAGACATGCCAGGTTTGTCATACCAAGATCGAAGAGGTCCATCTGAAGGTGATCCGGGGCGAGATGTGGGAAGAGAAGCCGGGGGCGATTCCCGCCTGTTCGGACTGCCATCTTTCCCACAAAATGCGCAAGGAGAGCGTCGCGACCGGCCTGTCGGACCGTGTCTGCCTGAAGTGCCACTCGAAGCCGACGCTCCAGAAGGTGGCGGCCGGTAAGACCATTTCGATGCATGTGGACGAGGCCGAGCTGCAGAATTCCGCCCACAAAAACATCCCCTGCGTCAAATGCCACGCCGATATCAACCCCCGCCTCCCCCGTCCCTGCCAGACCTCCGGCAAGATCGATTGCTCCAGTTGCCATGCCCAGAGTGCGAAAGACTTCAACGACAGCGCGCACGGGCAGGCCTATTTACAGAACAAACCGGATACCCCTTACTGCACCGATTGTCACGGCAAGCATCTGGTATCGTCCAAGCGGAAGCTGGATTCCCCCGTCTATCGGGCGAATATCCCCCGCCTTTGCGGCAAATGTCACGGCGCCAAGGGGAAGGCTGCCCGGGTGTCTCAGGTCGAGAAGGGAAACGTCGTCGTCGATTATGCGACAAGCGTCCACGGGATCGGCTTGCAGCAAAAGGGTCTGCTCCCGACCGCGATCTGCACCGACTGCCACAACAGCCATCTGATTCTGGACCACAAAGATCCGCGCTCTTCGATCAATATCAAGAATGTTCCGGCCACCTGCGGCACCTGCCACCAGGGGATTTACATCAAATTCCAGAAGAGCATCCACAGCCCGATGATCAGCAAGTCCGAGAAACAGTTGCCGACCTGCAAGGATTGCCACTCCTCCCATGAAATCAAGGTGAGCGCGCAGGACAAATTTATTACAGAGGTCGCCGATCAATGCGGGAAATGCCATAAAGACCTGAGTAGAACCTACCTGGATACGATGCACGGCAAGGCGTACCGGCTGGGATACCTGAAATCGGCCAAATGTTCCGACTGTCACGGGGCCCATGATATCCTCGGGGTGAACAATCCGAATTCCCATGTCGGCTTCAATCAGGTGGTCAAGACCTGCCAGAAATGCCATCCCGATGCAAACCGGCGTTTCACGGGTTATCTGACCCACGCCACCCACCACGACAAGGCGAAATATCCGGTTCTCTATATCACCTTCTGGGCGATGACCTCCCTGCTGCTGGGAACCTTCGGTTTCTTCGGACTCCATACGTTGCTGTGGCTGCCGCGATCCTTCGCCCACATGCGCGCAAAGCGGAAAATGGAATCGGCGGGCCACGAGAGGTACTATATCCGGCGCTTTACCGATATCCAGCGCATCTCCCATTTGATCGTCATCTTCAGCTTCATGGGGTTGGCGCTGACGGGGATGGTGCTGAAGTTTGCGGGCATGGCCTGGGCGAGGTTCGTCACGGATCTGCTCGGCGGCGTGGAGATGGCCGGAAAGATTCACCGTTTCGCCGCGGTCGTCCTGTTCGCCTTCTTCTTCTATCACGTCTACTCGTTGATCAAGATGAAGATGGAAAGGAAAACGCCCCTGAAGGAATTCCTGTTCGGAAAAGACTCCATGCTGCCGAATGCACAGGACTTGAAGGATTTTGTCGGCACGATGAAATGGTTTTTCGGAAAGGGACCCCGCCCCCAGTACGGCCATTGGACCTACTGGGAGAAATTTGATTATCTGGCGGTCTTCTGGGGCGTTCCGGTCATCGGATTGTCGGGTCTGATGCTCTGGTTCCCGGAGATCTCCTCGCTGATCTTTCCGGGCTGGCTGATCAATGTGGCCACGATCATTCACAGCGACGAGGCGCTCCTGGCCACCGGATTTATTTTTACGATTCACTTCTTCAATACCCATCTCCGTCCCGAGGGGTTCCCGATGGACCGGGTGATCTTCACCGGACTGGTGCCGCTGAATGAATATCGCAACGACCGGCCGAGGGATTACGCGGAGCAGAAAAAAGAGGGGCAACTGAAGAAGAGTCTGGTGTTCACCGAATTGTCGCCCCGCTTCATCAAGTTCGTTTATGCCTTCGGATTCTTTTTCCTGGGCCTCGGGATCATCATTGTTCTGTTGATCCTCTACTCGATGATCTTCGGGTATCGATAACGCGACCGCCGCCCGACCTTGCGGCCGGGCGGCGGAAATTGGAAATTGGGGACGGGTTCTTATTTTTATTTGAAAAATGGGAACCCGTCCCCAATTTCTTTACGTCCCCAATTTCTTTATTCTTGCAGGAGATCCAGGATTTCCGGGCCGAAGCGGTTTGCACCCTCGGCGGACAGGAGGCCCGGGCCGGCGATCTTCTGAAGGGACGCATTCTCCAGCCGCGCCAGACCGATCAGTTGTGTATCGGAGAGGAGCATGAAACAGGCGCGGTTGATCTCCTCCGCCTTCTCGAACCGCCAGCGACAGAGAAGACGGAGCCGCTCCTTCTGCCCGGAGGTCAGTTGCGCATATCCGGCGATCTTCCGGTGGGCCGACCGGTCGAGGACCCTCGGTTGCCAGACCACCTCGGTTATTCCGTCGAAGAGGCGCCTTGCCTCCTTTTCCAGTCCCTTTTGATGCAGTTCCGCGTCCAGTTTCCGGTAAAGGTCGGTCAGGTGGGCTGTGTCGAGGGCGGCATAGTCGAGCTGTTCCTCGGAGAGTGGGCGGAGATCCCACCGGGAGCGCTGCATCTTCTTTTCCAGCGTGACGCCGAGGTGGGTTTCGAGCAGCGTGGAGAGGGAGAGCATCCGGAATCCGAGAAGGGACGCGGCGCGGTGCGTGTCGAAGATGTTCCGGAAACCGAAGCCGTAGTCCCGCTTCAGGATCCGGATGTCGTTGTCGCCGGCGTGGAAGATCTTGAGGATCTCCGGAGCGCTCAAAACCTCGCCGAGAAAGGAGAGGTCCAGGACCGGTGCCAGCGGATCGATCAGCCAGCTTCTCTTCTCCGTCTGGATCTGGAGGAGGCAGAGCTTCTCCCGGAAGTAGCGGAAGGAGTCATACTCGGTATCGAGCGCGATAAGCCTGGCTTCACGGATCGATTTTTCGGCCTCGGCCAGTTTTGCGGGTGTATCGACGAGCGTCCAGCGGTTTTTCATCGGACCATCCTTTCAAACTTTCTGATTATGATGCCGTCATCCTCAACACGGTGGCTGTCAGGATCAGGATCCCGATGACCGCAAAGGCGCGCAGATCGCGTTCCGAAAAGAGCAACTCGCGAAGTGTGGTCCTGGGGCCGCGCCGGTATCCCCTTGCCTCCATCGCGACGGCGAGTTCGTCGGCGCGGCGGAAGGCGGACAGCAAGAGCGGAACGGCGAGCGCATGAACGGCGCGGGTCCTCTGCGCAAGGCTTCCCGTTGTGAAATCCGCGCCCCGCGCCATCTGCGCCATCCGGAGCCGGTCGTACTCCTCCAGCAGCATCGGCATGAAACGGAGCGCCATCGCGATCATCACGGCGAGATCCTGCGACGGGATCCCGATTGCGGAGAGCGGACGGAGCAGCCGTTCGATCCCGGCGACGAGTTCGGAGGGGGATGTCGACCGCGTCAAAACGGCGGCGGCGAGGATGAGACCCGTGAACTGCCAGGTGACGTATAACCCCTTGATAAGGCCCTCCTGTGTGATCAGCACCGGCAGCGGGGCGAGCGACAGCAGCGGCCGCCCTTCGGTGAAGAGGAGATGGACGAGAAAGATCATCGCGATGAAAACCGCCACGGGCCGGAGCGCCCCTGCCGCCCGGGCGGGCGTCATGCGCGCCGCACCCGCGACCGCGGCGAGAAAGGCGCTGATCAGCGCGATCTCCACCGGCGTCGCCGCGAAGATGAGGACGCTCTGCGCAACGACGGAGAGGATCTTCACCCGCGGGTCGAGGCGGTGAATGATCGTGTTGCCCGGCACGTACTGCCCCAGACGGATCATCTGCGGCCCCCTTCCGGAAGAGGGCCGAGACCGATCGCGGTCAGCCGTTCGACCTGTCCGAAGACCTCCGCCGGCGTTCCGGTCAGCAGCGCCTGCCCCCGGTCCATTACCACGACCCGGTCCGCTTCGGCGATGTCCCGCATGTCATGGGCGATATGGATGATCGCCATTCCCCCCCGGTTCAGCCTCCGGATGATTTCCAGGACGCGCTGTTTCCCCGCCGGGTCGAGATAGGCGGTCGGTTCGTCGAAGGCGATGTAGCTTGGGTTCATCGCGATCACGCCGGCGATCGAGAGGAGGCGCTTCTCCCCGCCCGAGAGGGTATGGGGCGCCCGTTTCTCGAAACCCGTCATCCCGACCATCGCCAGGGATTCATCGACCCGGCCCCGGATCTCCGCGGAGGGGAGGGCGAGGTTTCCCGGCCCGAAGGCGACATCCTCCTCCACCGTCATCCCCACGATCTGACTCTCCGGGTTCTGGAAGACCATCCCGACCCGGCGCCGGATCTCCCGGACGGAAGCGCCGTCGGCGGTCATCATTCCATCCACTGAGACCGTGCCGGCGGTGGGGAACAAAAGGGCGTTCAGGTGCTTGATCAGCGTCGTCTTGCCGGAGCCGTTCGGGCCGATCAGCGCCGTATGGACGCCTTCCGGGATATCGAGGCTGACCCCCCGGAGGCAGTCGGGCTCTGCGGCGTCGTAACGGTAGATCAGATTTTCGACGCGGATCATAGGAGCTTCCCGCCGAGACGCTCCCTCAGCTTGAGCGCGATCCAGGCCGTCAGGAGGATCTTGATGGCGTCGCCCGGGAGGAACGGGAGAACGCCGACGGCCAGCGCCTTTACCGGGGCCAGACGGGCGACCAGGGAGAGCTGGAGGACCCCCAGCGCGTAGAGGACCGCCGTTCCCGCGACGAGCGAAAGGCAGATCCAGGCGAAGCCGGGACGCGCCTTTGCCGCGGTGAGTTTGCCGATCACGAAGGCGGCGGCGACAAATCCGATCAGGTAGCCGCCCGTCGGCCCGAAGAGGACGCCGATGCCCGCCTTGCCTCCGGCAAAGACCGGCAGCCCGATGATGCCGAGGAGCAGATAGACCACCTGGCTGAGCGCCCCGAGCCGTCCTCCGAGGAGCACGCCGGCCAGGCCGAGAAAGAGGGTCTGGAGCGTAATCGGCACCGGCGGGAGCGGGATGATGATGTAGGCCCCCACGGCGGTCAGCGCCCCGAAGAGGGAGGCGTAGACCATGCCGCGGAGGGAGTTCTGTTCGGTATTCACGGATTTTCGCTTTGCCTTTCCATTGCCTGGCCGGCCCGCGCCGGGCAACATATCCCGTCTTGGTGTCGCCCGATTTTGACGACCCGGAACATACTTCGATCCGGACTGATTTTCAACCTTTAAAAGGCGATTTTCGTGTCAGAGGCGTAGACCCAGAACACCGTGACCAATCCGCGTTTGGCTTGGGGTGATTCATTGCGGCGGGTACGATGGCTTGCTTTGGGCGGCTCGTCTCAGCTCCGTTTCGATTGGTTCATACGCCCCCAGGTGGGCGCGCATGAGGCTCTTCCAGAGCTTTCCGTGGTTGGGGACCCGGAAATGGAGGATTTCATCATGACGATCCCCTGGTAATCCTGCCCGTCCTGCTCCAGGAGGTGGTTCATCGCAGCGATGCTGTTCGCAGAGGCGATGTTGTTGAGACCAACCGCTGCGAGGTTTTTGAGCACCTGGTCTTCCAACTTGTTGCGGTCGATCAGAAGGAGTATCGTCGGCTTCTCCGCCTCGGGCGCTTTGAAAAGGATCTCTGCGGCCTTGATCATCGTGAAGGTCTTGCCGCTCCCCTGGGTGTGCCAGATGAGGCTCCGTAAGAGTTGCAGGTCGAGGGCACGCGCGATCACCCGATCCACCGCCGCCGTCTCCGGGTTTTGGCATAAGCGGATGCCTCGGTCCTGATCTTGATCGTGCTTTAAAAACGCCGGTTCAAGGTGCGGAGGTGAACGTTGCCGCTGCGGCAATCTCCTGTGCGATGATCTTCTGCGCAGGTTTTTCTTTCGGCCACCCGGTTATATTTCCATGATTTCTTGGCTCGGGCGTGGGGTGAATGTCCAAACGGTGTTTTCGGATCGCCCGGGCTCGAACATCAGCCCGGCCATACAAGGGAAGTGTGCGCTGATCGGCGACCGTCTGTTCGATCCGCCATAATTCAGCCTCGGCCAATCCGAGGTGACGCGTGACGGATAAATCGGGCCAGGGATATGGGATGAAGGCATCGGGGCGGACTGTCCTGTCAGCGCGCAGCCACCTGCCGAACAATATGAAACGGGCCAGCCATTCATCATCGGTTACGGGAGGAGGCGTCGGTTGTTCCGTCATGAGGACCCCACCTGGCGGATGAGGTCGAAAATGACCTGCGGCGCTTCTCCCCAGTAGGGTTCCGTCCCATAGCGCGTGCTTCGCCCCTGGAGAGCCGCGTAATGGAGATCCCCTTCGGGGCTGACGCTGACCGAGAGGAGGCGGCGGGGGGATCGATACCATTCCAGGGTGATGTGCCCGTCCGGTTCGGCGCCCACGGCAGGCGCCGGTGTTCCCAACGGCAAAGCCTTCAGAAAGGAAAGGGCCGTCATGAATGCGTCATGCGTCACGGGCCGGGCGTCGTACCCATCCCAATCGGGAGAAGAACATTGATTCCAGACATCGAACACCTCGTCAAAGACGCCCTTTGCGTTCAGTCCCAAGGCGTGGGAATTTTGCAGCCTGCCCTGCCACCGTTCCGTTTGCTTCGTTATATACTGGGCGGTATCGCTGTAAGCGGTTGTCGAGCCGCCAAAGGAAGGCATCGTGACAATCGGCGATTCAAGAATCATCGCATTTCCTCCAAGGCTTTTGGTGTAATGCTGCCGTAAAAGACCCTGTTTTTCAACCAGCGCATCTCTTCGATCCGTTGCTCCATCAAGGCATTTTGCGCCTCAAACGGCGGTGTTGTGGTAAAAACATCGATATCGAGGATCAAACCCGACTCCTCTTCCGGCGGGGAATCCTGCGGCGGCTGCATCGTCCGGATCATATTGATCTTGTAAGGATAACCGGGAACATTCAATGTTTCGTGGTGGAAAAACCCCGCAAAGGGCAACTCCAGTTCTATGGGCGGTTTCGGGATGATCTGCAGGTAATCCTCGATGCAGGACCCTTTCGGCAACAAAATCCTGTTGATGAAGCGAAGCCCCAGCCTGTGAATCTCAACGGGTTGGGCCGCGGTTTGGTGAATCTGCCACAAGCGTAGCGCTTCGTTGCGGAACTGATTCCAGCTTTGATACGGCTGAAGACGGCTGAAGACGAAACCGTCCCGGTGGAATTGCGCGATGTGGCGCTTATCGCCTGACTGGAGTTGCAGCCCTTTCCACCCCATGTCCTGGGCGGATTGCTCGGCCGGCTGCCCTTTGTCGATCCTCAGCTCGTGCCGTATTTCCCGTTTGGATTGAACAACCGGATAATCCGGCAGTTCTTTCCTGAGACGCTCCGAAACGGCCGACTCCTCCCAGGGCGCCTCCGCGCGTGCACGGATATCGAGAACGGCCTCTACGATGGGCGCTCGGGACAGCAGCGGAAATTTTTCCATTATATCGATTTTCAGGTTGGAGGCGGGGCTCATGGTTTACCTTCCTTGTTCATCGACTCGCCCGGATTTAGGCTTGTAAGATGTCTTTCCATATCACATTTTGCACTTGCGGAAAAGATGTTTGCACATTCCGGAACGTTAACTCAGCGTCCCTTTCTCGCGCAACCTGCGCGAGAAAGTCGGCTTTTAGATCTTCTATTCCGTTTCGTCAGCCTCCTGTTCTGTCAGATCGAGGTCCTGGACCCGAATTTGCGCGGTCATCAGTTGGTGTAGCAGAGTGCGGAAAAGATAGTTAAAAAGTTTCATCTTCCGCTCGTGATTCCTCAGTCGCATGTCCATACATTCAAGGATCTTAACAATTTTTTCTTGTTCAGCTTTACTCGGAATGAGAACCGGAGAATTCTTGAGCTTTGTTGTGTTGATGCAAGCAAGGTTGGTCGTCTTGTGTGCAACTGATAGAAAATATGCTTTGCCATAAAGACTTTGCGACAAATGTGCGAAGAACTCAGGCAAGAGAACCGATTGATTCACACGGACAGCAAAAATGTGATTTTGTAAGAGCGGAACCAAGACGTTCCTCAAAATCCGATACGAAGACTCGCCCAATAGGAATCAAGTCCATTGGAAGGAACGGAATGGGACTGTCCGCCTTAACGGTTAGGCCGCGTGGTTTCTTCGTAAATTTATACGCTTCTCGAATCGGTTTCACCTGCCAGTTTTCGGGAAGACTTGTCATGTCAAACACAATGAACCTCGTTCATGTAACACGCTTGAATATTCCTACTTCTCGCCCCAAGAAGCAGCCGGTAACGGGGGTGAGTTCAATATCCTCACGTCGAATACGGCACAGCTCGCTCCCGGATGAACCATTCTCTTTCGCGTTCCAATTCATTCTGCAATTCTTCTTCTGTGGGGAGGTAGAGCTTGTATTTGGCGGCGAAGAGCTGGCGGCTTTCCTTGATGACAGAATATTTCACGATCGTTCGGTCCTTTTCGGTGCAGAGGATGATGCCGATCGTAGGGTTGTCGTCCGGTCCCTTGATCTTATCCTCGAAGAGGCGGACGTACATATCCTTCTGGCCGATGTCCTGATGGGTCAGCTCCCCGGTCTTGAGGTCAACCAGGACGAAGCACTTGAGCAGGTAGTTGTAGAAGACCAGATCGACGAAGAACTCCTTGGTCTCAGTAGAGATGCGCCTCTGCCGGGCGACGAATGAGAATCCCTTGCCGAGTTCGAGGAGGAATGCCTGGAGCTTGCCGATGATGGCCTCTTCCAGTTCGGATTCGCGGAACTTGTGGGAATCGGGGAGGCCGAGGAATTCGAGGACGTAGGGGTCTTTGATGAAATCTTCGGGTTTGGGGTCAAGGGGCTCTGTCTTCTCCCGCATCTCATCGACAACCGGCGCCTTGTTGCGGCTCATCAGCAGACGCTCGTAATAGAGGGAGTGGATCTGCCGCTCCAGCGCGCGGGTGCTCCAGTTCTGGTCGGCGGCCTCGTTCATGTACCACGTCCGGGCCTCGGGCTTTTCGATCCGCAGGAGAAGCCGGTAATGGGTCCAGCTCAATTCTCGACGCAGTGCGTCGAGAATCGGACGCCCCGGGTCGGTGGAGTAGGTAAGGTAAAATTGCCGAAAAAACCAGAGGCCACTTTCCGTGAAGCCTTTCCCGAACTCTTCCCGGAGGCGGTTGGCAAGATCGCGGATCAGGTACTGTCCCGTACTCCGCCCGTTCCTTACCCTGTTGTTCTTCTTCGACGATCCTCCGCCCGACGTTCCAGTAAGCCTCGATCATCGTCAAATTGACGGTGCGATAGGCGTTCTTCCGGGCGGCCCGGAGAATTTCCACAACCGATTCGTAGAAGCCGGGCGGTGCGGTATCTCGAATCGGGGCCGGTTCACCCCGAGAACCGATCAACTCAGGAGGCTGCGATTTTTTCCGTGTCATATTCCCATCCTCGCAAGAATCTTCCGCAGCGTCGCATCCGTTTCCCGCGCCTCCTCCTCCAGGGCGTTAAGCTCCTCGACGATCTCGGCCAGGGGACGGTATTCCTCGCTCTCGCCGGTGTGGATGTAGCGGCTGGGCGAGATGTTGAAGTCGTTCTTGGCGATCTCCACGCGGGAAACGATCCGGCTGTATTTCTCCTCCTCCCGCCAGGCGGTGAAGGTGTCGGCGATGCGAAGGATCGCCTCGGCAGGGAGGTAGTTCTTCGGATCGCCCTTGACGAAGTCGCGGCCAGCGTTCAAACAAGCATGGGCGGGAGCGGGGATAGTCATACAACCGATCCCCGGAAAAGACAAACGGAAAATGAATAAGGTAAAGGGGTTTGCACTCTTTCTTACAAAATCCGCTTGACAAGATCACAACGGGCTGTTATGGGTAGGCCACTTTTTTTGAAAAGGATCGTTATGGACAGCGTAAAGACCATCGTCAACCCCGTACGGATCGCGATTATTATCGGGATAATTATTATTCCCTGCCACATAGGGAGTGGGTGATGGTCTGTTCTTAAAAAAGCTTGAACTGCAAACCGTTACCGTTCCCTGGTAACGGTTTTTTTTTTGGGAAAAATAAAGAAGGAGAGAAGCCATGAAACAAACCGGATCGCAGGTCCTTTTTACGGCCTTGAAGGAAGAAAACGTCGATACCCTCTTCGGTTATCCGGGAGGATGCGTCATGGATATCTATGACGAGATGGTCCGGCAGCAGATCCGGCACATCCTGGTGCGGCACGAACAGGGGGCCGTCCATGCCGCCGACGGTTATGCCAGGGCCTCGGGCCGGGTCGGCGTCTGCCTAGTCACGTCGGGACCCGGCGCCACCAACACGGTGACCGGGATTGCCAACGCCTATATGGATTCCATTCCCGTCGTCGTCCTGACGGGACAGGTTCCCACGGCGATCATCGGCAGCGACGGCTTCCAGGAGGTAGACATCACCGGCATCACCCGGACCTGCACGAAACACAACTTTCTGGTCCGAAACATCGGCGATCTGCACCGGACGGTCCGGGAGGCCTTTCAGATTGCCCGTTCCGGGCGGCCGGGACCGGTGCTCGTCGATCTCCCGAAAGATGTGATTCAGTCGGTCACCGAAGCGGAGCTCTCCCGGATTGTCCTTCCTCCCGTGGAGGATCGCTCTCCGGATCTGGAGGGGCTCTGCGATGAAGCCCTGAAAATGCTCCTCCAGGCGAAAAAACCGCTCATCGTCGTCGGGGGAGGGGTGATCCTCGGGAAGGCCTCCTCGCTTTTCCGCGCCTTCGCGAGAAGATTCCGGATTCCGGTCATCTCGACGCTGATGGGGCTGGGCGCCTTTCCGGCAAGCGATCCGCTCTGGACCGGTATGCTGGGGATGCATGGCGCCTACAGCGCCAACATGGCGGTCAGCAACTGCGATCTTCTGCTGGCGATCGGCGTCCGGTTCGATGACCGTGCTACGTCCAAGGTTTCGGCCTTTGCCCCCCACGCCCGGATCATCCACATCGATATCGATCCCGTGTCGATCGACCGGATCATCCGGACCGATCTGGCGATTGTCAGCCACTGTGCCCCGGCTCTCGATACCCTCCATCGTCTCAGCGACGAACAGGGGCTGTCGCCGGCCGAGCCGCAAACCCGCTCCTGGCACAGCCGGCTCCATCAATGGAAGGCGGAAATGCCGCTCGGCTACTGCCGCAACCGGAACATCAAACCCCAGTACGTGGTTGAAAAGCTCCATCAACTGACGCAGGGGCGCGCGATCATCGCGACCGAGGTGGGCCAGCACCAGATGTGGGCGGCGCAGTTTTACCGTTTCGACGAGCCGAACGCCTTCCTCACGTCGGGGGGGTTGGGAACGATGGGGTTCGGCTTGCCCGCCGCGATCGGCGCCCAGGTGGCCTGTCCGGACCGGCTCGTGGTCGATGTGGCGGGAGACGGCAGCATCCAGATGAACATCCAGGAGCTGGGCACCATCGCCCATTACGGCCTGCCCGTCAAGGTGGTCATCCTGAACAACGCTTACCTCGGCATGATCCGCCAGTGGCAGGAGCTCTTCTACGGCCGCCGCTATTCCCAGTCCGACATGAACCGGGGGCCCGACTTCGTGAAGCTGGCCGAGGCTTATGGGATCAAAGGGTTGCGGGCGACAAAGCCCGGGGAGGTGAAGCGCGTTCTTCAGGAGGGGCTCGATACGCCCGGTCCGGTGGTGATGGACTTTCATGTGGAATCGGAGGAGAATGTTTTCCCGATGGTGAAACCGGGAACGCCGCTCTCGGAAATGGCCTTCGGCAATGTCCGTGCGGTTGCATAAGACAGGAGTGGGGACACCTTGCCGCAAGGCGTCCCCGAGGGAGGAGAAGAGAAAACCATGCCAGTCCAGTTCAAGGAACGAGCGATATCCGTCGTCGTCAACAACCGGCCCGACGTGCTGGCCCGGATCGCCGGCACCTTCAGCGCCCGGGGGTTCAATATTGAAAGCATCTCTGCAAATATCACCCGGAACCCGGCCGTAACCAAGATCATCATCACCACGCTGACGACGCCGGACACGATCACCAAGGTCATCAAGCAGTTGACCCGTCTGGTCGATGTGCTGGAGGCCAAGAGACTCCGCCGGCCCCATGCGGTCTGCAGGGAGATGATCCTCGCGCGGGTCCCGTTGACGGAGGAGCGGGAGGCCGCGATCCGGGAACTCCTCGATACCCGCGGCGGGAAAACGGTCAGCCTTGAACCGGGGTTTGCCGTCCTGGAATTTACCGGGGACAAGGAGGATCTCGAAGAGATTCTGACCCGTCTGGAGGCGCTGGGGATGGAAGACTTTTCGCGAACCGGCCTGATCGCGCTGGAACGGAGCAGGCCTTGAACTTCGTCATGATCACCTGTGGTTTTCAGGTCACCTGATCCTTACCTTTGAGGAGGCGGCATGATCCGTTTTTCTTCCCTTTTGTCTTTCGCCGCGGTGTTGAGCCTTTTTGCGCTGACCGCTTGCAGCCCCTTCGGGAAACAACGGATGGGAGATCCCCAGAATCCATATCCCCTTCAAACACAGCCGAAAATCGGCGATATCGTGCATCTGCCGACCGGCATCCCCGTCAGCCGGGAGCAGATGTTCGCGATTGCCGGCGATGCGCGCATCGTCTATCTCGGTGAAACCCATGACAACCCCGCTTCGCACCGCCTGGAGGTGCAGGTCCTGGAGGCCCTCGCGGACCGCCACCCCGGTCGTCAGGCGCTCGGCATGGAGATGTTTTCCCGCGATCAGCAGCCGGTCCTCGACCGCTGGGTCGCCGGCCTTCTGGACGAGAAGACCTTTCTCCGGGAATCGCGCTGGTTTGAGAACTGGGGAATGGACTTCGGCTTCTACCGCGATCTGCTGGACACCGCCCGCAAGCGGCGCATCCCCGTCATCGCGCTGAACGCGGAAAGGAGCCTGGTGGCGGCCCTGCGCAGCAAGACCCCCGACCAACTCAGCGCCGCGGAACAGGCCATGCTGCCGGAACTCGACCTGACCGATCCCTACCACCGCGGCCTGGCGGCAGCCGTCCTCGGCGACCGCAGCCACGGGGGTATGACGATCGATGGTTTCATCCGCGTCCAGACGTTGTGGGACGAGACGATGGCCGAGTCGGCGGCCCGTTACCTGACGAGTCCGGCGGGCAGCGATAAGCACCTCCTGGTGGTTGCCGGCGGAAACCACGTGCAATACGGTTTCGGCATCCCGCGCCGTCTCTTTCGCCGCTTGCCCGTCTCCTATGTCCTGATCGGCGGCAGAGAGATCGACATTCCGGCTGACAAGCAAAACCGGTTGATGAATGTCGACATTCCCGACTTTCCGATGGCGCCCTATGATTTTGTCGTCTACCTTGCCTACGAAGACCTGCCGCAAACGGGAGTCATGCTCGGCGTGGAGCCCGCACCGGCGGGCCGCGGCGTGGCGGTCAAGGCGGTGGCGCCCGGTTCCAATGCCGAGCGCGCCGGCCTGCAGCCGGGGGACCTGTTGCTTGCCATCGATGGGGAGGCCCTGGTAGATGTCTTCGATCTGCTCCATGCCCTGAAACAGAAGCAGTCCGGCTCGCATGGCCTCCTGCAGATCGAACGGCAGGGCCAAACCCTGAATGTGGAGATTCTCTTCCAGAAAAGTGACGGCGTTCATTCGCCGGGAAAGCGATAGTGAAAGCCCTCAGGCGCGGGTTGTTCTTAATTTGATAAAAAAAGACGAGAGCCGCCGATGCCGTCTTGTCTTTTTACTGGAGTCCATCATTCAGGATTCGGTCCATCAAGGGTGACAATCACCACGAAGACCCTCTGATTCTCTTTTCGTTAACATCCAGTAGAATAGACTCAATACGCGCATTGCAGCATCTCGTCGAATTTTTTGATCAGCTTACCTCGCAAACCTGCTCTCAGTTTCTCCCGGGCTTTTTTAACCGCCCATAGTGTATTCATCACGTTCAGGAGATACGGGGCGAGCGGCGAGATACGATCCCTTCCGGAAGTGTTGTCGCTGCCCCGTTTTCTACTTGAAGGCATTGACGGCCGAAGTGACTGCCTTGATCAGGTGGCCCTTGGTGTCGTGAACCGCTTCTTTGCCCAGTTCAGCCAACTCATCCACCTTTTCCTCCATTTCTCCAACCTTCTCCTTCGTGTCGGACTCCAGGCTCTTCAACTCCTTGACTGCCGATTCATAGGCATTGCTGCTCTTTTTCAGCGTCGCCTTGTATTCCTTTTTGGCCTTCGCAAGGAGTTCCTCCGCCTTTCTGTCAATATCCTCCCGCGTCTTCCGACCGCTTTGCGGCGCGTAGAGGATAGCGATTACAGCGCCAGCGACGCCCCCAAGAAAAAACCCTTTCATGAAACCTTCGATCTGATTTGACATATTTACCTCCCTGTTTTGTCCATTCTCTTCATCCAACCCGCTCAGATCCGCCCCATCAGCAACAGGATAAGAACAATCAGAAGAACCAGTCCAAGCCCACCGCTGGGATAGTATCCCCAGCTTTTACTGTGAGGCCAGGTGGGGAGTGCGCCGACCAAGACGAGAATCAAAATAATGATAAGGATCATTCCCATGTTTTTTCTCCTTTCCCGTGATTTGCCTCTCTTGTTTCTTACCCAACAGAGGCTGCCCGTAGCGGGCAATAAATGCAATTGCCAGCACATCGTTCCTCTTTGTCATTATTTTGCGGATCCTGCTGACAATTTCTGCCAATTCGACATGGTCTTTATATTCCGGCTCGGCTTTGTCTCTGATATATCCATATTGCTTCCGTAAAAGCCCTAAAAGTATCTCGTTTTTCCCTTCTATTCCGCAAAGCTCGTCATCCGTGAGTTTGCCCCACTTCTGTTTAACCAGCCCCTTGGTTTCCAGCCATTTCCCTTTCAAAATATCTTTATTCATGTCGATCCTCCTTCCTGATCACCATACCCGTAATCGACTGCGCATACCGACATCAGCCATCAGAAAGTTGTTAACCAATCCAGTCTTGAATCAAAACGACCGGATGCGGGCCACTGTTCTAAGACGATGTATGAAGAGCGTAGCGCTGTCTGCTGCGCATGCCGGGTGTCAGGTGGTTTCCCGGGTATTCTTCAGCTCTTTGCACCGCGAAGCAGACCGAATAGTCCGACAATGGTCGTGACGATTCCGGGCGCTTCCCTTAGTCATCGAGGACGAATGTGACCATCATGTTGACCTGGTACTCTGCGATGGCGTCCTCGCCGACCCGCACCTGATGCTCCTTGATCCACACGTTTCGCACGTTGCGAAGCGTCTTGTTCGCCCGGGCGATCCCTTGTTCGATCGCATCCTGGAAACCCCTGGCCGAGGTCGAGCTGATCTCGGAAATCTTAGCTGCCGACATCTCATCCTCCTTGTTCCATGTTTTCCAAGCTGCGCTGTCCGTTTCGGTTTATCCGGGTCAATCTTACATTTTTCACTACTTCCCCAAAACCTTCTTGACCTGACCGATCTTTTCCTGAACCTTGCCGGCTGCCTTTTCGGCGGCGCCCTCGGTTTCCAACTCCGGATTATCGCTTAGTTCCCCGGCGACCTCTTTGATCTTACCCTTTATTTTGTGAAACGTGCCTTCCACCTGGTCCTGCGCGCTGGATTTCATGGCATTCTTCCTTTATCTATTTCACGATCAGACTATTCTTTACAGATTTCACCCCTTTGACGCTCCTCGCGATTTCACCCGCCTTATCGACGGCCTGTTTCGAATTAACGAAGCCGCTCAGTTGGACCGTGCCCTTGAAAGACTCGACACTGATCTGAAATGACTTGAGAAAATCATCTTCTGCAAGAAGTGCTTTTACCTTGGTCGTGATGACCGAATCGTCAACGTAGTCACCGGTGCTTCCACGGGTGGCCGTCGCTGCGCAGCCTGCCAGGGCGGCGATCAGCATTAGAAGCACCAAAAAGGGGATAACAATATGACTCTTTTTCATGGTGGTTTACTCCTCTCTTAAAAGTTTATGGTGAAGTGATTGTTTCTGACCATCAAATGGGTCAGCCCATTTCCGTCTTCCTTGGGGTCGGTCCCTTCATGACCGAGGTCTTTCAAAATGGTATACGCAAAGGGCCTGCCAACAGCCGAAGGAAACCGGAAATTTTATTAATGTCCTGAAAACCGTGCGTTAGATTCAGGAAAGGGGACAGCAGAAGCGTGTGAATGACGCGCTTGGCCTCAACATTTTGCGGAACCTCAACATATTGAGGGGTACCGTGAAGAGAGGCGGGCAGTCTAATCCGGTGCTTTTGTCTCCGGTCGGACGATCCCGAGCTTATGCATCCGCACTCTCAAGGTGCTCGGGTGGATGCCCAGGATTGATGCGGCCCCGTTTCTTCCCTCGATGCGCCATCGGGTTTCGGAAAGAATTTTATGAATTTGGCTTCGCTCTGTCTCTTCCAGGGTCCTCATTGGGGATGAGGTCGGGGGGAATGAAATCTCCAGTTGATCCGTCAGTTGTAGAACCGGTCCGGGGCACAGGATCGCGGCCCGTTCAATGACGCTTTCCAACTCCCGGACGTTTCCGGGCCACGAATAATCCTGTAGCGCCTTCAACGTTCCCTTCTGGATCGACGTGATTTGTTTGCCAACCTTCCTGGCATACCGCTCGATGAAGGCATGCGCCATAAATGGGATGTCTTCTTTCCGCTGCCTGAGCGGTGGGACCGTGATGGGAAAGACGTTGAGCCGATAGTAGAGGTCCTGCCGAAACCGTCCTTTGCGGACCTCTTCCTCCAGATCCCGGTTTGTCGTTGCGATGATCCGTACATCGACTTTGATGGTCTGGGATGAACCGAGTCGCTCAAACTCGTTATGCTGAATCACCCGGAGCAGCTTTGCCTGCAACTCCAGCGGCAGCTCCCCGATCTCGTCCAGGCACAGGGTGGAACCATTGGCGATCTCGAAACGACCGATTTGCCGGGTATCGGCTCCGGTGAATGCCCCCTTCTCCCGGCCGAACAATTCGCTCTCAATCAAATTTCCCGGCAGGGCGGCACAATTGACCGTGATCAGGGGCCGCTCCTTGCGGGGGCTCATGTTGTGGATCGCGGCTGCGATCAACTCCTTTCCCGTGCCGGTCTCCCCGAGGATGAGGACCGTTGTGTCCGTAGGAGCAACCTGTTCCGCCCGATAGAGGATATATTTGAGACCATCGCTTTGCCCGACAATATTCTCGAATCGATGTCTCGATTCATTCTCTTGACGGAAGTAGATATTCTCGGCCTCGAGTTGTTTTTTCATTGCCTTGATTTCAGAAAGAGCCTTTCGAAGTTCGATTGTCCGCTTTTCCACCTGCTGTTCGAGTTCGTCATGGGTTTTTTGCAACGCCTCTTCCGCTTTCCTGCGCGCCGATATCTCGGCTTTCAGCTCCGCAGTTCTAATGATAACTTTCTCTTCCAGGGTTCTGTGAGCTTCGAGGAGTTCAGCCTCCGCCCGCTTTCGAGCCCGCTGTTCCTCCGCTTCCGCGAGAGCTCTCCGGACGGCAGGCACAAGCCGCTGCTGGAGCCGTGTCTTCAGGACATAATCCTTTGCCCCCTGGGTGAATATTTCTATGGCATGGTCTTCACTGATCGCGCCGGTTACCAGAATAAACGGTATGTCGGGGTATCTTCTTCTTGTCTCACCAAGCGCCAATGCGCCGTTGTATTGGGAAAGGTCATAGTCAGAGAGAATCAGAGCCGGTTCAAATTCATGAAGTTCCCGCAAAAAATCACTTTCCGTCATCACAACTTTGGCGGTAAAGGATAGCTCTGCCTCCTGAAGCTCGAATTGAATCAATTCGGCATCGGTGGGACTATCTTCCAAAATGAGGATGCGAAGAGATTCCGCCACGATCTACTCTCCCGAGAGGATTGGCCCCTCTGCCGGTCGTAATTCACGCACATCCGGCATGGAATGGGGGTGATGATTTACCCGGGAGCCCATTTCCATCCGGTGTGCAATCAGTGAAACCGTTTCGATTGCTGTAAGAATGTTACGATTTGCCAAAAATGGCGGCAATAAGGATTTAATGGACGTTTAAGGGTAGGTAAAAACTCTGATCCGTTGCAGTTGCTGCTGCTGCTTCCGATAGAGACGGTGTGCATCCTCAAGGGTCGCCTGCTCGAATCGGATGGTATTTCCGGGCATGGCCTGGGCCACGTTGGGGAGATCCGCCGTAATCACGGTCGCGATTTTTGCGTATCCCCCCGATGTCTGCTCCACGAGGAGGATGATGGGCTGACCGTCGGCGGGAATCTGAATGTTCCCGGGCATCGTGGGCTCCGTGACGATGCTCTCCGGCGATCCCGCATCGCGATGAACAGCGGCCCCCCGGAGCCGGCAGCCCATCCGGTCGGCCTGCCGGGTCACTTCATAGGGGCCGCCGAAAAAGGAGCCGATGCCTTCCCGGAAAGAGTCGTCCTGCGGACCGGCGACGGCCCTGAGGGTGATCTCGCGTCCATATTGTGGAATCCAATCGTCCGGGAGTTCGCGGGGGCGATCCAGCAAATCGCCCTTGCCCCGGTGCAGGGTGTCGCCCTTGATCAATCCGCGTCCCTGAACGCCGCCGATTTTCGCCCTCACGAAGGTGGAACGGCTCCCCATCATCAGCGGAACATCGATGCCTCCCGTGACGGCCAGGTAGGCCCGGCAGCCCAGCGCAGCCCGTGGAATCCGGATGATGTCGCCCCGGTTCACCCGCACCGTCCGCCAGCCCCGGACGGGGGCCTGGTTGATCGTCATCCCCATCTCGGCGCCGGTCAGCGCGATATCGGCGGCTGCGAGAACCTCGAGGGTCGGGCCCATCACGGTGATCTCCAGCACGGCCGCCTCTTCGGGATTTCCCGCGAGGAGATTCGCCACCCGGCACGCAAAGGGATCGAGCGCCCCGGAGAGGGGCACGCCCCGGTCCAGGAAGGCAAACCGCCCGAGATCCTGCACGGTGGTCATCGGGCCGGGATTCCGGACGGCGAAGAGCTCCATCAGGACCACTCCTCTTCGAACAATCGGCCAAATTCGGCCCCGGTGATCGGCACGAACCGGATGCGGTCCCCCGCCTCGTACAGAAAGGGGTTTTCGCGCGCGGGGGCGAAGAGCCGAAGCGGCGTCCGTCCGATGATCTGCCAGCCGCCTGGGCTCTCGACGGGATACATGCCCGTCTGGGATTCCGCGATTCCCACCGAGCCCGCCGGCAGGCTTAGCCGCGGCGTTTTTCTGCGGGGGGTCTGCAGCCGGCGATCCAGCCCGCCGAGGTAGCAGAATCCCGGCGTGAAGCCGATCATGTAGATGGGATAGTCGACGGAGGCGTGGATGGCGATAATCTCATCCTCCCGCAGGCCGGTGTGTTCCATAACGATGCCGATGTCGGGACCGAACGTGCCCCCGTAGCAGACCGGGATCGGAACGATTTTCGGCTCCGCAATCCCCACCGCATCGGGGTCCGCCTCCAGGGCATGGAGGATCTCCGCCAGCCCTGCGGGCGTCGTCGTTATCGGATCGTAGAGAATGGAGAGGGAGCGGTAGGCCGGAACAACCGCCTCGACGCCGGCCGGGAGGTTTCTCTTCAGGAGCGCCGTCATGGCCCGAACCTTTTCGTTGACGACGGGGTCGATTCCGTCGCCGTATTCCACCAGCAGCGCGCGGTCGCCGCTCAGCCGGATTCGGGCCTGTTCATAGAGGAGTGCCATGACTTAAAAAAATACCGTAATGAGGGGATGTAAATCTCTCCGCCCGCAGGCCGGGGCTTCCCGTCAAGGAAACAATCTGCTTTTTTATTGCTTCGCTGATTCCCGACTGTAAGGCGTGGCTTGCGGGTTTCATCTCCCGGTCAGAGCGATGCGCCCAGCGGGACGATGCGAAGACCATCGGCCTCCAACACCTGCCGGATCGTCCTCACATGGTCCACGGCCGAGGGGTTGTCGCCGTGCACGCACAATGTATGGACCTCCATTTCGATGACCGTGCCGTCCGTGGCGATCACCCGGCCCTCTTTGGCCATCCGGAGCGCCTGTTCGGCGGCCCGCTCCGGGTCGGTGATCACGGCCCCGGGAAGTTTCCGCGACGCCAGCTTTCCATCGGGCGTATAGGCCCGGTCGGGGAAGGCTTCGAAGACGACGCCGATCCCCGCCGCGTCGGCGATCTTCCGCGCGAGGCCGGCCTGAGCCCCGCCGAGCGCGACCCAGAGGAGCGAACGGTCGACGGCGGCAATCGCCTCGGCCACAGCCCTGGACAACGGCTCATTCCCGACGCACATGTTGTACAGGCTGCCGTGGGGCTTCACATGCTGCAACTTCGCACCGTGGAGGAGGCAGAAACCCTGCAGCGCCGCGATCTGGTAGATCACGTCGTCGCGCACCTCATCGGGGGTGCACTCCAGGTTCCGCCGGCCGAATCCCGCGAGGTCGGGGTATCCCGTATGAGCCCCGATACCGACGCCATGTTCCTTGGCCAACTTCACGGTCCGGTTCATGATCCGGGGATCGCCGGCGTGGAACCCGCAGGCGATGTTGGCCGAGCTGATGTACCGGATCACCTCGCCGTCCATGCCGACCGTGTAGGCGCCGAAGCTCTCGCCCATGTCGCAGTTGATATCGATCCTCTTCATCGGTTCATCTCCCCATGCACCATTTCAGATCGCCGTTCGGATCATTTCCCGATCATCCTGCTCGGGAGGAACAGGGCGATGTCCGGAAAGACCGTCAACAGAACCGTCGCCAGCAGCATGATGGCGAAAAAAGGGAATGCCGCCCTGGAGACGGTCGAGAGGGCGTCGTTGTTCAGCCCGCTGATCACGAACAGGTTGAAGCCCACCGGGGGCGTGATCTGGGCGAGCTCGATCATCAGAACCAGATAGATTCCGAACCACACCGTGTCGAACTTGGCCGCCTCGATCAGCGGCAGCACGATCGGCGCCGTCATGACGATCATCGAGAAGCCGTCCACGAGGCAGCCCAGGATCAGATAGAGGACCGTCAGGATGACGATGAGCATGTAGGGCGAGAGTCCCATGGAGGTCACATACTGCGTCAGCGCCCGGGTGATGCCGAGGTAGCCGATCACGTTCGACAGGTAGGCGGCGCCCATGACGATCAGCATGATCATGCAACTGGTGCGGACGGAGCCGACGAGACTCACCTTGAAAACCTCCCAGGTGAGGCTCCGGGTGATCGACGCAAAGAAGAAGGCGCCCACGACGCCCAGCGCGCCCGCCTCGGTGGGCGTCGCCACCCCCATGTAGATGCTGCCCAGCACGAAGAGGATCAGAATGACGACGGGCGCGATGGCGGGAAGGGCCGCGAACCGGTCCTTCCAGGTGTAGTGTTCCTCCCCTCTGGGGGCGAGCCCGGGAGAGATCAGACAGCGCGCCAGGATATAGCCGCTGAACATGAAGGCCAGCATGAATCCGGGGATGAAGCCCGCAATGAAGAGCTTGCCGATGCTCACGTCGCCGATGATCCCGTAAACGAGCATCACCATGCTGGGCGGGATCATGAACCCCAGCGTGCCCGCCCCGGCCAGGGATCCGATCGAAAGACCGTGATCGTACCCCCTTTTCTTGAATTCCGGCACGGTGATCTTGCCGACGGTCGCCGTCGTGGCCGCCGACGATCCGCTGACGGCGGCAAAAAAGGTGCAGGCCAGGATATTCACGTGGATGAGCCGTCCCGGGATTCCATCCATCCAGGGCGAGAGGCCCCGGAAGAGGTTCTCCGAGATCTTGCTCCGGAAGAGGATCTCTCCCATCCAGATGAAAAACGGCAGCGCCATCATCGCGGAACCGCTCGTGTTGTTCCATGCGATATTCGCCAGCAGCGAACCGTAGGAGATATCGGTGAAAATGAAGAAACCGCCCATGCCGACGATAAACAGGGAGATGCCGATCCAGATCGACCCGCCCAAAAACAGGATCAGCAGGCCGAGGATCACCGCGGAAACAGGTCCCAGATCAACGTTCATCTATTTCTCTCCGCCGGATGTGAAGCTCCTTAGCCCACGGGTCGGGGGCTTTCCGGCAAGGAAGTTGTCGCGAAGGTCGGGCTTGCGGGTTGAACCCCCGGTTCCCGGTCATGCGGGCCGCAGGAATGCGTCCGCTATCGCCCCAGTTCGTCGGTTTCCTCCAGGATCCGGAGTCCCGCCGTATCCTGCCGCAGCATCGCGGCGCCCTTCAGAAACTCGGACAGGAACTGGAGCAGCAGAAAAAACGATCCGATGGGCAGGAAGGCCTGCGGAATTGCCAGGTAGGATTCCGTGATCTGCATCGACTGTGTCCGGTTCACCACCGAGTCCCAGAAAAACTCGCCGGTGAACCGGACCAGCCCGATACAGAACACGAAACCCACAAACATGCAGACCATATTGAAAATGACCCTGCGCCGGCCTTTCAGCAGATGGACGAGGAACATCATCCGGATGTGCCCCCGCTCGCGCAACGTATAGGCCAATCCGAGAAACGTGAGCATGGCCATCAGGTAACCCGAATACTCGTCGGCGATGTAGAGGGTTTTGCCGAAAACGTACCGTGTGACGATTTCCGACACGCCGATCACGAGCGCGACGACCATCAGGATGCCCGCCATCCAGCCGCCGAAACCGGAAATCCGGTCGATCCAGGTGATGAAATGTTTCATATAACCCCTTAACCCTTTAACGTTTCACTTTTTTCATGAACGTGTCGTAGATCTTCTTGCCGTCCGCGGGCGCCGATTTCAGCCATTCGGCGCGGATGTTTTCGGTAATCTTCTCCAGTTCGCCGATCAGTTTGACGGAAGGGTTGACCGTCTCGATGCCGTTCGTGTTGCTGATGGCTTCCTGTTCCTTGTCCCAGCTCTTCACGTTTGCCCACATGGCCGCTTCCATTTCCTTGCCGGTCTTTACGAGAATCTCCTGCTGCGCCTTCGGGAGCTTCTGGAACGCCTTCAGATTGACCGTTACCATGTTGGTGGCGATCGTGATGTTCAGCGGCTCGAAGTATTTGAGCACTTCCCAGAATTTACCGTCCACGGCGGTGGGCGTCGAGGTCATCACGGAGTCGATCAGGCCCGTCTGAAGCGATGTGTAGACCTCGCTGAAGGGGAGGGCGAAGGGCGTCGCACCGACGGCCTCCATCACGAGGGCGCCGTTCTTGTCGTAGGTTCTCGTCTTGAGACCCTTGAGATCCTCCAGTGTGGAGACCTTTTTCTTGGTCCAGAGACCGGCTCCCGGCCAGGGGGCGACGTAGAGAATCTTCTGGCCCCATTTCTGGGCGCTCTTGTCGAAGTAGGGGCGCGAGATGTCGAGCAGAAGCCGCAATTCGTCGAAATTCCGGACGAGGAAGGGGAGGGTGACGACCTGGAAGATCTTCTCGTCGCCGGCGACGCCGCTGATCAGCATGTCGGAGACGGGGACAAGCCCGTCGCGGACCGCCTTCAGCAGATCGGGTCCCTTGAATCCCAGCGCGCCGCCCGTATGGACGACCATCTCAAGATCGCCGTTGGTGGCCTTTTTCACCTTTTCGGCAAAGTCGCCGAGACCGACACTGTGAAGATTCTTGGGGGGCCAGACGGAGTTGGCATTCCAACTCGTTTTGGCCAGTACGGGCTGGACAGCCACGGTCGCCATAAAAACCACAACCAACAGTACACGGAGTAAATTTTTCATACGGACATCCTCCCTTTCCAAAGGTTTATGCTGCCTGATTCACCAAATACCGCATCGTAAAAAAGCATGATCACATCACACGAAAGGCTTGCGTCCTGTTCAGATCAATCACCTGTGCCTGTAAAAGAGCGGGGGTCATGAGACGTTTTTGACGATGTCTCGCGGCTCGTGCCGGTGCATATAATACGATTACGCCCTCTTGTCAAAGAAATCCCCCCTCATTAAAGATTCCCGGGAGGTTGCCGATAAGATTGTGGTAACCAATCGGATCAACCGGAGTGCGGGAAGCCAAGAATGAGAATATGATGGCGAGTCCCAGACAAAAACAGGAAATGAGGAAAGGAATCTAATACATGAAGGCAAAAAGGAATCTAAAGCAGCAAAGCAACCCCTTATCAAGAACCGAGGAGGGATTTATGAAACCTTGCGGTGGATTAACGCGGCGAGATTTTATGAAATATTCCGCCGGAACCGTCGCATGCATTTCGTTAGGTTCGTTGAACTACGGATGTGGAAGCAGTAGCGGACCACAGCAGGTCGATGGATACCCGATTGATTCCAGTGTCTATACTACGCTCCAGGAGACGGTCAAGCTGAGTCAAGGCTTTTCAGGGACGATTGCTCCCCAGGACCTTCAAAATATTTCGGATTATGACAAATACGGCTATGGCGTCTGGACAGATGGCGGCCCGCTTGCTCCCGTGCTTCGCAACGACATCATGTCTGCCGGTTATTTCTACCCATCGGTAAACAATCAGAAGAAACTGCTCCGATTCTTTGCCATGACCGACATTCACACCATCGACAAGGAATCCCCTTCCCAGTTGATCTATATCCAGCAGGCAAAAAATCCGGATGGCACAGCGGTGAATCCTAAAGCGGCAAGAAACACATCGATATATTCACCAACCATGCTCTACTCAACCCATGTCCTTGATGCCGCTATTCAGACCGTAAACGCCCTGCACAAGCAGATCCCGCTCGACTTCGGCATATCCCTGGGGGACACCTGCAACAGCGGCCAGTACAATGAACTGAGGTGGCATATCGATGTCATTGACGGCAAGGTTATAACCCCCAGCTCCGGCGCCCATGTTGGAGCCGACAGCATCGATTATCAGAAACCGTACAAGGCAGCAGGGCTTGAGCCGTCGATTCCCTGGTATCAGACCATCGGCAACCACGACCATTTCTGGCTTGGCTCACTCCCGTTTGATGCCGGTAACATGCGGAAAGCCTGCATCAGCGATGAAGTCCTTGCCATGGGAGACGCCATTGAAAGAGCCGCCAACCTGTATAACGACGCTCCTCCTCTCTATTATATGGGGGTAATCGACGGCTCTACTCCGAACGGCAAAGTCATAAAAGGGGGGAAGGTCGGTGATCCAGGCTTCACCACTCCCCCCAGGGTTGTGGCAGACAAGAATCGCCGCGCAGTTACCAAGCCGCAGTGGATACAGGAGTTTTTCAATACCGCCACAAGCCCGGTTGGCCATGGCTTTCATCTGGTTCCATCCGGCCAGGAGGATGGTTTTGCCTGCTACAGCTTTGTGCCCAAGTCAGACATCCCGATCAAGGTAATCGTGCTGGACGATACCCAGCGGGATGACGACGGCGCTACAAGCATCCATGGACGCGGCTTTCTTGACAAGGCGCGCTGGGCCTGGCTTAAAGCCGAACTCGCAGCCGGTGATGCCGCAGGTCAGCTCATGATCATAGCAGCTCACATCCCGATCGGTGTAAGCCCCCATGCGAAAGACCTTGTCGTACAGGGAACCCCAACGGACACTTATATGGATTGGTACGATACATCAGCCAATCCTTCCACGATGCAAAATGCCGTAGACCTGCCGGGGCTGCTTGCCGAACTCCATAGCCACCCGAATCTTTTAATGTGGATAGCGGGACATCGCCATGTCAATATCGTTAAAGCGTTTGTGTCAGATGATGCCGCCAGACCCGAACGGGGTTTCTGGCAGGTCGAAACATCGTCTCTACATGATTTTCCGCAGCAATTCAGAACGTTCGAGATCAAGCTCAACAGCGACTACACGGTTTCAATCGTGGCAGTCAACGTTGATCCGGCCGTCAAGGAAGGGACGCCTGCCTGGACCGCACGCAAGTACGCCGTTGCAACGCAGCAGATTGTTAACAACAACCTGAAACCGAACTTTCCCAACGCAGATCCAACACGTCCACCGGGTTTAGATTCTTCCATTACCAAAACCAACGAGGCTTTAGACCCGAATATCGGTTCGTACAACGCTGAGCTGCTTGTACAGTTGAGTACTGAAATGAAGGCGAAGATGCAGTCATTGTTCCCCACACTTTAAGCGGGTAAGGAGTGCGCGAAAAAGGCTCAACTGGCAGAGCAATACTGTGGCTGCCTTTGTTGCTTCGGGCTGGAAATTGTCAATAATCGCTTGACAAATCAACAGGCCCCTGTTCAGATTTTCACTGCGACAGGAGGCAGGGAAATGGTTGAAAAGGATGGCGAACCGGACCATCCGGGAGGGGTGGTTTTTCAGGTCCGGGATCTGACGAAAATCTATCAGATGGGGGAAGTTGAGGTCCATGCGCTGCGGGGCGTGAATCTGGAACTCTACTCCGGCGAACTGGTCGTTTTTCTCGGACCTTCGGGCAGTGGAAAATCGACATTGCTGAACATCCTGGGCGGCCTGGATACGGCCACCGGCGGCAATGTCGCTTATCGGGGCAAGAACCTGACGAATGCCGGCGAGCGCGAGCTTACCGCGTATCGCCGTTTCCATGTCGGCTTTGTTTTTCAGTTCTACAACCTGATCCCCAGCCTGACCGCACGGGAGAACGTGGCGGTGGTGACGGAGATCGCACAAAATCCGATGACGCCGGAAGAGGCGCTGCATCTTGTCGGACTGACCGAGCGCCTCGACCATTTTCCCGCCCAGCTCTCCGGCGGCGAACAGCAGCGCGTGGCGATCGCCCGCGCCATTTCAAAAAATCCCGAAGTGCTTCTCTGCGATGAACCCACCGGGGCTCTTGATTCCAAAACGGGGATCGTGGTCCTCGAAGCCCTGGATAAGATCAACCGCGAGTTGGGGACCGCGACGGCGATCATCACCCACAACGCGGACATCGCCGGAATGGCCGACCGCGTCATCCACCTGAGCAACGGCAGAATTACGGAGATCACGGCAAACGCGGTGAAGAAATCGCCGAACGAACTTCAATGGTGAGTTCATAAAGGCGTTCAACCGAAAACTTGGGCGTGATCTGTTCGTAGAGAAAGTAACGGCGGCGGATCTTCGACCACCCTGTATTTGAAGCTACCCTTCATCCCTCCCTATTCCCAGTTCCCCCCTCAAAGGACCGAGGTCAATGAAGGGTTCGCCGGCCTTCTTCTTTCGGGCTTCTCCGTTTTCCATCTCCTTGATGAGGTCAAGGACTTTCTCCCGCCCCGCTTTTGTCGCCACGGCCGCCCGGGGAGTCTTGCCACCGAGGGCCGGAATCGCTTGATCGGGCCAGGCGGACATGAACTTCTGCATCACAGAGGCCAGCATGGCCCGGGCCGCCTCATTCTTTAAGGGCTTTGTCCCTTCACCTTTTCCTTCGCGCCGTTCCATGGCCACATGGATGTCTTCGAACTCATCGATGCGGTGACGGATGGTCCCCCGCAGCAGATCGAGAAGCCTCTTCTTGCCCCTTTCGAGCCGTTCCCGGGACATGCATTCGAGGATCAGCCTGTCTGGATGGAGTTCAACCGTGCCGAGGACCGCAAAGGTCATTTGCCCGGAGGGATGGACGATGCTTGAGGTGGTGATCATTCCCTTTTCGACCGGCTCGGGGCCCATCTCCCACTCCTTGGAGGGGCCTCTTTTCAACCACGAAAAGCTCATCCCTCCGGAGGGGATCTCCTCCTCATCGGCGAAATCGTACTCTCCGGAAAGAAGCTTCCGGGCGCGGTCGTAATCGGATACCGTGAAGCGGGCCTTCGCAGAGATGATCCGGTGCCGCTCTTCGGTAAGCAGCAGGGGCGGTTCTTCAACGACTTCATCGAAGAAGCGCCCCATCAGAAAGGCGTTCTCCTTCAGGAAGGCGGGCCAGCCCGACCGTCCCGTGTCGGCCTCGAATGTCCGGCGCGCCTTGTCCAGGTATGCCTTCAGGGCTTCGATCCTCATCCGCGGTATCGTCTGTCCGTTTCCCCCAAACCTGCACTTGCCGTCCATTCGGTAGACCCTCACCTGAACGAAGTCCCACCGGACCGTTTCGTAGGACGCGGAGACCTCCTCTACGTCCATCTCCTCGCCGGTAAAGAGATCCCGGATCGTCAAGCCCTCCCCTTCCCGGACAGCCTGCACCTCATAGATGGACACGTAACTTTTCAGGAGGGATTCGGCGAGGCGTTTCTCATCTGCGGACAGCGTGCTCAGCCGCCGGTCGCAGAAGCCCTCCAGGATCGTTTTGCCGTCTGCCGTGCGGTAGTCGTTGATGAACCAGTCGTGGAACTGGCCTTTGTCTTCGGAGGCCCTCTCGGGCAGCATGATGGGCTCCCGAGGTTCGATATTCCAGAATATGCCGGTAGCCCTCAGGAACTCCTTGCGGAATATCTCCCGTTCGACGAAGCGGGAGAGGCTTTTCTGGAGGCTCTGGAAAACCGGGTCGGGTGCGGGCGGTTTGCGCCGCCCCGGTTCGATCGATTCGGCCCCCTGCCCGGATTCCTTGAGGAGGCAGCACTTCTTGTATTTCTTCCCGCTTCCACAGGGGCACGGGTGGTTCCGGCCCACAGCCGGCCGCGCGGGGAGCGGCGCCTTCCTTTCGGGGTGCGAATTCCCGGTATCAGGAAGCTGCCTTCCGAGCCGTCCCGAGACCATCATGAGCATGTCAAGAAGGCTTTCCTTGAATTGATCGAGATCGGATCTGACCCGGTAGTAGTGTCCCCGGTCCATGATCTCCGCGGCCTTGCTGTAATGGGAAAAAGCGGTTTCAAGATCGCCCTTCTCAAGGGCGTATTCACCGAGGCTGACATAGCCCTCCACCGCCAGCGGGTCATTCCTGACCGCCCGCTCGTAAAAGGGAACAGAATCCTCTCTCCGCTTGATCTGCCGGAGTGCATTGGCGAACCCGATGAGGAGTTCGGGGTTCTCCGGGTTCTTTCTCAGTTTCTTCTCATACATGTCGACCAGATCCCGGAGAGGAATCTCCTTCCCGAAGGTCGACACCGTTCTTATGGGGACGACCGTCATTTCATCCCGGTCCATTTTGGCCATCTCGGGGTCAAGGGTGAGGAGCGCCAACCGGGCGGTGACCGCAACCAGCCCCTCACCGGCCATCTCATAGTGGTCGAGGGCCCCGCATTTCTTGCAGACGATATGGTCCTGTATCACCGTGTCTTTGCCGCCGGCGGTCACCAAGACCTTGTTGACCGTGTAATGATAAACGTTCCGGCAGGATCGGCACTTGAGAGGGATTTCCAGGGGTTCCCTCAGCAAGGCCTCCATGTCCCCCTTTTCCATCGCGCCCTGCAAGCGCTTCTCTCTTTTTTCCCGGATCTCCATTTCCCGCTTGATGCGCTCAAGTTCGGGGTCTGCCTCGCCGTTGATGAGGCACAGGAGATAAAGGGCTTTGCCCTCGGCGTGCTCTCCCTCTTTCAGCTCGACCTTGAGGGCGGGAATGAACCTTTTGTCCCCGATGCAGACTACGGCGGCCAGAAGCCATTCCTTGTAGCCGTCCCACAACAGGGACCAGTGGGCCAGGATGAGATCGACCGCCTCCTCCGTCGGAAGGTCCTCCAATATTCGCAACGCAAGGGGGATCCCGGCAGGGTCGCTCTTCTCGAAAAAGGGGCGCAGAAGCGGGATGGACAGCGGCCCAAGCTTACCTATGGCCTCGGCGACATCATCGTCGAATCCGTTGTCTTCGAAGTCCACCGCAAGCAGTTCCCGGGCCAACCCTTCGTCCATGAACCTGCCCACGAACCGGATGATTCGCCCGTTCGCCTGGCCGAAAGGAAATCGGCCCACCAGGCGCACGGCCTCGCACGCCAGGCTCTTCACATCCGCCTTTTCGGCCAGGAGGTCCATGATCGCTTCATCCTGAGGCGCATCGGGTCTGTCCCCGAAGAAGAGATCGAGCGTCGCGCCGGCGTCGAGGATCTCCGGATTCAGCGCGATGAGGGAGCGGGACTCCGCGAGCAGGGAAAGAACGATGACGGCAATCCCGGCAACGTTTTCCCTCTGCGCCGCGGGGGCCTCCGCGGCGGTTGCGTTAAGGGCAGTCAAGGCGGCGCAATGAAAGAACGGGACATCCCTCCCTGCCTGCCAGCGGAGATAGGCTTCCTCGCCGCATTCCAGCCTTTTCGCCTGCCGGATCGCCAGGGCGATCCTTTCCGCCTCCTCCAGCATTTCGTCGAATCTCCGCTTTTTGAAGAGCTTTTCGATGGCATTCCCGGTGTCACACCCGGTTCCGGCCAGGAGGGCCAGAGACGCCTCCACCTCGCCGGCGAGGATTTTGCCGGACTTTTCCGCGAGGTCCTCGACAGAACACCATGCCCCGGCGTGGTTCGCAATCCCGGTCAGGAGCACCGGGACGTATCCGTTCACGCCGCTATGATAGGCGAAGAGGAGCAGTTTCCCGATGTCCGCGCCCGCCTTGATGTTTGCGTTGAAAAACGCGCCGGCGACCATCTCTTTGAAGTCGCCGAACGAGTCGAGATGCCGCAAGGCGTCCTCCACATACCGTTGCGACTCGTCCGTCCCGAGGAGGGCGACATCCATCAACACCCCGGCGAAGTCGGCCGGGTCGGTCCCGGGTATCCGGGAATGCTTGTCCCGCACGGCGTCGAGGAGTCTGCCGTCTTTCATCAAAGCCAGCGCATATCCGAGGTGTTTCGCGGAAATGCCCGAGCTTTTCCTGAAGGCGGCAAGCAGGGCATCGGCGAAGTTCCTGTCGGGATCATCGCAGAAATAGGCGGCGGCTTGAGCCGCCACCGATCCGTTCGGGTCGCTCAGAAGCCCGGCCATGACCGGCGCCGCATCTTTCGGGTAGAGGCGGCGCATGCGGTCGGCCGCCCAAGATTTCACCTTCGGGTCTCGATGCCCGCACAATCGGGCGAGCGTTTCGAAGCTCCACAAAAAGACTGTCATCTGTTCCTCCTGTCATGGGTCGATGAAAGGCCGCCCGGGGACGCATGCTCTTGCTTACGGGATAGTAACAAAGGAAAGGTGCAATAAGGCTGCCGCCTCTTAGGTTGAAAGGCGAGACAGTATAAAACGGTTGAGTGAAACTCCTTCCTCAGCGCAACGGATAGCCAAATCCCGGTGTTTTTCAGGGGGGATTCTCAAAGTGAGAAGGCCCTTGAATTTCTTAAGTCCTAATGGTTCGGGTACTGCTTCACCTTCTTCCTGCATCCATTTGACGGACTCCGCAACGACATATTCAATTTCCCTTAATGCTTCCTCGATGGTATTACCGTGGGCCGCCAGGGAAGGGAACTCCAAGCATCTGGCCACATGACATTGGTCATCCTCCGACCACTCAATTCGATAAGTATATTTATCAATGCTATTCTTCATTTTTCTTAGCCTCCATTTTCTCAAGGGCCTTTTTCACATCTCTTACCTGATAGTATTTTGCCATCTTATCAACTTTTTGAAGATTTATCCTTGGATCACCTTTCCAAGGTGTTTTGAAGATGTAATGACTGCCCCGTATCCTCGGCTTTCCAAAATATTTTTTACAAATCTTCAGCAGATCGGCAAATAAGACATTTTGGAGATTTTCCAGCGGGTTCTTATCTTTCATGGTCTGTATGATAGCGTATGCGCTATCACTTGTCAAGGTTGCATTTTAGTTGCATTTTAGGACGAATCATATGGTTTGGGCCTTCGTTCATTTCAACCAGTACTCCTTGCTCTCGATGGTAGCAGAAAAGATATGTGCTGCTTCTAGACGCCACCTACAAACAAACGTTTTTGATCTTCGGAAATATTAAGAATTATTGTTTGAAGTGGAGCATCGCTTTAATCATCGGCGCAGCCCTTTGCGTCGCTGAATTTAAATGTTAGAATTCACCTGTAAAAATCCAAAACAATTTTTTCAAAACTGCCCAAAGTAGTAAGGTTAAGTTTAGAAATTACGCCGATAAAGCAATCTGCACAAAGGCCAAAACCATATGCACTTTGATCTATTCCTGATCTTAAGAAGCGAACCCTGAAATTATCATTCAAAAGGTCAATATATTGAGATAGACTATTGATTTCCCATGGATAATGATACTTTTCATATTCTTTGCCTATACACAGAACACATTTTAATCGTCCAGCCACATGATGAAATCCATTATACTTATTCCCTTTAATAGTGTTTAATATTTGTTCTTTCTTCTTTTCATCAGCTGAACATTTTAACCTAAATTCGTCTTCCTCGGTTACGAAAACCTGAGCCTGCGTTGGGCAAGTCTCACCGGTCAGTTTACACTTCCAAATATCGACTGGTAGCAAAATTTTTCCTTCAGGACAATTGACGATAGAATCATTACCCTTCCATTCCGACAGATAGTGGATAGCGTCTAAGGACAAGTATTGCTCAAATTGTTGTTTGATTTTTTCCAACGCCTCTTCTTTTGAAGCGCATTCAACTTGAATTTTTGTGGATGCACATCTCGCAACCCACTTACCATTTTCAGTATTCTGAATATTGACTAAAAATTTTAACTTCATATTCTAACGAAATAATAACCCGCCGGACCACGGGCATGGTTATTTGCACCGAAGAAATTCCCGGTCGGGTTGATTTCAGAGCGTTCAAATTCAATACAGAACCCGGTGTGACCATCAGCATAATGGGACCACATCAAAATATCGTTATTAATCTCACTCAAGCATACGACGCCGAGTTCTTTTATGGCTTTCTTTGCTTCTTCAAGCGAGGGTTGGTTGATTGGGATGCCACCAAGATTTGTATCGGTCAAATGAAAATGAAGTTCGAGAGGATCGTTAAGCGTTTGGGCTTTGGGACACCAGATCTGATTGTTTATGAGAAATGATAGGGAATGATCATTAAAAGGTAAATATTCATAAAGCTTCGAAACACCCATTTGGCCACAGGAAGGGCAGTGGAGTTTTCTTCGCGGATATACTGTTGCACAGTTAGGACAAGCTATAACAGGTTCCATATTTATATTTCACAGCGCTTTCTAACCTCACGCCCCACCGGGCCGCGAACCTGCCGCTGGTGAGCCGTCCAGTGCATGCGATGCTTCGGCATTTGTTTCATCCGAAATGAATTGCTCCATAGTTGACAAACATCTTCTGAAAATTGCTCTGGAGTGTTGCATCGGTATTCAGATCGCTTGCGTACTTCCTCAATGAATCCTCGAACTTCTCGTGAAGTGTTCGAAGGTCAATTTGGCGAATGTCTTGGCCAAGGGATTGAACGAGTGTCGATTTATTCGCCGTCAATGCAAAGTAATAGGTCTTTGTTTTCGTTTGAGAGTAAAGGCCGAATGAATGAAGCAGGGCGTTTCTCAACTGATATATCGTTTCCCCGTCACTCGCAGAAAGAGGCTGGAAATACTTCGCGATGTAGTCTTTGAATCGTTGCCCCACTCGCCCAGTTGTATCGTCCCCCTTCAGATATTTCGCCACAAGGTCTATTCCCGCAAGGATGGCCATGCCGCCGGGCCACAACGTCTGATGGTTTGTCTGGGTTTGAGTCACAGGGTCCCAGCCGAGACATAGGCAAATATCGCGCCGGAGCAAGTGTAGTACCCCATAGTCAGCCGGGGGCGTGCGGTTGATTCTCGGGCTCTCAAAGAAAAGATCAGCGTTAGGATCAAACATTGTTATATTTCCTCATTTTCCCGAACGAAAAAATCAGCCGGAGCGTTTTACGGACCGCCTCATCTCTGAAATCGATTTTTTATGTACTGTGATGATCAATTTGGTTAGATATCCTCCCCAAGCTCTATTGCGTTCCTTTTCTATATCTAGAACTTCGACGTCAAAAAGAAATGAATTAAAATGTGCCTTAATAAGCCTCTGCATTACACTTACATCATTACAAAAAACACCTACGATATCGCCTAATTGATTAATAAATTTAATACTCCATTGTGCTTGAATATATGAATCCAAATCGTCAAATTCAATATTAAGCTTGTCTCCTATTTTTGCGGATCTTTTCTTCGTCATTGCGAATATTAAGGTTATGGGCTTCTTCGGATTATAAGGCTTGGTCAATTCTGTTCTGAGAACTTCTCTCTCTTTTGCTTTTCTAAGTTCAATCTCTTCCTTTGATATAAGCCTACACTTGATTTTGCATTTATTAATACCGAGTTCTGTAATTTCCGCTTTATACTCTAGTCCATCGAGAATATGTGAAATTATAATATCTGTATATTTATGAGGTACAGTTCCAATTCTTCCGTCAGGTCCATCTCGGTGAAATATATACACATCATCAGGATCGTCTTTGGGAATCCAAAGCTTTACATTTGCTCCTACTTCATTGAGATCTCGGATATGAGGCCTTTCAACATCAAATATTATAGCATCAGGTTCGCTATGAGAATTTTCATTCAGATTGACAGAAGCAACACTGTTAAATGATTCGATGAAGTCTGATGGCAAGTCTAGGGAAACACCATAATTACCGATGTCTCCTTGTCCTCGATCCCATCCGCCTGTAATCTTTGCTTTGCAAATAGCAGTTAATCCACCCCAGTCTTTAGAACGTATATATGTTCTATATTGCCTTGCATCTGATTTACTCATGTGGCCGACTATTTTCCCGGATATTTCAACCCTTATGGCTTCACTATCGTATTGATTGTCATAGGCGTGTATTAATGTAGCGTTTAAAATATTATTTGTTCCATCTACTGAATATTCACCGCATATCTGTTTTAGGTTATCCTGGTAATATGATTCTCCTACAACATGCAGTGAGAATTTTCCTGTTCCTGTGAGTCCAATTAAATTTCCTGGCGAAGTTTTGGGCAATATTTCAGGCGAAACTTTATGCATGATTTCAGGTTGTGTTTCAGGTAAAGCTTTAGGTAAAGTATCCGGTGGTTTACTTTTCTTCTGAAACAGCCATTCCAATAATCCCATGATCAATGTCTCATAAGAATTTTCCGTTGATAGTCATTCGAAAGTGAGCATGTCCGTCAAAAACGCCGGATGCTTCATTTCAGGAAGTTACAAATAGCCCCGGCCATCTAAAAAAATCACTCTCCGAAGCTGCACATTTCAATTGGATATTGACAAGGTATTGCTTTCGATGGGGAGAAGCATAGAGGG
>Ga0351876_1012_pt2 | contig 46264 bp, 43 predicted proteins | sample BONcelFGM3001C15_FD_206774 | JGI IMG/M metagenome (GOLD analysis project Ga0351876, IMG submission 206774) | Enriched cells from coal bed in the Powder River Basin, Montana, United States - BONCAT cells FGM rep3 HSBNCT.FGM.300.1.C15 ...
CGCAAGGCGGGATTTCAAAATAAATGGTCGGGGCGGAGTGATTTGAACACTCGACATCCTGCTCCCAAAGCAGGCGCGCTACCGGACTGCGCTACGCCCCGGTTATGATCCGTTTTGAAGCCGCTCTTTCAGTTTTGCAAAGGCCTTCGCCCGGTGGCTGATTCGGTTCTTGACCTCGGGGGAGAGCTGGGCCACGGTCATCCCCTCTCCGGGTAGAAAAAAGAGCGGGTCATATCCGAATCCTCCCTCCCCGGCAGGCGCGTCCGCAATCCGTCCTTCCCAGCGCCCCTCAAAGGCTTCAAAACGACCATCAGGAAGATAGAGGACCAGAACGCACCGGAATGCCGCCCCCCGATTCGCCGTGGGGATGCCCGTCAGGTCATCCAGGAGCTTCCGATTGTTCTGCAGATCGTCGGCCTCATCGCCGGCATACCGCGCCGAGTGGATGCCGGGCGCCCCTCCGAGTGCGTCCACCTCCAATCCGGAATCGTCCGCAAGCACGGTTTCTCCGGTTGCTTCCGCGACGGCTTTGCCCTTTTTGAGGGCATTCTCCAGAAAACTCTTTCCATCTTCGACGATCTCGGGAATCTTCGGAAAATCATTCAACGAAACGAGGTTGATGCCGAGATCCGCCAGCATCGCCCTAATTTCTTTGATTTTTCCCGCATTCCTGGAAGCCAGTAGGATCGTCTTCAGACCATACCTCTATTTTTCCTCGGGCGCCTTCCGGAAATAATCCCTGAGTCCCGTCGCCAGCGCCCGGGCCAGGGCCTTCTGTGTCTGCTCCGAGGTCAGCCGTTTCCGGTCATCGGGATCGGTCAAAAACCCGATCTCCACAACCAACCCCGGAATGGTCAATCCATCCAGAAGCGGGATGGGGGATTCCCGGAGACCCCGTCCTTTCCGTGGAAAGACCGCTTCAAGAGCAGCCTGGATCCGCTGTGCGAGCCTCACGGAATCGTTCAGGGCGGTATTGCGCGCCATATCGGTAATAATCGTCGATGAATTGCTTCCGCCGGGGATCGGCTGCCGAAATCCCGGGAAATAAACCTCATACCCGTTCGCACTCTTTCCGAAACCGGCATTCAGATGAAGGCTCAGCAGTGCATCTGCCTTCATGGTTCCGGCTGACTTCACCCTCTCCGCAATCGACAGGGCTTGGTCCGTCGAGCGGGTCAACTGAACACGCAGTCCGGGTATTTTCTGCGCCTCTTCGCGGACCAGAAGGGCCAGCTTCAGCGTCAGATCCTTCTCGCGCAGTTTGTCGGAGACGACACCCAGTTCATCTCCCCCATGGGCGGGGTCGAGTAAAACCGTGTAGGAATCCTGTTTGGGCGCCCCTGAGCCGGCCAGCGGGATCAGGCAAACCAGGATCACGGCCAGCGCAAATACCCCATATTTCAAGGGCCAACCATTCATATCTTTCATGATTTCCTTCTCCAGCCTTACGGCTCTCTTAAAGCTTGCGCTTCATACAGCAAACGAACGCCTGCTGTCAATGGAATCATCATCCCCCGCCTTCAAACGCAAGATCAGGCTCGCCAGACCCGCTCCACCGAGATGACCCCGCGCAACTTTCGGATCGCAGCGGAAATTTTATTAAACTGCTTGAGATTCTTCACCTTGACCCCGAAATGACAGGTTGCCTGACCGTCGGCCGCTGTATTGATCTCTGCATGGTAGATGTTGACGTCCTGCGAGGAAATTGCGGTGCTGATGTCGGCCAGAATCCCTTTGCTGTCGTGGCAGACGATCTTCATCTGGACCGGGTATTCCCGTTTTTCGTGGAGATCCCACTGCACATTCACCAGCCGCTCGGGATCCATATCCGGCACATGGACGCAATTGGCTGTATGAACGGTGATTCCTCTCCCCCGCGAAATGTACCCGACGATCTCGTCCCCGGGGATCGGATCGCAACACTTTCCGAACCGTACCATGATGTCCTCGATTCCGGTCAGCGACACGCCGATCGGTTCCGTCTCCAAACCCTTTTTATGCGCCTTATCAAGCGGCTCCTCGTTCTTGATCTCCTCTTCCGGAAGAAAATGGTGAACGACATGCTTGGGCGACACCCTTCCGTAACCGACGAAGGCCAGCAGATCATCCAGGGATTCGGTATGCAGCTCTTTGAATACCGCCTGCATCTCAGGGGTTTTGGAAATTTGGCCGAATTTCAGGTGGTGTTTCTTGAACTCTTTTTCGAGAAGATCGCGACCGAGGGTTACGCTTTTCTTCCGTTCTTCGGTTTTTACCCAGTTCCGGATCTTGGCCATCGCACGGGAGGTGACCACATATTTCAGCCAATCCTTGCTGGGGTGGTGGCCCGCCTGGGTAATGATTTCGATTCTGTCGCCATTCCGAAGTTGATATTTCAGCGGGACAATGCTCCGGTTCACCTTGGCGCCGATGCACTGATTGCCGATATCCGTATGGATGCTGTAGGCAAAATCGATCGGGGTCGCCCCTTTGGGAAAGGATCTCACATCCCCGTTCGGGGTGAAGACGTAAACTTCCTCGGGGAATAAAGCCACCTTCAGATTGGACATGAACTCGCGGGGATTCTTGATCTCCTGCTGCGCATCCAGCAGATCCCGAAGCTTCTTGATCTGATCGTCATCCGGGGAAAAGGCGCCTCCCTCTTTATAGCGCCAGTGGGCGGCGATTCCCCCTTCCGCCCAGTCGTGCATCGGCCGGGTCCGGATCTGGATCTCGACCCTCTCCCCGTAGGGTCCGATCACCGTCGTATGGAGGGATTGATAGTGGTTGGCCTTCGGCATTGCGATGTAATCCTTGAACCTTCCGGGGACCGGCGTCCAAAGGGCATGCACCATGCTCAATGCCTCGTAACAATCCTTGTCCTTGTCCGAATCGAGAATGATGCGGAATGCGGTAAGGTCATAAACCTCGTCAAAATCGATGTGTTGCTCCTTCATCTTCATGTAGATGCTGTAGAAATGTTTTGCCCTTCCCTCGACTTCGCCCCGGATGCCGAAGGTCTCCATCGATTTGCGGATGATTCCCTTGACCTCCTCGGTATACTGATTGCGTTTCTCCTGCTTTTTTACGATTCGTCTGGCGAGTTCGTTGTAGGCCTCATAGTCGAGATAGCGGAAGGAGAGGTCCTCCAGTTCGATTTTCATCCAGTTGATTCCAAGCCGGTTGGCCAGCGGCGCGTACAGATCCAGCGATTCTCTCGAAATGTAAAGCTGCCGGTCCTTGGGCTGAAATTCCAGCGTCCGCATGTTGTGGATCCGGTCCGCAAGCCTGATGAGAAGGATGCGGATGTCGGACGACATCGCAAGAATCATCTTGCGGAAATTTTCCGCCTGCCTCTCCTCCTGATTGCCGAGGGTGATCTTGCTGATCTTTGTCAATCCGTCGACGAGAAACGCCACATCCTTGCCGAAGGCCTCTTCGATCTGCTCCAGTGTGGCCAGCGTATCCTCGACGGTATCGTGCAGCAGTCCCGTCACCAGCGTCGCCACGTCGAGTTTCATATCCGCCAGGATGCCGCAGACCTCCATCGGATGGGTCAGGTAGGGCTCGCCGGAGAGGCGGATCTGCCCCTGATGGACGGATGCCGAAAAGATGTAGGCCTTTTCGATCATCCCGAGTTCGTCGGGCGAGAGATAGGACTGGACCTTATCCAGGATGTCGTTGATACGAAGCATGGGATTCAGGGTCTCTCGCCGATGCGGGTCAACAGAAACGGCGCCGCCTCGGAGACCGGCAACGCGATAACCTCTCCGGAGCGCCGGGTCTTGATCTCCATTTTTCCTTCTGCCAGCCGCTTTGGACCGACCGTGACGCGGTACGGAATCCCGATCAGGTCCGCGTCCTTGAATTTTACACCGGCCCTCTCGTCGCGGTCATCCAGGATCGCTTCCACACCCTGGGCCAGAAGGGCGTGGTAAAGATCCTCCGCTGCGGAGAAGAGCGCTTTTTCATTTACATTCACCGGGGTGATGATCACAGAATAGGGGGCAAGCGGCAGCGGCCAGATGATCCCGTCCGCATCGTGATTCTGCTCGACCGCCGCGGCGACCGTTCGGCCGATGCCGATTCCGTAGCATCCCATCACCATGGTCCGCTCATGGCCCTCGCAATCGAGATAGGCGGCCCGCATGGCCTTGCTGTACTTGGTCCCCAGCTTGAAGACATGGCCGACTTCGATGCCGCGTGCAACCCGGATCGCTTCGCCGCAGCGGGGACAGGGATCGGAATCGGTCACGACCCGCAGATCGCAATGGTCTGCAATCAAAAAGTCCCTTCCTGGCCTGACATGACGGAGGTGAAAATCCTCACGGTTGGCGCCCATGACGCAATCCGCCATCCCGAGAAGTGCGTAATCGGCGATGATCCGCGCCTTGATTCCGACGGCGCCCGCAAACCCCCGGGGCGAGCCGGTACAGTTGCGGATCATCTCATCATCGGCCAGTTCCAGCAAATCGCAACCGAGTAAGTTTTTCACTTTGATCTCATTGACCTCATGGTCTCCGCGGATCAGGACCGCAACCGGCTCACCGTCCGCGGAAAAGATCAGGGTCTTGACGACCGTTTCCGGAAGGACCCCCAAAAAACCGCAGACCTCCTCGATGGTCCGGACACCGGGGGTGTTCACCTCCTCGACGGGGGGCGTCACGCCCGCAGGCGCGTTCTCCGCCGGCCGGGAGATCTCGGCCTTCTCCAGATTTGCCGCATAGTTGCAGGCGCCGCAATAGCAGACGGCATCCTCCCCGGAATCGGCCATCACCATGAATTCGTGAGAATATTTTCCACCGATGCTTCCCGAGTCCGCCTCGACCGGCCGGAAATTCAAACCGCAGCGGGTAAAGATCCGTTGATAGGCATCGAACATCTTCCGGTAACTGACCTCCGCGCCCGCTTCATCCGCATCGAAACTGTACGCGTCTTTCATGCCGAATTCCCGGCAGCGCATGACCCCGAACCGGGGACGGATCTCATCGCGGAATTTCGTCTGAATCTGGTAAAGATTCCGGGGAAGTTGCCGGTATGTTTTTATTTCGTTGCGAACCAGATCGGTGATCACCTCTTCATGGGTCGGCCCGAGACAGCACTCCCGGTCGTGTCGATCCCGAAAGCGCAACAGCTCCTTGCCGTAATGGACCCATCGTCCGGACTCCTGCCAGAGCTCCGCCGGCTGCACCATCGGAAGAAACAGCTCCTGGGCGCCCGCCCGGTTCATCTCTTCCCGGATGATCTGCTCAAACTTGCGGATCACCCGGTAACCCAGCGGCAGATAGGAATAGACCCCGCTGGTCAATTTTCTGATCAGTCCCGCCCGGATCATCAGTTGATGGCTGATCAGTTCCGCATCGGAAGGGACCTCCCTTCCCGTGGGCAGGAACATCTCCGAATAACGCATGACACCTCCTTTAATCCATTTCCATCTTCCGGATCTCTTCGAGCAGCACGGGAATGAATTCCGTTTCGCTGATCTTCCGGATCACCTTCCCTTTTTTAAACAGCATTCCGGCATCCCTTCCTCCCGCAATGCCGATATCCGCCTCTGCGGCCTCGCCGGGACCGTTGACAATACACCCCATCAGGGCGATTTTGATGTGCTTTTTCATCCCCTGAAGCTCCTCTTCAACCCGGGTCGCCAGACCGGCCAGATCGATCTCGCAGCGGCCGCAGGTCGGGCAGGAGATGATATCCGGTCCGACCTGGCGTATCTTCAGCGCCCGTAAAATTCCATAGGCGAGGGGGATCTCCGGCACCGGATCGCCGGTGACGGAAACCCGGATCGTGTCGCCGATGCCGTCATAGAGCAGCGTCCCGATGCCGATGGCGGATTTGATGGCCGACTGGATGAGGGTTCCGGCCTCCGTAACACCGAGATGAAGCGGATAGTCGGTCTGGGCGGAGACGGTCCGGTAAGCCTCGATCGTGGTCGCCACATCGGACGATTTCAGAGAGAGCTTGATCGCGTCGAAGCCCATCTCTTCCAGAATACGGATGTTCTTCAGGGCGCTTTCCACCAGAGCGGCCGCCGTCGGCCCTCCGTGCCGAACGGCAATCTCCTTCTCCAGGGAACCGGCATTGATCCCGATCCGGATCACCTTCCGGCTTTTTTGGGCCATTTCCACGATCCTGCGAATCCCCTCCGGCGGGATATTGCCGGGATTGATCCGGATCCCGTCCGCCCCGTGGTTCATCGCAAGCAGCGCAAGTTGATGCCGGAAATGGATATCCGCGATCAGCGGGATATGAATCCGGGAGCGGATCTGATGGATGGCAAGCGCGGCCGCTTCGTCGGGAACGGCAACGCGCACGATTTCGCATCCCGCCTCTTCCAGCCTGCGGATCTGTTTGACCGTGGCGCTCACGTCGCGCGTATCGGAAGAGGCCATCGACTGAACGACGACCGGCGCATCGCCGCCGATCCGAACGCCTCCAAGGTCAATGGATTTCGTTTTTTTTCTGCTGCCCGGACTCATGGATGCTCTCCATCGAACGCATCTGTCTCGGCGGACGATCTGTTCGGCCCCTCCATTAGCGACCGCGCCAGCAGTAGAGGCAAAGGTCCTTCTCCGGAACGCCGATCGCTTCGATCATATCTTCGATATGGATGTATTTGAGCGAGGTCACATTCAGATCCCGCCGGATCCACTCGATCATCTTCCGGTACCGTTCGGAGGCATGGTCCAGATATTCGTCGATGCACCCCATATTCTCCCCTTCGAGGGCGCGGATCGCCCGGTGGGAGGCCAGTTCGGCAGTCGTTCTCGTGGAAGAGGCGAAACGGCAGGGAAACATCAGCGGCGGACAGGCAGGGCGGATATGGATCTCCTTCGCACCGTTGTCCCATAGTTTCCGGATCGTGTAATTCTTCAGTTGCGTTCCCCGGACGATCGAGTCATCACACACCACCATCCGGCTTCCGCGGATCACATCCTTCACGGCGCTGAGTTTCATCGTGGCCACGAGATCCCGGATGTCCTGGGAGGGGGGGGTGTAGCTTCTTCCATATCCCGGAGTGTATTTGACGAGCGGACGGCGGTACGGAAGACCGGACTCCATGGCATAGCCGATGGCGTGGCCCACACCGGAATCGGGGACGCCCGCGACAAGGTCCGCGTTCACCTGATCGCCGCGGGCCATGGCCCGCCCACACCGTTCGCGGGCGTTTTCAACACTGATGCACTCATAGATGGATGCCGGATCGCCCGTGTAGATCCATAGAAAGGCGCATACTTGCTTCTCCACTCCGGGTTTCTGTTCCGTGTGCATCCCGTGGGTATCAAGCCGCACGATTTCCCCGGGTCCAAGGGTGTGACAGAGCTCAAATCCGAGATTCGAAAAGGAGCTCGATTCGGTCGCGGCCGCATAGCCCGGCGTCGATCCGGATTCAACGACCTCCCTCCCGATGACCAGCGGAAAGCGGCCGAATCGGTCGCGCGCCGCATAGATCCCTTCCCTGGACATCAGCAGAAGACAGAGCGACCCCTCGATCGACCGCTGCATCCGGCAGATTCCGTCGACGATGCTTTCGCCGCGGTTGATCAGTTTGGCTGCCAGTTCGACGTTGTTTACGCCGCCGTCCGCCATCTCGCTGAAGGAGGCTCCGTCCCGGAGAAGATCGTGGGTCAGTTCTTCCTTGTTGGTGATCATGCCGATTGCGGCAAGGGCATAGCTGCCGAATTTCGAACGGATGATCAACGGCTGCGGGGATTCGTCATCAATGGCCCCGATGCCCATCCGGCCGGCCATTCCCTTGTAATCCTCCACAAAACGGGATTTGAACTGAGCCTGGCTGATGCTGTGAATGGTGTGGCTGAACCCCCCGTCGCCCCAAACGGCCAACCCCGCATTTTCGGTCCCGAGATGGGAGTGGTAATCCGTCCCGTAAAACAGGGCCTTTGCACAATTCCGTTCCGATACGACGCCGAAGATCCCACCCATGTTCCAAAACCCTCTTCTTCGATGCTTACATTCAAGTTACGTGTCTGCGGGGTCCATTTCTCCCCTTCCCTTCCATGGACGAAGGACAGAGCAAGACGCAGGGGTCACCCCTCTGCAGTTTTGGGCATCATCTTTGAAGTTTCTGCAGGGCGAGCCTGATCCGTTCGACCCCTTTTTCAATCTGCTCCATCGATGTCGCATAGGAGATGCGGATGTGGTCATCATGGCCGAAATCCCCTCCGGGAACCAGGGCGACGTTCGCCTCATCGAGAAGGTACGCCGCCATTTCGGCTGAAGTTCCGATGATTTTTCCCTCAAACGAGCGGCCGTAATAGGATCCTACATTCGGAAAGACGTAGAAAGCCCCTTCGGGTCTGAGGCAGGTCACACCGTCAATGGCCGTCAGCCTCTCGACAATGAGATCCCTTCTCTTCTGGAACTCCCGGGCCATGATCCCCACCCCCTCCTGGGGTCCGTTCAGCGCCTCGACAGCCGCCTTCTGGGCAATGGAGGTCGGGTTGGAGGTGTTCTGGCTCTGGTACTTCGTAATCGCGGAGACAATCTCCTCGGCGCCTGCGGCATAACCGATCCGCCAGCCCGTCATAGAATAGCTTTTGGAGACCCCGTTGATCACGATGGAAATGCCCTTCAACTCGTCGCTAAGCGATGCCATTGTGCAAAAAGGCCGATCGTCATAGATGATCTTCTCATAGATATCATCGGAGATGATCATGATCCCTTTCCGAAGGATCACCGCGGCCAGTTCCTCCAGTTCTTTGCGGCTGTAGCAGACGCCGGCCGGGTTGGAGGGATAGCTGATGATGATCGCGCGGGTCCGCGGCGTGATGGCCGCCTCCAATTGCGCGGGCTGAAGTTTGAAGCCGTCTTCGATACGGGTTTTGATCACGACGGGTTTGGCGCCGGTCAGATAGACGATATCCGTATAGGAGACCCAGTAAGGGGAAGGGATCAGCACCTCATCCCCCTCCTCGAACAGGACATGGGCGACGTTGAAAAGAGAGTGTTTGGCCCCGCAGGAGATCACGATTTCCGAACGCCGGTAGGTCAACTGGTTGTCCCGCTGGAGTTTGCCGATCACCGCATCCTTCAGTTCGTCCGTGCCGCCAACAGGGGTGTACTTGGTAAAGCCGGCATGGATTGCCCGGATCGCGGCCTCTTTGATGTTGAGGGGTGTGTCAAAGTCGGGTTCACCGGCCCCGAAGCCGACGATGTCTCTCCCTGATGCCTTTAACGCGTTGGCCCTCGCCTGGATGGTCAGCGTCGGCGATGGTTTGATGAGTGAAACTCTCGATGCCAATTTCATGCGATTCCCCTTTTGGATGGATATTTCTGTTGCAATTTCTGATTCACGATCTCCGGCACAAGCCCTTTCACGGAACCGCCCAGGCTGGCCGCTTCATTGATGATTGTCGAGCTGGTGTAAAACCATTTGTATCCGGTCATCAGGAAAACGGTCTCGACATCACGGTTCAGCCGGCGGTTGATGAGGGCAAGCTGAAACTCATATTCAAAATCGGAAAGCGCCCGAAGCCCCCGGAGAATCACGTTCGCCCCGGCTACTTTTACATACTCCACCAGGAGTCCGTCGAAGCTGTCGACACGGACATTCTTGTAGTCCCGAATCACCTCCCGGATCATCTCCACCCTCTCGTCAACGGAAAAGAGTGTTTTCTTGTTCGGATTGTAGGCAATCAAAACGATAAGCTCGTCAAACACCCCGAGACCCCGCTTAATGATGTCCACATGGCCGTTGGTGATCGGATCGAATGAACCGGGGTATACCGCGATCTTCTTCATAGGTCGTTCCCATGTTTTGGGGCAAATTTCAAATCTCTCCCCTCAAAAAAGGAGAGCACCGTATCGCCGTACCGTCTCTGATCCGCCATCACCCATGGCCGATCCTGTAATTCCTCCGGCTTTTCTCTCGTCGAATGCTGGAGCACAAGGATGCCGTTCTCTGCGAGAGCTTCCCGCATATCGGGCCATGCCAGCGTATCGCCGGTCAGTCCCTGGTTGTAAGGCGGATCGGAGAAGATGACATCGAACCGCATCCCCCGTCGAACGAGACGTCCAAGTCCCCTTTGGGCATCCGCCGCAATGACCTCCGCTCTGTCCGCAAAACCGAATTGCACCAACCTGTCTTCCAGCGCGCGAGCCAGCGGCATCTCTTTTTCGACGAATGCTGCAAAAAGCGCCCCCCGACTGAGCGCCTCCAAACCGACATTCCCACTGCCTGCGAAGAGATCGAGGAAAGAGGTTCCATCGGCGATGTGGAGAATATTAAAAAGCGATTCCTTGACCCGATCGGCGGTAGGCCGGATGCGACTTCCCCCGGGAAGCCGTACCACCCGGCCCCTGGCTTCTCCCCCGATGATTCTCATAAATATTTCTGGATCAGGATCTCGGCAATCTGAACGGCATTCAATGCGGCGCCCTTCCGGATGTTGTCTGCAACAACCCACATGTTGATGCCGTTCGGAATCGATTCATCCTCACGGATTCTTCCGACCAGCGTCTCATCATGGCCGGCGGCATCGATCGCGAGCGGATATTCTTTCCATTGCGGGTTGTCGACCACCCGGACGCCCGGCGCCTTCGAAAGCAGGCTCCGGACCTCATCCGGGGTGATTTTTTTCTCCGTTTCGATATTGATCGATTCCGAGTGGGCATAGAAGACAGGCACCCGGACGGTCGTTGCGGTCACCCCGATCGACGGGTCGTTCAGGATCTTTTTGGTCTCGCGGACCATCTTCATCTCTTCTTTGGTATAGCCGTTTTCGAGGAAAACATCGATATGCGGAAGGCAGTTGAAGGCGATCCGGTGCGGATAAACCTTGACAACCGCCTCCTGGCAGTTCATCAGCGCACGCGTCTGGAGCGAAAGCTCCTCAATCGCCTTCTTACCTGTGCCGGAAACGGCCTGGTAGGTGGAGACCACAATCCGTTTGATCCGGACCGCATCGTGGATCGGCTTCAGCGCAACGACCATCTGAATCGTGGAACAGTTCGGGTTGGCGATGATTCCCCGGTTCTTGTAGAGTGCAATCGCCTCCGGATTCACCTCCGGAACCACCAGCGGGATCTCCGGCGCCATCCGGAAGGCATTGGTATTGTCGATCACCACGCATCCGGCTTGCGCGGCGATGGGACCGAATTTTTCGCTGATGCTCCCGCCCGCCGAGAAAAGGCCGATCTCGATCCCGGCAAAGGAACCCTCAGTGAGCATCTCCACCGGCAGGGATTTCCCCCGGAAGGCAAGCTCTTTCCCGATCGACCGTTCCGATGCGAGGAGCGTCAGTTTGTCTACCGGAAAGTCGCGCTCTTCCAGAATCTTGATCATCTCATTGCCGACGGCCCCTGTGGCGCCGACAACGGCAACATTGTAATTTCTCATACCCTGCTCCTCCAAACCATAAGATGTAATGCACGGGGCGCGAAGAGGTCCGACCCCATATTTCCCAGAACCCGTTTTTACAGCGGATGGTCCTGATATTGAGTTTTTTTCGCTCGATATTCCGTAAGCAGCCTGCGTTGAAGCTTAAACAGGGCCCATACGGGTCCTGAAAGGCTGTATCCGAAAGCGAATGTAAACAGCATGATCTGCGGTTCCGCGACAATGACCACCAGAATCACCACAATCACGACGAAAGACATGAATGGCTTCCGTAAAAAGAAATTGAGGTCCTTGAAGCTGTAATACTTGATGCTGCTGACCATGAAGAGTGCAACGGCGGTCATGCCGAACATGACGACCAGGTGCGGGAAACGGCCATCGCCCCCGAGATAGTAAAAGAGCCATACGCCGGTGGCCACAACCGAAGCCCCGCCGGGGATGGGGAGGCCGTTGAAGACGCTGCTGTCGATCACGCTGACCTGGACGTTGAAGCGAGCCAGACGGAGCGCGCCGCAGACGACAAACAGGAATGCGGCCAGCCACCCCCATTTGCCATAGGAGAGAAGCGACCAGTTGTAGACCAGGATGGCCGGCGCCACACCGAAGGTTACCAGATCACAGAGGGAATCATACTCGCCGCCAAATTTGCTGGTCGTATGGGTGATGCGCGCAATCCGGCCGTCCAGACTGTCGAGCACCACCGCGATCAGGATTGTGATCGCCGCGATCTCATACATCCCTTTCATCGAGGCAATCGCGGAATAAAACCCGCAGAAAAGATTGGCTGTGGTAAAAAGATTCGGAAGGACATAGATCCCTTTCTTCATGCGGTCCCGTCTGAATGACGAACTGTTTCTCATGTCAGCTCTCCTATGGGCGTCTCCCCTGCCCGGACTTTATCCCCGGTCCGGACAAGAATCGTCGATTCGATCGGCAGAAAGAGTTCCACCCTCGACCCGAAACGGATCAGACCGAATCGCTCCCCTCTTTCCACCTGCATCCCCTCCGTCAACCAGCAGACAATTCTCCTTGCGATCAAACCCGCGATCTGCACCGTCATCATTTCATGTCCATCCGCGGTCCGGAGCAGGACGAGATTCCGCTCATTGAGGGTCGACGCCTTATCGAGATTGGCCGACAGAAATTTCCCCGGCCGGTAGCGGATGAAACGTACCTCGCCCGAACAGGGAATCCGGTTCACATGAACATTGAAGATGTTCATGAAGATGCTGATTTTCTGAAAAGAGCGACCGGGCAGTTCATCGCTGGTCGCGTGCTCAATCCGAATGACCTTCCCGTCGGCCGGTGATATGACCAGGCGCCCATTTTTCGGCGTCTCCCTCTGCGGATTGCGAAAGAACCAGACGACGAAGGCAGTGAGGGCCAAAAAAAGAAGGCCGGTCCCGTTGAAGCCGAAAATAAAGGAGACGGCCATCGCCCCCCCAAGCGAAACAATGAAAGGAAGACCTTCGCGAACAATGTAGCTGTCGTGGTTGCTGTCGTTCGGCAAAACGCACGCCTCCGGAAAATGTGTTGCAAAGCCGATCATTCATTCAACCGGCATTACGCGTCCAACTGGAGCAAACGCTACCGTAATCTGATCAATATGTCAACCTCTTGTCTATCGAAAGAAAGAGCAGCACCTGGCTGTTTGATGCGGTTCACTTCCGCTCGGGCTCCTTGCGTCAAGGCGTCCCGAGCGAACGAAGGTAGGTTGGAAAGAAGGTCAGTGGATCCTCGATTCGCCCGTTTTGATACCGGCGAAGTCCGATCAGCCCCACGGCCGAGGCATGGAGTCGGCTGCAACGGCAGGCGTGCCGTTCATATGCCGGCGCCGCTGCTTCAGAGAGCCGTTTCTGATCGAAAACGGCCAGATCGCCGACAAAATCGACCTCTTCCGTTGCCAGTGCTTTCACCAGAAGGTCGATCTCGGTTAATCGATCCGGCGCAACGGCTTCCGGCAGGCCATCCGGCGCCAACCGGTAGAGCCCTGCGTAAACCTGATTTTTCCGGGCATCCAGGATTGGACAGATCAGCCTCCGGGAGGGATAGACGGTCATCGCCAGCGCCTCCAGCGTTGAAACTCCGACAATCGGCTTTCCCGTGGCGAGCGCCAGGCCTTTGATGGTGCTGACCCCGATCCGAACCCCGGTGAACGAGCCGGGACCGGTCGTACAGACCAGAAGACCAATCCGCTCCGTCGTCAGACCCGTCATCAAAAAAAGCTTTTCCAGAGCCGGCAGCAGAACCTCTGAATGTCCTCTTCCCGCATCCAGATAGAGGTCGACGAGTATCTTCTCCTGGTCGAGGAGGGCTATGGATACCGTTTGGGTCGCACACTCAATCGCCAGCGTGATCATCGCTATCCTGTCAATGTACGAATCAGATCATCAATAAACTTGATGTTTAACCGCTCAATGTCCATCATGAAGACAAAAATCATCAGCAGAATCAGCAGCGCAAAACCGACCTGCTGGGCGATTTCCCGCCAACGGAGATTCACCTCGCGGCCGGTCAGCGCTTCAATCCCGTAGAAGAGAAGATGACCGCCATCCAGCACCGGGATGGGCAGCAGATTCAGGATCGCCAGGTTGATGCTCAACAGCGCCATGAAGAGCAGAAAAGGGACGACCCCCTCTTTCACCTGCGCTCCTGCGATCTGGGCAATGAGGATCGGTCCGCCCATCGTCTTCGGCGAAACGACCCCCTGAAACATCTTGACGATGCTGATCACGGTCAGTTTGCTGATCACCCATGTCTGGCGGATGCCTTCACCGAAGGCCGACAGTGGATTGCGTCTCTGGACCACGGTGTGGGAGGTCGGGGAAATGCCGATCTTGTACGACTCCACCTCTTCCCCGAACAGATTACGGGTTTTCATTGCCTTGGGCGTTACCTTGATCTCAAGGGGCAAGCCGTTTCGCTGTAGCGTGATCAAAAGCGGCATCCCATCGCTTTTCGAAACGATTTCAGAAATTTCATCCCATTTCGTCACAGCCTTTCCGCCGATGGCCGTGATCCGATCCCCCGCTTCGATCCCCGCTTCCATCGCTGCGGAATCCGGGTGGGTCATGCCGACTTCGGCCGTTAATGCGGGAAGTCCGGTCATGTTGACCACCGTAAAGATCGTGATTGCGAGCAGGACATTGAAGACCGGTCCCGCCGCCACGATCGCGATTCGTTTCCAGACGGTTTGCGCTTGAAAGGACCTTTTTTGATCCTCTTGCGTCAACTCCTCTCCCGGGGATTCTCCGAGGAGTTTGACATACCCACCCAGTGGGATCAGGGAGAGGAGATACTCCGTCTCGCCGATCTTTTTGCCCAGAATCCGGGGACCGAAACCGAGGGAAAATTTCAGGACTCCGACACCTGCCCGTTTGGCCATCAGAAAATGGCCGAGTTCATGAGCAAAGATCAGGACGCCCAACAAGACAACAACCGATATAATGTTTATTCCAATCAATTTTTTATTCCTCTACTCTCCTTATGGGCCTCTTCCCTCGCCTGCCGGTCCGCCGCAAGGATCTCCTCGATCCGCGGTTCAACCCGGAAGCGATGTCGTGAGAGAACCTTCTCAACCAGACGGGCGATTTCGTCAAAGCCGATCTCCCCATCGAGGAATGCCGTTACCGCAACTTCATTCGCCGCATTCAGAACGGCCGGCATCGTTCCACCGGTTTCCGCCGCCTCATAGGCCAACCTCAACGCGGGAAAGCGTACCGGATCGGGTTTCAAAAAAGTGAGTCTCCCCACGTTCACCAGATCCAGGCCTGCTCCGCTCCGGTTCATCCGGCGCGGATAGGAGAGAGCGTAGGCAATGGGAACCCTCATGTCCGGAACTCCCAACTGGGCGATGACGCTGCCGTCCCGGTACTCGACCAACGAATGAACGATGCTCTCCGGGTGAATCAGGACATCGATCTTCGAAACAGGCACGTTGAAGAGCCATGAAGCTTCGATCACCTCCAGCCCCTTGTTCATCATCGTCGCCGAATCGATCGTAATCTTGTTGCCCATGGTCCAATTGGGGTGTTTCAGGGCCTGCGCCGGAGTAACCTCCGCCAACTCTTGGGCAGGGGTATGGAGGAAGGGACCGCCGGAGGCCGTCAGAATGATCCGGTGGAGATCTTCGCGATGGTGCCCCTGCAGACACTGGAAGATCGCGCTGTGCTCGCTGTCGACCGGAATGACGGTCACCCCTTTTTGGACCGCCTTGTCGAGAACGATGCCGCCCGCCATCACCAGTGTCTCCTTGTTCGCCAGTGCGATGTCCCTTCCCGCTTCAATCGCATCCAGGGTCGGAAGCAGGCCGGCCGCCCCGACCATCGCGGAGACCACCATATCCGTATCTTCCACGGCAGCCGCTTCGCGATACCCCTCCGCTCCAAAGAGAATCGCCGTGGCGGTCGCACCCGCCAAAGACTTGAGTTCGCATGCATGCGCCTCATCGATCACGGCAACCAGACGTGGATGAAACCGCTCCATCTGCCGCTTCAACCGTGCGATGTTGCGGCCTCCGGCAAGGGCGGTCACGGTAAACTCCCCCGGATGCGCCCCGATCACATCCAGCGTGCTGACCCCGATCGAGCCGGTGGAACCGAGGATGGAAACCCTTTTCATCGGATGATAAATTCCTGATAATAGTAAACAAATGGTGTAATGAACATCAGACAATCCAACCGGTCGAGAATCCCCCCGTGACCGGGAAGCATGACGCCGGAATCCTTGACCCCCGCCGATCTCTTCAATGCAGACTCGGAGAGGTCGCCAAGCTGTCCCACCACACTTCCCACCAGTCCGAGAACAACGGTATGCGCAGCCCCCAGTTCGGGAAAAAACCATTGTCTGAAAAGAAGGCACCCGACGACACTGCCGGCCATCAGACCGATCATACCCTCGACGGTCTTTCCGGGACTGACCTCGGGGAGCAGTTTTCGTTTCCCAAACTGCCTTCCTACGTAGAATGCGGCAATATCTCCCGCAAAAGCCAGGACCAGGATGAAAAAAATCCAAAGAACGCCTGACTGCGTCCCGCGAATCAGGATAAAGTGGGACATCAACGCGGGAATATACAATATCCCCAGGAGCGCCCGCCCGGCAGGCGCCATGTCCAACCCTCTCTCCCGGATCCGAAGCAGGTTTATCATCAGAACCGCCATGACGGAAAAGGCGACCAGGGCAAAAAGCACTTTTGCATCCCCGGAGACGGCCGTCAGCAGAATCAGAAGGGCGGCCGTCATCGTCACGACCTTTTCCGCGGATAAACCTTTTCCGAACGCCATCCGGTTGTATTCGTACATCCCTGCAAGGGAAGCCAGTATGATCAGAACGGCAAAGGATGCGTTTCCACCGTAAGCGATGATTCCGAACAGCGCCGGAACGGCAACCAACGCTGTGAGCCATCTTTTCAGGTGAGGAGACATGTCATTTCCCTCAGACGCATCATACCGGCGAAGATCGTCGTGGGGAGAGAAATTTGAAATCTGTCCCCTTTTTGATCGTCCGCCGGGCATAGATGCCCGGCGTTCATCTATGTTCCGCGGAGCTGCCCGCTCGTTCGGCCGAAACGGCGCTCCCGCTGTTGATATTCGGCAATCGCCTCCAGCAGATCGGGTTCGCGGAAGTCGGGCCACAGGATATCGGTAAAATAGAATTCCGTATAGGCCATCTGCCAAAGGAGAAAATTGCTGATCCGGTATTCTCCGCCCGTCCGGATGAGCAGGTCCGGATCCGGGAGATCGCTGGTGTAGAGGTATCGTCGGCAGAGTTCCTTCGTGACCTCCGCCGGTTTGATCTTTCCGGCCAAACCATCGCTCACCATGCGGCTCGCAGCCGTTGCAATTTCGTCACGGCCTCCGTAACTGAGGGCCAGGTTCAAGACCATCCCCCGGTTTCCGGCCGTCCGTTCGATCGTCTCCCGGAGTTGGTTCAGCACGGGAGTTCCGAGTGAATCCAGGTTTCCGATGGCCGTCAAACGGATATCCTGGTCCATCATCTCCTGAACCTCGTTTACCAGATATTCCTTGAGCAGTTTGAGAAGGGCGCGAACCTCCGCTTTGGGACGAAGCCAGTTCTCCATCGAAAAGGCATACAGTGTCAGGCAGGAGATTCCGGTCCGGCGGCAGGTCCTCACCACGACCCGCACGGATTCCGCGCCCTTTCTGTGGCCAAAAACCCTCCCCATCGCATGACGCTCGGCCCAGCGACCGTTGCCGTCCATGATGATCGCGATGTGCTGCGGCAGTTTATCCGGATCGATCTCCTTCATCACACACCTGAAATGGAATTAAGATTTTTCAAAAATCGACTAACACAACGTCCACAACTAATCAAGTGGATCGAAACAAAACGGGGAGCCCGCAGACTCCCCGTTTAAAGCCGAATCAGGCAATCCGATCAGATCTCCATGATCTCCTTCTCCTTGGCGAAAAGCAACTTATCCGCCCGCTCGATATACCGATCGGTGAGTTTCTGAACCTCCTCCTGAAGGTTGTAGAGCTCATCCTCTGAGATTTCATTGTCCTTTTTCAGAGCTTTGAACTGCTCATTGGCATCCCTTCGGACGTTGCGCTCCTTGACCTTGCACTCCTCCGCCATCTTGCGGACAACCTTAACCAGTTCCCGGCGCCTCTCTTCCGTCAGAACGGGGATCGAGAGGCGGATCAACTTCCCATCATTGCTGGGCATCATTCCCAAATCGGATTTCTGGATCGCCTTTTCAATCGCCCCCAGAACCGAACTGTCCCACGGGGATATCACGATCAGGCGGCTTTCGGGAACCGAAAGCGAAGCCACCTGGTTCAGGGGGGTCTGCGTTCCATAATAATCGATACGGATTCCATCCAGCAGCGAGATGGATGCACGTCCGGTTCTGACCTTGCTGAAGGATTTTTCAAGGGCCTGGAGCGCCTTCTCCATGCTCTCCTTCAGTTCATCAAATATCAACTCCTTCATGACCTTTAACCTCCGACCATGGTGCCGACAGGCTCCCCGCAGATGACCCGTTTGATATTTCCCGCCTTCTGCAGATTGAATATTTTCAAAGGCAGCCCGTTGTCACGACAGAGGGAAATCGCGGATGCATCCATTACTTTAAGGTTTCGTGTTAACACCTCGGTATAACTTATCTTATCATACATCACTGCATCCGGGTGCTGCACGGGATCGCAGTCATAAACGCCATCCACCTTCGTCGCCTTGAGAAGGATGTCGGCCTTGATCTCAACCGCCCGGAGGGTCGCAGCGGTATCTGTGGTAAAGTAGGGGTTGCCGGTGCCCGCTGCGAAGATCACCACCCGTCTCTTTTCGAGATGGCGGACGGCGCGCCTCTGGATGAACGGTTCGGCGATTTCTCTCATTTCGATAGCCGTCTGAACCCGTGTGGGGACGCCGATGTGTTCGAGCGTGCTCTGGAGGGCCAGACTGTTGATCACGGTCGCAAGCATTCCCATATAGTCCGCGGTGGTCCGATCCATCCCCCTGGCGCTGGCCGCCAAGCCGCGAAAGATGTTGCCGCCGCCGATGACGATGCCAAGTTGCACCCCGAGTGCGACGACCTCACGGATCTCACCCGCAACGACCTCCACAACCTCGGGATCGATCCCCGAGGTAAGATTTCCCATGAAGGTTTCCCCGCTCAATTTCAGCAAAACCCTCTTGTATGCCGGGCGATCCATCTTACGCTACTTGGCCTCTTCACCCAGTTGAAACCGTGAAAACCTTCTGACGATGATGTTTTCACCCGTCTTCGCGATCATGTTGCTGACCAGCGTGCCCACGGTAATATCCGTATTCTTGACAAACTTTTGATTCAGCAGGCATACCTCTTCGAAATACTTGTTCAGTTTGCCTTCGATGATCTTGTCCCAGATCTTTTCCGGTTTCTTCTCTTCGAGAAGCTGACTCCGGTAGATCTCCTTTTCTCTCTCCAATTGGGGCTCCGGGATCTCTTCTGATCGAACATAGAGGGGATTCGACGCCGCCACATGCATCGCCAGATCCTTGGCCAGGGCCTGGAAATCTTCCGTTTTTGCAACAAAGTCGGTTTCACAGTTCACCTCGACCATGACCCCGATCTTCCCTCCCATATGGATGTATGAGGCAATGGTGCCATCCTTTGCCGCTTTGGAAGAACGTTTCGTTGCGGCCGACATTCCTTTTTTCCGCAGATAGTCGACCGCCTTTTCGGCATCGCCGTTTTCGGCCATGAGCGCTTCCTTGCAGTCCATCATGCCGGCGCCCGTCTTGACCCTGAGCTCTTTCACCATCACAGATGTGATCTCCAATTTACCTTACCTCCTCTATACGATCCGCCGCTCCGGTGGTCCCGGGAGCTTCAGTGAATCCAGATTCCGTCCCCTTGCTCGCGATACTCTCGGGCACATCGGCCTCAATATCCGCGTTTGCAGCCGACCTTGTCACAATCGTTACCGTGGGACGTTCCTTATCGCTTTCCGCCTGCAACCGCTCTTCGAACCGCTTTTTTCCATCGAGAACGGCATCGGCCATTTTTGCCGAAAAAAGCTTGATCGCCCGAATGGCGTCGTCATTGCCGGGAATGATGTAGTCGATCAGGTCAGGATCACAGTTGGTATCCACCATCGCCACGATGGGGATCTTCAATTTCCGCGCCTCGGTGACGGCGATCGTCTCCCGTTTCGGGTCGACCACGAAGAGACCTTTCGGGACCCCCCGGATGGATCGGATGCCGCCCAGTACTTTTGTCAATTTTTCACGGTCCTTCGAAAGTCCAAGGATCTCTTTTTTGGGAAACGCCTTGATGCTGTCATCGGCGAACATCCGGTCCAACTCATTCAAACGATCGATACTCTTCTTGATGGTCGTGAAATTGGTCAGCATGCCTCCGAGCCAGCGCTGATTCACATAGGGCATGCCGCACCTCTCGGACTCCTCCCGTACCGATTCCTGGGATTGCTTCTTCGTGCCGACAAAGAGGATCTCTCCACCCCCGGCAACTGAATCCACAATGAACTGGTACGCCGTCTGAAACATTCCGACGGTTTGTTGAAGATCGATGATGTAGATCCCGTTGCGGGCGCCAAAGATATAGGGTTTCATTTTGGGATTCCACTTGTTGGTCTGGTGACCGAAGTGAACCCCCGCTTCAAGCAATGCCTTCATCGAAATACTGGCCATACGGTACTCCTCCTCTTGTTTTTTCCTCCACCCCCATCCGCTTGACCGGGAACCTTCTTCAAAGGCAACGTCCGTCAATCCGGGGGTGTGCGAATTTGTGCAGGCTGATAACACATAGATTCCAATAAATCAAGCTGAATTCCGCTTCGGGGACACCTTGCGGCAAGGCGACCCCGAAGCGTTGCTCACGTATGATAATGGGCGTTGATCTTCACGTAGTCGACTGTGAGATCCGATGAGCAGACGGTCCATGCGGTCCTCCCCATTCCCAGTTCAAGTCGAACCCGGATTTCCGGCTGTTTCATGATCGCGGCAAGCTCTTTCTCCCTGCCGCCGATTCCCCGTCCCTCCGCAAAGAGGGACATATCCTCCAGGAAAAGGCAGACCCGATCGACGGGGAGATCAATGCCGACAGACCCGGCCGCGGAGATGATTCGGCCCCAGTTTGGATCCCCGCCGAAAAAGGCGGTTTTAACCAGATTTGAATTGGCGATCGCATAAGCGACCCTCTGCGCATCCCGGAGCGTCCGCGCTCCCGTAACCATGATCTCGATCACCTTGGTTGCCCCTTCGCCGTCGCGGACCAACCCCCGCGCCAGTTCGGAGAGGAGTTCTGCGAGGAGCTCTCTGAAGGCCGCCAAAGATCTGGAACCGCGCCGGGGCGGATCGTTCCCGGCAATGCCGTTCGCGAGGATCACCGCCGTATCGTTCGTGCTCATGCAACCATCCACGCTGACCGCGTTAAAACTGCCCGCAACCGACTGGCGAAAAACCTGATCGAGGAGATCCCGGGAGATCGCCGCGTCGGTCATGATGAAGGCAAGCATCGTCGCCATGTTCGGCTGGATCATCCCCGCTCCCTTGGCGATGCCGCACAGGGTCACCTCTTTCTTCCCGATGACCCTTTTCCGGGTGGCGATCTTTGGAAACCGGTCCGTGGTCATGATCGCCGCCTCCGCATCCGGGATCCCGCCATCATGAAGACCGGCCACCAACGCCTTCACGCCGCCGGTGATCTTTTCCAGCGGCAGGCGATGGCCAATGACGCCGGTAGAGGCCACCAGAACCATTTCATCGGCAATCCCGAGTTCCATGGAGGTTCTACGCGATACGGAGAGGGCGTCGGAAAGGCCCTCCGCACCGGTCGCCGCGTTTGCGACCCCGCTGTTGGCGATCACCGCCTGGGCGACGCCGGAGCGAATCCGCTCCATGTCGATCAGGACCGGGGCTGCCTTGAAAGCGTTGGTCGTAAACACCCCCGCCGCGGTCGCAGGCCGCGTCGAAAAGATGAGCGCCAGATCCTTTGCGCCGTCCGGCTTAATCCCCGTATGAATCCCGTTTGCGAGAAATCCGGGAATCCGATGTTCATCCAGTGATTTCATGTCACTCCGATCTATTGGCCACAGCACTTCTTGTATTTCTTCCCACTGCCGCAGGGACAGGGGTCGTTCCGGCCGACCTTGGCCGTTTCTCTCTTGACGGTGGTCGCCGCCGGGGTGTCTTCCCCCCGCGACATGATATAATTCTGCCGCCGCTTCTCCTCGATCCGTTCCACCTCTTCCTCGCGGTGGATCTGTACCATGCAGAGTTTTTCGATGCTGTTCTCCTTGATGCGGGCGATCATCTCCATGAACATCTCGTAGCCCTCTTTCTGATACTCGCGGACCGGATCCTTCTGACCGTACCCGCGCAGACCGATCCCCTCCTTGAGATGGTCCATCGCGAGGAGATTTTCCTTCCACTGCGCATCGATGGACTGGAGCATGATCACCTTCATCAGGTAATCCATCAGCGGTTTCCCGTACTCCTTCTCCTTATTCCGGAGGAGCGTCCGAACCTCCGTGACGATCCGTTCCCTGATCGCATCCGGTCCGAGTTCACGGCCCGTCCCGGCAAAATTCAGTTTCAGCGTGAAATGATGAAAGATTCTCTCGTCCAGCCCCTGCAGATTCCACTCCTCCGGATGGCGTTTTTCATCGACATACTCCGGGACGATCCCGTCAACCATCTCGTCGATCATCTCTTCCACGTCGTCCCAGAGCGCCTCTCCCTTGAGCACCTTCTTGCGCTGTTCATAGATCACCTGCCTCTGGCGGTTCATCACATCGTCGTATTCGAGCAGGTGTTTGCGGATATCGAAATTCTGTCCTTCAACGCGCTTCTGGGCGTTTTCAATCGCCTTGGAGATCATGCGGTGCTCTATCGGCTGCCCCTCTTCCATGCCGATCCGGTCCATGATGCCGGAGATTCTCTCCGCGCCGAAGATCCGCAACAGGTCGTCCTCCAGAGAGAGGTAAAAGCGGGACGATCCCATATCGCCCTGGCGTCCTGAACGGCCGCGAAGCTGGTTGTCGATCCGGCGGCTTTCATGTCGTTCGGTTCCGAGGATATGAAGACCGCCGATCTCTGCCACCCCTTCGCCCAGTTTGATGTCGGTTCCCCGACCGGCCATGTTTGTGGAGATGGTCACCTGGCCCGGCTGGCCCGCCTGCGCCACGATCTCCGCTTCTCTCTCATGATTTTTTGCATTCAGCACATGATGCTTGATGCCGGACCGGGTCAGGTATTTGCTCAAGAGCTCCGATTTTTCGATCGAGATGGTTCCGACGAGAACCGGCCTTTTCGCCTCATGCAGCTCTTTGATCTCCTCGATAACCGCTGCAAATTTCTCCTTTTCGGTCTTGTAGATCACATCGGTATGATCCTCGCGAATCATCGGTTGATTTGTCGGAAGGACAAGAACCTCCAGCTTGTAGATCTTGCCGAATTCTTCCGCCTCGGTATCGGCTGTTCCGGTCATCCCGGCCAGTTTTGCATACATGCGGAAATAATTCTGAAAGGTGATCGATGCCAGCGTCTGATTCTCCTGCTCGACCTTCACATGTTCCTTCGCCTCGAGCGCCTGATGGAGACCATCGCTGTAACGCCTTCCCGGCATGACCCGGCCGGTGAATTCATCGACGATAATGACCTTTCCCTCCTTGACGAGGTAGTCGACATCGCGTTTGAAAAGGGTGTGCGCGCGGAGGGCCTGGTTGACATGATGGAGGAGATCGATGTTCTGGGGTTCATAGAGGTTTTGCACCTTGAGATACCCTTCGACCCGGGCCACCCCCTCCTCCGTCAGAACGACGGTGCGGCTCTTCTCCTCGACGGTATAATCCTTTTCCCTGCGCAGGTTCGGGATCACCTGGTTGACCCGGTTGTACTTGTCGGTCGACTCATCGGAAGGTCCGGAGATGATCAGCGGCGTCCGCGCCTCATCGATCAGGATGCTGTCCACCTCGTCCACGATGGCGTAATGGAAGTCTCGCTGCACATACTCATCGAGGTTAAACTTCATGTTGTCCCGGAGATAGTCGAATCCGAACTCGTTGTTTGTCCCGTAGGTGATGTCGGCATGATAGGCGGCGCGCCGCTCTTCATCATCCATCCCGTGAACGATGACGCCGACCTTCATGCCGAGAAAATCGTAGATCGGCCCCATCCAGGCGGCATCCCTCTGGGCCAGATAGTCATTCACCGTCACCAGATGGACGCCCTTCCCCACCAGCGCGTTCAGATAGAGGGGCATCGTTGCGGCGAGCGTCTTCCCCTCGCCTGTTTTCATCTCGGCGATCTTCCCCTCGTGCAGAACCAGTCCCCCGAGAATTTGAACGTCGAAAGGTCTCATCTTCAACGTGCGTTTCGACGCCTCGCGGACGACGGCAAAGGCCTCGACGAGGATGTCGTCCAGTTCGATACCGCTTTGCAGTTTGTCACGGAAATAAGGGGTTTTGGCCCGGAGTTCGTCATCGGAAGCCGCCGCCATGGCCGGCTCCAGTTGATTGATCTCATGAAGAATCAGGGAGAGACGCTTCATCTCCCTGTCGTTCTTGCTCCCAAACACCTTCCTGAGAATGATATTGATCATCGATATTCCTTAAAAAAAAACCGGCGCCATGACCGGTGGATTTGTTTCTCTATGGTGCGGACATTTCGTGTCGACCAGCCCTCACCTCAATTCAGGTACTTCCGTGGATTGACCGGAACGCCGTTCAGCATGACGGCATAGTGAAGGTGGGATCCGGTGCTGCGCCCCGTATTTCCCACATATCCGATCCGCTCCCCTTTGCGAACCGCTGCCCCTTCTCGAACAGCCGTCTTGGAGAGATGTCCGTAGAATGTCGTAATGCCGTGACCGTGATCGATCCGGATCATCTGCCCTACGTCGTGACGAAAGTCCACTTCCACAACGACGCCATCGGCCGGCGCCTGGATGGGCTTTCCAATCCGTGTTGCGATATCAATCGCCTTGTGAAATTCATTATCGCCGCCGAATGGGGATGACCGTCTCCCGAATTCGGAAGTTACCCAGCCCGCCACGGGCCACAGCGAAGGGGTTGCGGCCAAAATGGATTGCTTCTCTTTCAGATAGGCGAGGAGGTCTGTGAAACTCTTTTCCCGGGCGGAGGCATCATCGATCAGACGGTCTACCTGACGGCCGATCCCGACGATCATCTCCTTGTCGTCGGCAGCCATCCTGGAGCGCAGGCGATTCTCCTCGCTCGCGGGACCGCCGATGCCGAGGAGTTGTTCCTTATCCTTGCCCGTGACCAGATTGGCCATAATGCGAATTTTCTTGTCAAACTGGCGCAGCACATCCATTTGGACGGCAAACTCGTCTACCTTCGTAACAAGCCCCTCGATTTGCTTCTTCTGTTCCGTCGTTTGCAGTTTCAAACGTTTCAGTTCGGCCTGTTCCCTGCGAATGTGTATATAATCATAGGATAAATACATCACAAACAGAATGAGGCCCATCATGAACAAGCAAAGGCCTTTCACCAATGCACTGGAGATGGCTATTTTCTTTGCGGCGCTGTCTTTGTTCGGAAGAATCAGGAGCGTATAGAAATTCTTCGGCATTGAAACTCCTTATTTTTCTTGCTCCTCATGAGCGGCCAAGAGACAAAACGGCGGACGGAAAATATCATAATTTCTTTTAAAGTCAAGCATTGATTTCACGCCAGATTTGTCTTGACATTGAAGCGACGGTTAAGCTAAAGACCTCAAGCACATAGAATTGAGGTTTCGTCTCATCAGAAAGGAGAGTTCATGGCAAAATATGAATCAAATTCGATAAGAAATCTGGCTGTTCTCGGCCACGGTGGGACGGGCAAAACCACCTTGTGCGAATCCATGCTCTACATCGCCGGCAAGACCGACAGACCCGGTCGTGTGGATGAAGGGACCTCCTCCATGGATTATGAACCGGAGGAACAGAAGCGGCATATCTCCATCAGCGCCGCGACGAACCATATCGATTGGGACAGGCGCCGGATCAACATCATCGACACACCGGGCGATTCCAATTTCGCATTTGACACAAAAAGTTGTCTTCGGGTCGTAGACGGTGCGGTCGTCCTCGTCGATGCCGTCGGCGGCGTTGAATTTCAAACCGAAAAAGTATGGGAATACCTGGAAGAGTTTCATCTTCCCCGTCTTCTGTTCATCAGCCGTATGGATCGGGAACGGGCGGATTTTGAAAAGGCTGTCGAGAGCATTCGGAGCCGCCTGGGGAAAAAGATCACGGTCTGCTCCCTTCCGATCGGTGCAGAGAGCGCCTTCACCGGGGTGGTCGATCTGACATCGATGAAGGCCTTCATATACGACGAACAGAAAAAGACGGCAAGAACGACCGACATTCCAGCGGACATGTCTGATGCCGTTCAGAAATACAGGGACATCCTGATCGAAGACATCGCCGAGACCGACGATGATCTGATGAACCAATACCTGGAAAGCGGCGAATTGAGTCCGGAGGATCTGCTCACCGGCCTCCGGAAGGGCGTCGTAACCGGCGCGCTGATCCCCGTCGTCTGTGGATCGGCCATCAAGAACATCGGCATCCACCCCTTCCTCGATACCATCGCCCGCGACTTCCCATCGCCTGTCAACCGCGGCGGCGTCTCCGGAACGAATCCCGCAACCGGCGAAGAGGAAACCCGGCTGCCGGAGGAATCGGCGCCTTTTTCGGCGCTGGTCTTCAAGACCATCGCCGATCCCTACGCAGGCCGCCTCACCCTCTTCCGCGTCTATTCGGGCACCCTTAAATCCGACGCCGGCCTCTTCAACGCTTCGCGCAAGATCACGGAACGGATCGCCAGCATCTTCTTTCTTGAAGGGAAAACCCAGAAGCCGGTCGAGGAACTCATCCCCGGCGACATCGCGGCCATCGCCAAATTGAAGGAGACCGCAACCGGAGACACCCTGTGCGCAGAAAAATCACCCATTCTTTACGCTGCGGTCGAACCTCCTCCCGCCATCATCTCCTTTGCCGTGGAGGCGAAATCGCGGGGCGACGAGGACAAGCTCGTCTCATCGATCCACCGCCTGATCGATGAAGATCCCACACTCACGTTCCATCGCGACGACCAGACCCGCGAGATGATCTTATCCGGTCTGGGCCAGGTCCACATCGAAGTGGTCGTCGAAAAATTGAAGCGGAAATTCGGCGTCGAGGTGAATCTGAAGACGCCGAAGGTCCCCTACAAGGAGACGATCAAAGGAAAGACCACCGTCCAGGGGCGCTACAAAAAGCAATCCGGCGGGCGCGGTCAATTCGGCGACACCTGGCTGGATATCGAGCCGCTCCCCAGGGGAGGCGGTTTCGAATTCGTCGACCGGATCGTCGGCGGGGTGATCCCCGGTCAGTACCGTCCTGCCGTGGAAAAAGGGATCGTGGAGGCGATGGCGGAGGGAGTCGTAGCCGGTTATCCTGTTGTCGACCTCCGCGTTTCGTTGACGGACGGTTCCTACCATACGGTCGACTCCTCGGAAATGGCCTTCAAGATTGCGGGTTCGCTCGGCTTCAAGAAGGGGGTCCTCGATTGCCAGCCGACCCTTCTCGAACCCATCGTCAACATTTCGATCGAGATCCCGGACGAGTACATGGGCGATGTCATCGGCGATCTCAACAGTCGCCGGGGCAAGGTTCTCGGGATGGATTCCTTTGGCCACCATCAGATCATCAAGGGGCAGGTTCCCCTTGCCGAAATCCTCAAATACGCCCCCGATCTCCGTTCGATGACCAGCGGCCGGGGAACCTTCACCTATGAGCATTCCCATTATGAAGAGGTCCCCTCCTACATCGCGGAGAAGATCGTCGCGGAATCGAAGAAAAATGCAGAGGGTTGAGATGGGCTTTAAAGCCGTGATCCTCACGATCAGCGACCGGGGATCGCGGGGCGAGCGCAAGGACACAAGCGGACCTGAGATCGCCGGACTGCTCCGGCAAACGGGAATGGAGATTGTCGGCCAAGAGATCATCCCCGACGAAAAGGAGCTGATCCGCCGCGCGCTGATTGCATGGAGCGATGGAGATCAAACCGATCTGATCCTGACAACCGGCGGCACCGGCGTCAGCCCGCGGGATGTAACACCCGATGCAACGCAGGAGGTGCTCGATCGTGAAATTCCGGGAATGGCGGAAGAGATGAGGCGCCGCAGCGTCGCCATTACCCCGCGAGCGATGATTTCCCGCGCCGTCGCCGGGATTCGCGGCCGGACCCTGATCATCAACCTTCCCGGCAGTCCCAAGGGCGCGACGGAGAACCTCGCGGTTGTGCTGCCCGCCCTTGCGCACACCATCGAAAAGATCAAAGGAGATGATCGCGACTGCGCTTCCTGAGGGCCTCTTCGACATTCCGGCGGTGCGTTCCCGGCCAGAAGATTCCGCTGCAACGGGGACATCTCCGAAACCGCGGGTATTTTTGATAGACATAGGCCGGTACGAGGCCTTCTACCCCTTCCCTGTCAACCTCTTCGATAAGCTCGTTGCAGCGCAGGCAGCGGGTCATCCGTCTGGCCGGATCCGGATCGAGCGTCAGCGCCTCAAGCACTTCGTCGATCTGACGGGCGACGCGGTCGGCGTTCACAACGACGAGACGTCCCCGAAGTGGAAGAGCGGCGATCTTGCGTTTGCGGGTCAGCGCGATCCTCCCCGCCCTCCAGGCATTCATCAGAAAACGCCGATCCGCATTCCCCCGCTCATGAAGCGTGTCGTATCCGAGAATCCGCAACCATTTTGCAAGTTTACCAAGGTTGCAATCGGCGGCGAACCTTGCTTCCATTTGGCCCATCACTCCTCGGGTGAAAAGCGATTCATTGAAAAGCGACCGTCGTGGCAAGAGAGGTAGGAATCGTTGGCAATCCAGTCGCCCAGTGTCGCAAAGCTCTTTAAACTTCCGTTGTAAATCGCCTCCTGAAGAATCGGTTTGTGACAATGGCCGAGGATCACGGCATCGTATCCTTCCTGAAATTTCCCAACGGCAAACCGGTGCATGATTTCCGCAAGACGGTCTTCGGGCATCCCCGGAATGCCCTTGCTCATATCCGAACTGAAGCGGGCAATCCTCCAGAGCAGCTTCTGCGGAAGCAGCCGCTGAAGCGTGCAGGCAAAACGGCTTCGCAGGAATCCTCGGAGCGCCAGATATTTCCGGTTGCCCCGGTCCACCGTGTCCCCATGAGAAACGAGAACCCGGAGACCGTCGATGTCAAACGCCGCCCATTCCGGATAAACCTCGATCCCAAGCTTTCCGGTAAAGTAGTCTCCCAAAAAAAAATCGTGGTTCCCCTCGCACAGGCAGATGCGGACGCCCTGCCGTTTCAAGGCCGCGATTTGGTCGATTACCGGTTGGAAACCGGGATAGACCGCATCCCCCCTACCGAACCAGAAATCGAAGAAATCGCCGGCAATGACCATCAAGTCCACAATGATGGCATCCGCGGATGTCAGCCCGTTGCCCTCCTCTCCCCTTCCCCGGAGCCGGTCGAAAAAACGGACCAGTTTCTGCTGGGCTGCATCATCGGGGCCTTTCAAATGGGCATCGGAGAGGAAGATCGCCTTCATGCAGGTAACCGCGCGGAAAGTGTTTCGGCAAACGGCTCTGTTCTTTCAAAAATGTTCCAGTTCATCACCGGCGTCTATCAGATTTGCAGCTTCCGTTCAAGACAAGAAATGGTTAGTCGCTATCTTTCCAGTCAGCGGACCGATCTGCCATCCGCACATCCGACCTTGAGCTGCGTCGCCGGAAAACCCATTGACAGGGCTCTGTGCAATCCGATAGAAGGACGAAGCTCCATAGCAGGTCCGCTGTGCGGAAAAAACCACGGAGGGAATTTTATTGACCGGAACCTTTGTCAACGCAGGGGCGATCCTTGCCGGAGCCTTGGTCGGCCTGGCTGCAGGGAAACATCTTCCGGAACGGCTCAAGACAATCGTCATGCAGGGACTCGGCCTTGCCGTGATCCTGATCGGATTGCAAATGGCCCTCTCCGTGAAAGAGCCGCTGGCTGCGATCGGCTGTCTGCTGTTGGGCGCCGTCACCGGTGAACTCCTCCGCATCGAACAGGGTGTGGAACGCGTCGGCGAGTGGCTCAAAGCGCGAACCGGTTCAAATTCCTCCACCTTCGTCCAGGGGTTCGTCTCCGCCTCAGTCCTTTATCTGACCGGTGCGATGATGATCGTCGGCTGCATCCAGGACGGAACCGTCGGCGATACGCGCACCCTCTTTATCAAATCCCTGCTCGACGGCGTGGCCTCCGTCGCGTTCGCCTCGACGCTGGGGGCGGGGGTGGCCTTCTCAGCGCTCTCCGTGCTGCTGGTCCAGGGCGCCGTCACACTGCTAGCTTCGCAACTCGCTTTCCTTCGCGAACCTGCGGTCCTCGGCGCCGTAACCGCAACGGGCGGTCTGGTCATCCTCGGTATCGGCATCAACCTGCTGAACATGGCCCGGATACGGATCGGCAATTTTCTGCCGGCGCTCTTCTATGCGATTGTGTGGGCAGTCTTCTTTGCCCGATAGGCGACGACGTTTCCCCCTTTAACCGAAGGTTTTTTCAGGAGCGCAGGGCGTGGATCGCCATTTAAACCTTTTCATGGCTCAAATTATCTCATTGACACACGCGGCCGTTCACCATATGTTTCCACCCTTAATAGGCAACGGCTTATCAGCAAAGGATATCATCATGTTTGGATACAATGGGAAAATACTCCGCATCGACCTTTCGACCCGGCGTCACGCCGTCACAACGCCATCTGAAGATTATTACAAGCATTATCTCGGAGGCCGGGGTATCATCATCCATACGCTGCTGTCCGAAGTTTCCCCGGGCATAGACCCGCTGGGTCCGGACAACAAGCTTATTTTCGCCCTCGGACCGTTGACGGGATACCCCCTGCCGGGAAGCGGGAGAAACAGCGTCGGGGCAAAATCACCCTTGACCGGCGGATTCGGAGAAGCGGAGGCGGGAGGGTTCTGGGGCGCCGAACTCAAGCGTTCCGGGTATGACGCCATCATCGTTGAAGGGGCATCCTCCGTCCCCGTTTATCTCTGGATCAACCACGGCAAAATCGAAATCCGCGATGCCGGTCCTGTCTGGGGTCTTGAGATCGCCGATGCGGATGCAGCCATCAAGAAAGAGCTTGACAACGATAAAATCCGAACCGCATTGATTGGTCCCGGGGGAGAAAAACGGATTCGCTATGCCTGTATTGCAAACGACATTACCCATGTCGCCGGGCGAACCGGACTCGGCGCCGTCATGGGCTCGAAGAAACTGAAGGCGATCGCCGTCCGGGGCGATACCCCGCCTGAAGCGGCCGATCCCCGGAAAATGATGGAGCTTGCCCGGTGGATGGGAAAGCACTTCAAAGAGAATGCCTCCGGCCACCACTTGGTCGGCACAGGCTCTACGATGCGGCAATACGAACTCTGCGGCAACTTGCCCATTCGAAACTTTAGAGGGGGCAACTTTCCGGGCGTCGAACAGATCACCCCGCAGCAACTGTTTGAGAAGGGCTACTTGAAGAAAAGGGAAACCTGTTATGCCTGCCCGATCCGGTGTAAACGGGTCGTGAGCCTTGAACAGCCCTGGAAGGTGGATATCCGCTATGGGGGGCCTGAGTATGAAACGCTGGGCGCGCTGGGGTCCAATTGCGGTGTGAACCATCTCGAGGCCCTGATGAAGGCCAACGAAATATGTGCTCGCCACGGCATCGACACGATTTCAACCGGCGTTTCGATCTCCTTTGCAATGGAATGTTATGAAAAGGGAATTTTAACCCGAAACGACACCGACGGGCTTGAATTGACGTTCGGCAACGCCCCGGCGATGGTGGAGATGGTCGAGCGCATCGCCCTGCGCAAAGGGTTCGGCGACATCCTTGCCGAAGGAACAAAGAGGGCCTCTGAAAGCATCGGCAGGGGATCTTCCGCGTACGCCATACATGTCAAGGGCTTGGAACTTCCAATGCATGAGCCCCGCTATAAACAGGGAATGGGACTCCATTACAGCGTCAACGCAACCGGAGCGGATCACTGTACCGGTGTTCAGGATGATCAGGTCCAAAAGAAACAGCCCCGGTGGGCGACGTTGCCGTCAACGGAAATGAGCCAAAGGAAGGCCGAGATGTTGTATGACGTCGGCCTCTGGCGTCACCTGGCCAACTACATCGGCATGTGCGTCTTTGTACCCTGGAATCATCGTCAAATCGGGGATGCCGTGCAGGCGGTAACCGGATGGCCGATGGATACCCAGCCACTGATCGATGTCGTTGAACGGGGAATCACCCTTGCGCGAATTTTCAACCTCCGGGAGGGATTTTCCAGGATGGATGACCAGCTTCCCCGACGATTCTTCGGTTCGCCGCTGGAAGGTCCGCTTCAGGAGGTCTCGGTGGATCCGGCCAAGTTGGCGGCGGCTCAGCGGGATTATTACCAGATGCTGGGATGGGATGAGGCTGGCATCCCAACCCATCAGAAACTCGTGGACCTGGATATCGAATGGGCATACGGGTATATAAAGCCATGAAGGAACTGAATCCTGAATATATCGACCGAGTCACACGATTCGTAAACCGTTGCCCCTATTTCGAACTGTTGTCGATGAAGATTCTGGATGTGGGGCTCGGCTTCAGCCTGCTTGAAGTTCAACTGACAGAAAAGCATCTGCAGCCGTTCGGCTTTGTTCACGGCGGTGTTTTTGCTTCGATTATCGACGCCGCCGCTTTCTGGGCGATATTTTGCGGGATTGAAGACCAGAACGCCGGCGCCACTACAGTCGATTTGAAACTGAACTATCTCGCACCGGCAATATCGGGCAGCCTCATCGCCAAGGGTCGACAGATCAAACTGGGCAAAACATTGGGATATGCCGAAGCCACCGTCACCGATCAAAACGGCAGACTCCTTGCCCACGGAACTTCCACGCTGATGATCATGCCGGGCAGCGGCCTGGCCGTGGATCAACCCCTGCCGCCCAAGTTCAGCGTATAGGGTTTCACCTGCAACGCCCGCATTGCCGGGATTTTCAATCCAGGCACTCGGAGATCGACAGGCTGAACCTCCGGCGCGTGAGCATGCTGACCGGGCGTGAAACCTATCGCGGCCCCGCTGGAGGGCGCGTCGCAGAGCTTCGATGTGATCCTGATGGGTAGATGATGGCACAGCAGAGCCATTTCAGGAAGAAAAGCCGGTTTCTCCGGATCATGCGGCTGTTCCGGCAATTCCGCCCTGACCTCCAGATGACTTACCGGCGCAACCGGGTCCTCTTGTTTCCCGGGGGCCACAGCTTTTTCCGTTCGCTCAATGCCGCCCTCCGTTCGGCGGAGCGTTTCATCCTCGTCGAATTCTACATGATTCACGCCGACCGCACCGGCGCCGCCTTTGCCGCCGAATTGGCGGAAGCGGTCCGGCGCGGCGTGCGGGTCTGGCTGATCTACGACTATATCGGCTCCATCGAAACCCCGGCCTCCTTTTTCGCGGGTATGGCGCGGCAAGGCATCGAATTGGTTCCGTTCAATCCTCCCTCATTCAAGCGCGGCATACACTGGTTCGACCGGCGCGACCATCGAAAGATGGCCATTATCGACGGCAGCCTTGCCTATCTGGGCGGTTTCAACATCGGCGACGAATATTCCGGGATGGTGGAGAGGTCGAATCGCTTTCGAGATGTGGGTTTCAGCATCTCGGGCAACGCGGTCAGCGCCCTCGTCCGCAATTTCTCCGAAACCTGGCAGATGGAACGGGGGGATCTTCCCCAAATTCCGCCCACCGGCGTTGATGGGAATAGGCATCCCCGAAGCGGTCAGGCGGATGTCGAGATCGTCAGTGGCGCTCCCCACCAGTGCCGTTCCTACATCCGCAACGCCTTCCTTCTCGGTATCGCTTCCGCTGTGGAGGAGATCCTGATTGCAACCCCTTACTTTGTTCCGGGTCCCCGCATGATCCGTTCCCTGCTGCGGGCCGCGCGGCGCGGGGTGAAGGTGCGCCTGCTGCTCCCGGCGCGCAGCGATGTACCGCTGGTGAGGTTCCTTGGTCTCAGCTATTACGGCGTGCTGCTCCGGAAGGGGATCGAGATCCGTGAATTGGGGCGGGAGATCCTCCACGCCAAGCTGATGCTGATCGACGGGGAGCGAGCGATCATCGGATCGGCCAACCTCGATCTACGCAGTTTTCATCGGAACCACGAACTTAACTGCATCATCGACGACGTCACGTTCGGCAGGCAAATCAAAAAGCTGCTCCTGAAGGATTTCGCCAATTCCCGGAGAATCATGGTGGAGGATCATGAACGGCGCGGATGGTTTGCCCGTTTCGTGGAGAGGGTGATCAATCTGTTCGGATGGTTCCTGTGAGGGAAAATAATTGACATATACACTGGACTTTTCTATATTTTCCCAGTCAGACACAATGGCGTCGCATATCGCCTTACGATAAAAGACCGCGTTCCTTTTTGTTCAACCATGAAAAAATGTCTTTTCCAATCGAAAGCAGATACCCGATGACCATCGTCAAACGTCTCTTTATGTTCTTCCTGCTCGTGTCCATCTTGATTTGCAGCAATGGATGCGCATCCTTGCCTGACGTCTCCGAAAAGATTGACGAGGCGCCGACTGCACAGAAACCACGTCAGATCGTTTCGTCCACAGGACGGTTATCTCCTCAAAAAAGCAAGGCGATCATGGATCGGCTGAAGCGATCGGTCGACCCGACGGACATCCTGGGACGCCACATTGCCGTGGTGGAATCGGTCACCGAAAGCCCGCTGACCAACGGAAACAGAGTCACACTCCTCGCCGATGGTCAGGCTACCTATGCCGCAATGTTTAAAGCACTGCAGAATGCAAAAGACCATATCAACCTTGAAACCTACATCATCGAGGATGATGAAACCGGCCGCCGATTTGCCGATCTGTTGCTGCAAAAACAGGCGGAAGGCGTCCAGGTCAATCTCATCTATGACAGCGTGGGGAGTATGAAGACTCCCGCCTCTTTTTTCCAGCGCCTGCGCGACTGTGGAATTCAGGTTGTCGGATTCAATCCGATCAATCCACTGAAGGCACGGGAGGAATGGGGACTGACGCATCGGGACCACCGCAAGATTTTGATCGCCGACGGCAAAGTCGCCATTCTCGGGGGGATCAACATCAGCGAGGTCTATTCGAGCACTCCTCTCAGGAGGAGACAGAACGAAAAGGCGCCCATTCACTGGCGTGACACGGACATTCAAGTTGAAGGCCCGGCCGTGGCTGAACTCCAGAAGCTCTTTCTCGACACCTGGCATATGCAGAAAGGACCGAATCTTTCCGAACGGAACTATTATCCCGATCTGAAGGAACAGGGGAATGCCCTGGTGCGCGTGGTCGGCAGTACAGCAGGAGAGACCAACAGGATCCCTTTTATTGTTTATGTGTCGGCCATCACTTTTGCAGAGTATTCGATTCACATGACGAATTCCTATTTTATCCCTGACGACCAGATCGTAAAGGCCCTCACGGATGCTGCCAAACGCGGTGTGGACGTTAAGATCATTCTCCCCGGGATCACCGATTCTCCGTTGGCCTTGCATGCGCAGAGGTATTATTATTCCGAACTTTTGAAATCGGGCGTGAAGATATACGAGCACAGCACTTCCCTGCTGCATGCCAAAACCGCCGTGGTTGACGAAGTCTGGTCAACCGTCGGTTCCACCAACATGGACTACTTGAGCCTGCTCAAAAATGACGAGGTGAATGCGCTTATCCTGAATCGCGCGTTTGCCTCCGAAATGGAGAAAATGTTTGTCAGGGACCTTGCGGACTCCAAACCGATTCAATGGGATGAGTGGCAAAAAAGACCCTGGTTCCAAAAGTTCAAATTGCAGTTATTACATCTGTTTTTCCGTTTGATGTAAATATCGCTATTCATCGTTCATAGCCCCCGCAACAATAATGCCGGGATCTGCAGTGGCGGGGATGACAGACAAATCAATATGGGTAAACAACGGGAAATGGTCGGAGGGGTAATATTTTTTCCATCTTGGCTGAATAATCTTCGCGTCTCGGACCCTGAAAGCAGAGGGGACAAAAATGTAGTCCAGCTTGAAACGGAAGAAATATCTGCGAAACCCATGAAATGTAGTTACATTACGCATATTTGGATATCGAACCCGAAAGGTATCCATTAATGGTTCGATGTTGAAATTGCCGTCTCTTGATTTGATTCTTAAAGATTTATTACCCTTTAAATATTGTACGGGCGCACTCTTTTCTCTGGCATTAAAATCACCTGTCACGACATAAGGGTCCGCGGAAGGTCGTGAATGGATAAAATCGGTCAATAAAACAACGCTATTCTTTCGAGAACGCTGTGAAATATGATCCAGATGCACATTATAGAAATAAAAAGGCTGACCGGACTCTTTTTCAATCAGCCGCATCCACGTACAGGTTCGCGGGATGATGTTCCCCCAACCCTTCGACCCCGGAATGTCGGGCGTATCCGAAAACCAAAAGGTGCCCTCCGCAGAGGGTTCAAACCGCGTCGCATCATAAAATATGGCCGTATGCAACCCCTTGCTGCCACCCAAATTTCCCGTACCGACCTTCTCATATCCGGGCAGCATGGCGCTGATCTCTGACATTTGAAAATCCATCGCTTCCTGCAGGCCCAAAACATCCGGCCGATAACAATTCAAGAGTTCGGACACCCGGTTACGACGATATATCCAATGATTTCTTCCGTCTTTCGCCGTCCCCCGCCGAACATTGAAGCTCATGACATTCAAGTTCAATCCGGTATCGGGAATTGGATCGGAAAAAGGTCCCTCCTCGACTTTTCGCATTCTCATCAGGGAATTGAAACCTCGCAGCAAAACAACAGGGCGGCAAATATGCGCAATGGTTTTTTTGGCGAATATCCCCCCTTTCGCCTTTATTGTCTTCATTGTTTTTACCATGCCTTATATTACCTGTTTGGGATGAAGTTGAATTCCATATCCAACTACCTTTGTAATGTAGTTATGATACATCAAATAGCAAGTGGATTTTTGCATTCTCTTCAACCCCGGGGATGCTTATGATCCCTTCAGAGATCGGTTTGCAAAGAACCAATCAGGTCCTTCATGCAGCGGATCCGATGCCGGATCATATAATCCTGAATGCCGTCGATGATTTCCATCGTGGCGGCCGGATGGATGAAGTTTGCCGTACCGATCTGGACGGCTTTTGCCCCCGTGATCAGAAATTCGAGCGCATCGGCGGCCGTCGCGATGCCGCCGATTCCGATCACCGGGATCTTTACGGAATGGACCACCTGCCAGACCATCCGGAGGGCGACCGGTTTTACGGCGGGGCCGGAAAGGCCGCCGGTGATGTTCGCCAGATGGGGGCGCCGCCGTTCGACATCGACCGACATCCCCGTCAGCGTGTTGATCAGAGAAACGGCGTCTGCGCCGGCAGACTCCACAGCCCGGGCAATTTCGGTGATGTCGGTGACGTTCGGCGTCAGTTTCACGATCACCGGCAGATCCGTTTCACCCCTCACCATTTCCGTAACCGCGGCTGCGGCGTCCGGATAGGCGCCGAAAGCGACGCCCCCCTTCCGGACATTCGGGCAGGAGATGTTGACCTCGATCGCGTCCACCCCCGCCGCCCGCGAAAGAATCTCCGCAACACGCCGGTATTCGTCGACCGTTTCACCAAAGATGTTGGCGATGACGGCCACGTTGAATTGTCTCAGAAACGGGAGTTTTTCCTCGATAAACGCCCTGACGCCGACATTCTGCAGCCCCACGGCGTTCAGCATCCCGCAGCAAGTCTCCATGATCCTCGGGGGCGGGTTGCCCGGTCTTGGTTCGAGGGAGAGACCTTTGACCACGACGGCCCCGAGACGGTTCAGATCGCAAAAAGGGGCGTATTCTTCGCCATAGCCGAAGGTTCCCGAAGCGGTCATGACCGGATTCTTGAGGGCCAGACCGCCGAGTTCGACCGCAAGTCCCCCGGAACCCATTCCGTTTTTAAGCGCATCCATTGGTTGCATCCCCGCATCTTTCACTTTTACACCGCTCCGCCGCTGGAGGATTCCAGAGGATCTCCCCGATATCGAATACCGGGCCGTCATGACAGACCCTCCGGTAAACGGTTTGCCCCTCCCCTGCTTTGATTGCCACGACGCATCCCAGGCAGGCGCCGACGCCGCAGGCCATTCTCTCCTCAAGCGAAACTTGACAGCGAATCCGGGCGCCTCTGAGCAGAAGATCCAGGGAGCGGATCATCGCCTCCGGACCGCAGGCCAGAATGAGCGAGCTCTTGGCGTCATATCCCCCCAGATCAACCGCAAGTCGCTCGGTAACGGTACCGTGGTATCCCCGGCTTCCGTCATCCGTGCAGGTCTGGAGGTTGCAGAAGCCCTCGAAGAGGTTCAGCCCGGTCAGGAGTTCCGCCGTTCCGGCGCCGAGATAGGCCGTGACCTGCCGTTTCCCGGAATCGGGTCTCAAAACAGAGCGGTCCTGGAGAAGGAAGGCCAGCGGCGCAGCGCCGACACCGCCCCCCACAAGGAGAAGCTGCCGGACATCGGGATCGATCGAAAAGCCGCGTCCGAGCGGACCCAGGACCGTAAGCGCCTCGCCCCGGTTCAGCCGGGAAAAGAGGGATGTACCCCGCCCGGTGACGCGACAGAGCAGATTCAGGATGGCATGACCCTCTTCGCGTTGAAAACCGTAAACGCTGATCGGCCGGGGCAGAAGGGGCTCATCCCGCCCCGGATCACGGATCATCACGAACTGCCCGGGGTTCGGCGTCCCAAACGATAGGGGAAGCCGGATGGTCAGATGGAAATGGCCAGGCGCCACAGCCAGGTTCTCGATGACTTCCCCGAAGGCCGCAGATGGTTTTTCAATGATGGCGGTCATACCTTGTTTGCCCATTCTGGTTCATGCTCTCCATCTGGCGGAATTCGATCCAGTTCTGCCCAAAGGATCAACGCGTCCTCCCCGGTATCGGAGTAATAGCCGGGACGGACCCCCTTCACCAGAAAGCCGAATTTTCCGTACAGACTCTGTGCCGCAAGGTTGGAGCGGCGCACCTCGAGCGTAACCCATCGCGCCCCTTCCTCCTGTGAAGCCCGAAACGCCTCCAGCAACAACAGGCAAGCAACCCTTTTCCTCCGCTGATCTTTCCGAACCGCAATGTTATGGAGGTGCATCTCATCCGCCACGCGCCAGTAGACGACATAACCCGCTACCGGTTTACCCGGTTGTGAATCAAGCCTGCCCACGAGAATACGGGCGATCGGATTGCACCTCTCGTTGCGAAAGATTCTCTCCGACCAGGGAGAGGGGAAGGCATCCCTTTCAATGGCCATCATCTCTTCCAGATCCCCTTCCTCGCATTCTCCGATTCGTATACGATGCCGGATCATGGTTCATCAACTCCGGATGTAATGGAGAATAACCGTCGCCAACAGGAAGACCGCGCAGAAAAGGGGAAGAGCGCCGCGCAGACGGATGGTATTGAGTGCGACCGCGGTTCCAATCAGCGGAAGGAGACCATAGACGAGATCCAACCCCCGGACGATCGGCGGGGTCAGACGGGGATAACCCCACGTCATGACGGCGATGCCGAGCGGCAGTGCAATCAAAATCAGACCGGCAGAAAGGAGTCCGGTCTTCACGGCGGCGAATAGGTGTTTGCGTGCGATGGCCGGGGGGAGACCGCTCATAACGCTCTTGATCGCATCGTTCGCAGCTTTCTCGTTTTCACGGATAATCCAGCGGTCCATCGGTTGCGCCAGATAGGCGAATGGAATAAAAATGAGCATGGCCAGTGCAATCAGCCCCTGGGGCAGGTGACCCAGAATCAGGCCGCTCTCGATGGCGCAGCCGGCAATCAGGATGGCGGCAACCGTGTCGTTCGGAGGGAGATAGCAGCCGATCGGAAGACGGTCGAGCCAAAACAGTTCGAGGAATGCGCCGGCAATGAGACCGGTATAGGGATCTCCAAGGATAGCGCCGATGATGGGCGCCGCTACAATAGGTCGCGAGATCAGGGTCTGGATGAAGACGCGATCCAGACAGAGGAGACCGCCGGCAATGGATACGATCAGAATTTTCATGATCACAGGATCCGGCTGAGCGATTCAACCGCAGGTTAAGGCCGAACAGATGCATCAATAAGGGGCCGTGCATCGATCAGGACCCCATACTCCGAAGGATCTCGAAAAGATCGACCGGTTTTTCCCGAGGAACGCGTCGCAATTCGATCTGCACCCCCGCATTCCGCAGGTCGGTGATGTCCCGGATGTCCCCATCGTTCAACAGGACGGATTGGGTGCAGCAAAGCCTGCACTCCTCGTTATAAATATTTCCGATGTTCAAATGGTCGAATCGGAAGCCGAGCCGGTAGGCTCTCCCCGCGTCGGAAACATTGCTGAAGAGAACAATCGTCGTGGGTCCGCGGCCCTTTCCGAAGGCGTAGTTTTCCGTAAATTCCTTAACGCTGCTGATCACGACACGGACTTCGCTCGGAACCGCCATCCGGATCACCGTCTCACGGAAGAAATCGGAGGCCACCTGATCATCCACGACCACGATGCAGGAAGCATCGAGAAAGGGGACCCAGGCCTCCAGGATCTGGCCGTGAACCAGACGGTTGTCGACCCGTACGAGGGCTATATCCAATGAATCTTGCAATGGGTTATCCGACTTTTTTGCTCAGGATCTCACTGGCAAGGGAGATGTTCTTGATTCCGTAATCCTTGATAAATACGGCAAAATCCTCCAGGGCCATCCCTTCGCGGAGATCGGGGAGCTTCAGAAGCATCGGGAGATTGACGCCGGTAATCACCTCTACCTTGCCGGACTTTAGAAAGGAGAGGGCTAAGTTGGAGGGGGTCCCTCCGAAAAGATCGGTCAGAATGAGCACCCCCTGGCCCTGGTCCAGTTTCTTGAGCGCGGAACTCATCTCTTTTTTGATATCTTCCACCCCTTTGGTCTGGTCGACAGCGATATGAACGATCCCCTTCATGCTGCCGCGGATCAATTCCGCCGCCTTGATCAATTCATTCCCCAAATTGCCGTGGGTGGTGATCATTACACCGATCATGATGATTCCCCCTGTTCGGTATTTCGCGAAGGCTAATGGATTCAATCTCAATTGTCAAGGTGAATCGAGGCCGTGCCGCAGACATGGCGGTCATCCCATCGAAGGGCATCGCGCAAACCGGATGAACGGCTGGTGCGACGGGAAACGTCGCGGATGAACAGCCGGCCCCATAGGGTGACGGATTGCCGGCGCGGATAACGGCCGTATAGAGGGGCTCGCGTGTCAGAACGGGGGCATCGCTGTCGGGAAGAATGATCAGGAGATGATCACATTCCGACCCCTGGCTCTTGTGAATCATCAGCGCATAGACGGTTTCATGGGCAGGAAGCCGTGCCGGGGCAAAACGACGCAATCCGACCTCCGCATCCCGGATCGACACCGCCGCCGGTTGAATTCGGGTTACATCGGATCCTTGATCAGCATGGTCGACGGGTCGAGGAGCAGTGGAGATCCGACGGGGTTTGATTCGCCGCCCCGGAGCAGCTTGATGTGGATGTCCGCATGTTCCGGCTGCAACTCCAGAACGAGATCGAACAGACCGGCGACCGCTGAAAAAGATTCCGGCAGGCCGTCCTGACCGGCCGGCTCGGACCGGTGGGTGCGGACGGTAAACCAGAGATGGATGCCGTTTCTTACGGCGAGCGCCTTCAGGTCGTTCAGGTCCGAACGCCGGGACTCATCAAACTGCAGACCGTCAATAATCATCATTGTCGGCGAGAAAATTCCCTGTTCGGTCAGATCGCTCAGCCGCTCTTCAAGCTTCGGTACCGTGAAGGTTTCAACGCGGAAGGTCATGATGAACCGGTGGGGGAGGACCGATTCCCAGAGACTGTTGATCTGCGCCCCCTCATAACGTCCCGCAAGATGATGAAAAAGTTCGTTGTACCAGAGGTTGACCTTGTTGACGGGATCGTTCAGGCTGATGTGAAGAACTTTCCGGCCTCTCAGCATGCTGTTCAGGGCCAGTTGGACCAGCAAGGCGGTTTTCCCGACACCGGCGTGGGAGAGCACCGCGCCGAATGTGCCGGCGGGGAGGATGTCCTCGGTCTCGAAACCAAGCTGGCGCAACGGGTTACGAAGGATGAGCTCATTTTTCAGCATCTTGTCATTCCTCACTTTGATTTGGATGATCCTGGCACTTGACCGGAGAGATGCGTTCCCCGAATCCGCTGACTTCATGCCGCACTCTTTTTCCGGAGGGCGACCTCTTCCGCGATCTTTTCCGCGATGGATTGCGGAACCTGGCGATAGAGCGCGAATTCCATCGTGAACTGCGCCTTGCCCTGCGTGGAGGATCTGAGCACCGTCGAAAACCCGAACATTTCGGCGAGAGGGACCTGGGATTCGACCACGGTTATCGGCCCCTCGTCCTGTGCGCCGACGATCATCCCCCGTCTCTGGTTGAGCAGACCCATCACTGCGCCCTGGAATTCGGTCGGCGTTTCCACAACCACCTTCATGATCGGTTCGTGGATCACAGCTTTGGCTTTGGCGTACCCCTCGCGGAAAGCGCCGCGAGCCGCCGCCTGAAAGGCCATGTCGGAGGAGTCGACCGCATGGGATGCCCCGTCGTTGATCACGATCTTCACGCCTGTCACAGGAAACTCCATCTTCGGCCCCTTGGCCAGACACTGTTCGAAACCCTTTTCACAGGCGGCGATATACTGGGTGGGAATCGCCCCGCCCTTGACCTGGTTGTCAAAAATGAATTCATCTTCGCCTTCCGTGATGGGCTCCATATAACCGGCCACACGGCCGTACTGGCCGGACCCCCCGGTCTGCTTCTTGTGGGTGTAATTGAATTCCGCCCGCTGGGTGATCGTTTCGCGGTAGGCCACCCGGGGCTTTCCCGTTTCCACATCGGTGCCGTACTCCCGTTTCATCCGCTCCACATAGATTTCCAGATGCAGTTCGCCCATCCCCTCGATGATCGTCTCGTTGGTCTCGTCATCCACATGGGTGCGGAAGGTCGGATCCTCTTTCGTAAAACGGTTGAGCGCCTTGGACATGTTGATCTGGGATTTGTTGTCCTTCGGAAATATCGCAAGCGATATGACCGGTTTCGGAACGAACATGGAGGTCATGGTCAGGTTGATGCCTGGAGAAACAAAGGTATCGCCGGAGGCGCACTCGATTCCGAAGAGGGCTCCGATATAACCGGCGGTTGCGGCCTCGATGTCCTCCATCTGATCGGCATGCATGCGGACGACGCGTCCCACCTTCACCTTTTTTCCGGTGCGGGTGTTGACGATCACCGCACCCTTGGCCAGCGTCCCTTGGTAAACGCGTACGTAGGTCAGTTGTCCATACGTCCCGTCTTCGAGCTTGAAAGCCAGCGCGACGATCGGCAGGGAGGCATCGGAGGCGAGCGCCACCGGGATTTCCTCATGATCGAGATCGAGCGCGGTGTTTTCGACATCCGCCGGACAGGGAAGATACCGGTTTACCGCGTCCAGGAGCGGCTGAACACCCTTGTTCTTGTAAGCCGATCCCAGAAAAACAGGGGTGAGTTTCCTCGCCAGGGTTCCCTTGCGGACCGCATCGATGATCAACGCGTCGGGTATCGGGTTCTCCTCGAGTATCGCCTCGGTCAGTTCATCGGAGAAAAGAGAAGCGGCGTCGATCATCTCGTCCCGCTTCGAGCGGGCCGCCGCAAGGAGCTCGGCTGGGATCTCGTCGATCCGGACCTGCTCGCCACTCTCGCCCTCGAAATAGACCGCCTTCATGGACAAGAGGTCGATGACGCCCCGAAAATCGGTTTCGAGCCCGATCGGCATCTGCATCGCAATGGCGTTGTGACCCAGTTTGGAATGGAGTTGGGCGATCACGCGGGCGGGATCGGCGCCGCTGCGGTCGCATTTGTTGATGAAGGCGATGCAGGGAACTTTATAGCGCTTCATCTGCATGTCGACGGTGATGGACTGCGACTGGACGCCGCCTACGGAGCAGAGCACCAGCACGGCCCCATCCAGCACGCGGAGGGATCGCTCGACTTCGATGGTGAAGTCGACATGCCCGGGGGTATCGATGATGTTGATCTCGTGGTCCTGCCATTGGCAGAACGTCGCGGCCGAGGCAATCGTGATGCCCCGTTCCTTCTCCAGTTCCATGGAGTCCATCGTGGCGCCGACGCCGTCTTTGCCCTTGACGTCATGAATGGCATGGATCCGCTTGGTGTAGAACAGGATTCGTTCGGTCAGGGTGGTCTTCCCCGAGTCAATATGTGCGCTGATCCCGATATTCCGTATTTTTTCGACTGTGCTGCCCATACCTTTTCCTTCTGCTGAAGAACGACTCACCGGTCGTTCACCGCAATGTAATAAAATCCCTCATGGGGGTGATGTCATGCGAGAGGCTGGATCCACTGCGGATGACGATGTTGATTAAGGGGCGCGATTAATATACGATTATTTCGAGTCTGTCAAGATATATTTCCAGATATATTTCCATAAATGTTGAAGTGATCGTTTGCAGACTCACCCTATTGGCTGCCTAATCCGCTAAAATAGGAGCATGGGGGATTATGCCGTTTTAAAAGAACCGGGACCATACGAACCGCCGGTTCGACATGGGCATACGTATACATCAAATCAATATCATACAGTGATCGGCAACCGCCTTTGTCCCGGGCAGGACCTTGCTCATGCTGCTCCTGTGTACATCTTTTTTGTTTGCGCCAAAACGGCGATGCCGGCTGCGGCCGCAATCAAGCACAGGAAGATGTACAGCGCAAATGCCAGGTGGTAACTCTTCGTCCAGTCATAAATGAAACCGGATAGCGGGACACCCACGGCTGTCCCGAGTGTCGTAAAAATATTCAGGAAACCATAAATGACGCCAAAGTGCTTTTGACCCAGGACACGGGCCGTCATGAGCGGCGGCAGCACGGTGCGGACGGCAATGGAGAAACCGAACATGATATTAAAGACAATCGCCACCCACATTAACTGCGCACCGTAAAGCAGTGCAATCGAAACCATCAGGCCGGCCATGCAAACCAGGTAGCTTTTCAAAAGCCCCAGCCGGTCGGCGAGACCGCCCGCCAGAATCTTGCCGAAAATAAGCATGGTCATGTGCAGGGACATGAGCGTTGCCGCCGTTGTGGATGAAAATCCAAGATCAGTGAGATAGGGTATAATGTGGTGAAGGACACCCATGTTGGCGATAGCGATCAGAAGGATGATGACGGCCAGCAGCCAGAATGCCCTGTTCCGGAGGGCCTGTGTCGCCGTCAGTCCCCCCTGTTCGGCCAGCGTCTGACGGGTGAGGGCCTCTTCGCCGCCGTAAGGGAGAAGACCTTTATCGGCCGGCTTGGCGCAAACGATGAAAATGGCCGTCGGGATCGAGAGGACTCCGATGATCAGGCCAAACGTCCAATAAGCGGCCTGCCAACTGTAGTGCATGATGATCCAGTTGGCCAGGGGGTTGAAGATCAGTCCGCCGACCCCCGTGGCGGCAAAGACAATCCCCATGGCCAACCCCCGTTTGTCAATGAACCAGTTGGTAATCATCATGGACACGGGAATGATATGTGAGCCCGCGCTGCCGATGCCTAAAAAAAATGCAAGGATATAAAATTGCGTAAGCGTCCGGCACTGGGAAAAGAGGGCGAAACTTGCGGCCATCATCGTGGTGCAAACGGTCATGATGAAGCGGATGTCGTAACGCTCCAGGAGTTTGCCCATGACCGGAGCCATAACCATCATGGAGAGGGCGGCAATGGTGAAATAGAGTGTAAAACCGCCCCGGGTGAAACCCAAGGATTCGGAGACGGGCTTGATGAATACACCCATGGAATTCATGATAATGCCGATACCGGCAAAATTGAGTAAAAAAGAGCCGACGACAATCCACCATCCATAGAAAATCTTCTTATCCGAATTCATATGCCCCCCTTTGTTGATGTTGACATCAAGGATCAAGTATTATTCATTTTATGATTTGTTTTGTCTATGGCCATATATGCCGGACCTCTTCAGCCAGACCCAGCGCGTCCAGCTTTTTCCGCGACGAAATGCCCCCGATAGGATCGAATTCCATCAGTTCATAAAACCGTTTCTTCATCTCATCAAAATGAATCTCGATGCCGGCCGTATCCCCGTCTCGCGCCGGTTCCTTCAACCGCGGAGTCAGATTATCGTCGGCGGCTGTGAAACCGAAGCGGTAGTTAATGCAGCGCTTCAGATGAAAAATGCGCAATCCCGCTTCCATCATGGACTCGATATCATACCCGTATCCGGCTGTTGCATTGATTAATTCAACGATTTCCGGCAGGGTCAAAGACCTGTCGGCAAACTGGCACAGGCAAGCGCTGTTTTCAATGCCGCCTATTGCCGTCGCCAGAACCAAGGTTTCCGCCT
>Ga0351876_1027_pt1 | contig 43614 bp, 34 predicted proteins | sample BONcelFGM3001C15_FD_206774 | JGI IMG/M metagenome (GOLD analysis project Ga0351876, IMG submission 206774) | Enriched cells from coal bed in the Powder River Basin, Montana, United States - BONCAT cells FGM rep3 HSBNCT.FGM.300.1.C15 ...
TCTATCTTCTCAGCTTTTTGAATATCAAGATATTTTAAAACTCTTTCATCTGAACGAAGAATAAATATTTCCACTTTATCTTCAGTTGAAAGTTGTCTTAGAGTAAAATGCTTGGTTGATAGAACAGGAAACTGCCAATATTTTGATTCATTCATTTTAAATCAACTATAATTATTTTGATTATCATAAGAAGTGTGAGTATTTTTCATAAAATAATATAATCAATTACGGAGGAAAAATGAAAATTGCGGTATGTGTCAGTCATGTTCCCGATACAGCAACAAAAATCAAAATTGCAAATGATGCCCGGAGTATAGAACCGGCTGGTGTTTCTTTTATTCTGAACCCTTATGATGAGTTCGCAATAGAAGAAGCATTAAAAACAAAAGAGAAAATCGGTGGAGAAGTTATTGTTATCAGTGTTGGTCCTGATTCTAATAAAGAGACAATAAGAAAAGCCCTTGCAATGGGTATTGATGAAGGTGTGCATCTTAAATACGATTCTTATCTCGATTCATTTGGAGTTGCAAAAGCTCTTGCCGATGAAATTAAAAATTTAGGTGCGGAATTAGTTTTCATGGGGAAACAGTCAGTGGATTATGATAACGGAATTGTAGGCTCATTAACTGCAGCAATGTTAAATTATTCGGTTATCACTGTTTGTGTAACATTCGAAATAAACGGAAATAAAATTACTGCTGAACGTGAGATTGAAGGAGGACGTGAAGTAGTTCAAACCACTCTTCCGGCGGTAATTACAACTCAAAAAGGATTAAATGAACCTCGCTATGCTTCTCTAAAAGGAATAATGTCAGCTAAGAAAAAAGTAATCGCAGAAAAGAGTATTACTCCCGATGCAAATACAATTGAATTAGTAAATCTAAAAAGTCCTCAACCAAAAAATCCCGGAAGAATTATAGGAACAGATTCATCAGCAGTTCCGGAATTAATCCGACTATTAAAAGAAGAAGCAAAAGTAATTTAAGGAGTAAACATGTCAAATATAATTTTAGTATTTCTTGAGCAGCGAGATGGTTTTATAAAAAAAGGTTCATTCGAAGCAGTTTCGAAAGCAATTGAATTGGCTCCTGCATTGAATGCCGAAGTTCATTCAGCAGTTATTGGTGATTCAATAAATAATATTGATTTATTAAAAAAATATGGATTAAAGAAAGTCACTGTTTATAAAAACAGTTCACTTCATAATTATTCATCTTCAGCATATTCAAAAATTTTAACTGATGCTGTTAAAAATGTTAATGCTAATTATTTAATAATGTCGAATACGGCGTTAGGCAAAGATCTTGCTCCACTTGTTTCTGTTTCTCTGCAAGCCGGACTTGTTGTTGATGCAGTTTCACTTGAGACTGAGAATGATAACTTAAAAATTACACGCCCCATTTATGCAGGTAAAGCATTAGAGAGTGTTACAATTTCTACAAATATTAAAGTTGTTTCACTTCGTCCCAATGTTTTTAAAGCGATTGAAAATGAAGTTTTGGAAATTGAGATTTCAACCGTTGATGTTACTGACCCTGACCTTTCATGCAAAGTAATTGAGTTAAAAAAATCAGAAGGTAAACTTGATGTTGCCGAAGCCGATATTATTGTTTCAGGCGGAAGAGGATTAAAAGGTCCTGAACATTTTGAGCTAATTGAAAATCTGGCTGGAGCATTAAATGCGGCTGTTGGAGCATCCCGGGCTGTTGTTGATGCGGGATGGAGACCTCATAGAGAACAAGTGGGGCAAACCGGAAAAACAGTTACACCAACGCTATATGTAGCATGTGGCATTTCCGGTGCAATTCAACATTTAGCCGGAATGTCTTCCTCGAAGTATATTGTTGCTATTAATAAAGATAAGGATGCCCCGATTTTTTCGATTGCTGATTATGGAATTGCAGGAGATCTATTTGAAGTGCTTCCTGTATTAACAGAAGAAATTAAAAAAGCTAAAGCATAAGGAGTTTCTGATTGCAAAAAGTTGAATGCGAAATATTAGGACTTTCGGCAAATCCATCCGCCGGTGGTGTTCATGCACTTCTGTTAAAAGAAGTATTCGGGCAGCGTCGTATTCCAATACTCATAGGAGCATTTGAAGCGCAAGCAATTGCAATGGAACTTGAAGGAATGAAACCACCCCGTCCACTTACTCATGATTTAATTAAAAATTTGATTGAGAACCTTGGAGCAACAATTTTACATGTTGAAATAACAGATTTAATTGATAATACTTATCATGCAAAAATTGTGTTAGATGTTTCTTCGTTAACGAATGAGATTGACTCGCGCCCGAGTGATGCAATTGCAGTAGCTTTGCGTGCACAAGTCCCAATTTATGTTGCAGAATCAATCCTTGATCAAGCTGGTTTCACACCGATAACTGAAGAACCTACCTATGACACCCAGGAAGAAGAATTGCGGAAAACTCCGGAACCCTTAAAAACTCGTGAGGCTAAATTAGCCGCACTTCAAAATCAATTAAGGGAAGCAATTGAAGCCGAAGAATATGAACGCGCCGCAAAATTACGAGATGAATTAAATAGACTTCAAGGAAGTAATTAGTTCAAATCAAAAAGCATACAAAATAAAAAGAGACGAAGAAACTCGTCTCTTTATTAATTTATATTTACTAAAGCTTAAACAATTTGTTCTGCTTCTTTTCGTTTCCAGGCAGTTTTAACTAAGAAGAATAATCCAACACAAATTAATACCATCAACCCTCTTGCTCCCCATATGTACGGAATATTTTCTGGTTTTGCATTTGTTAATAGTAGAGTTGGAATAGCATCATTCACAAACCACCACCCCATAACAGTAATTAATACTAACGGAGTTACAAACTTCATTATATAATAAAAGATGCGGGGAATTTTTATATCACCACCGGAGTTCATTTCCTCCCAGGCTTTTTCACCATCAAATACCCACATAAACAAAACTGTTTCTATAAATGCAAACACAACTAAACCAAATGTTCCTGCCCAATAATCCATTTCGTCAAGAAATCCGTATTTCAAAAAGAATACTACGAATTGAACCGCGACAAATACAATTATAGCCAATAACGCTACTGCTTTTTTTCTTGACATGCCTAATTCATCTTCAAGAAATGCAACAACCGGTTGTCCCATTGCAACGGATGAAGTAATTCCCGCAAAAAATAAAAGTAAAAACCAAATAAATCCAAAAAATTCACCAAATGGAATTTGTCTAAATATCAACGGCATTGAGACAAAACCCAAATCAAATGCTCCCCCCATTGCAATTTGTGTAGTAACTGCAACACCAAAAAAAGCAACTGCAGCAGGAATGGCTATTGATCCGCCCAAAACTACCTCTGCAAATTCATTTGTCGCTGATGTTGTTAATGCTGAGAGTGCTATATCATCTTTTGGTTTTAGATAACTTGCATAAGCATGAATTGTTCCCATACCGACAGATAATGTAAAAAATATTTGTCCTGCTGCTGCCAACCATACTGCTGGATTTGCCAGAAGTGCAAAATTTGGATTCCAGATAAATGCAAATCCATTAATAACAGAATTATCTGGTTGAGTCGGGTCAGGGGTTCCAAGTGTAAATACTCTTATTGCCAAAACTAATGCGAAAAAAAGGAGTAACGGCATTGCAATTTTTGCAAGTTTCTCAATTCCCTTAGATATCCCTTTAAACAATACCCAAAAATTTATCGAAAATGTGATGAGTAGAAAAATATATGAAGTTAAAATTGACGAAAAGTCCCCTACAGTTCTACCTTGATAACTGTAGAGAAAATCTCTCATTGAGTCAAAAGAGTTTTCGCCAAAATACATTTTGGTGATTGAAAAGAAACTGAAACCGAGGGTCCATGATTCGATGTATGTATAGTAAATCATTATCACTAACGAAATAAAAAGACCTAATGTCCCAAAGTATTTAGCTGCTGGATTTTTCCATAATCTATCGAACATTCCGGGGGCGCTCCCATGCCCGAATTTACCACCATGTCTTCCAATGCCCCACTCTATCCACATTAGTGGAATTCCAAGAATCAGAAAAAAGATAAAATAAGGAATCATGAATGCACCACCGCCATTTTGTGCTGCTTGAACCGGAAAACGTAGAAAATTTCCAAGTCCCACTGCATTTCCGGCAACGGCAAGTATTAACCCGATTTTACTGCCCCATTGTTCCCTATCTTTTTTTTCTGTCATAAAAAACTCCAATGATTTTATTTCAATAATAATTCAAAACTGCCTCGTTAATCGATATTAAATTGTAGAAGTTTTAATCTCCAATTTCTCTTTTTCAGAAGTCGCAATTACCGCTGCTGCAACTGTATCACCTGTAATATTTACTACCGTTCTGCACATATCTAAAATTCTATCAACACCTAAAATCAAAGCGATTCCTTCCTGTGGAATTCCTACCGATCGTAGTATTATGATAAGCATAATTATTCCAACCCCGGGAACAGGTGCAGTACCAATTGAAGCCAACACTGCAGTAAAAACAATTGTTAATTGTTGCATTAGATTTAGTTCAAAACCGAATACTTGTGCAATAAACACAGCCGCAACACCTTGATATAATGCTGTTCCATCCATATTAATAGTAGCTCCAAGCGGAAGCACAAAACTTGTTATTGATTTTGAAATCCCCAGATTTTCCTGACATACTTCCATTGTAACCGGTAATGTTGCCGCACTCGAGCTTGTACTAAATCCAATTGTTTGCGCTCTTCTTATCCCTTTAAAATACTGCCATGGACTAACTTTTACGAAAAATTTAATTATAAATCCATAAACACCTAAGATATGCAGCAATAATCCTGCTATCACCGCAAAAGAATACCAAATAAGCGTTTCAAGAATTTCGAAACCGAATTCCCCAATCGTTGCAGCGATTAAAGCGAACACCCCAATCGGTGCAATAATCATAACATAATCAACCAGTTTGATCATAACCTCGCTTAATCCCTCAAAAAAATTGATTACGGGCTCGGCTTTTTGTCGATTAATTACTGTAAGAACTATTCCAACAGCAACAGCAAAAAATACAATTTGGAGCATATTACTATTTGCCATTGCATCAAAAGGGTTCTTGGGAATTATGTTTACAATCTCTTTTGTAAAATCGAAATCAAATTGGGTTTCAACTTTCTCCTGAATATCTTCTTGATATACCGACATTAATCGGTCTTTAGTTCCGGCGGGCATTTTATTACCGGGTTGAATTATATTGGCTAACAATAGACCAATCCCTATTGCAAAAACGGTCGTCGATATGTAAAAGAGAATAGTTTTACCACCGATTCTTGCAAACTTTTTTATATCTCCTAAACTTGCTGCTCCCACAATTAGAGATGCAAGTACTAACGGAATTGCAATCATGTTCAACAAACGAATAAAAATATCTCCTATCCACTTTATACTTGTTGCAATTGTTTTTTCTTTCGAAATTTTTGCAATAAATGTAAGTTCCTTTTGAGGATAGGGTATTTCATCAATCTGACTATTGATTGAAACTATTTTGAGTTTTTTATTTTCTTTTAAGATTTTTTTCGATTGTGCTATTATTTCAAGTTGACTGTTTTTTGAATAGAGTGATGAATCAATTGAAGAATCAGACTCAGCGATTAAAATGATCGATTCCCAATTTTTCACTTCTACTGATTTTTGAGTTTTAGATTGAACAATTAACAGATTAGGATTAACGTGAAAAAGAGAGCCAAATATTGTTCCGGCAATAAGGGCAATCAATATTTGATTGTGAAGTTTCGGTAGTTTTATTTTCATCAATTTATTTGGTTAATGATAATTGAAGTCTCGTGCAAAAATTAATAAATCAAGTCTACTTAAACAAACTTAAAAGGGATAAAAACAACCGAATTATCCAACCAAAACAATTGCGTCCACCAATTTCATACAATTTTTGAAATTACACCTCATATCTTTAATTTGCACTCAATTAATCTAACAAAAGAATACTTATGCAAAAGAAAAAATTAGTTCTAATTGATGCGATGGCATTGGCTTATAAAGCATACTTTGCCTTTTCATCCCGCCCGCTGATAACAAAAAACGGTGAACCCACTTCAGCAGTTTACGGATTTATCACACAGTTAATAAAGATTATTGAAGATATAAAACCCGATTACATTGCGGTTGCATCCGATACGAAAGAGAAAACTTTTCGACACGAACGATATGATAAATATAAATCCAATCGTGCAGAAATGCCTGACGACATGATTCCACAAATAAAAAGAATTTATGAAATTGTAAGTGCATTCAATATTCCGCTTTTCATGCTGCCGGGTTATGAAGCTGATGATATTATCGGAACTGCTTCAGTTCTTGCTGAAAAACTGGGCATTGAGACTTTAATGATTACTCCGGATAAAGATTATATTCAGTTAATCACTGATAATGTAAAATTAATTAAACCAGGTAAAAGCGGGGATGACTTAAACTTAATCGATAAGGAAAAAGTTTTACAAGAATTTGGTTTTGCTCCACCATTAATGATAGATTATTTAGCACTAATAGGTGATTCATCCGACGCTATTCCCGGTGTTAAAGGAATCGGTCCAAAATCTGCCGTACCATTAATTCAAAAGTATGGAGCAATTGAAAATATTTATGAACACATTGAAGAGATTGAATCTAAATCGACAAAAACAAAATTAGAAACTTCACGTAACGATGCGTTCCTTTCTAAAGAGTTGGCAACAATTCTTAAAACCGTTCCGCTTGAAATGGATATTCAATCTACTAAACGAGTGAAACCAAATTTCGATTTACTGCAGATTATTTTTAATGAGCTGGAATTCAAAACACTATTTAATAGAGTTCACAATGCTTTAATGAAAGACGCGAGTGAATCAATCTTGGTCACACCGACAGAGGAATTAGATAAATTTGATAATTCAAAAGTTGAATATTCCCTGATTGTTGAAACTGAATCGGCGGAAACTCTTGCTGCAAAACTTGCAACTTCTGAATTGTTTGTATTCGATACAGAGACTGATTCTCTTGACCATTTCACTCTTAATCTTGCAGGAGTTTCATTTGTAATTAAACCCGGTGAAGCGTATTTCGTCGCTATTAATCCACAAAAAACTAAAAAAGATTTTTTTTCCAAAGATGTATCTGATCGACTTCCGCTTGCAGATTTTATCAGTTTGTTTAAACCGATTTTTGAGGATTCTAAAATTAAAAAAGTTTGTCAAAACGGAAAGTTTGATATTTCAGTTTTAAGGAGCATTGGTATTGATGTAAACAATTTCTATTTCGATACTATGGTTGCAAGCTATGTTATTGATCCCGATCAACGTCATGGTATGGATGATCTTTCAGAAAAATATCTTAATTACAAACCAATTCCATTAACTGATTTAATCGGATTGAAGAAAAATCCGGAACTTATTTTTGAAGCAAATGTAAATTCACTTTCCAATTATTCTTCCGAAGATGCTGATATAACTTTTCGACTGTACGAAATACTTTCAGCACAAATAGAAAAAGATAATCTTCATAATTTGTCATTCAATATTGAGTTCCCCCTTGTTGAAGTATTGGAGGATATGGAACGAACAGGAATACGTGTTGATAAAAAAATGTTGAACGCCCTAAGCAAAGATTTAGAATCATTGATGGATGAATATGCAAGAAATATTTATAACCACTCTGGTGAAACTTTTAATATCAATTCACCAAATCAAATGCAGAAGATCTTGTATGATAAACTTGGATTGAGAACGGGTAAAAAGACGAAGACCGGCTTTTCAACTGATGCCCGTGCACTAGAAAGTTTGAGAGGTGAACATCCCATTGTAGATGCAATTTTGGATTATCGGCAAGTCTCAAAATTAAAATCAACTTATGCGGATGCACTCCCGGCTTTGATTCATCCACTTACCGGAAGAGTGCATACTTCATACAATCAAACAATCGCTTCTACGGGAAGACTTTCAAGCAATAATCCAAACTTGCAAAACATTCCGATTCGTACCGAACTTGGAAAAGAAATCCGAAAAGCTTTTGTTCCGACTGATAATAATCATCTAATTTTAAGTGCCGATTATAGCCAGATCGAATTAAGAATTATGGCAAGTATGTGTAGTGATGAAGCCTTAACTAAAGCATTTATAAACAAAGAAGATATTCATAGAGCTACAGCCGCACTCGTTTTTGGTGTTTCACCTGAAGACGTTACAACAGATATGAGGCGTAAAGCGAAAGAGGTAAACTTTGGAATATTGTATGGAATCGGTGCTTTCGGATTAAAAACAAGATTGGGAATACCTCAAACTCATGCAAAAGAAATTATTGATAACTACTTTAGAACTTTCAAGAATGTTAAAGATTTTATGGATAACACAATTGTTTCAGCACGTGAAAAAGGTTACGCCGAAACTCTAACCGGTCGTAGAAGATATTTGAGAAATATTAACAGCAGCAATTTTGTTGTTAAACAATTTGAAGAACGCGCTGCTATCAACATGCCAATTCAAGGGACTGCCGCAGATATGATAAAATTGGCAATGATAAATATTTTCCGTGAATTGAATAAATCAAAATATAAAACTAAAATGATTTTGCAGGTGCATGATGAATTGGTTTTTGATGTACCAAAAGATGAATTAACCGATGTCCAACCAATGATTATTGAACTAATGGAAAATGCGTTCCCACTTAATCTTCCTATAGTTGCGGATACCGGGGTTGGCGATAATTGGTTGGATGCTCATTAATTATAGACTTCATAATTGCGTCGGTTGCAATTTGTGCACTTACAACTGCTCCTTCAATTGTTGATGGAAGTCCGGTATTTATCCAATCCCCTGCAAGGAATAAGTTAATTATTTCAGTCTTTGTTGATGGTCTTTTGGGTAATATTTCCGGATAAGGAATGAATGTTGCTCGTTTCTCTTTAATCATTTTAAAATCAATAATATTTTCATCGAGTATATTTAAATATTTTTTCAATTCAGTTTTTACAATCTCAAATAGTGATGTTTCATCTTTATTAATAATGGTTTCTGCATTACTTATAACAGTAGTAATATATTCACCATGATCAAAGACCCAATGAACCGGTGAATCAATTAGTCCAATGAACGGTTTCTGCATTATGAAATCTTTTAGCCAGATATGAAAAGTTAAAATCGATGAGTACTTAAATAAAGAAGCTATTTCTGTTATGTATGCGGGTACACCTTTAATTTGCAACAATGAAAATGAAGGAATTGCAAATAGGACAAAATCAAAATCATCAATAGTTCTTTTGTTTGTTTTGACAAATACTACTTTGTTTTCCTCGATAACTATTTCTTTGACCGTTTCGGAGGTCGAAATAATTCCGCCTTTATTGGTTAAAAATTTAACAGCATCATAACAATAGATTTCACTCAAACCCTTTTTCGGAATTATGATAGTCGCTGAAAAATTGCCGTTAAAAAATATTTGCTTCAATATCTTAGCAAATAAATTTGGGGATGCATCACTTAGTCGACAGTTCAAAGCTCCTACAGCAATAATCTCCCATAACGATTTTCGGATATTCTCATTTTGTCCTTCATTTTCAAGCCACTCACTTACATTTTTCTCCTTTACATTTTCCGGATTAAGAAGAAACAATTTCACACAAAATTTAATTATCAATAACCTATCTCTGAATGAAACAGCAGTATAGCGGAGAATAGCAACTAAAAGATTAAAAGGATAAAAATATTCCGGTGCTTTTAGTTTATGAGTCTTCCCTTTTTTATCAATGTAATTAACTTCCAAACTTTGCTGATAGTGAAGGGAATCTATTGAATTGATAAGCTTTAGGAAATTTAATGTTTCCTTATAACATCCCATTAAAATATGCTGTCCGTTATCAATAACCGAATTAGTTTTATTGTCAACAAAAGAGTAGGCTCTCCCTCCAAGTTTAGGGGAAGATTCTATTAATTCAACCTGATAATTTTTTTTTGATAAGAATACTGCGGCAGCCAATCCGGAAAAACCACCACCGACTATGAGGCATTTTTTCATTAATAAACTAAATTATATTTAGCCCAAACACCGAGGGAAATTCCGACTTTCTCAATTTTGGATATTGAAATATCTTTATTAAAAACATCATATTTCTCTTGTATGATGCGTTCAAGGATACGATAATAAATATGCTGCATTGCACGTGCAGCAAACATTGAAGCCTTATCATCAAGGTTTAACATTGCTGTGGCAGAATCAAAATATTGCTTTGCCCTTAGTGCCTGAAATTCCATTAGATTTATGAAATGAAGATTATATTTTGAAGAAAGCAGATCTTCTTCTGTGTAGTGGAATTTTCTTAAATCTTCTTGAGGAATATAAATTCGATTTTTTTTTGCATCTTTTGCTACATCGCGAATTATATTAGTCAATTGAAGAGCTATTCCTAAATTCTCAGCAAAAAGTTTTGCTGAATCATGTTTATAACCAAATATTTCAATACACATTAACCCTACAGTTGATGCAACCCGGTAACAATAAGTTTTTAATTCGTTAAATGTTTCATAACGATTTTTATAGAGATCCATCTCCATTCCTTTGATCAGCTCAAAAAAATGATCGATTGGAATTTTAAATTGACTAATAGTTGCTGCGGTTTTATTTAGTAGAGAGAATTCCGATTCATTATTAAATGCACGCTCCAATTCCACACGCCATTTAACAAGTTGCTGATATTTTTGGTCAGTAGAAGCAATTCCTTCATCAACAATATCGTCCGTTTTTCTACAGAAAGCATAAACAGTATTCATCGCATCCCGTTTTTGAGCAGGAAGTAAACTAAAAGCATAATAGAAACTGCTTTTACTATTTTTTGAGATTTCTTTTGGTGAATCGGAGTTCATTCTTTAATACATCAATTATGATAGTTAATATATCTTTTTTATTTAGGACAGGACGTTTGTTAAAAACATCGAAATTATTTTTTTTAATTTTACCAAGTATCGCTTCTCCACCTTTAATTGTTAAGAGAATTTCGTACTTAAAGAGTCCTGAAAGGTATGGAATTAGTTTATAACCAAGACTGAAATATGCTTCAACTTTTTCAATTTGATTTTGCATAAGCTCTTGAAAATTCGAATTCACATTTGAAATTCGAATATCATTTTCGGTTACATCATATTGAACCAATTCCTCTATAGGAATATAAATTCTTCCCTTTTGATAATCAATTGATATATCTTGAAAAAAATTTGTTAATTGTAGAGCCGTACAAATTTTATCGGAATAAAAAATTGCTTCTTCTTCCCGAATATTAAAAAGCTGTAACAACAATCGACCTACCGGATTAGCTGACCGGCTGCAATAATCGAGTAAATCTTTATGTGATTGGTAACGAGTTACTTTAATATCTTGAATAAAAGCAGAAATTAAATCGAGGAACAATTTTATATCTAACCGATGAGTATTGATTGTATTATAAAGAGCTGCATCAAAATCAACTTCAAATTTTTGATTGATAGTATCAAGAAATCTTAATTCAAATTTCTCTAAAGAAGTAATTCTTTCCTCTGAAGTAAATTCCCCTTCGTCAGCTAAATCATCTGCAGTTCTTGCAAACCAATAAATTATTGCAATATCTTTTCTTAACTCCTTGGGGATTAAAAATGATACTACCGGAAAATTTTCATAATGATTCTTTGCAAATTGAAGAGCTTTTTTGTAAGCCAGAGATATGTTAAATTTTTCTGCCATCTTATTGTGCCCGAAGGGGGACTCGAACCCCCATCCGCTAATGCGAACTAGCTCCTGAAACTAGCGCGTCTACCAATTCCGCCATCCGGGCATTATTTCTAATTCAAAAATAAATAAATTTCCCATCTCCTAAAACCAATTTATTTCTTACCAACCACTTCCTCTGTCGGTTTGTATAGTTCTTCCATTACTGTGAATAATGCAAGTTGGCGGTAATTTTTTTACATTTACTAAATCCGAGACTTTTGAAGGACAGTTTTCAGTGGCCAATCTCATATCACCATTGTTGATGGATTCCTTGCAAAATTGTCTTGATTCAACTCCTTCAGGAAGTTTAAAGTATTCCAGAGGTGGATTAAACTCTTTATAATACTCAGCCATGAACTTAGCCCAAATTGGCATTGCTGCTTTTGCTCCTTGTCCGTACCATCCGTTAAATTTAACTCTCCTGTCATCAAAACCAACCCATGTACAACCTACCAATTGAGGTGTATAACCAATGAACCAGGCATCGGCAAAGTCTTGTGTAGTACCGGTTTTGCCTGCCGCCGGTCGATGGAAATAACGTCTTACACCTCCTCCAGTACCATAGTTTAAAACATCTTGCATCATGTTGACTATAATTCCGGCAGTTTGTTGTGACATTGCTTCCCGATATTCCGGTTTAAATTCTTCGATTGTCATACCATTTCTATCTTCAATTCTTAATATCGAAATAGGGCTAACATAAATACCATCGTTTGCAAATACACCAAACGCAGCATTCATTTCAAGAGGAGAAATTTCGGCAGTACCAAGTGCAATTGATGGATAAGGAGGTATCTCAGCAGTTATCCCCATTTTTCTGGCAAGTCTTACCACCTGATCCGGGGGTGCATATTCACCAATTGTTAATCGCCCGGCAATTACATTTACTGATTTTGCAAGTGCTTCGCGTAAAGTCATATATCCGCCATATTCAGCATCAGCATTTGAAGGAGACCAGCCGTTATGATCGAATTTTTGATTTAGCAAAGCAAAAGCTGGATAAAACCCGTTATCAACCGCCATCGCATATATTATAGGTTTAAATGATGAGCCTGGCTGGCGTTTAATTTGGGTTACATGATTTAGTCCGTAAAAAAATTCTTGATTCTCTCCTCCAACCAAAGCACGAATTTCACCGTTATGTGGATCAGAAACTACAAATCCGGTTTGAATTGTTCCTTCAATTGTTTTCACTGAATCAATGAATGATTTATCTCTCGATAGTTTTTCAAATAATAATGCTCTTTCAGAAGGAGTTCCTTCTCGATATTCCGGTAAAGATTTAATAGCTTTATCAACCAATGCTGCGGCTATTTTTTGATTTCTATCCCAATTCCAATTTTTGTTAAAAACTTGTTGATACTCCTTCAGATGTTCGGAAGCTACCTTATTTGCGATTCTTTGCATTTTCAAATCTAATGTCGTGTAAATATTTAAACCATCACGATAGAGATCATAACCATATTTTTCAGCCATTGCAGACATCTGTTGACGAATATACTCCATGAAGTGAGGAGCTTCGCTGCTCATACTGATTATTTTTCCACCTGCGAGAAGTATCGGTTCATCTTTCAATTTTCTATATTCTTCTTCAGTTAAATAACCGGGTTCAATCATATTGTAAAGGACAAGATTTCTTCTTCTTAAAGCATTTTCAGGTCTTCTGACAGGATCATAAAATACATGAGATTTCAATAATGCCACAAGTAGGGCTGATTCTGTTATTGATAAATCTTTTGCTTTTTTATCGAAATATGTTTTTGCTCCGGTTTCTATACCGTAAGCACTTTTCCCTAAAAACGAAACATTAAGATAGAGTTCTATTATTTCCTTTTTCGTATAAGTTCTTTCAATCTGAATTGCAGTTATCCACTCACGAATTTTTCTTATGGCCGTGTCAAAAGAGTTTTCTTTAGTCCCTTTAAGTGAATATAAATTTTTTGCCAATTGCTGGGTAAGAGTGCTTGCTCCTTCCCGTGAAAAAGTAAAAACATTTTTAACCATTGCCTTAATAAAACGATCAACATCAACTCCCCAATGCTCAAAGAATTTTCTATCTTCAGTAGCAATTAATGCTTCAATAAAATGTTTTGGAATACTATCATAATCGGTTTCAATTCTGTTTTCGATGTAGAATTGTCCCAGTAGTTCACCATCAACTGTGTATACTTTACTTGCAAGTTGTGGTTTAGGGTTTTCTAATTCTGATAGAGATGGAAGCCCATCGATAACATAGTAAATTAATCCTGATAACATTAATAGAACCACGACAAAAAACGTGACCACTAAACCGGAGTGTCGTGAGAAAAAAGATTTTGCTTTTGCTTTATTTATTTTTGAATTAGAACTCATCCTATTCCCAATCTATAATCTTAAATTGATTATCAATAAAAGCACCATAACATGGTTTTTCAAGCCATGAACCAAGATTCACATAATGACCGTTCTTATATTTTATATTTTGCCTTTGATGAAGATGTCCAAATAAAACATATTCAGCCCCCTCATCTATTTTTTTCTGAGCAGCCTTCAGTAAACCATCACTTTCACCATAATCTTTTACAGTTGTGTATTCACGGCTTGATTTACTTGTTCCACTTGCAATTTTAATTCCAATATCAGGATGAATAAATGAATATAATTGTTGAATCATTTTATTTCTAAATATTTTTTTTAAGATTTTATAACCAAAATCGTTTTGAACGAGACCATCACCATGAGCAATATAAAAATTAGTGCTATTAAGTTTAAAGAAATTTCCATCTTCGTATAACTTGACACCGATTTCCTTTTCAAAAAAATCACGATGCATGAAATCATGATTCCCGATTAGATAGTGAACTGTAACACCCTTTTCGACAAGATCTTGTAATGCAGTTAAAGTTCTGAAAAAGCCTTTTTGATAAACTCTTCTATACTCAAACCAATAGTCATAAAGATCACCGACTATAAATATTTCATCTGCAGTTTCCCCTAATAAATAAAGGAGTTTTACAAGCCTTCTTTCTTTTTTCTTCTCAATTGAAGCCTCTTGGAGACCTAAATGAATGTCCGAGATAAAATAGTAAGTTTTATTCACAATAATTAATTATTTGTTTCTGATTTAATATTTATAGATGCAAGCAGCCAATTATTTGGATCTAAAGTTACGCAAACCGGTTTATTCTTTAGTTTAAAGATAAAAGATTGTTCCTTTTTATCAACAATAATTTCTTCAATTTTGTTTTGACTTACATCATTAAATTGGAATTCAACATCGGTCATAAACTCAAAAGTTCTAAATTGATTTAGCTGATGTATAGTTAATTTTAGTTCATATTCATCGTTCTTGTTTACTATATACCAGCTATACTCAATCTGTAGTTCACCTGAATCAGTGTATAACCATTGATCAAAAAACAGAGTGAGATTCTTTTTAGATACTCTATCTGCAATTTTTATAAAGTCTTCTGTTGAGGCTGAAGAGTATTTGTATTCATTAAAGTAAGTTTTCAGTATGGCATAGAAATTTGAATCGCCGGTTTCTTTCCGCAACATGTGAAGAATCCATGCTCCTTTATTATAAACTAATCCGCTAAAAAGTTGATCGGGATTATAGACAGTTCCGTTATGATGATTTTTTATTTTCTGAACATCACTAATTCTTGCAGAAGCACCAAACTTCCATTCGTTGTATAAGACTTCCGAGTATGTTGCGAAACCTTCATTCAACCAAATATCTTTCCATGATTTTACCCCAACAGCATTCCCCCACCAATGATGCGAAAGTTCATGTAGAAGCATATCATTAAAAAATTTTTTTCCGGTAATAAAGTTTGAACCGATTCCGGTTATTGTTTGATTTTCCATTGCTCCCATTTGCCATAAGAAAACCGCTACACCATACTTTTCTTTAATAAACGGATACTCTCCAAAAGTTGAACTAAGAAATTTTATCATTTCGGAGTGCTCTTCAAAATCAATCTTTGCTTTTTCTTCTTGTCCGGGAAGCACATAATAATTAAGCGGCATTGTATCTGAACTTGCAGAAATATACTGATCTTCAAGTAGCGAATATTTTGAGGAGTAAACCGAGATAAGATAAGTTGAAATCGGATAGACTGTTTTAAAGTGATAACTTTTTCTTGAATCCATTTCAGTAACGTTTATCAACTTACCATTTGAGATAGAAATATTATCTTTATCGTTTGTTATTTTAATATCAAGTAACGCTTTATCTGCTGGAATATCGTTACATGGGAACCATGACGACGCGTACTCAGGTTCGTTAATTGTGTAAACCAGAGATTGATTATTTATGGTACCAAAAACAAATCCCGATAAACCCACTCGTTTGGGAGTTCCTTCGTAACTGATAAAAAGTTTAACGGTATCTGAAAAATGTTCATTTCTATTTATTGTGAGCATCTTACCTGTGTGAGAATATGCACTTTCATAATCATTCACTTTGAGTGAATTAATTTTTAAGTTATCATAAAAATTCAGCTCTATTGAATTCAAATCTTCTTTAAGAAGATGAAGAGTAATTGTCACTTTTGCCTTTAATAATTTTGGAGAAGGTGTTAATTCAATATCTAAATCATAATGCAGTACATCAATTGCATATTGATTTTCTCTGATATAACCTGAATCATTTCTTCCTAAATTACTTACATTAACAAAGCTATTTCCATCTATAATTTTATCAGTATAGCTAAGATTTAGAAATGTAACGTACGAAAAGATAAACGATACAATAAAGAAATATTTATAATAATTAGAAATCTTAGACATCAATACTCTAACAATTTTTTTAATTTGTTTTTAAATCTTTCCTTCGGTAAGAATTGATGCTCAAGCTCTATAGAAAATGGTACAGGTGTATCAAGACTCGCTTCACGCATAACAGGTGCATCAAGAAATTCAAAACAATGCTCGGAAACATAAGCAGAAATTTCACCACCAATACCACCTGTTAAGCAATCTTCATGCAGGATAATACATTTGCCTGTTTTTTTTACACTTTTTTCAACTGTTTCTTTATCCCATGGAAGAAGTGTTCGCAAATCGATTAGATCAAACGATATATTTTCAAGAGAACGTATTGCTTCTTCAGCCCAATGAACACCCATTCCGTAAGTAACAATAGTAATATCGTTCCCTTCGTGCACTAATCGAGCTTTCCCAATCTCTTGTGTATAATAATCATCAGGAATAATATCATGCATCGAGCGATATAAAACTTTATGTTCAAAGAATAAGACAGGATTTGGATCTTCGATTGAAGCAAGCAAAAGTCCCTTTGCATCAAAAGGATTGCTCGGATAAACTATTTTTAATCCCGGTGTATGAATAAACCAGGCTTCATTAGATTGTGAATGAAAAGGTCCGGCTCCAACTCCTCCACCAGTAGGCATACGAACTACAACATCAACATTTTGTCCCCACCTATAATGGAGTTTTGCAAGGTTATTTACTATCTGATTAAACCCGCTTGTCACAAAATCAGCGAACTGCATTTCGACAACGGCTTTACCTCCTTTGATTGAATAACCCATCGCAGCTCCAAGTATAGCTGATTCACAAAGTGGAGTGTTTCTAACCCTTGCTTTTCCAAATTTATTTAGAAAACCATCTGTTACTTTAAATGCCCCACCGTATTCAGCTATATCTTGACCCATCAGTATTAAGTTCGGGAATTTTTCCATAGCCATTGATAGGGCATCTGTTATTGAATTGATAAATCTTTTTTCAGATTTGGTCTCAGAAACCGGATAAATAATTTCCGGTTTGTGAGTTTTATAAACATCGTTTAGTTCATCTTGCAGATTGGGAATTACTTGTGGTTCATCTTCAGAGGCATCCCAAGCATTATTTATTTCAAGATTGATATCTTCTCTAAAAGTTTTAATATCATTTTCATTCAACAATTTTTCACTTAATAGAAATTGTTCATAATTGGAAATCGGATCTTTCTTTTTCCAATCTTCAAAAAATTGTTTAGGAATGTATTTAGTTCCGGAGGCTTCTTCATGTCCGCGCATTCTGAAGGTTTTCGCTTCTATTAAAATGGGGCGGGGTTCTTCTCGAATAATTTCAGCATATCGTTTAATAGTTGAGTAGACTTCAAGAATATTGTTCCCTTCAATTGAAATTGATTCTATTCCATATCCAGGACCTTTATCTGCAATTGATTTACACTTGAATTGTTCATTAGAAGGAGTTGATAATCCATACCCATTATTTTCAACAACAAAAATTACAGGAAGATTCCAAACAGCAGCTAAATTCAATCCTTCATGAAAATCACCTTCACTCGTTCCGCCATCACCACTAAATACTACAGTGACTTTGTTAATATTATTAATAACATTAAAAAGAGCAATTCCATCAGCAACGGCAAGCTGTGGTCCAAGATGTGAAATCATTCCGACAATCGAGTTCTCAATTGAACCAAAGTGAAAAGAACGGTCACGTCCTTTTGTAAAACCATTCATCTTACCTTGAAACTGCGAGAACAATTTTTGCAAATGAATATTACGTCCGGTAAATATTCCAAGATTTCGAATTAATGGAAGAACGAATTCATCTGAATGAAGAGCATTAATAACCCCGGCAGAAATTGCCTCCTGTCCAATACCGGAGAACCATTTAGTGATTTTCCCCTGGCGGAGAAGATTAAGCATTTTCTCTTCTATTAATCGTGGATAGAGAAGTGCTTTATAAAGTTTGATAAGTTTTTTATCTGAAATGTCCGATCGCTTAAAAACCATAGAAATTATTTTATTCCGTATCTAAATGAATGCTACTTTATAAAAACCGTTTTAATGTTTACAAACTCCTTGATTCCAAATGGAGAAAGTTCTCTTCCATAACCGGAGTCATTTATTCCACCGAACGGTAAACGGGGATCTGATTTAACGAAAGAATTCACAAAACAAGAGCCTGCTTTAATTCGATTCTTTGCTATCATTTCTGCATGTTCAATATCATTTGAAAATAGAGCAGCTCCTAAACCAAAGACCGTATCGTTTGCAATATTTATTGCATCTTCTTCATCATTAGCAATGATTAACGGAGCAACCGGACCAAATAATTCTTCATCAAATGCTGGCATTCCTTTTTTTACATTAACTAACAAAGTTGGAGGATAATATGCCCCTTTCCCTTCAGGAATATTGCCTCCCAATAAAACTTTAGCTCCAAGTTCAACACTTCTTAAAACTTGTTGATGAAGTTCATCTCGTAAATCATTTTTTGCTTGTGGACCTAAATCATTAGACTCATCAAAAGGATCACCCATTTTCTTTGCTGACATTTCTCCGAGAAATTTTTGAGTAAATTCTTCAGCGACTTCTTTTACAACAATAAATCTTTTACCGGCAATGCAACTTTGTCCTGCATTTATAAGTCGAGCGGTTGCGCATGCTTTAACACTTTGATCAATATCGGCATCTTTTAAAATTAAATAAGGATCACTTCCACCTAATTCCAAAACCGTTTTCTTCAACACATTTCCCGCGGTTGAAGCGATGCTCTTTCCGGCTGGAGTACTTCCGGTGAGAGTTACAGCTTTAATACGGTAATTCTCAACTACAGTTTTCATTTTATTTGATGAGATAAGAATTGTTCTAAATAAATTTTCATCAAATCCTGATTCCTTAAATATCTTTTCAATAGCTAAACCACAACCGGATACATTCGAAGCATGCTTAAGAATTCCGCCATTACCAGCCATAAGATTTGGGGCTGCAAAACGGAATACCTGCCAGAACGGGAAATTCCATGGCATTATTGCTAATACTAATCCGATTGGATTATAAGTAACATAGCTTTTTGATGCATCTGTTTCAACAATTTCATCTTTAAGAAATTCTTTTGCATTGTCTGCATAATAATCACAAACCCATGCACATTTTTCAACTTCCGAGCGTGCTTGTGATATTGTTTTTCCCATTTCGAGGGTCATCAGTTTTGCGAATTCTTCTTTTTCTTTTCGAAGAATTAGAGATGCATTTTTTAGTTTTGTAGAACGTTCTTCATAACTACTTAATGAGTGATTCAAATAAGCATTATGAGATAATTCGATAATCTCTCTTATGTGTTCAAGGGAATATTCTTCATAAGATTTTATCAATTCTCCATTAGTAGGATTAATTGATTGTAATATCATTTGAACCTCTATATTTCAAATAATGATTAATTACTATTGATTTATCATGCCTCAACATGAATGTCGAGATACATTATATTATCTTTATAACTTAATTGTAACTGCTCTATTTAATTTTCTTAATGACGACTACAGTTTTATCATCCGAATACTGTCCATCTTTTTCGAAAAGGATAACATCCTCAATAAGTGATAATGCAATTTCGCGTGGTGAAAGTGTTCTTTTCTTCAGTAACAATTCCATTATTTTTTCTTCTCCATAAAAATCATAATTAACATCGGCAGCCTCAGTAATTCCATCAGAATAAATAAGAAGAATATCTCCTTTATGAAAATTTATGTTTTCCGTAGTATATACTGCTCTGGGAGCCGGACCTAAAACAGGACCGGTAGGTGTCAACAATTGAATTTCGTCCGTTCCTTCTTTAAGAAAAATTGGTGGATTATGCCCTGCATTAGAATAAATAAATAGCCCATTTTTATCCCTGGTAAGTTCACCATAAAAGAGAGAACTGAATCTGTCATCGCTGAATATTTGATTAACGAGACGATTCATTCTTTTCATCATCGTTGAAATTTTAATTTCGAAGGTTGTAGCCATTCGGAGGGCACCTGAGATGTACATAGCTTCGGCAGCCGCACTTATACCTTTACTTGCAGCATCGCCAAGTACTATTCCAAGTCGGTCTTTATCTTCACCGATTTCGAGATAATCAAAAAAGTCACCACCGATAATTTCCGCGGGAATTGTTGCACCATAAACTTCATAATCATAATAATTAAATTCATGTTGCGGAAGAATACTTTTCTGTAGTTCCCGGGCTCTATTGATATCTGCTTTTAAGGTTTTTTGACTTGATGCAGTACGCCATTGTTTAATTTTGGATGTTAAAACAGTGGCGATAATGTTTAGTGAATATTTAAATTCAGAAGTTAAATCGGTTGAATTAACTGCCAACAAATATTCATAATAAGCAAGTCCATCTATTTTTGTTCGATTGCCAACCGCAGAGGCTGCATATTTGAATATTCCTTTTTTTCTCAAAATATGATTTGTTTCATGACCGAATATTGTTCGTTCTTTTAAAAACAATTCAAATAAGGGATAATCTTTTATAGGGATTAAAAAATCTTCATTTATCTGATCAATATTCCCATTTTGATAAACCAATCTGTATGCTTTTTTTTCGGGAGATAATTTCCATATTCGTCCACCACTAATTGCATTATTATCATCTTGAATTAATTCGTTCAAAACGGAAATAAGCATTTCCTCTTCATTGGCGTACAATTGTGATGATATTTTTTCTACTGTTTTGTGAAGTTTTCTATGATACATATTTTCCAGAATTTTTAAGATTGTAATATAATGCAAAGTTGATTGGAATTAAATAACTAAGTATTTAATTCCCGAAATATCGACTTAGAAAACAGACAAAATCTTATTCGTGATTTAAGATAGGAGGAGGAATTCTTACAAAACGACCATAGTTTCGACCCCATTATTTTCACCATTCATTCCGTAAATTATTTAAAGATTCCTTATATTTACAATCGCTAATAAATACAAGATATTTGAATTATCTATTTCATAAATTGTCAACGATGAATAAGCACAAATTTTTCGTATTACTCTTTTTCTTCCTTTTTACTATTAATTCAAAGGTAAACTCTCAGGATATTTTCAATCCACCAGATTCGCTTTTAACAGCAATAAAAACCAATGATATTAAAGCAAAGATTGATGCCTACTCTGAATTAATTATGTTCTGTATTCGGGTTATGCCCCAAAATGCCAGTGTTTATGGTAAAGAGGCTCTAAAAATAGCCAAACAGCATAATTATCTAAAAGGTGAAGCCGATATTTTATATGTTCTCGGGGTGAGTCATTATGCTCAAAGTGAATACCCCGAAGCAATGGAATATTTCGAAAAAGCTTACTCGATAAGAAAAATTGAAAAAGATAATGTCGGCATAGGTGAGTGTTTAAATAGAATAGGACTTATTTATAATGTTCAGGGAGAATTTGAAAAAGCACTTGATTATTGTCTTCAATCAGTTAGACTCCTGGAAAATGAAAATAACGCAAAAGCTTTAGGAAGAGCATACAATCATCTTGGTATTATATATTACATAATAAACGATATTCCAAAAGCTGAAGAAACAATGTTAAAGGCACTTACGTATTGTGAGAAAATTAATGATGAATTAATTCTTGCTGTTTCTCATGAACATCTCGGGATACTATATATCAAAACGAAAGATTACGACAAGGCAATTTATCACATTGAAAAGACACAAGAACTTAGAAAAACCAAGAATGATCTTTTGGGATTATCAGGATCTTACGATAATCTTGGTATTATCTATCGCAATATGGAAAAATATGATGATGCATTAAAAAATTTCCAGAAATCTATTGAGTTGAAAACTAAGTTAGGTAACAAGAGAGGAATGGCTTCATCTCTTGCCGGTATTGGTTTAACCTATTATAACATGGGACAATTTGAAAAAGGTCTCACCCAAATGAAACAGGCTTACGCTATTAGAAAAGAACTAAACGATAAACGCGGGATGGTTGCATCACTCAATAGATTAGCCGATATCTATGCTGCAATGGGAAATTATAAAAGTGCATTTGAATCAATAAAACTTTCTAAAACATATAGCGATTCTATTCTGAATGAACAAAAAAACAAAGCCATAGCACAACTGCAAGAAGAATTTCAAGCTGAAAGAAAAAGCAAAGAGATTTTGTTACTTCAGAAGGAAAACACAATACAAAGTTATTTTCAGACATTATTGATTTTTCTTGCATTAATGTTATCAGTAATCGTAGTCTCAATTTTGATGGCAAACCGATCAAAGCAAAAAACAAATGAATTGTTGGTCAAAAACAATAAATTAATCACCGACCAAAAAGAAGAATTGCATCTACTAAACAGTAAGCTAACTGATTTAAATGCAACTAAAGATAAATTATTTTCGATTATAGCTCATGATTTGAAAAGTCCATTCCACGGATTGATGGGACTCTTACATATCATTCTTGAGGATATAAAAGAATTAAGTCTTGAGGAAATCCGTGAATTCATTGAGGGGATGAAGGACTCGGTGGATCATATTTACAAACTTCTTGAAAACCTATTAGAATGGGCTTTGTTTCAGAGAAACATGATAGAATATGTTCCGGTAAAAGTTAATCTTTTTGATTCAGTAACTGATATCATCAATTCTCAAAAAAGTAATTTTACAAACAAATCAATAACCGTGTCCAACAAAATCTCTCAAGATGTTCAAGTTAACGCTGATATTAATATGATTCATACAATATTGAGGAATTTACTTTCCAATGCAATAAAATTTACCGAGCGAAATGGTAAAGTTGAAATTAATAGCTCTGAGCAACAAGACTTTATTCAACTCAATATAACTGATTCTGGAATAGGTATTTCAGAAAAGATGATTCCATTATTATTTTCTGCGGGGGAGAAAACTTCTCGTCCCGGTACTGATGGAGAATCAAGCAGTGGGCTCGGTTTAGTGTTGTGTAAAGATTATATAGGTAAGCATAATGGAAAAATTTGGGTTGAGAGTGAAGAAAATATTGGGACCACCTTCCACATCTTACTTCCAAAAGTATAATATAAAAATATAAAACAAAAACCCTCAGAAGAAACTTCTTCTGAGGGGCGTAATGTTTTAAAATAACAATGATATTTTGTGGAGGTGGCGGGGGTCGAACCCGCGTCCGAAGCTATGCTTCAACGAACGTCTACACACATAGTCTGTCTTTTATTTTACGCTTTTCAAACTCCGACAAACAGGATTTTAAAAAGTATATCTGATAAGTTTTCGCTTCGTTGCCTCAGACGCTCAACAAAACTATCCTATTTAAACGGCGTTCAATTAAACTCCAACAGGAAAAAGAATAATGAACGGCTACCCTTTAATTAGGCAGCTAGGGCGTAATTAGATTCGCCAGTTATTGTTTTATCCGAATTTTTAACGTGAGTTTCGGGAAACCACGATGTGCTGTTCGATGCATCATTAACCCCGTCGAAACCAAATTCACCCCCAATTAATTAATGGGATTTATTTTTCCCACTTAACATCGGGTTGGTTTAAAGTTAAATTTTCATATCGGGAAAGAACGAATAATAAATCCGATAATCTGTTGACAAATATAATGATATTAGGGTTAATATCCTCTTCCTTTTGAATTGTGACAATTCTCCGTTCGGCACGTCTGCAGATAGTTCTGGACAGGTGGAGTAATGCTGCCCCTTTTGAACCACCCGGTAGAATAAAACTTTTTAGTTCTTCAAGTTTTGCATCAAAATAATCAATTTGATTTTCTAAAAAGGTATAATCTTCAATTGAAATTCGGGGGAGTTGAAATGATTTTGTATTATGATTCAGCGGGGTTGCTAAATCTGAGCCAAGAACAAATAGCTGATTTTGAATTTTTTTAATAAGAATCTTAATTTCACCTGATTTTAATTCCGTTTCAGCAAAACCGAGAGAGGCATTAAGTTCATCAGTAGTACCATAGGCTTCTATTCTAAGATCATCCTTTGAAACACGATCACCTCCAAATAAGCCTGTATCACCATTGTCGCCAGTTTTTGTATATATTTTCAATTTGCTCCTTTAATAAATTACATATATTCAAAATGTAACAAAGGTTGAAGTTCAAATCAGAGGAAATTCTTTTATGTTTATTGCGATTTTTTCTTCACCACTATAAACAGATAAAATATTCCCATTACCTATATACCCTTTTTTTATATAGGCGAGACCAATCATTTTTCCCCTTTCACAATCGCATATTGACGATGTAATTGTCCCTGCCTCATTCCCCTGCTCATCAAAAACTTTAGAACCATTCTCGAGTTTTACTTTTTTTTCAAGTTCAATTCCCGTAATTAATTTTTGCACTTTATCGTATGAATCAAGCCGTGCAATAACTTCCTGCCCGATATAACAACCTTTTGTAAAACTGATGAAGTTATTCAGTTTTGCTTCAAGTGGATTAAACAAATCGTTCAATTCGTTTGAAGAAAAGATTCCTTCTTCAATTGAAAATATTTTAAATGCATCCTCTCCAATCAAATGAAAATCAAAGAGACCTTTATTACTTACAGCATAGTTTATCAAATTAACTGCTTCGTTTTGTTTGAGTATAATTTTGTAAGTTCCTTCACCATTACGATTGAAATGTTTACAAACATAAATATTGGAAATATCAAAGAAAATTTCTTTAACAGAATCTGCCTCAAGTGTTTCGACTTGTTTACCGAAAAGAAGTGTGATGAAAGAATCAGATTGCGGTCCAATTAGTTCAATAATAATATATTCATTCTGGAGGTTTTTAACGTGAACATCATCCATGATAACAAATTTATCAATCCATCTTGTCAGTAGTGCTGCAGTATTTTGATTTCCCAAAAGAAATTTCTTTTCTCCCAGATTTACAATTTCAACAAGATCTAAAATTCTTCCTTTATCTGAAGTGAACACAGTTTTAGCAATTTTAGAAATTGGCAAATCTTTAAGATCATTAGTTGAGACTCTATGCAAATAATCAAGCACATCAACTCCGGTAAGAAGAATAATTGCATTATCGAATTGAATCCTCAATCCAACACCCCGCCTAATCGAATGATATTCTTCATCAACAGATGAAAAACACTTAAAAAATTTATTATTGTTTAACTCATCAGCAACAAAGCCATCCTTAATTAATGAATCCTTAATTACAGAATTATTTATATTTTCAACTATCATTTGTTCTCCTAAGTACTAAAACGGGCGTGTTTGTTTTGGATTTCGAGTATTCACATACAGACTATCTCTCCAAATAAATGTTACAGTATCAACTGATTTTACTTCTGAACCGGTGTCAACATAAAGGTGTTCAATATAATCGGGATAATCATCTTTATTAGCATCAACCATTTCTCTTAAAGAATTTATTGTTTTATACGTCATAAGCAAATGGGGTTTTTCATTCAGCCCATTGATGAAAAAGAAATTGTAATCAATATGTCCTATACCAATGGCATAATGAAAATTAACTCTCATAAAAGGAATTTTCTTTGCTTTCCAGGTTTCTAATACCATATAATTAAATCCGGAATTATCAGGAACAAGACTTTCCCAGACCGTCTCCAGGTTACCTCCATTACACCTTAAAAGTGTAAGATAAAAATAAGCCATGCCAAGCGCTGTGCTATCAAGGTTAAAAAAACTTTGATCGTAGCCAACTACATTTTTAAGTTCCACAACCCGTTCATCTACCTTTGATTTAATTATCATTGAATAGATATAAGTCGTATCTTTTTCTTTCCGATAGAGTAGAGCATTTCTCGGAACTGTGTAAGTATCAGGTTTATCTAGCTCGACAAGATAACTTCCTTCTGGATAATTTTTAAGGATATACTCCATGACATCAATTGTATCACAAGGAAATCTATTTACTGCTAATTTCTTCCTGCGTTCAATATTAAATGCCTGGATGTCACCATCCTTTTCTGGATTGTAGGCAATATCTTCCTGTCCTTCGGATATTGCTGCATCTTTTTTATCTCCTTCGCAAGAGATTAGTAAAAAAGAGAATGATGCAATAATTATCAATATGATGACATATATATTTTTCATCTTAATGATTCCGGATAATTAACAAAACATTATTCTAATCAGCAAAATAACTTAAAAAATAGGCTGAGCTTTTAATTCCTAAATGAAAATGTTTCAAATTAAAATGTTCATTCGGTGCATGAAGGTTCTCAGAATTAAGTCCTAATCCCATTAATACAGTCGGTGCTTTCAGTATTTTCCCAAACGTTGAAACTACAGGAATACTTCCACCTTCTCTCATATAAACAGTTTTTTTACCGAATGCGCTTTCCATCGCTTTTGATGCTGCTATGGTTGCTTTGTGATTTAAAGGAGTTAAAACCGGAAAGCCTCCATGTAAATCTGTTACTTTAACTTTAACTGATTTGGGAGCTAATTTCTTGAAGTATGTTTCAAAAAGTTTAGCAGCCTTTTTGGGTTCTTGATTTGGAACTAACCTCATACTGATTTTTGCTGTCGCTTTCGATGGAATAATTGTTTTGGCACCTGCACCGGTAAATCCACCAAATATTCCATTACAATCCAATGTTGGACGTGCCCAAATTCTTTCAAGTGTAGTAAATCCTTTTTCACCTGCAAGTTCTGCAACTTTTAAATCTTTAGCATATTTCTTTTCTGAAAAAGTTAATTTTTTAAAATTATCTCTCTCTTGTTTGGTAAGTGGAAGTACTTCATCGTAAAACCCGGGAATTGTAATCTTTCCATTTTTGTCATGGAGTTTGCTAATTATTGATGCAAGAACATTTACAGGATTAGCTACCGAACCACCATAGGAACCTGAGTGTAAGTCACGATCAGGACCTGTCACTTCAACTTCCAAATAACTTAGTCCTCTCAAACCATAAGTTAGTGTTGGCTGTCCCGGTGCAAACAATGAAGTATCAGATATTAAAACTGTATCACACTTTAATAAGTCTTTATTTGTTTTTATAAAGGGTTCAAGATGTGGGCTTCCGATTTCTTCTTCACCTTCAATTAAAAATTTAATATTTACCGGAAGGCTTCCAACAGCTTTGAAATAAGCTTCCACACTTTTAATGTGAACAAATAATTGTCCCTTATCATCTGTAGCACCACGTGCAAATATTTTACCGTCTTTAATGACTGGTTCAAATGGAGGACTATTCCATAAATCGATTGGGTCAACCGGTTGAACATCATAGTGGCCATACACGAGTACTGTAGGTTTACCGGGGGCGCCAAGCCATTCACCATATACAATTGGATGTCCCTCAGTTTTAAATATTTGAACTTTATTAATACCAGCTTCTTTTAATTTGTCTGCCACAAATTTGGCACATGTTTGCATATCACCTTTATTTTCGGGGGATGTACTAATACTTTTAATTTTCAAAAACTCGGTAAGTTGGTTTATGTAATTATCATGGTTTTTATTTATATATGCAATTACCTGTTCCATTTTCGTTCTCCTAATTGTTTTTTAGAATTTTATATTTGTAAATAATAGGAATAAATTTATTAAAATTTTCAATATTCTCGACACTAAGTTTACTTTGAACTTCTTCAGAAGGGATATAAAAACGTTTCCATGGATCATCTATCACGTAAACATTCGCATCATCATCAATAGTAATCGATTCAATTGCTGCAATATAAGACATATTAACTGTATTAGGAATTTTACTTTGAAAAGAAAACTCTTTCCAATTAACAACATCAAGATTCTCGTTGAATGTTAAGTAAAATATTTTAAATCCGTTACGATCCACGCCCCATAGTGTTTTATCTTGTATGTGCAGTCCACAAATTGTTCCTATACCAAACTTCTTAGTTGAAATCTTTTTTACAATGTTCAAATTCTTTTTATCAACAATAAAAATATAAGTGCTATCAGAAAATAAAAATCCTGATGACTGAAACCCCTCAAAGCCCAAATAAATATAATTATTATCTACAGCTAACCCTTCATATCCAATATTGTTCTCGACATATTGTTCGAAAAGATTTTTGGGAGATATATTCAATTCAATAAAATCATCTATACTGTTCTGATAGATAGAATTATTTTTAAACTTTAACTTAACAATTTTAGTAGATGTCTTGGGTGAAGGTGCATTCCCTTCAATGGATAAATAAACGTCACCGGTAGAGATATCGTAAGCAATTTCTTCAAAATCTTTTTTACTGAAAGATTCCAAATATTTTTTGGCTTTCTTGCCTAATCGATATTTAGTAAGTTCTATTATAGAGTTGTTCTGATACACCATTCTGTGAATGGCGCCAACATCATCAGCTATAAGAAAAACTTTTTGCCCCTTCTTTGTTTCGATGAAGCAAATACCCGATGTTTGGTCAGAAAATTTAGACCCGACTCTAATCCATTGTGGAGAATGTGGCTGTTGAACTAATTTTATTTCTCTTTGTCCGTTTACAACAATAGTTAAACTGAGAGTAAATAAAATTAAATTTGCCAATTGTTTTAAAAGCATAATCTAAATCTAATGATTCTACAATTATTTTTCAAAAATTACGTTATTTTAGATGTTGAGTTTAATAGTTTTTTAATTCATCGGAACTAATCCGGATTTTTCAATTCATCATTTAAAACAAAATAAAATAAAATAAATGATCTTAATACTTTACATCATTCGGAACCATGCAGCTCCATTTCTTTTTTCAATGGGAACTTTGATGTTTGTTTTCTTATTCCAATTTCTAATGAAGTTTGCCGACCGCCTTGTGGGTAAGGGTTTGGATACACTTGTAATTATTCAACTTATTATGTTTAACTTAGCGTGGATGGTCGTTCTTGTAGTACCAATGGCAGTGCTTGTGGCAACATTGATGGCGTTTGGTGGAATGTCTCAAAATAATGAAATTACAATAATGAAATCATCAGGTATTAGTTTATACAGAATGTTGTTCGGACCGTTTATTTGCAGTATCATTGTTGCAGTTCTACTTATTATGTTTAATAATGATGTACTTCCTGATGCAAATCATGAAGCAAAAATTTTAGGACAGGACATCTCACAAAAGAAACCTACTCTATCATTAGTCCCGGGAGTTTTTTCGCAAGAAGTAAATAATTATGCAATTTTAATAAGACAAATTGATCAAAAGAGTAACAGTCTTACTGATATTACTATTTATGATTATACAAACCCTTCAAGAATCAATGTAGTAACTGCGTTACGCGGAAAGATTTATTTCTCAAAGAACAACTCTAAACTCTTGATGGATTTAGAAGATGGAGAAATTCACGAATCTGATGTTGCCCAGACAAGTTTATATAGAAAAATTCGTTTCCAACAACATCGTATAGCAATGGAAGCTGAACAATTTTCGTTTAAACAATCAACTCCGGGAGGACAGCGAAGTGATAGAGAGTTAAGTGCACAAGATATGTTAATTGTAGTTGATAGTCTTTCAAAAATTAAGTCGAGTATGGATTCATCATATCTCCGTGATGTCGGAAGAATAGTGTTAGGAGATAGTTCTGCAAAACCATTTAGTGCCCAATTAGCACAAAGGAGTTTAAATTCAAAATACATTCAGACAATTGAGCGAATAAGAGAAAACCGAAATTTAATTTTATCATCTGCAATGAGATCGGAATTCTATCAAAACGAAATAAATATGTTTATGGTAGAAATTCATAAGAAGTATTCTATTCCATTTGCTTGTCTAGTTTTTATACTTTTAGGTGCCCCTTTGGGTGTTATGATAAGAAAAGGGGGATTCGGTATGGCTGCAAGTATAAGTCTTTTCTTCTTTCTGATTTATTGGGCATCGTTGATAGGTGGAGAAAAACTTGCTGATAGAGGTATAATTAGTCCATTCTGGGGAATGTGGGCTGCAAATATTTTAATGGGTTTGATTGGAATGTTTTTAACATATAGAGTTGCTAAAGAAACCGTGCATATTGATTTAAGTTTCTTGAAAAAACTTATTCCGAAACCTTTTCGTTCTTCTGAGGAAACAGTAAATGAAAATTCTTGATAAATATATAATCAAACAGTTCATATCGACAATACTTTTCGGACTTCTTGCCTTCACCCTTATTTTTGTTGTTGTTGATATGATGGAAAACCTGGATGATTTCATTGATCAGAATGTTCCAAACTGGATGATATTTCAGTACTATTTTGTCTTCAGCCCTGAGATAATCAAATTAATGACCCCGGTCGCAGTACTTTTCTCAAGTTTATTTACTGCCGGTAAAATGTCAAATTTAAACGAATTGACGGCAATCAAATCAAGTGGTGTTAGTTTATATAGATATATGATTCCTATGGTAATTGTGACTGCATTTGTGAGTTTGTTTGCTGTCTATTTCGGAGGTTATGTTGTCCCTGAAGCAAATCAATATAAAGCTGAAATTGAAAGAACATATCTTAAGAAAAATGTAATCTTTTCAGGAAGTAATATTTTCTTTCAGGATTCATTCAATCGTATTGTAAATATTAATTTTTTTGATGCACTAAATAATCAGGTTATTAAAGTAAGTATCAATAAGTTTGATAGGGACAATCTTTCCATAATGAAAGAACGTATTGACGCTCAGCGAATGAAATATGATTCAACAAAAAGCGCATGGGTGGCGTATGATGTTGTTAAACGCTATTTCAGCCCTCAATCAGAACGTATTGAATATTTCGGAATATATGATATTACGGAACTCAATTTTAAACCAGAAGATCTTGCAACGAAGCAACAAAAACCGGAAGAGATGAATTTATCAGAGCTTAATAAATTAATCGATGATCAGATTAAAGCCGGAACAGATTCCAAGCGTGTGCAAATTGAGTATTATACAAGATTCTCATTTGCAATGGCAAGTATGGTGGTTGTACTTTTTGGACTTCCATTGGCTGCAAATACAGATAAAAGACGGGGTGGTTTAGCTCTACAATTCGGGATAAATATTTTGATTACTTTTATTTATTTAGGATTGATGCAAATCAGCAGTGCCTTTGGTAAGAACGGGGCATTAGACCCCGTTCTTACAGCCTGGCTTGTGAATTTTCTGTTTCTCGGAGGTGCTGTAATTAACCTATTTAGAGTTAAGCAATAAAATTAAAATTTCCATTTTGAATCGAATGCAAATGAAACTCTCTTTGCACTATTAGGCATAAATAATTGATGAAAATCCGGTGTTCCTCCGCTTAATTCCAAAAATCCGAAGTCAAATGATCCACCGGCTGCCCAACCAAATTTATCGAATCCACCAAATGAAAAACCTGTACGAAATGTTATAATCCAGTTTTTAGGAATCCATTCAGCACCTACAGAAAAACGTGGAGTTGTGCTATTTCTTACCCGATTATTAAAACCCTGATTATAATCTGCAACTATTAATAATTTACCCGGGAAATTTGGTTTTGCTTTGTCTAATTGATATGAAAAACCTATATGCATTGCAGAAGGAAGTGATGTAGAAATGGAACCAACATATTCAGCATCCTTTTGACCGAAGATTTTGTCGGCTAAATCTTTTGTCTGATTTTCGTCTGAAAGATTTGTTATTACTATAGTAGTATCGGTTTTGAATTGGGCTACATTTTGATCCCAACTGACGCTACCCAAATCTGTTAGAGAAAAACCGATAGCCCACGCATCATTAATCTTTCCCCAGAAACCGAGATCAACTCCAAAACCACCACCTGATGGAGATGGAAATAATCCGGGAGAAGATTTTTTTCCGAAAGATGTTGAATCAAAACCATAAGCAACACCAAAATCATTTGAAAAAGATGAGTGAGCAAGAAAATCATTTTTTATGGTTAAAGCATTTTGAGCACCGGTTGAGAAATGACTTTTCATTCTTTCAATTCCTGTATAGAAAAATCCTGATACAAAATTAAAAGAAATTCCGAGATTAACTTGCTGGAACATCTTCGGTAAAATATTCACAACCCTTGCATAAGAAAAGGAATATTTTCTAAGCCACCAAGCCTCCAATTTTGTATCATCGAAATTAAATTCATCATCGTGTGTATTTCCGTTCATTAATAAATCAACGAGACCTCTTGGAAACGTTACATTTGAACCAAAGACATCACTAATTGCAAATCCAAAAGCACCAATTTTGTCATTCGGTTTATATATTACTGATAAAAGAGTGAAATTAATATCTGATTGGAAAGTTCCTCCATCTGCGAACAATTCAGAAAGACGATTTTTATCATCTGAATTTAAATAACGTCCAACATCTTTACCATCAGCCCCTACAGATTTTTCACCAAAGAAATAATTGTATTCATCTATAGTAAGGAAATTTGTTCCAATTTTAAATCCAAGTTGAGGGTATGGTAGTACAGTTCTTAATTCCCATTTTTTATTAATGTCTTTTCTGTTTAGTATTGTTGCAGGATTGGTTCCGATACCATCAACACCTACAGAAGCTGTTGAATAAGTTCTTCCCAATGCAGTCGCTCTTGCATCTGGCATTCCTATCGAACCTGCAGATTGAGCGAATAAATTTGATGAAAAAATAATTGTTATGGCGATTAATCTAAATAATTTCATTGTTTTGTCTCCTATGGTTTTATTCTATAATTAACGCCACCAAAACCTTTGATACGAAGATCATCCTTTGTTTTAAACTTAACCGGAAGATTCGAGTTCCTACTGGTATTAAGTTTAATTTGAATTCGCATGTATTTTGCTCTTGCTAATTTGTCAGATTCAGCTTTTTCAGTTCTTATAGTAACTGTTTGAATAGTTTTAGTTGTGACATTTCCATTAGCATCGGTAACACCACCGGGTACAGTTATTACTGTATCTTGATTAGAGTACTTCGGAGGGAAATACATCAAGAATGTATTTAAGCTATCATATAACCGCCCTGTAAATGATACTGCCACCGGAAGTCCGTTGGTCAGCACTAAATTCATTTCGAGTGAATTTACATCACGAATTCTTGATTGCTGATCTGAATCGAATTCGACATCTATAGAATCTTTAAATTGTCCACCACTTATCCCAATATCAAGAGGAAATTCTAAACGTGTATTGCCGGTAACAAAACTGGTATTAGTAACTAATACTTGTTGATATTTTGGATTTAGTATTCCACCGGAATAAACTATAATAGAATCCGGAAGTTTTGTGAACCGTTTGAAGAAATTACTTACACTGTCGGGGTTTAACGTAATAATTGAATCAGTCTGAGTTATAATTGTATCAGACATTGTATTCTTGTTTAAAAATAGAAAACTCTTTTCGCCGAGTGAGTTTTGCCCCTCAAGCCGACCGCTAATTTGGAAATTCAATATTGAGCCTGTTGAAGGCTTTAGTCGAAGTTCCAAAACCGGTTTATTAAAATTTAATTGAGTAAAACTAAATTTAGTCTCTAAATCTTTTGCGTCTAAAGCAATAGCTGAACGAACCACATCTAAATTTGTTGGCTTTACTATTCCATCAAACTCTTTAATTACAAGAGAACTGAAATCAATTTTGGCTTCAAAATAATCACTACTCTTTATGTCCCTAAAATCAGTACTTGATTTAGTAGTGAATGTAACTTTATAAATTATTTCATTAGTAGGAATATTATTTAAACTAATAATTGAATAATCAGATAACGATAAATTATCAACAAACTTAAAATTTACTATTTTTCTGTTCACATCTCTTGTCAAAGTATAAGATGTTCCTGCCGGATTTTTCAGATTAGGAATTTCTAATTTGATACTTGCATCTACATCAAGATTATTGTCCATTAAAATATTAAGAATACCCTGATCAATTTTGGCGACTTTAATTTTTGTAGGTTTAGGAGAATCGGCTTCAATAAAAAATGAACTGTCAATTACGACCGGATTTTGTGCAGGAATTTTTGCACGAGCTTCTGTTACCTGCAGATCATCAAATTTTGCATTGACAGAAAATGAATTTTGAGGAACTGTCACCAAATTTCCATTACTGCCAGACATTGATACAGTAGTTTCGAACTTCAATTGATTCTTAACAATGACTCCTGAATTCAAAGGAATATTTGTGAAACTCCTTGTTGAATTTGGAGGTATTACAAGTTGAGTTGTACTTTGTGCAATTATTTCATTTGGAGAAGCAATATTCTTAATGGCAATTCCATCTATAGTGAGTGTAACATGTTGAGTAAAATTGTTTTTAATCTCAATAGTGATTGCACCTTGTTCAAAAATCGCTGTCTGAAATTGAGTTATTTCACTAAAGTTTGAATTTACCGGTCTATTACTCTCAGCAAGAATTGGAACTTGAGTGCCTGGAGTTAAATTCTGTTGTGTCCAATCGAATCCAACAGAAGCCTCTACTGAATCACCTTGAAGAGTAATTGTTCCAATTTCCTTCGAACTATTTGTCAAAAATCCATCAACATTTAATTTGTCACTAACTTCAATGTTTTCCACCTCTTTAATGGTACTATATACTAATAGTCCATCTCTGGTGTAATCGGGACTTAACATAGTAGTATCCCTTTTAACCATATCCAATACAGAATATGTGGAATCAATTAAAGGGAGATTGAGTTCAATATCCCAGCTTGGAGCAGTGGGAGATTTTACATCGCAGGAAGGAAGTAGTATCAGCACTGAAATTACCACTGATAGAATAGCGAGTTTTCGAAAGGAAGAATGTAATAAGTACATATTTACCATCCAATTATATGTGAAGGAAAATAGAAAAAAGAAATCACAATTTTTTTATTCTGTTAGAAATTTCCGAACCAATTTTGTTGAATACTTTAAAGTCTAGCAACACACTTCAGACAAATCTAATTAGAAGAACAAATTAATCAAACAACTATAACTAAGACCTGAAAACGCCTATTAATTAGTTTGCCCATTATCTACTAATTAACAATACAAAATTTAAAATTGGTGTCTTTAAAATATAATTAAAGACACCATTTATTCATCAATTAACTTTTTCATTTTTGGCTAATGGCGCAAATCCGAAATGCTGTTCTTGTGGAGCATCAGAAGGAATTTCACCAAAACGAGCTTCAAATTTTTCAATATTTTCTTTTAACGCACGCATTAACATTTTTGCATGTTGCGGAGTAGTGATTATACGTGCATGAACTCTGGCTTTAGGAACACCCGGGACAATTCTAGTAAAATCAATTACAAATTCAGCAGGTGAATGTGTAATGATTGCAAGATTAGAATAGATTCCCTCAGCCTCTTTTTCACCAAGTTCAATATTAATTTGTTGTGGTTGAACAGGATTATTTTGATTCATTTCAATTCTTTCGCTTATCGTTTTCTAAGTGTATCAGCTGTTTCAAATGCTTTTTGTGCTTTTTCGAGATTACCAAGTATTGAATAAACTCTTCCTGTTAATTCCCAAATGCCCGGATCATCTGTTTTTTGTTCTAAATAAGATTCGAGATGAGGTAAAGCTAATTCATATTTTCGCTTCGATTCAATATTTGTTTCCCCTTTTTCTTCAGCAATTTTGGCAATTGAGGCTCCCCATTTTACATAGGTAACAGCAAGATTATAATTTGCATTTAAATATGCAGGATCAATTTCCAATGCCTTTTCAAACTGTTCTGCAGCTTCAGCGAAATTGTTTCCCCCGAGCAAAAGTACACCATAATTATAACGATAATATTGGTTCATTGGTTCTTGCTGAACACCCGCTTTGAAAGCATCAATTGCTACATCAATTTTATTAGCCGCAATGTAAGCATTTGATAAAAAGAGTAAAATTTCTGAATCATTAGGGAAATTAGTTCTTCCTTTCTCAAGCACTTCAATTGATTGATTAAACAATGCTAAAGCTTCAACACTATCGGACGCAGCTTTTGATTCCCCATATTTACTCATTAAAGCATTCCCTTGATTGAAATAGATTTCGCCTAAAAATCTATATCCTTCAAGTGATGCCTCCAAAGAAATTAATTTCTTAAGTGGAATAATTGCTTCATCTAATTTTTGTTGATTAAGATAAACGAAGGACAAATTTTTATAAGTATCTGCTGAATCAGGTTCTAATTTAATTGCCTGATTAAAAGCATAAATTGATCTGTCATATTGAATTTTTTGAGTATCGGCATCAACACTTTGCATTGCCCGATTGAAATAACTAACTGCTTTATTAAAATAATTTGCCCACTGAACTTTTTTCTGTGCAAGAATTTCTTTTTCGAATTTTTTACTTATAGATAAAGAATTATTAAAGGCTTTAATTGTATTATCTACATCTTCTTTTTCTGAATGCACTAGACCCAATAGGTAATAACCTTCATCACTTTTGGGATTTTTTTCTATTTCTTTGTTTAATACATTAAGTGCTTTGTCCCAGTTCTTCTGATTGATATATAACTTAGCACTTGTGATTTCAGTTGAAGCGCATTGAAAACCGGTAAATACCATTATCATAGCAAACAACAAAACTATCGGGAATAAGACTCTCTTCATTGATTCTCCTAAAAAAAAATTATTTTTAATGATTGCTAAACTTACTTATTTGATAGCGGTAAGTCAAGAAAGCAGATATTTATATAAAGTTCACTTTCACCCTCATAAATATCTGGTGGAACAAACCAGACTAAAGACTCTTCCTCTCTTCTTCAATTGTTTTTACGCATTGAAAAGAATATCTTTGAACATTAAAAAATGAGGTTAATTTTGACTACTGAAAATATTATTCGTACGGTTCCGAAAGTTCTTTTACATGATCATTTGGATGGTGGATTGCGTCCCGAAACCATAATTGATCTTGCAAAAGATATTAAATACAACGCCCTACCAACAAAAAATCCTAAAGAACTCGCAGAATGGTTTCATCGTGGTGCAAATAAAGGAAATCTTGTAGAATATTTGCAAGGATTTGAGCACACTTGCGCTGTTATGCAAACAAAAGAAGGACTAAGTCGTGTAGCTTATGAAATGATGGAAGATATGAAGAAGGACGGAGTTTGTTATGTAGAAACTCGTTTTGCTCCGGTGTTTCATACATCAAAAGGTTTATATATGGATGATGTTGTAAACGCCGTTCTGGATGGGCTGGAAAAAGGTAAGAAAGATTTCGGAGTTGGTTACGGACTAATATTATGTGGTATGCGCAACATGAAAAACACTCTCGAAATCGCTGAACTTGCTGTTAATTTTAGAAATCAAGGTGTAGTGGGTTTCGATTTAGCTGGTGAAGAAGGGGGTTATCCTCCTAAAAAACATATTGATGCTTTTCAATTTATTCAAAGAGCCAATTTTAATATAACTATCCACGCGGGTGAAGCATTTGGTAAAGAATCTATTTGGCAGGCAATACAATGGTGTGGAGCCCATAGAATTGGACATGGAACTAGAATTCTTGAAGATCTTGTTTTTGATAAAGAAGGAAATGTTGTTGGACTTGGTGAACTTGCACAGTATATCCTCGATCAAAGAATTCCAATTGAAATATGTCTTTTAAGTAATGTTCATACTGGTGCAATAGACAAACTTGAAAATCATCCTTTCGAAAAACTTTATAAGTTGAAATTCAGATTGACCATAAATACTGATGATCGTTTGATGAGCAATACTACAATGACAAACGAATTTATGCTCGCCAAAAAATATTATAACTTAAGTCTTGATGATATTGAAAAGTTAACCATTAACTCAATGAAGTCTGCTTTCATTAATTATGCTGAGCGACTTCAATATATTTACAATGTTATAAAACCCGGTTATCAAAAAATACGGGAGCAACTCTTATCACTTAAATAATCACAGGAAATTATGAAAAAATCTTTTCAGAATTATAATTTCGAATTTGATAAAAACGAAAAAAAAATATTAAATACATTCTGCAAACAAGTAATTAAACAAACCGAAGGGAACAAAGATTTTTTTGCTGAAACTCATGCTTTTAAAGCTATCGTCGAAAAATTAAACAACGGTAGCGATACAGTAAAATTTACTAAAGATGAATTGATACGGCTTAAAAGACAGTTTTCAGAAAATATAAAGTTTCTTAAAGAACAATCAAACAAAGGTTGGTTCTTCAAAAAATGGATGTACCGTTCAATGCACACACAATACTCTTTGATTTTTGATTCTCATTTTAAGGATTGAAAATGAACGAAAATAAAAATGCAATTAAAGCCCCTCACGGAAATACATTAAGTTGCAAAGGATGGATTCAAGAAGCCGCTCTTCGAATGTTAATGAATAACCTTGATCCTGAGGTAGCAGAAAAACCTTCTGAACTTGTTGTGTATGGTGGAATTGGCAAAGCCGCAAGAAATTGGGAATCTTACCACAAGATAGTTGAATCACTCCAAAATCTTGAAAACGATGAAACTCTTCTCGTTCAATCAGGAAAACCTGTAGCAGTATTTAAAACACATTCGAATGCTCCTCGTGTAATAATATCTAACTCAATGCTTGTCCCACGTTGGGCAAATTGGGATGAATTCAGAAGACTCGAACAACTCGGTTTAACTATGTATGGACAAATGACAGCCGGAAGTTGGATCTACATTGGAACTCAAGGAATTCTTCAAGGGACTTACGAAACATTTGCCGAATGTGGTAGAAAACATTTTAATTCCGATTTGTCTGGAAAATTCCTTCTAACTGCTGGTTTGGGTGGTATGGGAGGAGCACAACCATTAGCCGCCACAATGAATGGTGCTGCTTTTCTTGGAATTGATGTTGATGAATCTCGAATTAATAAAAGACTTGAAACCGGCTATATCGATAAAAAAACTTCCTCTCTTGACGAAGCGTTAGGTTTGGTTCTTGATGCTAAAAAAAATGGAAAACCAATTTCTGTTGGCCTCGTCGGAAATGCAGGAGAACTACTAAATTCTATTCTCGAAAAAAATATTATTCCTGATATTCTAACTGATCAAACTTCTGCACATGATACACTTAACGGATATATCCCGATGGGAATGTCGTTTGAAGAAGCACTGCAATTAAGAAAAAGTAATCCCGAACAGTATATCAAATTGAGCAAACAAACTATTGTAACCCATGTCAAAGCCATGCTCGAATTCAAAAAACGTGGTTCGATAACGTTTGATTATGGTAATAATATACGCGGTGAAGCGAAAGCTAATGGTCTTGAGAATGCATTCGACATACCTGGATTTGTCCCTGAATATATTCGTCCCCTTTTCTGTGATGGAAAAGGTCCATTCAGATGGGCAGCATTATCGGGTGATCCAAATGACATATATGTAACTGATGAAGCAGTGAAAAACGCCTTTCCAGAAAATAAAGCTTTAATAAATTGGATAAATCTTGCAAGAGAAAAAGTTCATTTTCAAGGATTACCCGCTCGTATTTGTTGGCTTGGCTATGGTGAACGAGCACTAATGGGTAAAATCTTCAATAACCTTGTAGCTGAAGGAAAAGTGAGTGCTCCAATAGTTATAGGGCGCGATCATTTAGATTGTGGTTCCGTAGCTTCACCATATCGCGAGACTGAAAGCATGATGGATGGCAGTGATGCAATTGCTGACTGGCCCATTCTCAATGCACTACTGAATGCAATCGGAGGAGCAAGCTGGGTTTCTGTCCATCATGGTGGAGGGGTTGGTATCGGTAATTCGATTCATGCGGGAATGGTTGTAGTAGCCGATGGAACCAAAGAAGCAGCTGAAAGATTAGAACGAGTCCTTACTTATGATCCCGGAATGGGAATCGTCCGCCATGCAGATGCCGGGTATCAAAGAGCAATCGATAATGCTAAAGAATTTAATGTTCATATTCCTATGCTTCCATAAAAATAATCATAAAAAAAAGGTGAGATCATGAAAGTATTAATAGCAGATAAATTTCCGGATAAATATGTTCAACAGATTAAAGACTTAGGGCTGGATGTAATATATTCCCCACAACTTGGAGAAAACGATTTACCTCAAGCAGCATTAGAAGTTGATATGATAGTAGTAAGGTCAACTGTTGTTAATGAAGAGACAATCAAAAATGCAAAAAACTTGAACTTAATTATTCGTGCCGGTGCAGGTGTTAATAATATCAATATTAAAGCAGCAAACCAAAAAGGAGTGTACGTTGCTAATTGCCCCGGTAAAAATGCAATTGCAGTTGCAGAACTTGCAATGGGTTTGATTCTATCACTTGATAGACGAATTCCAGACAATGTAATGGACTTCAAGAATGGAGTTTGGAATAAGGGTGAATATTCAAAAGCCGAAGGATTATACGGAAAGAATCTCGGAATTATTGGTGTCGGAAATATCGGGAAAGAGGTTGCTAAACGTGCACTTGCTTTCGGAATGAATGTTTACGGAAAAGATATTTCACGTATTGAAGGAGTAATGATTAAAGATTTTTCAGAGATGGATCAAATTCTTCCAATGTGTGATGTTGTTTCTATTCACCTGCCTTCTACACCCGAAACAAAAAAATTATTCAACAAAGAAATGTTCGGTTATATGAAACCGGGATCACTCTTAATCAATACTTCGCGTGCTGATGTAATTGATGAAGAAGCAATGCTTGCAGCTATAAAAGAGAAAAAAATAAGAGTAGCGCTCGATGTATTTAAAGGTGAACCTGAACAAAAAGGTGGTTCAGTTGAAAGTCATCTTCGAGATGTTACGGGAGTTTATGTTACTCATCATATTGGTGCATCGACAGAACAAGCGCAAAATGCTGTTGCAGAGGAGACTGTAAAAATCATTAAAGACTTTATGTATAGCGGAGTTATTGCACATTGGGTTAATCGTGCAAAAGTAACAGATGCGCATTATCAATTAGTAGTTAAACATTTTGACCGTCCCGGTGTATTAGCTTCTATACTTGATGTAATCCGACAAGGAAATATTAATATTGAAGAGATTGAAAATATAATTTTTGAAGGTGGTGTTGTAGCATGCTGCACGATGAAATTAGAGACTTCAGCAACTGCAGATATGTTGAAATTAATGAATGATAACCCTAATGTACTTAGTGTTTCTCATATCTCATTAGATTAAATATTTGTCTTACTTATTGAGGGTAACGAATAAAACCGTTACCCTATTTTATTAAGACTTATTTCTACATGTTAAACAAATTTTGGTTCAATAATATTATCAAGAATTCCGTGATAGTAAGGAATTCTTATTAACTGATTAATTCCCTCAATATCCTGTTCTTCCAATTCGACAACGCACGAATTCAAATTCTCAATGATAAAATTTTTTGTATCGTTTGAAAGCTGCATTTGGAAGTTACCTTGCTCACCCAACGAATAAAATTTCTCCGAAATACCTTTCAATGCTAAATTGAATTCCTTCAATATTGAGTCTGAATTTGATGCAAAGACAAAATTAACATAGGGAGCGGAAATAAGTTCTATCATTTCTTCAGCAAAACTTAATCCGTTTAAATAAAAACTTGACAGAAAATTATCATCCCCGATCAGAATTGTATTTTCAACTATTCTATCACCGTTGAAACTCGAAAGGTGTACATCAACATCAATATTGTACAACTCTGAAAATAATATTTTAGCAGTTAATGATTCGATTGAAGAAACATCTCCCGAAAGAATAACCTTATCAACTTCATTTTCACCAGGTTTAAAGTATATATATGAATTCGATAATATCCCATCAAAAGATAAACCGGCCGAAGACGAAATAAATAATTCATTGTGTTTAATTAAATCCATGGTTGGGATTAATCCGATAGACTCTTCTTTTTCAATTTGTTTTGAAATCAAAGCGGAAGGAATAAATGATACACTATTCCTAAGTGATTCAGGCATTGAATTAGCTATTAAATTTGCAAAAATATTTGAAGGCAAATAGATTGTAGACATACAACTTCCAAAAGGATTTTATTTTTAGAATAATTTAAAACATAAAGACCTTAAAGCCAACTTGCAGCTTCAAGGTCCAATTCAATAAGAAATAAAATTTATTTTTTGCTTTTAATTCTTGCAGCTTTACCCGAAAGTTCACGTAAGTAATAAAGTTTTGCTCTTCTTACTTGACCTTCTTTGAGAAGCTCGATTTTTGCAATCTTGGGAGAATTAAAAGGAAAAATTCTTTCAACACCAACACCACTAGACATTTTTCTAACGATGAAAGTTTTATTTTCCTGATTTCCACGAATGCTTATAACATCCCCTTCAAACGGCTGAATTCTTTCTTTATCACCCTCAATTACTCGAACGTGTACTTTTATATGATCACCTGATCGGAATTTGGGAAACTCCGTAGTCACTTTAGTTTCAGGTAAAATTTCATTTAGACTTTTCATTTTATTACTCCGAAATATTATTTATCATTTTCCAATTTTTAGTTAAAACTTTTGATTGTTCTTCTTCCCATTTTTTAATTGCAGCATGATTACCGGTTAATAAAACTTCCGGCACATCCATCCCCCGAAAACTTGAAGGGCGTGTAAATTGTGGGGCTTCGATAATTTCACCATCTTGAAACGAATCATCTAATGCCGAAGCACTATCATTCAAAACTCCCGGGATCAATCTAACAATCGCATCAACAATTACCAATCCAAGTAACTCACCACCGCTTAGGATAAAGTTTCCTATTGAAACTTCATCGGTTGCGAAATATTCTCTAACCCGTTCATCAATTCCTTTATAATGACCGGTGATGATCAAAATATTTTCAGCTAAAGAAAACCTATTTGCAATCTGTTGATTAAAAACTTTTCCTTTTGGAGATGTAAAAATGACATAGTCATATTTTCTCTCCGACTGCAATTTTTCAATACAAGCAAAGAACGGTTCGGGTTTAAGCAGCATACCTGCTTTACCGCCGAATGGCTTATCATCAATTTGTTTATGTTTGTCGTAAGCATAATCACGAACATTATGAACAACAATTTCTACTTTATTTTTATCTTGAGCTCGTTTTAGAATACTATAATTCAAAGGACTAAAAAGAATATCGGGTACTGCTGAAATTAAATCAATCCTCATCATAATAAAGCTCATCTCCCGGAGTCAGAACCATAATTTTATTTATTGGGTCAAAACTCTCAATCATACTGATTAATGCCGGGATTAAAATTTCGTTACCTTTTTCATCATTAAGAACGTAAACATCATTAGCCCGAGTTGCAAGAACATCCACAATTTTTCCAACAAATTCATTGTTTCGAAAAACTTTAGAATCGATCAAATCGTGAATAA